>Ga0163154_10009660_pt1 | contig 10948 bp, 13 predicted proteins | sample OliLakLV19MP9P1_FD_148649 | JGI IMG/M metagenome (GOLD analysis project Ga0163154, IMG submission 148649) | Freshwater microbial mat bacterial communities from Lake Vanda, McMurdo Dry Valleys, Antarctica - Oligotrophic Lake LV.19.MP9.P1 | ecosystem: Environmental > Aquatic > Freshwater > Lake >...
CAAGACGGCCGACTCAAGATCCAGTGGTCGCATGTGTCGAATCATAGCGTGTTGCGGCTGGTGATGAAACAGCCGCCCGTCCGGCTGCACGACGCGGAGCGTCTCGCACCAGCTCGAAATGGTCGAGTCAGGGCGCGAGTCGACGCCGTTCGGGTGTCTCCCGGCACCGTTCACGTGGCAACCGACCGCTCAACTGCGGTCCTCTGAGAGCGCTCGGATCGTCGCCCGGCAGCGCTGATGACAGTGCCGAACGTCTTTGTCACGGGCTGAATGACGCCACGAAGAACCCGTTCGTGCCGGTCAGCACTCCGCCACCGAGCTTGATCGGTCCGTTGGTCGTGGAGGTGATAAACAAGTTGCCGTTGTCGCCGACTGCCAGCCCTGCGCCCTCCGGCAGCGGCGCAGTCGTATTCGGCTGCGACCCTGTGCCCCCGAAGGTGCGAACCGAGAGCGGCGCGCCCGCGCTGTCGAGCTCGACGAGGAAGAGATCGTTTTGGCCGGCGCTGGCGATCGGTCCGCAGCCAAAGTTCGTCGTCCCATTGAAGCGACCGAAAACAACAGGGTTGCCGGAGGCTGCAACCTCGATGCTGTAGAGCATCTCGTTCCCGCTGCCGCCGAATGTCTCGACCCAAAGAAGATTGTGCGAAGCATCGAGCCTCGCCACGAAGACGTCGGTGCCGCCGGCGCTGACCTATGTCTCCCGCCGATGATTTGGGGGCCGCTGTACGTACGGCTGACGAAGATATTGCCAGCCGCGTCGCCCGAGATGCTCGTCACCTCCACGGGAAAGCCGGTCAACAGCGTGCAGCTCAGCGAGGTGTCCAATGATGCGACCCAGCTGACGCCCACGATCGCCATTCCGGCATGGCAGCCGGCAGCCCCATGGAGATTGGCGAATGGCGTGTTCTTGCGGCCCGCTGTCAGCACAGCGCCGTTCGCCAGAGCGATGTCGGCAGATTGTAGCCCATGGAAGGCGGCCGTGTACCAGTTGGTCGCGAGCGTGGCCCCGCCAGGGGCGAGCTTCACGAGAGCCACTTGTCGCTCGTCACCAGCTTCAATCACGGCGCGCCAACGGCTACGCTGCCGCCCACATGAAGGTGGTCATCCTCGCCGGCGGCTTCGGGACACGACTGGCTGAAGAGACCGAGATTCGCCCCAAGCCGATGGTCGAGGTCGGCGGCAAGCCGCTCTTGTGGCACATCATGAAGCACTACGCGCACCACGGCTTCCGGGAGTTCGTCGTGGCCCTCGGCTACAAGGGCGAAGAGATCAAGCGGTACTTCGTCGACTACATCACGTTGGGCGGCAACATGACCGTGGACCTGCGTGGTCGATCTGTTAGCGACCGAGCGCGACCCACGGAAGACTGGGTTGTGAATCTCGTCGACACGGGTGCAGATTCGCTGACTGGCGGGCGCGTGAAGCGGCTCGAAGCTGTGATCGGCAATGAGCCATTTCTGGTTACCTATGGCGATGGCGTGGCCGACATCGACATCGGCGCGCTGGTCGCCTTCCACCGTTCACATGGCTTGCTGGCCACGGTCACCGCAACCAGACCGCCCGCGCGCTTTGGCGCGCTGGTGCTCGATGGCGACAAGGTGACGCGCTTTGCCGAGAAGCCCATCGGTGGAGATGGCTGGATCAACGGTGGTTTCATGGTGCTGCAGCCGGGCATCTTTCAACACCTCGCGGGTGACGAAACGAGCCTCGAGCTGACGTTGGAGCAGCTCGCCGGCAAGGGCGCGCTGGCGGCCTTCCGTCACGAGGGATTCTGGCAATGCATGGACACGCTGCGTGACAAGCGATTGCTCGAGCACCTTTGGCGTTCTGGCACCGCACCGTGGAAGGTCTGGGCGTAGCGCGGGCGCACGCGAATCTACGCCCAATCGCAACCGCGCGCGCTGCCGCCGACTAGAGCCCGCAGCTCGCCTTGTCGGTGCTGCCGACCACGGATGTTCCATCCTTGAGATTGAGCTTCATCTCGGTGCACTTGTCGCCGTCCAGCCCGTACCAGGTCTTGCTGTCGGCGTCGGACTTGGCGGGGGCCCCGAGCTTTGCTTCGACGGCAGCGAGCTTCTTGTCGAGCGGCTCTTTCATCATCGCCATTCCGAAGCCAGCGTCGTATCCGTCGTCGAGCTGCTTCTTCGTCAGCTTGGTGGCGGGTTGCTTCGGGGCGTCTTTCTTCTCGTCTTTCTTCTCGTCTTTCGCTGCATCTTTCTTGTCGGCGGGTTTCGCCGAGCCCGTGGCGCCAGCAGACGCCGAGCTCGAGGCACTGCCACCGCCCTCAGCACCGCAGCCGACAGCACCGCAGCCGAGGGCCGCGCAGATCACGACGAGCGAGAATGCGTTCTTCATGACCTCCGTGTAGCGGACAGTCAGCGTTACACGCGATAGGTATTTTCGTTGCAAGGCTCGCTAGTGTGGCGCCCCGCGCTACACGGGTCTGTTGCTTCCCGCGCTACACGAGCGATGTTTGGCCGGCATAACGACCAGCGCGGTGAGCGGCATACAACATGCTTCGCGCCCGCAAATGAACAATGCCAGAGATCTCGGTCGCGCAACTGTCCTCAAGCTCGTAGCGGCCGCAGGGCTGCTCGTGATGGGCTTTTCGTCGACAGCGCTGGGTGGCTGCGGAGGCGGCGCCTGCGCCGAGCTCGATTCGAAGAAGAGCGAATGCTCCTCGGACGGGCCGAACAAGGAGCTGTGTGAGAAGGCGGTGGCGGCCGCCGTGCAAGCAAGCAATCAGGACGCCTGCAAGACCATGCTCGACAACATGGCAAAGAAGAAGAAGTGACTACGCGCCCCGAGCCAGGGGAGATCAAACCACCTGTGAATCGATCTCGTTCGATCTAGGCGTCGCCCATTCGCGATGCCGTCGGCGTAGGCTCCAGCATGCTTCACGCACGCCCCGCGGCTCTGCTCGTCGTTCTCTCGCTGTTCGCCTGCGGCGACGACAGCGTCGCGCCGCTGGGCGGCAGCGCGGCCGGCGGCAGCAGCGCAGGCGGCGAAGGCCCAACCGCGGGCTCACCACCTGTCGCCGGCGGCAGCGGGGGCGAAGCACCAAGCTGCGTCGAGAACGAGGTCCCGCTCCTGATCGACGATCAACGCCTGTACGTTCCAGTCGAGGTCGACGGCCGAGCCGGCCTCTTCTTCATCGACACTGGCAGCGGGCTCACCTTCTTGAACCTCGGGCCAGACGAGCGGGGCTTCGAGAAGGACGCGGCGATGTTGACGATCGGTTGCGAGACGTTGTCGATCCCCGCGCGCGGCGGGCTCGAATCATTGGGCGAGGCGTTTGGTCAGCCGGTGCTCGGCTTTCTGGGAGCCGACTACTTGATCGAGTCGACGAGCTTGCTCGACATGCCAGGCGAGCGCGTGGTGCGGCCTGCGCCGGAAGAAGTCGTGGACGAGGCGGGTGGTTGGTCGGTGCTCCCCTACGACGATGTCGAGGGCATGATCATCGCGCCGGTGCTGCTCGACAGAACCCCGGTGCGCTTGATGTTGGACACGGGTGCCTTCCACACGCTGTGGCTCGGCCAGCAAGGCCAACCGGGCGACGCGGAGATCGAGGTTTCAGATGCCAAGGGCAACCCGTTGTTCTTCTTTCTCGGCGAGGTCGAGCTGGAGATGGCAGCGCGCGATGTCGTGACAGTGCCCGTCCTGCGCGCTCCGTCGTTTCCTTACTTCGAGCAAACGGTCGCCTCGCTCGGGGGCAACATTCACGGTTTGCTCGGCCTCACTTCGTTCCGTGAACGCGCCATGCTGTTCGACGGCAACGCGCACGAGGTCCGGCTCGGGCCAGTGCGGCCGTAGAGCCACGCAGGCGCCCGCCGCGCGTTGGCCGTTTTAGTATTCGAACAATCGACATATGTGTCGATTCGACGCATACTCATTCATCGTGCTCGCAGCGCCCTCCTTGCCCTCGAATCGCGAGTCGGCAGAGATCTTCCATCTGCTGTTTCTGCGACTCCTGTCGTCGGGCCCGGACCGATCTCACTACGTGGTAAAGGGAGGCTGCAATCTCCGCTTCTGGTTTGGGAGTGTGCGCTTCTCCGAGGACATCGAGCTCGACGTTCACGTCACCTCCAAGACCACGCTGAAGAACAAGATCGACCGCTTGCTCGACGGCGGTCCACTGAAGACGATGCTTGGCGCAAAGGGCCTGCTGCTGAGCGGCTTCTCCGCGCCGAAGCAGACCGAGGTCACACAACGGTGGAAGGTCGGGCTGACGGCTGAGCATCTGGCGACGCCGTTCCAAACCAAGATTGAATTTTCGCGGCGCGCGGCAGCCGGAGGCTCTGCACTCGAGCCGATCGATCGGTCGCTTACGCGCAGGTACGCGCTGCCGACCGCTTTGGGTGAGCACTATCTTGCACCCGCGGCGATCGCCCAGAAGATCGCCGCTCTCGCGCACCGCACGGAGACACAGGCTCGTGACATTTTCGATCTCGCCTTGCTCTTCGGGAAGCTTGGCGCGACGCCGGTCACTCTTTCAGAGGCTGCAAAGCAAGACATCGCGCGCGCCGTGGAGCGTGCGATGGGCGTCTCGTTCGACGAGTTCTCCGGCCAAGTCGTCGCATTTCTGGAGGACGAACACCGCGTGCTCTATGAATCCCGCACGTCGTGGGATCTGCTGCAAGCGGACGTCGTCGCACAGCTGGAAGATCTCGGCAGGTGAGCGGCGCCGACGCGCTCTCCTCGCTGCTCTCGCTCGGCATCGACGTGATCTCGACCGCGGAGGCCGCAGCTCTGCTCAGAACGTCGACCGACTCCGCCAATAAAGTACTCCGTCGTCTCGGCGAGAGCGGTCTCGTCGCTCCGATCACGCGCGGTTTGTGGAGCGTGCGCGGGGCGGTGGTCGACCCGCTGCTTCTTCCGGAGCACCTCACCGCGCCGCTCCCGGCGTACATTTCGCTGCAGACTGCGCTCCACCTCCACGGAATGATCGAGCAGATCCCGAGCCGGGTTTTTGCAGTGTCTCTGGGGCGCTCACGGACGCTGCGTACGCACTTCGGCACCTTTTCGATTCACCGTGTCGCTCCCGAGATGTTCGGCGGCTTCGTCGAGATGGCCAGCGGCGCGAAGGTTGCGACTCCTGAAAAGGCGCTCCTCGACGTGCTCTATCTATCGGCAACGCGCGCGCGCATCTTCTCGGCGCTTCCGGAGCTCGAGCTCCCGCGTGGCTTCGACCGGCAAGCGGCGTCGGCGTGGGTCGCGAAGATTCGATCGCCGGCGCTCGCCACAATGGTCGACGAGAAATGGCGCGCGCTTGTCGGCTCTCGTCGGCGTTGATCTGCTGATGCGGCTTCCCGAAGGAAGTGGCCGAGCTCGTGCGCCGCTATTGCAGAAGGCGCTATGGCGCGTCGCCAGGCAGGTCGAACACGCCGCCGTACAGCTCATCGACAGCCAGCGTCGCTTCGACGCCGTCGATAATGGCAGTGTCTCCAGAGCCGTGGACCTCGAAGTGAAAGCCGCCGTTCTCGCGGCGCGAGTAGACCTCGACCCGAACTTCGCGCTGCGAAACGAGCACCAGGTTCTTGATCGATGCCAGCGCCAAGTAGACGGCTTGCTTGTCGCCGCGGTCGTAGGCCTCGGTGGTGCGAGACAGCACCTCGACAACGACCGATGGATTCGTCACTACATCGGCCGACCCGGGTCGAAGTGCGATGGGTCGACAAACGACAACGGCGTCTGCATACACGAACTGATCGACAGTGACGGCGAGGCGCAGGTCGGAGGTGTGTACGTCACACGGGCGCCCGGCCAACGCGCGACTCAGTTGTCCGATCACACGCGCACCCAGCGCGCTGTGTCGAGGCGAGCCGCCCGCCATCGCGAAGACCTCGCCCTTGATGAAGAAGTGGCGCTCGCTCTCCGCTCGCTCCCAGATCAGGAACGCGTCCGGCGTCATCTGAGCGCGTGTCGCCTGCGTCATTTCGACAGACCAGCCTAGCACGACGCCGGCCCATGCTTTCACCTGCTCGGAGTGGTCAACCCCTCGTGGGGGCGGTATCGTTCAAGCATGAGCGAGCCGATGAACCTGGCTGATCCGGACTGGGAGCCATCAGACGCGCAGCTCGTTGGGCTTTCGAGCCGCGCCTTCGCCAGCGTGCGGCCTTTGCAGGTCGAGATGCTTCGGAAGCTGCGAGGAGAGATTGAAGTCGCGCGCGTTCGGGCGCTGCGACGCCTCGATGATGCCGAGGCGGCTCGAGCGAAGCCTTGAGTCCAGTCCTGCTCGTCGTCGCTGGGCCGAACGGATCAGGCAAAACGACCGTAACTGAGAGGCTGCGCGTCGAGCGCTGGAGCGAGGGCGTCGAATACCTGAATCCAGACGAGGTCGCGCGCGACCGGTTCGGCGACTGGAACTCGCGTGAAGCGGTCTTGAGCGCGGCCCGCTGGACGGACGCGAGACGTGAGGAGTTGCTGCAGGCCGGTCAAGGAATCGCCTTCGAGACCGTGCTGTCGACGGACGCCAAGGTCGACTTCATCGGGCGGGCAAAGCAGGCCGGCTATTTCGTTCGAGTCTTCTTCATCGGGACCTCCGACCCGCGCATCAACGCGGCGCGCGTGGCCGGACGCGTGATGGCTGGAGGGCATACGGTTCCGATCGAAAAAATAGTGAGTCGCTATGTTCGGTCCTTGGCCAATCTGGCGCCGATGATCCGTCTCGCGGATCGCGTGTACGTCTACGACAACTCTGTCGATGGCGATGACGCTCGCCTCTGCGCGCGCACCGAAGGTGGCCACCTTCGGAAGATCTACGCGGTGCTGCCGCAATGGGTGGACGACTGCTTGGCAGCAGTCGAGCGGCACTCAGATTTCGTCGACCTGCGCGCGGGCTAAAAGTCAGCGGCTGTCTTGAACCTCGATCACAAGGTCGCGAAAGCTCGCCAAACAAGTCTCGTACTCCGCCCGGCGCCCAGCCGTCGCACCACGCTCGATGCCACCGGCCAAGATCAGCGTCCGCTTGCCAGTCTCGATCGAAGGAAAGCGTCGGCGCAGCATGACGAAGTCGGCTGGCTTGCCGCGGAGCTTCCCGGCTGCTCGGCGCATGGTGAACGCCTTGGTGTTCGAGCCGACGGTGATTGGCGTGACGGCGCCCCATTGGTCGACCCGACCGTCCCCGCTGAGTCCGAGCCACGCACCTGCGCCGTATTCGACCAGCGATTCGTCAACGGTTCCGTGGTCGACGACGAGCACGATCGCGGTCCTGTCCAGCGGGATGGCGTACATACCCTGGGTGACGCCGCTCATGCCATTGCGGATGTTGTGGTCGTGCCAGCCAGCGGGGACGCCCATCACCGCATCGAAGTGCGGCAGACTCGCGTAGCGGTGCTGCTTCTCGAGCGCAGGCAATGGCTCGGGAGGCCGCGTCCCGAACCAGGACGTCCGCGCACTGGCGGGCGGCACCGCGGCCGAGGGTGCTGCCGCCGGCGACGCTGCAGCCGACGATCCTGTCGGTGCTGCGAAGGTTGCCGAGACCGTCGCCGTGGCTGCTGTCCCCGACGCCGGAACGATCTCGCTGGGAAGCGGGTCGCCCGCCGGCGCGCACGCAGCGCTCGACGCCACCCAAAAACAAGCGAGCCGCATCCTGTCTGGAGGGGGCATACGCCCGACAGAGGCGCTCGATTCCGCGTCTCGGACGGACGCACCTTTTTTTCGAGGCGACCGCCAAAGCGGCCGCCAGCCGACCTCTACCCTCCAGCAGGGGCCCCTGCACAAACCCAAAACGAGAGGCCACCCATGTCGATCATCACTGTCAAAGCCGCCACCATGTCCAACATCGCTGCCTTTCCTCCTTTGGGCGAGCAGCGCATCGACGGATCATGATCGGCAGCATCGCGGTCGGCACCACGCCGCTCTCTTTCAGTGAGCTGCCGTATCACCGACCGACGGCGATCTCGGTGCGCGTCGCCACCGATCGGCCGATGACGAGCCCGCCGGAAGGCCTGTTCCTGCTCGACGGCGTCGCGCTCGTCACCGGTGATCTCGTGCTGGTCAAAGACCAAGCCGAAGCAGCACAGAACGGCATTCACGTTGCGGTCGCCGGCGCGTGGCCTCGTCACCGCGGCGCAAACAGCGACGCAGAGCTGGCGGGCATGAACGTCGTTGTGCGCGAGGGGCAGAAGAGCTTCGGCACGACGTGGCGGCTGGGCAAGGTCGCACCGTTCATCGTCGACCGAGACGCGCTGCCGTTCTACGAGGTGCCATCGGCGCTGCAGCGAATGCCGGAGGTCGTGATTGCCACGACGGTGAACCTGGTCGAGCTCGGCTGACGTAGAACCCCCGAGTTGCTGCTACGCTCACGCTGTGCTCCTGCCGTTCGACAGGGAGAGGCTTCGGCTTCGCAACGATCTGGATGACGCCGAGGCACGGGCGGAGGCAGCGGTTCAGACTCCGGAGGCGCGCGTGCACAAGGCGCTCGAGCTGAGTCAGCTGGTGATCGAGCTCCAGATTGCGACTGGAGGGTCGGAGCAGCCGCGAGAAAAGGCTCTCGCGTTGAAGGCTCGGCTCTACTACGAGCCGCTTCGGTTGTTGGCGAGCCGATAGGTGACCCCCGATGTCGGTGATGCCCTGCTTCAAGCTGTGGCGGCGCTCGACGCGCTCGGGCTCCGCTACGCCGTGGTCGGTGGCTTGGCGTGGGTGCCTGGGGGGTTAGCCGCTCGGGTGCGAAGTCGAAGCCCAAGAGCCAGAAGCCGCGCCGCTTGCGGTGACGTAGTCGGCCGAGCTTCGGCACCAGGCAACACCCACTCACGGGGGGGCCAACAAGTACCCAAGCGTGCCGTGCGCCATGTACTGGATCAGCTTCTCGCTCTCGGGAGCCAGGTCCGGAAACAGCATCGCCATCATGATGGCGCCGCGCGCGCCGGAGAACGCCACGAAGACGCGCTGAGGCAGATCGGCGGGCGGTGCCTCCATGTTCTCTGTCAGCCAGACGACGATCTCCGTGATGGCCACGCGGTAGGTGTCGTCTGCGCTCTCCTGGCTCCAGGAGAGGGGCACGGCTGCGTTGAGGCAGCGCCGAAGCTCGCGGCTGACGCCCGGGCCGTCGACCACCACGCGGCACACCGCCGTCACCGTCTCGTCCACGCTCGAGAACGGGCGCGCCAGCACCTCGCGAAGCTGAGACAGAAATTTCCGGTGCAGCCGCCGCGAGATCTCGGCGTAGATGGCGCCGCGGCTCGGGAAGTAGCGATACACCGAGGCCACGCCCACCCCTGCGCGTTCGGCGAAGGCGTCCATCGTCGCCTCGGGGTCGGCGATCGCCATCACCGCGCCCACGATCGCCTCCACGATATCGCGCGAGTCTTCGCGGGTCGGCTGGGGGCCTGGCTGTGGAGCGAGTGGGTCTCGCGTTCGAGCCATCGCTCGAGCGTAGAGGCAGCGGAGGTCGCGTTCCTCACTATCGACAAAGTTACGTAATTCCAACGGCTTGGATTGGTCGTTGCGCGGAGTGGGGAAGGGCACGCGAGCCACCGTACATTGCAACAGCCGAGGCATTGAACGATGGACCTGTCGCTGACGACCAACGAAACGACGATCTCGATCTCCGCGGGCGACGTGCTCGACGTTCGCTCGCTACGTGTTGCGGAAGGGGTGTCGATGCTCTTCCGTATCGAGCTCGAGGTCGTCAGCCACAACCAAGACATCGACTTCAGCGCGGTCGTTGGCCAACCAGCGCGCGTGGCGCTGAACCGGCTGGGTCACACGCGGGCGTGGGAGGGCGTGGTCGATGACATCGCGCAGCTACGTGTCGAGCCGAGCGGCCTTTCTACCTATGCGTTATCGGTGGTCCCGACGCTCTGGCTCGCGACACAGGGGCAGAACTACCGCGTGTTTCAGAACCAATCCGAGCTCGACGTGGTCACCAGCTTGCTCGGCGAGCGCAACATCCGCTTCCTCCGGCGGACGCTGCACCCTTACAAGCGCCGCTCGTTCATCATTCAGTACGGCGAGAGCGACTTTGCCTTCATCAGCCGCATGCTGGAGTCGATCGGTGTCTCGTATGCGTTCGCGTTCTCCGACGACAGCTTCGTTGTCGTGCTCGCCGATGCGCTCGAGGCAATCGCTCCGACGATCGAGAGCCTGCCATTCTTCGACACACCGCCAGAGCACGCGAAGCGCTGGGTCAACCACCTCACGGTGCGGCAGCGGGTGCGACCTGGCCGACACCGGGTGCAAGATCTGGACTATCGCAGGCCCTCGAATGCGCAGCCCGCATTGGAGGCGAGCCATGGCCTGCCGCAAGAACAAGCGCTCGAGGTAATGGAGTGGAGCCCTGGCGCCTTTCTGTTCGAGACGGAGATCGTGGGCGAGACGCCAGCTGCGGACGATCGCGGCGTTGCCCGTACCGACACCGCTGCTGGCCGCAGCCTGGTGTCGAATCGATTGCTCTCGGCGCGATCAGCAGCGCGTGTGATCAGCTTCGCGACACCGGCGATCGATCTCGTCCCCGGCCATTGTCTGACCATTACCGGGCACCCATCGCGCGAGGTCGAGGGCAGATCGCTGCTCGTGATTCGCAACCTGATAGCAGGCGGCCCAGGTCGACCCTGGATCAGCAAGGTTGAATGTGCGGCGACGGACCAACCGTATCGCCCGCCGATGGTGACCCCGAAGCCGCGCGTGACCGGCGTCGAGAGCGCCGTCGTGGTCGGCCCTGTTGGTGAACAGATCCATACGGACGAGTTTGGTCGGGTGCGCGTGCAGTTTCATTGGGACCGCGAAGGCGCACGCAACGAGCGCTCGTCGTGCTGGGTGCCTGTCAATCAGCCGTGGGGTGGCGCTGGCTTCGGTGCCATCAATCTGCCGCGCGTAGGCCAAGAGGTGCTGCTCGAGTTCGTCGGCGGCGACCCCGATCGGCCGGTCATTCTCGGGCGCGTGTTCACGACGACGCAGCCGCCGCCCTACAAGCTGCCGGGCTTCAAGAAGGTAAGCGGCATCCGCT
>Ga0163154_10009662_pt1 | contig 10947 bp, 8 predicted proteins | sample OliLakLV19MP9P1_FD_148649 | JGI IMG/M metagenome (GOLD analysis project Ga0163154, IMG submission 148649) | Freshwater microbial mat bacterial communities from Lake Vanda, McMurdo Dry Valleys, Antarctica - Oligotrophic Lake LV.19.MP9.P1 | ecosystem: Environmental > Aquatic > Freshwater > Lake >...
GTCTCGCCGAGCCCCAGCTCGGCGTACGGCGGCGCCAGTCGCCGTGAAGAACGGCGATTCGCCCACGTGAGCGAAGACCGAAGTGACACGGATCTCCATGTCCTCCGTGTTCCATACCTCCTGCACGCGAGGTGACGAAAGTCTGGCGAGCATGGTCGACGTGCACGGATGTCGCGGCCACCAGCGTCTCGCCCAGCCCCAGCTCGGCGAGTTCCAGGCTCGGGGCCGCTGGGGCCGTGATTCGTTCACGGCGCCGGGTGCCACCCGTCATTCGGCCCCCTGACCTGCTCGGCTCGAGGGCCGCGCAGGCGCAGCCGGAGCGGACTTCGTGCCGAGCGAAAGAAGGTGCCGCGCAGGCGGCACTCCACATGAGGAGTCGGCGCCAGCCGACGACGACCCAGTCGGCGCAGCCGACCACTCTCTCGGCGAAGCCGACCCCCCGGCGTCACGCGCCAATCCGCTCCCACGCTTCCGCGACGTGCCGCGCTTCCGTCCACGTCCCGCCAACCGAGAGGCGCAGCACGAACTGCCCGTTGAGTCGGGTGTGGGTGAGATACAGCGCTCCCGACTCATTCAGCCGCGTCATCAACGCTTCGGTGGCGTCATCGCCGCGGCGGTCGCGGAAGCAGACCAGTCCGAGTGCGGGTGGGGCGGCAAGGACGAAGCGATCGTCGCCGGCGACTCGCTCGGCAAAGTCGTTCGCGAAGGCCACGTGGCGACGGATGTGTTCGCGCAGGCCTCTGGCGCCGTACGAGCGCAGCACGAACCAGAGCTTCAAGGCCCGGAAGCGTCGTCCAAGGGGGATGTGCCAGTCGCGATAGTCGATCACGGCGCCCGATTCGGTCGCCTGATTGCGGAGGTACTCCGGCAGCACGCTGAGGGTGCGGATCAGCGCCGAGCGATCCGCAACCCAGAAGCAGTCGCAGTCAAAGTTGACGAGCATCCACTTGTGCGGATTGAAGCAGTAGCTGTCAGCGTGTTCGAGGCCGTCGTGAATCGCTCGAAACTCGGGACAGAGGGCGGCGCTCCCCAGATGCGCCGCATCGACGTGCAGCCAGATGCCGTGGCGGGCGCAGATTGCGCCGATGGCCGGCAGGGGGTCGATTGCCCCGGTCGAGGTGGTGCCGACGGTTGCGCTGACGAAGAAGGGCACTCGGCCGGCGGCCTGGTCGCTGGCGATTGCGTGCGCGAGACCATCGGGCCGCATCCGAAACGACTCGTCCACGGCGATCGTTTGCAACTGCGCTCGCCCGAGCCCGGCGATTGTCATCGCCTTCTCGACCGAGGAGTGGGCCTGGGTCGAGGTGTAGGCGACGAGCTGTGGAAGGCCCGGGGCATTCACGCCGCGCTCGTTCACCGCAAACCCGGTGGCCCGCTCGCGGGCCGCGAGGAGCGCACAGAGCGTGGCGCTGCTGGCGGTGTCCTGGATCACCCCGCCGCCGGTCGAGCTGCTGCGGAAGCGCTCGGGCAGCGCCAGCAGCTCGACCAGCCAATCGAGCAGATGGGTCTCGAGCTCGGTGCACGCCGGGCTCGTCGCCCAGAGCATGCCCTGCACGCCGAGACCCGCGCTGAGCAGTTCACCCAGGATCGACGGTGGCGAACTGTTGGCCGGGAAGTAGGCAAAGAACGAGGGATGCTGCCAGTGGGTGAGCCCCGGCAGGATGATCTCTTCGACATCGCGGAGGACGTCGCCAAACGGCTCGGCCTGTTCCGGCGCATGCGCCGGGAGCTTCGCCCGGATCTCGCCCGGCTCGACCCGCGACAGGACCGGGCGACTCTCGATCGATTCCAGATAGTCGGCGATGAAGTCGATGACCGCCTTGCCATCCTCGCGAAATCGGGAGAGGTTCATGGAGAGGAAAGTAGGTGCCGTCCCGTTACTATCCGCCCTTCCATGATCAAGCGCATCCTCGTGACCGGTGGAGCGGGCTTCCTCGGCTCTCATCTCTGCGATCGACTCGTGGCCAAGGGGCACGATGTCATCTGCGTCGACAACTTCTTCACCAGCCAGAAGTCGAACGTGGAGCATCTGCTCGGCAGGCGGAACTTCGAGCTGATCCGCCACGACATCACCCATCCGCTCTTTCTCGAGGTCGACGAGATCTACAACCTCGCCTGCCCCGCGGCACCGGGTCACTACCAGTACAACCCGATCAAGACCATCAAGACCTCGGTGATGGGGGCGATCAACGTGCTGGGCCTGGCCAAGCGCAACCGCGCCAAGATCATGCACAGCTCGACCAGCGAGGTGTACGGCGATCCGAGCGTGCACCCGCAGCCGGAGTCGTACTGGGGCAACGTCAACCCGATCGGTCCGCGGGCCTGCTACGACGAGGGCAAGCGGGCCGCCGAGACGATCTTCTTCGACTACCGCAGGCAGAACAACGTGAACATCCGGGTGGTGCGGATCTTCAACACCTACGGCCCGCGCATGCATCCCTACGACGGTCGCGTGGTCAGCAACTTCATCCGCCAGGCGATCGAGAACAAGCCGATCACCATCTACGGCGATGGCCAGCAGACCCGCTCGTTCTGCTACGTCGACGACTTGATCGACGCCTTCCTCAAGATGATGGACATGCCTGACGACTTCCCGGGTCCGGTCAACATCGGCAACCCCGGCGAGTTCACCATCCGCCAGTTGGCCGAGCTGACCGTCGAACTCAGCGGCTCGAAGTCGCAGATCATCGTCGAGCGGCCCAAGCCGCAGGACGACCCGATGCAGCGCAAGCCGGACATCACGCTGGCCCGGACCAGGATGGGCTGGGAACCCAGGATCCAGTTGCGCGAAGGACTCCAGCGGACGATCGACTGGTTCAAGGCGTGCGACATGAGTCAGTTTCGGCCGCCGACGCCGAATTATTGAGAGCGCTCCGTTCGGCCCTCCGGGCCGACACTCGCTCTTGCGGGTGCCACGCGTGGGGTGCGCTCCGTTTGGCCCTCCGGGCCGACACTCGCTCCTGCGGGTGCCACGCGCGGGGTGCGCTCCGTTCGGCCCTCCGGGCCGACACTCGCTCTTGCGGGTGCCACGCGTGGGGTGCGCTCCGTTCGGCCCTCCGGGCCGACACTCGCTCCTGCGGGTGCCACGCGTGGGGTGCGCTCCGTTCGGCCCTCCGGGCCGACACTCGCTCCTGCGGGTGCCACGCGTGGGGTGCGCTCCGTTCGGTCCTCCGGGCCGACACTCGCTCCTGCGGGTGCCACGCGTGGGGTCGGCTTCGCCGACCGGGGCGCTTCGGCTGCGCCTCCGCTTCTGAGGTGTGCCGCGTGCGCGGCACCTTTGTGTCGCTCGGCACGATCGACGCGGCGCAGGCTTCGCCCGCTTGGTCGATCGAGTCGAGCGGATACGGCAGGGGGCCGTCCGCGCACTCCCAACTGAATCGCCGGACATGCCGCCGCTCGTGGGCGGACAACGTTCAGCGGCGCACTCGGCGGCATTTCCGGCCTCGAACAGGTGCCGCGCACGCGGCACTCCTCATGAGTCGGCGCAGCCGACGACCTGTCGGCGGGAGCCGACCCACCCGTCGGCGCGAGCCGACGAAAAAGTACTTCCACCCGCGCGCAAGATCGACCCCAGAAGCGCATATACAGACCTGAGGGCTGGTGGTCGCGAGGGCGATCGCCATTTTGAAGCCCGGCCTGTCTGTTCAAAACCGGAGACGCTGCGAATGCCCTGTCTGGCCTCCAAACCCGCCCCACTGGCCGCCCGCCGCGGCTTCACCCTCGCCGAGCTGGTGGTCTGCGTCGCCGCGATCCTGCTCCTGACCTCGATGCTCGCGCCGCATCTGTCGCAGACCCGCCGCAACAGCGGGCAGATGGCCTCGCGAGCGAATCTCCAGACGCTCTCCTTCGCCCAGACCCTCTACGCGATGGACTTCAACGACCGTCAGCCCACGTGGATTCCGGACGACGCGGGGCTGTACACGACGCTTCTTGAGACGACGATCTGGACGACGCACTATCCGGGCTGTCCGAGCCAGCTCCTGCTGGGGTGGGACTCATCTCCGGTGGCGACGGTGTGGGGCGTGTTTCTGGGGTGCCAGGGTTTCCCGGGAAGCGGGGCCGCATACGCGGTCTACGAGCCCATCGGACTCGGAGGGTCGCCTGCCTCGTATCAGTCGACGAGCCACTCCGCGTACGGGAACGGCACGTTCCGTCTCTTCAACTCGCTGGCGTTCTCGTCGTACGTCGACGGACGGTTCTACAGCGAGACCTTCTACGCACCCAACGATGCGATCACGTGGGATCTGGCCTCGCCATCGTTCGAGTTCACCGGGCAGTTCACGGTGCTCCCCCCGCTGGGGCAGTCCGGCCTTCCCGACATCGTCCGCACCAGTTATTGCCTCTCGCCCGCGGCGATGTCGCATCCGGATGTCTTCTCCTTCAACGCCTCGACGGGGAAGTGGTACCGGGCTCCACACAGCTTCCAGATGGGCTACCAAAGTCCGACGGTCTCGCAGTGCATGTATCCCGACCTCAAGACTCGCACGCTCGAACACAACTGGAACGACGGCGCCCCCGCCGAGATCAATCCTGCCATTGCCAACGGCTACACGCCGTACTTCTTCAATCACGGTGTCGAGGCCGAACCGCTCACGCTCTTCTTCGATGGACATGTGGCACCGCTGCCGAACTCGCAGGTGCTGGCCGATGACGCAGCGGTGCTCGAGGCGACGAAGGGCGAGGTCGGCCTGTGGACCCGAGACACGCCGTATGGCGCCAACGGCTACTTCGGCGGTCAGTCCTTCGACGGCACGATCGTGAGCCATCACATCCTTACCGCGGGTGGCATCCTCGGGCGGGACGTGCTCGGGACCTCGGGAGGTTCGACCCACGAACGGCGGCGAGGCATCGAACGGCGCCGTTCACCCGCACCGCTTGGAACAGGCACCTCAGCGTTGCCGAGATCCGTTCCGACGGGCGAACTCCAGCCGGAGGCATGGACGCCATGGTGATCCCCACGCGCAGCGGGCCATCGCGGCTCGGCTCGACGCTCGGATGTGCGGTCATTGCCATCGTCGCGGCAGTCAGTCGATCGGTGCCCGCGACACCCGGCGATCCCGCACTCGATCCGGCCTTCTTCTGTCCCGCGGAGCTGATCCCGCATGAGTTCTGCGCCGATCAATGTCCACCCGGACTTGTCCGCGCGGTGGATCTCGACGGGGTGCGGCACGTCGTCTGGTCCTCCGGATGGAACTCGGCGGAGTTTTATGTCGGTGCTTCGACCCGCGAGGGGGAGTGGACGGTGGGCAGCCTCCCGATTCCCGAGGCCACGTCACTCGTCTTCATCGCCGCGATGGCAATCGAGGGTGATCTCCTCGCACTCGGGCGGACGAGTCGAGTGCATCTCTACCGCCTCGTCGACCACGTGTGGCTGCACGAGGCCACCCTCGCCTCGACGGTGCCGGGATACGGGCGGAGCATCGCACTCTCGCGCGACGGTGACGGAGTCGAGCGGCTGGCGGTCGGGGCGGCGCTCTCGAGCACAGTTCACGAAGGGGAGCCAGGCAAGGTCTTCGTGTATCGACACGCTCGCAACCCCGATGGGAAGAACGGAGAGCGATCACCCTGGATTGCAGAGCAGGCGATCGACCCGCCTCCCACCGTCCTTCATCCGTACCGGTTCGGCAGCGCCGTCGCCCTCGGAACGTCGACTCTTGTGGTCTCCGCGCCGCGGAATGCGCAGATGAACCCGAGCGGTCTGAGTGGGCTCAGCTCGTACTCGCTTGACGGTGTCGTCTGGAAGCTCGACGGCGAGATCGTCGTCCCCGACTGGCTCTCGGCGATCTCCGGTCAGCGGCTGGCCATGCGAGGTGAGACCCTTGCCATGACCAACGGGCAGGCCGAGGGCCTCTCGCCTGATACGACCCGGGTGGTCACGCTGGTGCGAAGCGGCGACGCCTGGTCGTTTGCGGCGCTGCTTCAGGCGGAGGGTGCCGACGTCGTTTTCGGACAGGACCTGGTGTTTGCCGATTCGCCGACGGGACTCCTGCTGGCGGCCGCAGTCGATCGATACAGCAGCTTCCCGGTGCTCACCAGCGCCTGGCTCTATCGCCTTGGCGATGGGATTCCCATCCAGTCGATTCGGTTGCGTCATCCATGGTCGATCTCGTCGGGGAACGTGCGGGCCAGGTCGGTCGCATTGATCGGCGGTACGGAGCCGATGGCAGTGGTCTTCGGGAGGATCCCGCCGATTCTCTCCCTGCGCGTGGTCCGCACCATCGACGACGACTGCGACGGTGACGGAGTCGGCGATTCCTGCGCAGTCAGCGACGATCCGAGCCTCGACTGCGACGGCTCGAGCATCCTCGATTTCTGCGAGATCGCCGGCGGCGTGCTCGCCGATGACAACGGCGACGGCATTCCCGACATCTGCCAGCCGACGCCGGATCTGAATGGCGATGGCATTGTCGACGGCGCCGACCTTGGAATGCTGCTGGCGAACTGGGGTGGCGCCGGCGTCGGCGATCTCAATCAGAGTGGCAAGGTCAACGGCGTGGACCTTGGTCTTCTTCTTGCGGCCTGGAGTGAGTGAGGCAACGGATCCACAGGAGAGCGGTCATGACGAATCTCAGTCGAAGTCTGCCTGGTGCGATGGTGTCGGTTGGTGCGGTCGCCTTCGGTGGCTCGCTCCTCTTCACGGGGAGTGTGGACGCCGGCATCGTCGTCTCGTGGACCGCGCCCGCCGGTGGTGACTTCAGCGTCGACGACAACTGGGATCTCGGCGTGCCCACGGATGCCGACACCGCGCTCTTCGCACTGGGCGGGAGTTACTCCGTCACGCTTTCCGAGAGTCTCGCGATCTCGCGGTTGATCGTGCGCAACGGCAATGTGACCGCGCTGTTCGAGTCGGCGCTGCGTGTGACCTCGCCGACGATCAATCTGCCCTCGATCGTGCTCGGCGATGTGCCGGGGCTTTCGCCGACTCTCGTCCTCGTTGGCGAACTCGAAGGCGAATATCTGAACCTGGCGACCCCGGCGGGGACGGCGGGCACGCTCTGGATCGAATCAGGCGCGCTGCTCAGCGTTTCGCAGACACTCGCCGCCGGCACACTCGGAGACGCGGTCGTGCATGTCGAGGGGACGTTGCTGGCGCAGCGCCTGACGCTCGGCGTCCTTGCCGCGGGATCGGCGGAGATGGTCGTGACCGCCCCGAAGCGAGGGATCGCCGGAGGGGTGGCCATCAACGACGTGCTGATCGTCGCGCAGAAGGGAAGTGCGACCGTCGAGCTCGACAGCGGGGCGCTGCTTGCGGCGAACGAAGCCGTGCTTTCGGTCGACCCGCTCTCGACCAGCGAGTTCACGCTCGACGGACCGGAGACGCGATTCGAAGTCGCCGGCACGCTCGACATCGGCTTCCACGGCACCTCGACGATGACCGTGACCGACGGAGCCACGCTGTCCGTCGGCGGATTCGTCAACATCGGCACGATTCCGGCGAGCTTCTTCTTCCCGTTCTGGCCCGCCGGCAAGGGCGTGCTGCGGATTGAAGGTCCCGGGTCCACCGCGACACTCGGCGGGTCGCTCTCCCTGCCACTCGCCGGCGTCGGCGCCCTCGAAGTGCGCAACCACGGCCGAGTCGAGATCGCCGGCGACTTCGTGATCAACAGCCCTTCTCGGGCGACCATCGCAGTCGAGTTTGAACCGTCGCGGACGACGCCGGTGGTCGCCGTCGCGGGGGCGATGCTCGGCCCGACCTCGGGCACGGCCCAGTGCGACCTGCTGCTGGAACTGCCGCGCGGATTCACGCCGACCCCCGGCCAGCGCATGACGCTCGTCGAAGCGACGGCGATTGTGCCGCCACTTCAGCCGTTCTGGCCCGCCGTCGCCGGCATCGTCTGGTCGCTCGAGATCGAGACCACCGAACTCGTGCAGCGCTACGTCGTGCGGGTGCTCGACGCCCCGGATCTCGATGGCGACGGAGTCGTCGATGGCGTCGATCTCGGACTGCTCCTCGCCAACTGGGGCAACCTCGACGGCAGCGGCGTCGGAGATCTCGACGGCAACGGCACGATCGACGGCGCCGATCTGGGGCTGCTCCTCGCCGCGTGGACGCCTCCAGGCTGATGCCTCATTTCGAAGTCCGAACCGACCGGCGATCCTGCTTCCGAGATCGCGAATGCCGAACCTCTGACTGCGCTGGGCGCATTAGGCCATTCGCCTGATGGCCGCGGCCGAGGTGAGCGACGATTATTGGTTTCATGACAAGGGTGAGCGTGGCCCACCTGTCTTCTCCGGTCTTCACCAGCCTTCTCAGGGCACCAGAGGTCACTTTCGATGACACACGCGCGAACGGGTTCCCGCGCCGCACGAGTGGATGCAGTTGGAGTGCGAGTTGGAATGCAGTTGGGCAAGGTTCGGATGGCCGTGCTGCTTTGGGCGCTCGGAATTCCCATCCCACTCGTCCTGCTCTTCCTGCTGATCCGTGGATGCGTGAGTTGATGCTGCGCGTTCGACGGTTCTGTCGGGAGCCGTACGTTCGGTGAATGTGCGTCCTGTGGCGAGATTCGCCTTCAGAGCAGTTCAGGTTGTCGCCGTGCCCTGGACTGCATCCCATGGTTCCGCAGTTCATGCGGAGCGGCGGTGCAGGTGCAGAGGCCTCGGCGAGGCCCATCCGGTTGACAGTGCTCGATTCACTTGACGCCGCGTCATGCGGCGGGAACGGAATTCACCATGAAAACGCATCTTGTTCTCGGTGTCGGTCTGGTCCTGACGGGCTGTCTGCTCGCCGCATGCGATCGCCGCGCCGATCAGAACGCGACCAATCGCAACCCGACGAATCAGAACCCGACGGCAGCCGCACCTGACAACACCGCCCGAAACAAGGGCGACATGGACAGTTCGGCGAAGACCCCGCTCGATCAGTCGAACACCAGCGTCGACACCAGGATCACCGCCGAGATCCGTCGGGCGATCATGGATGACGACGCCATGTCGATGAACGCGCAGAACTGCAAGATCATCACCGACTCGGCGGGCATCGTGACGCTCCGCGGACCGGTTGAAAGCCAGGCGGAGCGCTCCTCGATCGAGGCCAAGGCCAAGGCCGTGGCAGGCGTCACCCGGGTGGTCAACGAGCTCGAAGTCAAGACCCACGACCCGAGCTGATTGCGTCAACACGGCTGCACGATTCGATCGCAGGCGTTCGTTCCTCCTTCCGTTCCTTCCACCTTCAGAAACTCTCGTGGTCGTCCATCGATCACGCCTACGGAGATTCATCATGTCCACTTCAGTCTTCTGCATCGCCTCGACCACCTCGATGGCCAATGACATCGTCGCCTCCCTGAAGGCCTCGGGCTTCGCCGACAACGACATCTCGGTGCTCTTCCCCGACAAATCCAGCTCCCGCGACTTCGCCCACGAGAAGAACACCAAGGCTCCCGAAGGGGCGGCCGTTGGTGCAGGCACGGGCGGAGTGATCGGCGGAACGATCGGGCTCCTCGCGGGAATCGGCCTGTTGGCCATCCCCGGAGTCGGCCCCTTCATCGCAGCGGGTCCGATCATGGCCGCCCTCAGCGGTCTCGGTGTCGGCGCGGCCCTCGGCGGTGTCGCCGGCGCGCTCGTGGGCATGGGCATCCCGGAGCTTGAAGCCAAGCGCTACGAGGGCAAGGTGAAGGATGGCAACATCCTGATCTCGGCCCACTCCGAGGATTCGGACGAGGTCGCCAAGGCCAAGGAGATCTTCAAGGCCAAGGGCGCAACCGACATCAGCTCGAGCGGTGTCGCCACGGCTCCCAAGCCCGACGCCCCGAAGACCAGCGCCCGCGCGGAGGACACCCATCCCTTCGCAGGTGATGTCGGCCGACGGTTCTGATGTTGAAGTGAGTCGGCTTTGTCGACAGGGTGGTCGGCGCGGTCGGCTGGCGCCTAGCAGCCTGTGGCGAAAGTGCTTCGACGGCGAGGGTGAGCAGGAGGGCGAAGATCAAGGAGCCGCAACGAAGCAGTATCCGCAGTGATACAGGCGAGTTGCGGCGACGCAGAGATTCGCCCTCCTGCTCACCCGCAGCCCGAATGACTTTCGCCACAGGCTGCTAGAGGGTCGCCGCCGGCTGCGCCGACTCCTCATGGGGAGTGCCGCAGGGCGTCGGCTGCGCCGACTCCTCATAGGGAGTGCAGCGTGCGTGGCACCTGTTTGTCGCTCGGCACGATCGACACGGCGCGGGCTTCGCCCGCTTGGTCGATCGAGTCGAGCGGACAAAGCAGAGGGGCCGTCCGCGCAACCCCAACTGAATCGCCGGACATGCCGCCGCTCGCAAGCGCGTGTCGTCCTTGCGTCCCCTATCGCGGCGGCATTTCCGGCCTGAAGAAAGTGCCGCGCACGCGGCACTCCTCAGGAGTCGGCGCCGGCCGACGATCCGCCCCCAACTGAATCGCCGGACATGCCGCCGCTCCCAAGCGCCCGAAGTTCGTGCGCCACCCATTGCGGCGGCATTTCCGGCCTTGAACAGGTGCCGCGCACGCGGCACTCCTCATGAGTCGGCGCAGCCGACGACCCGTCGGCGCGAGCCGACCACTCCGCGCCACTGACACCACCTCGTCACCGAGGCGGCCGCTTCGCGGTCCCACACACCAGATTTTTTCCAAACATTCGGCCAATCGAGCCGATGCATCGGTATCCTGACGAAACCCGAACGGGACCCGGCCATCGGGACCCCGACGGGGTGGATCAATCGGTCTCCCAACACGTTGATGTTGCGAGCCCGTGGACGCCGGCAGGGGCCCGGATGGCACTCGGTGCCCGGGGGGCCGCAGGCGGACAAGTCCACGTTCAACAGTCACACGTCACAATCTCGGCACGTACCCACACGCACGAATCGGAAGGACTCAAAGGGAATCACATCATGGCCAAGTCAGAGAGCATCGGCGCGGCGAGCAATGGAACGGGAAGCACCTTGGGAAGCGGCACTGCTGGCACTGCTGGCAGTGGGGGCAGTGGGGGCAGTGGGGGCG
>Ga0163154_10009665_pt1 | contig 10941 bp, 9 predicted proteins | sample OliLakLV19MP9P1_FD_148649 | JGI IMG/M metagenome (GOLD analysis project Ga0163154, IMG submission 148649) | Freshwater microbial mat bacterial communities from Lake Vanda, McMurdo Dry Valleys, Antarctica - Oligotrophic Lake LV.19.MP9.P1 | ecosystem: Environmental > Aquatic > Freshwater > Lake >...
CGGGTACACCACAGGCGCACCACGCTGGGGCGGGCGCTGTCGTCATCTGCCGCGTCGTCATCGTCATCGTCGTCATCATCATCGTCAAACGCGAACGGGTCGGGTTCTACGTCGTCTCCGAGTTCGCTTTCGCGCTCCGGCTGCCCCAGCATCAGTTCTTGGGCGATGAGGACGATGCGATCTTCTTCCTCATCATAGCCCAAGCCCATGCGTGAGACTCGGAATAGCGGTTCGATGGGTTCGCGCAAGTCCATATCCATGCGCGACATATCGACGCTTGCGCCGATGCCTTTACGCTCGTCGAGGTCATCCATCAGTTCGCGCAGGGCTTCGCCCAACGCCCACGCCTGCTCTTTTTCAATCACCATCGACAACAGACGGCGGCCTTGTCCGGCTTGGATGTAGAAGGTGCGCTGCCCTTTGGGGCCGATTGTCCCGATGGTGACAAAATCCACCGGATTGAGGTCAATTTCAATGTTTGGCATGGGGAGTGTTAAGCCTTATGCTCGCGTTTTGGCTGCCGTAAGTGGGCGATGTCGTTCACGCCGACCACGTATGGCGCACCGTGTCCCAATTGTACCGTACTGATGGAAGCTGTCGAAATTTCGATGCGCTGGAAACTATCAATGTGCATCCCCAAGAAGTGCGCCAACATCAGTTTAATCACGTCGCTGTGGCTGAAGAAGGCGATGAGTTGGGCGGGGTGCTGATAAACCAACTGCTCAACGGCATGTACCGCCCGATATTGGGCGTGGGTGAAGGACTCGCCGTTGGGGAACGTGGCGCGGGACGGGGTGTGCTGCACGACCTCCCACAATTTACGCTTGCGGAGTTCGGACAGGCTCATGCCCTGCCACTCGCCAAAATCCATCTCTTTGACGCCTTCGGCGATGTTGAGCGGCAGATGTGGGTGATGGACTTGTACGGCCTGCGCGGTCTCGACGGCGCGTTCCAAGGGGCTGGTATAGAGCGCTTTCAGCGGGGCTTCGGCCAGTCGTTGGCCGAGCGCTTCCGCTTGGGCGATTCCGTCTTCGTTGAGGTGGACGCCGGGCGTCCAGCCAGCCAGCTTGCCGGTCTTGACGTAATCATTGACCGCGTGGCGGATGAGCAAAACTGTTGTCATCTAGGTTCTCCATATCCCGCCTATGATAGTACAAATCAGTCGCGAGTTGGGAGATGCGGTTTGATGAGAGGCTTGGTATCCGTTATCACCGTAAGAAAAGGCCACTACTCAGAAGGTGAAATAGGCGCGCTGGTTATGTCCTTAGACGTTAAACTCACGCGGTAAGATGTGAATTTAGACAAAAAGTCGGGCGAAACCTCATTAAGTACGCCCAAGTCTTATAAATTCGATAACCATGTTTGAATTTGAATCTCTAAATTTTCGAAAGCGGTTAATCCTCTCAGTACCGAATAGTCTTCAATCAACTGAGCCATACGATATACGGCCGACTGAGGTCTAAAGTCTTTCTCTCTGCGGCCTTTTAATCCACTAGCAGACCTAAGCAATTCATAAAGGACTTCTTTGGGGTCGTTGATTTCTTCTAGTCGATTGAACGATGGCAATTTGATGGGTATTTTGCCATTTGGATTACTAGCCGCCTCACGGATAGCCATCTCATTAATCAATAACCATGCTTCTTGCATCCGAATAGGGATAACACAAATGTAGGGAATTATTATGTTAGAAAGTTTAATGGCTCCTTCAATTTCAGTCTTACGCTTCATCAAAGTATTGCCTTCAGCATCGCGATGAATAAATAAAACATCGCATGGGTACATCTGTAAAGCGCGGATAATCTTATGGGACAATTACTTTGGGGGTTTAGGCAATTGCCTAAAATCTGCCCATTGAGCCCCTATTGCATGGTTAGGCAAATATTGCCGTAGAAGCCAATTTAATATTGGAATGAGTGCGCGATCCGAACTTCCATCGGCGATAAACGTGTATTGGAGACGTTTTTTCATGATTGCCAAGTTACTCTATCTCCGACGAAAAATCGGGTAGGATCAGTTGACGCACATCTTCTCGATCAACAACTCGCCCCTCATCAAAATATTGCCTATCTATCGGTGATAAATAGGCTAACAAATCCCCTAGTGGGATAGACTCTTCTTCATGCTTTGTCCGCCAAGTATCGCTCAAGCCTAAAAATTGGACATGAGTATAACGATTCCCCTCATCATCCAATCTCTCAACCTGTTTAGCAGCGAGTAGCTCATCTGGCTTAATTCCTCTGACAATTACGGGAGAATGGGTGTTAATGATGACTTGTCTAAGCGGATTATCTGTCCCCATAGGAGCCATCGTATCAACTGCGATACCTTCCAATAAATGTAACATCGCGGGAATTCTGAGAGGATGAATACCGTTTTCAGGTTCTTCAAGGCAAATCACGCCCGTATCTGTGGAATCCAATCGTAAAGCAGCTAATGCCAAAAAACGTAGTGTTCCATCTGAGAGTGCTTTGGCAGAGTGAGTTGTACCATCCACTGCGCGTACCTGTAAGGTGTAAATCTCTCTTTTATCGTCACGATCAATCAGAACTTCCTGTACATCTTCAATTAATTCACTAAGGGTAGCAACTAATTGATAATATACGTTCGGGTTGGAACGAGAAAGATGATATAGCATAGCGGGAAGATGAGAGCCATCAACTGCAAGACGAGGAGATGCTGTAAATTCATCTGGACGGCGCAAAACCGAAGGCTCCAATTGAAGCAAGCGCCATGATTGCATTTCACGACGCGCTAATAGGACTGTGGGGCTTTCGGCAGCATTGCTGGCAGATAAAATTGTCCGTGGTAGATTTGCTGCATGGCGTTCTAAGGGACGTCCACTACTTCCGCCATCTTGATGCAACTTAATAGAACGTTTTATTTCATCGGTTGAGATTAAAGGGGTTGTCCGTCTCCCTTGTAATGCTGAATCTCGCCATTCTTTGCTTGTTTCAAATCGCAAGTGATCTCGCCATTCAGTCAACTTGATATGAGATAGTTCCTCACTTAACAATTCAATCGGATATGCACCTTCATCTCCACGATATTTCAACCGTAAGCTGTAGCGCAAAAACGTAGTTGTAGCTCTAGCAGGTTGGCCGAAGTCATCGAGACCGCTAGGTGAAATAATCATTTCAGCCTCGAATGACATTTCATCTGCTTGTTGTAGTCCTGATCTGTGGAATAGATCGCGCAAATCGCCACCGCGTCCAGCCTCGTCTCTGACGGAGAGCGCCGCTTCAACGATAGAGCGATCTGCTAACGCACTCATAAAAGCAATAGCGTCAAACAGATTTGATTTCCCGACGCCATTTGCTCCGGCAATGCACGTAAATGCACCAAAACGCACATCAACATTAACCAGATTTTTGAACCCATCAACCTTAAGGCGTGTTAGCATTGCGTTGTTCCGATTTCTATTTTCATACCCTTATTATCCACTAAAAACTGTTTCTTTACTCATCTACAAGGTGGCAAAGAAGTGTTGACGCAGGGTAAAGGTCAGCCACCTGTTCATGGAGGGATGATTTAAAATCCAAACGATCTTTGATCGGGGTTTTAGCATAAAACACACCCAAATAATCGTTTGAATTTGTTTCGATTTCCCCATCAGTATAGATATGGCGAATTCTGGAGTCATCTAGGTTCTCCATATCCCGCCTATGATAGTATAAATCAGTCGCGAGTTGGGAGATGCGGTTTGATGAGAGGGTTGGTATCCGTTATCACCGTAAGAAAAGGCCACCGTCTATAAAGTGGGTCTCCGTTGTGGAGATTTGAGCCTCTTTCTGCTAGGATGGGATTTTATTGAGCGGCGATTAGCCCTCTTTGACCCGCTTCCTTCTGTCTCTTTACCGAACGTCCTGCGCGGAAGTTCGCTCACAGTTATATGTTGCATGGGATGTGGGCTATATTGATGAAGGAATATTTAATGCGTTGTGTGCTTTAGCGACTGAAACAGGTGAAATCATGAGTAATCTACAAGCATCGCAAGTCGTCATCCTTGGGGCTGCCCGTACCCCGCAAGGCAAGTTCCTCGGCGGATTGTCTGGCCTGAGCGCCGCCGACCTCGGTAAAGTCGCGTTCAGGGCGGCGATTGAGCGCAGCGGAATCAACACGGCGGACGTGGCGGAGGTCATCGTCGGCAATGTCGTCAGCGCGGGGATTGGTCAAGCGCTACCGCGTCAAATCAGCCTCGGCGCGGGCGTGCCGAATAGCGTCGGCGGCATCACGGTCAATAAAATCTGCGGCAGCAGCTTGAAATCGGTCATGCTGGCGGCCAATGGGATTAAAGCTGGGGACGGCGAGGTCTATCTGGCGGGCGGCACAGAGAGCATGAGCCGCGCCCCGTACCTCAACGACAGCATCCGTCAGGGCAATAAATTCGGTGAAGTCAAATTGCGCGACGCCGTGCAAGTCGACGGGTTGTGGTGCAGTTTGTGTGATTGGGGCATGGGCAACGCAGCGGAATTTATCGGGCGTGAGTTGGAAGTCACGCGCCGCGAGATGGACGAATTTGCCTATCGCAGCCACCTATTGGCCGGACAAGCCACCGACGCGGGCAAATTCAAAACCGAAATCGCGCCTGTGACCATCAAAGGTCGCAAGGGTGACACCATCATCGACTCTGACGAACCGATTCGCCGTGAGACCACGATTGAGGCGCTGTCCGCGCTCAAGCCCGCCTTTGAATCGGACGGCGCCGTGACGGCGGGCAATGCTCCGGGCATGAACGACGGGGCGGCGGCGGTGGTCGTCAGCAGCATGGGGTATGCCGAGGCGCACGGTCACACGCCGATTGCGCGGGTGGTGAGTTATGGTCAAGCCGCTGTTGACCCCAAGTGGATTTTCTACGCGCCCGTGAAGGCCATCCCCGTCGCATTGGCGCGGGCGGGTTGGACGGCGGACGATGTGGATTTATTCGAGGTGAATGAAGCATTCGCGGCGCAAGTCTTGGCCGATATGCGCGGCCTCGCTCGTGACGGGCATCGCGTCCCGATGGAGAAGGTCAATATTCACGGCGGCGCAATCGCGCTCGGACACCCGTTGGGCGCGAGTGGTGCGCGGGTGCTGGTCACCTTGATTCACGCGCTGAAGGCCAATAACCTCAAGCGCGGCTTGGCGGCCTTATGCCTCGGCGGTGGTGAGGGCGTCGCGCTGTGCGTTGAGGTGTTATAGGGCGTCGCCCAGCGCGTTGAGGTGATGGTGTGCTGACGAGTCATCACGAGTTACGACCCGTTTTCTTGACCCAAAAACTGGGGTGCGCTAATTGTGACGGGGTGATGTTTCAGGTAGCCAGACCCATGTCACCCCACCTGCAATGAGCGTCAATACCGCTATCGTCAGGATAGCGACGGGGAGGCTAAATACATCCGCTAACACACCGCCGACCAACGCGCCGAAGGCATAACCGGAGTCGCGCCAGAGCCGATAGACCCCCAGTGCGGTTGCCCGCCAAGAGGGGTGCGACAAGTCACTGATAGCCGCCAACAGCGTCGGGTAGACCATCCCCGTCCCCAATCCCATGATGGCCGCAGCGATAAACCACACGCCCTCATCGGCGCTCAAGGCCATTAACGCAATCCCAACCGATTGCACCCATAATCCGCCGGTAATCCACGGCTTACGCCCGGTACGGTCACTCAGCGCCCCAGTGAATAGTTGGCTGATGCCCCACACACCCAGATACGTCCCGCCCAGCGCGGCTACACGTTCGATAGGGATGCCCGCGCCAATCACATACAGCGGCATCAATCCCCATATCACCACATCGTTGAGGTTATTGACCAAACCAGCCTGAGAAAGGCTGAAAAATCGCCGGTCTTCCCAGCTTACCCGCCAGAAAATCGCCTTAAAGGATAGCGACTCTGCGGGCTTTTGATGCTGTCTCGCTTCTAATTGGGCATGTCCTCGCGTCTCTTTAACGAATAAGACCGATAGCATCAACCCGGCCAGCACGAACACAATTCCCAAATAGAACGGTTGCGGGCGTAGGGCGGTCTGAGCAGCAATCCAGCCCGCGCCCGCCGTCGAGAGCGCCATCGCCAGATAACCGGCAAATTCGTTTAAGCCGGTGGCGCGTCCGCGTCCGACGGGGCCAACGAGGTCAACTTTCATCATCACGGCAGTAGACCAGCACAGCCCTTGCTGCACGCCCAACAGCAGATTAGCGAACACGATCCAACCCCAATCTGGCGCGAAAATCACCAGAAATGGGACGGGTAGTCCAATCACCCAACCAGCCACCATCAGCGGTTTACGCCCCCACCGGTCTGCATTGCGCCCCGCAAACAGATTCGCCAGCGCCTTGACCACCCCAAAGCTGATAATGAACGAGAGCGTCACGCTGACCGAGGTCAATCCAAAATCTTGACCAGCAATCAGCGGAATCAGTGTCCGCTCTAGCCCCAACATCGCACCGACAAAGGCATTGATGAGCATCAATAGCGCGAATTGACCTACATTGGCGCGTAATCCCAATTGAATCCGGGCGGTGGCGCTCATGCGGGAATGTTTTGCGTATTGGCGTGGCGGATGGTCGCAAATTCTGACGGCGGCGGCGTCTGATTCTGCTGTACAAAAGTGATGAACGCGGCACGGTCATGGTGTTGCAGCGCGGGGTTATAGCGCCGTTCAAACCCGATGGTCGAACTCGGTTTACCACTCATAGCGCGACCACAGACCGACCCAGCAAAATGGCTGGGATAAACTTCTACCAAATCATCCAATGTCAGGAGTTTGGTGAATAGACTGTCGTATAACTGTCCGGCTAAACTCGCCGTATTCGCGTCACCGTGTAGGTCTGGCCGCCCGACATCTCCGACAAATAATGTGTCGCCAGTAAACACCATCCACGGCATATCCGCCCGCACACGGTCTGCGACCACAAGGCTGACGCTATCTAATGAATGGCCGGGGGTGTGCAGCACGCGCACCGTATCATTGCCCAACTCAATCAGATCGCCGTCGCGCATCGGTGTGAATGGGAAATCGACCTCCGCTGACTCGTGCAGATAAATTGCCGCGCCGGTTTGGGCGGCCAGACTCACCGCGCCGGACAGGTGATCAGCTTGGACGTGTGTCTCAAAGATAGCGACAATCGGGGAACCGGCCTGCTGCGCGATAGCAAGGTAATCCTCAATGTGTTCAATATGCGGGTCAACTACCGCGAGTTTAGCCTTGCCGGTACACCCGAACAAATACGATGCGCAACCGGTGGCAGGGTGAAGGATTTGGCGGAAAATCATCAGGTTAAAGCCTCTCTGTAGGGTAGTCAGCCAGTTGCCAATCGGGGTAGCCATCGTGCATCCGACGGGCGGTATAGCCGTGCGCGGTGAGCAGTTGCACTGCCTCATCCGCAAAGACGCAGTATGGCCCACGGCAATAGGCGATGATTTCTTGTGTTTTGGGCAGTTCATTCAAACGGTGCGCCAATTCCTCAATCGGGATAGACCGTGCGCCCATAATATGACCGTGGGCATATTCCACGGGTGGGCGCACATCAAGGATGACCAACCCCGGCTCGTCCATGCGTGAGCGCAGTTCATTGAGGGTCAGGGCATCTAAACTGGCGCGTTCGGTCAAGTAGGTGTCTACGATGCGCGTGACCTCGGACAATTGGCGCTCCGCCAGCGTGCGGATGAGCTGGGTTAGGCGGAATACATCCGGGTCTGCTAGACGGTAATAGACGCGCTGACCGTCCTTGCGGGCGGTGATAAGGTGCGCCTCGCGCAGGGCTTGTAAATGTTGAGAGGTATTCGCCACCGATAGGGCTGCCTCACGGGATAAATCCTCAACACTGCGCTCGCCCTGTGCCAAAATATTCACCAGTTCCAACCGGTGTGGATTGGCTATGGCTTTGGCGATTCGGGCAAATTGCTCGTTAATTTCAGTTTTGAAGGGGCTATTTCCCATATCTTTTTCTCAAATATTCAATTGATCTATTGAATATATATTACGTACCCATCCTTTGTCAATCGCATAGAGCGGCTGACTGTTTTTCGCAAGATTGCATCTTAGGCGAGATGCGTTACAATCAACATCAAACCAGCGTGCGATGAGGGATGTTATGGAAAGCTCAACGAATATTGAAACCTTCATCAGTTATGCCCGCAAAGACGGTCTCGTCCACGCCGAACGTCTTGAGCGTGAATTGCCTAATACATGGCGTGATAAGCGCAACCTCGACCCGTTCAAAGACTTCACGGCTGAAATCGAACGCGCCATAGATGCCTGTAAACAGGTTATCGTGGTCATTACACCCGATACCATGCGTGAAGATAGCTTTGTGCGCCGTGAGTTAGCGCGTGCTGTCCGCAAGAAAAAACCCATTATTGTCGTTCGTTTTGATGACATAGACCCACCTATTATTGTTGAGACAAATACGTGGTCTGAGTGGTTCAAAAATGGATGGGATAAAACGCTAGACGAGATTCGACGGTGGATAACCACGTTTGTCCCATCTTTTAAATCCCCACAGTTGGTTGCAGCACTCCATAACGACCCTTACCGCGATTATCTCGGTACGTTATACGATAGCATCATTGACTATCTCGATCAGGTCATCATCAAAGAGGTGACACTCAAGGCAAACCACACGAAAGATGCGGTTGCCAATGAGGTTAGACACTCCCCGCTTGGTAATCTCTATCGACGTAACAGCATAAACGAGCCAGAAGTCCGTATTGAGACGCTCAGAGAAGGGCTTGAGCATTTCAAAGGACGGCTGTTGCTGTTGGGCGAACCGGGCGCTGGTAAGACTGTCTCATTGCTGGCAGCCGCACGGGATGCTGTTGTGCGACGGCTGAACGACCCTAAAGCGCCTTTACCAGTTTGGTTGCGCTGTACGGAATGGCCGTCAGAACATAAAACATCCCTAGCCGATTGGATTAAACAACAACATCACCTTACCCTGACAACATTTGACGACACCTTCATATTTTTTGATGGCTTCGATGAGTTGGGGACAAACCGAATCCGCAAAATAAAAGATATTGATGGCAAAGAACGCGAGGAGGGTTATGACCCGCGCCCCTTGTTTTTAGACATCATCCCATCCACTGGAAAAATTTTGCTGTCGTGCCGGATTAAAGAGTATGAAGATTTTGGCACGAAAGTGAACCTCAAAGGCGCAGTTAGACTGCGTCCGTTGGAAGATTCACAAATTCAAGCCTACCTCATTGATTTACCTGATTTATGGGCTGCCATATCCAGCGACGCTGATTTATTGAATATGATGCGAACACCGCTGTTATTAAGCCTGTTCGCTTTTGGCTATCGTGATGCGCCAGAAGATGTTCGTGCCTTGCGAGATTTGAACACCGCGGAACTCAGTGAGGTGATTTTCAAGCGATACGTTGAAGAGCGTTACAATCATGAAGAGCGCCGCTTGCAGGAAATGGGACAAAAATCTCCTTTCACATTAGATGAAATTTATGAATTAATAGGCCGTGCGGCAATGCGAAATGCGAGTAGTGGTTTGAATGTAAAAGATAACATATTGTCTTATGATGATTTTAAACCCGTATATCCTGCTCCTAGATTCGATTATCATGATTCAATATATAAATTTATAAAATATGCGACACTAATACATCTAGTAGTGCCTATAAACCGTACTGTCCGCTTTATTCACTTGCGTTTAAGGGATCATTTTGTACGTAAATTCTGTTATCCACGGGTAATAGATACAAATTACTATGATTGGCGAGATAATAAACCTAGTCCAGTGTTAGCATTAGCAAGTTTGCCAAATGCCGAAGCATTTGACATTGTTTTAGAACAAATTACAAACCTAAATAATTACATATGTCGTGATGTTGTCCTTGCTTTAGGGCGTATTGGTGATTCAAGAGCGGTTGAGCCTTTGATTGCAGCATTAGAGCATACACATAACGATGTACTTGATAATGTAGTGAAGGCTTTAGGACAAATCAAAGATGTGAGAGCAATTGAACCATTGATTGCGTTATTTGAGAGAGCGGATGGATACTTACGCTACATTACTGCTATATCGTTAGGGGAAATTGGCTCACCTGTATTTGATGTTCTAATTATTCGAATCAATGATAAAAACAGTGATATTCGTATGGGAGTATTAGAAGCGTTAGGGCAAACTGGTGATACTAGAGCTATAGATCCATTGCTCACAATACTCCAAAATGTTGTTGAGGATGAAAGTGGAATACGTTGTATAGCAGCACAAGCATTAGGCCAAATTGGTAATCAAAGAGCAGTTGATCCTTTGATTAACGCACTCAATGATTATGATGTGGATGTACGTGGTTATGCCGCATTAGCCCTAGCACAAATTGGTGATAACAAGGCCGTCAAACCACTGACAATGCTATTAGATGATTTTTATGAAGAATTCAGTTTTTCGCGTGAAACACCTAGTTCTTATTCTCAAACAGCCCTTGAAGTGATTGGCACACCAGAAGCGCTGAAGGCATTAGAAGATTGGCGCAAAAGACAAGATAACCGATAAAAGCATTTTATATCTCCCAACCTCACCATACCCAAAGCACGCCCAATCCTGTACCGTAAAAACCCGAATCGTCGTCCTGAGATGTCAGGGAAAATGAGCGAGAGAAGTCCGATTCTCATCCCTCATCACGCCTGACTCATCACTGCATTTAAGGGGGTTCGGTGAAGGTCTACCGGATTGAAGTCCGTCCACGCGGCACTGTGTCGCATCATGCACTCGTCACCGCCGCGCACCAATTGGGGCATCCATCGTTGGCCGCGTGCCAAGTCACACGGTTATTTTTTATCCGGGGCGATTTGACCGACGACGCCGTGACTCGCTTGGCCGAGACGTTATTGGCCGACCCCGTAACCGAGACCTATACCCTCGGTGAAACCCCCACCCCATCCGGCGCACATCGCGTCGAACGCACCCTGCTCCCCGGCGTGACCGACCCCGCCGCCGAGAGCTTGACT
>Ga0163154_10009666_pt1 | contig 10940 bp, 9 predicted proteins | sample OliLakLV19MP9P1_FD_148649 | JGI IMG/M metagenome (GOLD analysis project Ga0163154, IMG submission 148649) | Freshwater microbial mat bacterial communities from Lake Vanda, McMurdo Dry Valleys, Antarctica - Oligotrophic Lake LV.19.MP9.P1 | ecosystem: Environmental > Aquatic > Freshwater > Lake >...
GTCCTGGAAATGGAACGATAATAGGTATTTTGAAAATGTAAGAAATTTAATCCCTATACATAACCGCTTTCACAGCTTTCACTGTGCGGGCTACATTTGGTAATATGGCTTCAATCAAGGTTGGTGCGTACGGTAGTGGCACATCTAAACTATTAATGCGATGCACGGGGGCATCTAAATAATCGAATGCATGCTTTTGCACATGGTAAGTAATTTCCGTAGCGATGGATGACAATGGCCAAGCTTCTTCAACAATTACCAACCGATTTGTTTTCTTAACGGATTCCACAACGGTGGTGTAATCAATCGGGCGCACGCTGCGTAAGTCAATAACCTCTGCGGAGATTCCTTCTTTTTCTAGTTCTTGTGCAGCGGCCAAAGCCACTTTCATAATCTTGCCAAAAGAAACGATTGTAACATCGGTGCCGCTTCGTTTGATGTCGGCAACACCAATCGGAATCAGATATTCTTCTACAGGTACTTCACCCTTATCGCCATACATCATTTCTGACTCCATAAAGATAACAGGATCGTTGTCGCGAATGGCAGTCTTCAGTAAACCTTTGGCATCGTATGGAGTGTAAGGAACTACCACCTTCAATCCGGGAGTATTGGCAAACCAATTTTCAAAATTTTGTGAATGTTGCGAACCCAACATCCCGGCATTGCCGGTTGGCCCACGAAATACTATCGGGATATTAAATTGTCCTCCCGACATGGAAAGCATTTTTGCAGCCGAGTTAATAATCTGATCAATGGCTACCAACGAGAAGTTGAAGGTCATGAACTCAACGATAGGTCGTAGGCCGTTCATGGCTGCACCTACACTGATACCCGTAAAACCCAATTCAGAAATAGGCGTGTCGATTACTCGCTTAGCGCCAAACTCGTCTAGCATGCCTTGGCTCACTTTATAGGCTCCATTGTATTCGGCTACTTCTTCGCCCATCAAAAAGATCTTGGGGTCTCTTCTCATTTCTTCATTCATGGCCTCGCGAAGCGCTTCTCTAAATTGTATTTCTCTCATAGCTGCCGTTAGTTTGGAAAGCCTGTAAAAATAGGTATCTGTGGCAACAGGTTAAAGGGAATGGAACGTTTTTTTAGCTGGCAGAAGATTTAAAGCCAGAGTAAGGCCAATTAATTTCCCTATTACCATGGGTATTAATAAGGTTAGCCTGAACAGACTTTCTTTTAACCCAGATTATGCATTAGAATGCATAATCTGCCCGTAGGGTTGACGATCCTGACGTTTACCGTCAGGATGTCAAGGTCAAACCCTGATGCTACTATCAGGATCGTGGCCGAAGCGTCATGACCTGACAATGAAAATCACCCAATGGGGAAAATACTTTTCAACGCAAGTATTTGATTTTCATTCGTCATTTTATGCAAATGCATTTCTATCTCATAATGCGGGATTAAGTAAGAATCTGAACCCATCTCCTACGGAAGTGCAATAAAAAAACCCCGGTTTGGCCGGGGTTTTATTTTACAGAAGTAAATCTATGTTACTTAAGTGCGCTACGGAATGATTCCGTAGTTGCGAACTTGGTGAATTCAAGATCAGTCAATGCTTTCTCCTTCAATGAAGAGTCAATCTTAACTGCACTGGTAAGGTTGCTTACTACGGCATCACCATTGCCTGAACGTGCAGCTGCAACAGCAGCACCGTAATACGCTAATGCGAAGTTACTGTTTTTGCGAGATGCCTCAGCGAATGATGATGATGCATTGCTATTGTCTTTGTTCAATAATTGGGCAAGTCCTTTGTTGAACAAGTTTACATCAGTGTCCAATGCCGAAGAAGTTGAACTTACTGCAGCACTGTAGTTAGCCATATAAATTTCAGAAGCACCTTTTACTCCATTTACACCGCGGGTAACCTCGTTGTTTGCACCACGAAGTGCTTTGGTAGCATGGCTGTAAGCCTTATAGGGGTTTCCTTTCCACAATGAAATAGTTGCCAAGTTGGCGTGTACTTCAGGAGTTTCTTTCAATCTAGCAGCAATTTCAATCTGTGCAGACGCTTTTTCAGCATACTCGCTTGCGCGTGAAGGATTTTCCATAGCCAACTTCAAATACGAAGCGGCTAAATTATTATGAGCATTCCAGTTGTTGCTTTTCTTAGTAGCACCTTCATAAATAGCAGCCTTTTCTTCAGCAGAAGGAGTTAGCGATGCTGCATACATCATTTCTTCAAAGCTAAGCGCATCAGCCTGGGCCGAACCAGAAGTGATTTGTTTTGCTAACACTGAAATTTCAGCATCTGTCTTCTTTTCTTTGATAGTAAGGATTTCAGTTTTAGCGGCACGTAAGCCAGGATATACATCTTTGAACACTTTGTTATAGGTCTTCAATTTCTTCATTTGCTTCTCCTGATCTTCGAAAGAACCACCACCATTGATAATGCTTAGGTATTCCGACTTTTGATCAGAAGTAATACCTTCATAAGATGACAACGAATTTTTGAATTCGGTCCAATCGTCAACGACTGGCTTCAATATGAATTTAATAGAATCAGCGGCACCTTTATAGTCGTACTTTTTCATTTGAGCGCGGTAGAATTTCTCGATCGCGGTAGCACGTTCTGCTGAAAGTTTCGTGTTTATGCGTTCAGCACCTTCTGGTGAGTGAGTACCCGTGATGGTAACAGTGCGGGTAACGTTTTTAGCAGCAATGTATGCATCTAATTGCTTTCCTTTATCTGCTTTAGTTTCAGACGTGCGAAGCACTGATCTTCCTCTTTCGAAGATGAAATCAGGGATAACTACCGGAACAAGTTCTTCTTGGTTGTTGTATCCATGATCTGCGAAAGCAGCATAATATGAATTTTGAACTAGTTTGGAAGTAGTGATAATACCAGTTGCCAATGGTATCCGATCAGTAGTTTTAGACTTTGTTCCCTTTGAAGCAACACCTTGAATTTCTACGGTTCCAACTTTATAAGCATCCTTGTAAGGGAAGGAATATGCCTTAGCAAGTTTTACTTCTTCTGTTGCGCTGTTAGGATAATCCTCAGCACGGGCGGTTACAGGATCAAGAGCCAATTCGCTCTCGCCATACTTATAAAAAGTATTAATCGTGTAAACTGTACCTTTTTTTAACATTTTAACAGGAAGGTTGCCTGAAAAATTAAAATTGACAGTATCCTTATGCACTTCAAGTGGATTAGGCTTAACCTCCAATTTTTGTTCTTTGGAAGCTTTGATCATTTTAGGAAGGGTACAACCTGAAAAACTAAGTGCCCCAATGATCACGAACGCGTAAAATAATTTTCTCATGGATTTTGATTTATGGTTTCTGTAAGCAAGGCGCAAAGTTAAACTTTATCCCGCTTTTGTTACAAAAATAGCCAAAAAAAATAACTTGGAGGACGTTTACAATGGGATGGCCACCGTGTATATTTGTGCGCTGGCTTTTTAGTCGTTAGATAGGCGTTTACTCAGGTAAACGGAAGTTTTGAAGTTTAAATTCAACAATTTAACATGTCAAGTTTGGTAAAGAGCGTTCAGGGTTTTTTTGAAAGGCAGGCCTTCGGTGTTTGCACTGCATTGGGCGAAAAGATGGGGATTGCCACTTCTTCCATCCGGTTGTTCTTTATATATGCCTCTTTTCTGACATTTGGCTCACCAATTATCATTTACCTTTCTTTGGCCTTTGTCTTAAACATGCGCACTCATTTGCGCAGGCGAAGCACCATTTGGGATTATTAAAAATGTGTTAAGTCTTTGAATGTCTTTTTGCCTAACAGGTAATAGGCTGCGATTATTGACCCTGGATATTGGTGCGGAGCATGATAATGTGGCACTTGGCTTCTTAAGGTTTTTCTTTTTTTTAAGCTCGATTGTAACCCCCACCAAAAACTTAAGTGTGCCTTTATCACGGCCCAGCTATCGGCAGCCGATCCTTGAAACAAAAACTTTAAGGCTGCAACCAGGTCTAAGCCTGACCGAATTGGAATCTTCCACCAAATCTTGTTTGCGGGTGTATGCTTAACAAGCAGGGAAAGTCCATTTCTAAAATTTAGGTACGTTTTTAGTGGGCTAGATCTGGAAAGCGTGCCCGCTCCAACGTGATAAACGGTACTGGCGCCAACGTAGTAAATATTATAACCAGCCCGGTTCAATCGCCAACACAAATCAATCTCTTCCATGTGCGCAAAAAAATCTTCATCCAATCCGCCTGCACGATGGTACAGATCAGATCGAATGAAAAGACAGGCACCCGTAGCCCAAAAGATTGGTCGGGTATCATTGTACTGACCCAAGTCCTTTTCAAGCGTGTTAAAAATTCTCCCGCGACAAAACGGATAGCCTAATGAATCAACATAGCCCCCGCCAGCTCCTGCGTATTCAAACGTATCTTTTTGCTGATAGGAAAGTACTTTGGGTTGTGCGGCAGCAATCGAAGAATCACTTTTAAAGAGTTTGATAATTGGATCAAGCCAACCCGGGGTTACTTCAACATCGGAATTCAAAAGCACATAAAATTCTGATTGAACGAGTTTTAGTGCATGGTTATAGCCACCACAAAAGCCAAGGTTGCTCCCGATTTTAATAACTTCTACCGTTTCTTTAAAATCGTGTTCTAAAAGTGGGAGTGAATCGTCTGTTGAACCATTGTCGGCAACAATTATTTTTGCTGCGCCACTATTGGTAATTACTGATGGCAGGAATTGCTGCAGGAAATTTCTGCCGTTATAATTTAAGACAACAACGGCTACTTCGGTCATCCCATTAGGCTGCTTAAATCCATTCCTGGGATATTAGGAATCAACCCTGCAGTAGCTTTTTTGAGCTCTTCTTTCGCCACCACTTCCACTTCCTCATTGGCTTTGTTAACAGCAGCTACTACAAGATCCTGCACCAGTACTTTATCATCGGCTTTCAAAATTGTAGGATCAATATCTATGGAGACCACTTGTTTCTTTCCATTTACAACTACCCGCACCATGCCACCACCTGCTTCGCCAGTTGCCTGCACCCGAACGAGATTATCCTGTGCTTCTTTGATTTTAGCTTGCACCTCCTTCATCTTCCCCATCATCTTCATCATGTCGAACATAGCCGTGCATTTTTTAGTTGATTCAGCAAAGGTAAAGATTATTATGCAGGTTCGCCTGCGCGAAGCTTCGGCATAGCCAGGCTATGTCTGGAAGCAGATTGAGGAGAACTTAGGCTTCAAAATATGTTTTATAATTCAACAATCGTATTTTCCTTACAGAGACGATACTTGAAAGGACGTAATCCGAATTCCGTTAGGGATAATATATCGGTAGAATGAATGCTTATGTAGTTTAATAGAATCCCGTTAGGGATTACATCTCTTTACGTGAAAATCGAATGCTAGTTTTTTTTCTTTAAGATGACCACCGTGCTTCCGCGTGAAAAAGTTCTACCTGCAAGATCCTTGATTTGCGCTTTCCAAACATAGGTGCCTTCGGGCAAAGCGCGTCCGCCATTCGTGCCATCCCACGGTGTATTCTCATCGGTATAAAATACAAGTGAGCCCCAACGGTCGAAAACCTTCAATTCCATTTTTACAATGTAGTGACCTAACACCGTGAATGTTTCATTTTCAACCGGCCCGACACCATCGGGTGTAAATGCATTCGGATAAAACAGATTGACATCTTTAGTTACCGCCACTCTGTTAGATACTGAATTAATAGGTCCAGCCTCAGCAGGCTGGGCAATGATTTGGTATTGAACTACCTGGTTAAGATTATCAACTTGGTCATCAACCCAAACGGTATCCGTGCCAACATTCACAGTCTGCATAAGCCCGCCACTCCTATCGAATTTTTCTATCCGATAATTACTTACTCCATTGCGCCAGCCTTTAAGTGAAGACCAGCGCAATGTGATTGCATTTTTAGAATCAACTGAAAAAGTCAAACGAATGGGGCAGATTAATGCTCCAATGGAGCTGGCATTGCCGCATAAATCGCCATAGTTAATCCGATAACAAAACAAGCCTTCCGTGTTATAGTCGGTGTCAATCAGATTTTTATCCGTAGTTTTTTTCAATAATCCAAAAGCAGATTTATTCTGGTTTCGCAGTATGGCATACTCTTCTACTGTAAATAAAGGGTCTTGGTCCCAGGTTAAGGTTACCCCATTGGAGCCAACAACTGACGAAATATTATTTACAGCCGTTGGACTTACCGTAGTAAATGCTTCCCCACATTTTTCGAGGGAAATGCTTTTAGTTCCACCGGCATATAAATTGATAACCTGATAGCAGTAGTTGGTTTTGCAAATCACATCAACATCATTGAAAGCAGCAGGCGAACCCGGAATTAACGTATATGAATTTCCATTGCGAATAATTTCTGTTGTGTTTACACCGAGTGATGAACTTGCCCAGGTAAGGTTATTTGATCCATTCTGAATAGCCAGATCAAAATTATGACTGCACACTGGAAATGAATACGTGTTGCTGTTGGTGCAAGGATCGAACGAACTCAACCGAAAGCAATAAAAGTTTTCCTCTGTTTTTAAATTCGCAATGGTGACGGTATTTACTCCGTACAACGTTTGAAATTGTTGAAAGGTGGCAGAGTTGTTCACGGCAATCTCTAATTTGTACTGAATGTTTTGCTGGGGCGTAAAGTCTAATTTAATACTGCTTGCATCTACTGCGGTTAACGTATTAATTTGTGGAACCGGCAAAGTAAGGAGTGAAGTAAAAGGCAACACCTTAGCGCTGCAGTTGTTGGCAGCATTGATATCTTTTCCTTTCACACTAATATTAAAATTGCTTGCTACTCCGTAATTATGGGAGGCTGTTTGATTGTTGCTATTTGGAATAACTATTTCAGGGGTGCCATCATTTTGAAAATCGATGGTGTATTGATCGTAATTCTTGTCGGTAATCTTGATAGACGTTCGTAATCCTGAGCACGTGTATACTTCAAACTCGGGTTGAATGTTTTGATCAACAGTAATCGTGATGTCATCGGCTCCAATGCTTTGATATAAGACTGAAAGTGTAAAAGTTCCTGCCTGCGGATAGGTAATTGTAAATTGGTTTTGTTGCTGCGGGGTTCCATTACCTGCACTCATCAAACAAGGCTTACCTGCCGTACACTCACCCGCGGTAATCAGGTTCGTGCTAAGAATGGTAACGGTTAAAGGAGCGCACCCTTTTATTTCGTCTACCTGAAAGCGACCCAGGCGACTGATATATTGCGCATAGCTGGTTGCTACTGTTGCCAACACGATCAATATGGTAAGTAGCTTTCGCTTCACAGGTTCAATTCAAAAATTTTGTTTTCGATCAGAGTGTACACTTCTTTAAAAAATTCTCGGTATTCACAATATCAACATGCAATTCACGATCTGTTTCTATAAACGGCACAACCTCCCGGAAAGTATTGACAAATGTTTCCAACTGAGGTGAAGTTTTTAAAGGTCGCCTGAAATGCAATGCCTGAGCTGCTGTAATTAATTCAATGGCTAAAATTGAATAAAGATTATTAACAATTCGATAGGCTTTCGTTGCAGCATTAGCGCCCATGCTCACATGATCTTCCTGCCCGTTGGACGAAACAATTGAATCCACTGAAGCGGGTGTGCACAGTTGTTTATTCTGGCTCACTAACGAGGCGGCAGTGTATTGCGGAATCATCAAGCCTGAGTTAATGCCCGGATCGGCCACAAGGTAATTCGGTAAATCGCGGGCACCTGAAATCAACTGATAAGTTCTGCGTTCGGAAATGCTTCCTAATTCGGCCAGTGCAATAGCAAGAAAATCAAAGGCAACCGCTAAGGGTTGGCCGTGAAAATTTCCTGCTGAGATTATTTTATCAGCTTCCGCAAAAATGTTTGGATTATCACTCACGGAGTTTACTTCCGTAAGAAAAGTTTGCGTTACAAAATTTATGGTGTCATCACTGGCGCCATGTACTTGTGGCATGCACCGAAACGAATACGGGTCTTGCACATGTTTTTTTGCTTGCGTGATAATGGCGCTGCCTTCTAAGAGATCTTTAATTTCTTTAGCAGTTTTTATTTGTCCGGCATGCGGACGAATCTGATGCACCAATTCATCAAAGGGTTCTATGCGTCCGTCAAAGGCATCCAGCGAAAGCGCACCAATTCTATTTGCCAACGAGATGAGGCGATGGGAGTGAAGTAAACTCCAAACCCCATAAGCGCTCATAAACTGTGTTCCGTTAAGCAACGCCAATCCTTCTTTAGCTTTGAAATGAATTCGTCCCCAGTTCAATAATTTCAAAACTTCTTCACTTGGATAAATTTTGCCGAGGTAATTAACTTCCCCTAAACCTATAAGCGGTAATGATAAATGCGCGAGTGGAGCAAGATCACCCGATGCACCTAACGAACCCATTTCATAAACCCGTGGTAGCACCCGCTCATTAAACATATCAATCAACCGTTCCACAGTCGAAAGCTGAACCCCGGAATAACCATAGGAGAGAGACTGTATTTTAAGGTACGTCATCAGCAATACAATTTCTTTGGGCACCTCAGGCCCAGTACCGCATGCATGCGACTTCACCAAATTCTCCTGCAGTTTTTCTAATTGGTCTTTTGGAATGTTTTTATTGTAAAGTGAACCAAAGCCCGTATTGATTCCATAAATTGGATTGACGGAAGAAGCCAGTTTCTCATCCAGATAATCCCGGCAACGGATAATTTGCTGGCGCGAACCTTCTGATAAAGCAATTTTTGCACGACCATGGAGGATATGATCAAGATCATGAAGTGAAAGTGATTTGTTCGATATAGGATGGGTTGGCTCCAATTTATAAATTCTAGTTGATGGATGAAATGATTTCTGAAATGGATTTCTTTTCTTGATCACCCGTCTTCATATTCTTAATTGTCAATTGTCCGCTTTTCATTTCTTCCGAACCAATCACAATTACATACGGAATCATTTTCTTGTTAGCGTAGTCCAATTGCTTTTGAATTTTTACTGAGTCGGGATAGATTTCGGAAGCGATTCCGTTATCCCGCAAGGTTTGCAAAATGCCAAGTCCGTAGCGTTTACTTTCTTCATCGAAGTGGCAGATCAACACAGTTGAAGACACCTGAGCTTCCTCTGAAAAAAGTTTTAATTCTTCCATGGCATCACACAACCGATCTACGCCAAAAGAAATTCCAACACCCGAAAGTTTTTCTTTGCTTCCAAAAGCCTGCGTTAAATTATCATACCGCCCGCCACCACTTACGCTGCCAATGGCAACGTTATTAATTTTTACTTCAAAGATGCAACCTGTGTAATAACTCAAACCGCGCGCTAAAGCAATATCAAATTCAACATGATCTTGGGAAGCTCCATATCCTTTTAATAGATCAAGGACTTCGCTCAAATCAGTAAGTCCTTTTTTGCCTTTTTCAGAAGCCGCGAAACGAGTAGTCAAAAATTCTATTTTCTCTTGTGTAGTTCCTTTGAAGTTTAGAATTTCAAATAAGGTAGTGAGACCTTGCTCAGCAAAGTTGCGCGTTCGTAATTCCTCTTTTACTTTTTCTTCCCCGATTTTATCGAGCTTATCAATGGCAACGAACAGAGATGATTCCTTTTCATTAGCCTCAACCAGCTCAGCGATCCCCGCAAGGATGCCCCGATGATTTATTTTTATTGTATAATCTTCAATGCCTAATCCTTTGAATGCCGACTTGATCACTAAGACAATCTCGGCTTCGCAGATTAATGAATCGGTGCCCACCGCATCGGCATCGCATTGGTAAAACTCCCGATACCTTCCTTTCTGTGGCCGATCAGCCCGCCATACGGGTTGTATCTGATAGCGCTTAAACGGCAAAGTAATTTCATGACGATTCATCACCACATATCTTGCAAAGGGAACGGTGAGGTCGTAGCGTAGACCTTTTTCAGAAATCTCGGAAGCAATGAGTCTTGAGTCTTTAGTATTTAGTTTTAATTGGTCAACATCTTTCAAGTAATTCCCCGAATTAAGAATCTTAAATAGCAATTGATCACCCTCATCCCCATATTTCCCCGTGAGGGTATTCAGGTTTTCCATGGCTGGAGTTTCCAGAGGCTGAAAACCGTGCAATTGAAAGACACTGCGGATTGTATTAAGAATAAACTGGCGTTTGGCCATTACTACTGGCCCAAAGTCGCGGGTTCCTTTTGGTAAAGTTGGTTTTTCCATAATAAAACGTAGCAATTTAAGGATAAGCCACAGATTCACAGATTGCCTGTGTGCTTAATGCTGAGCAAATGTTATGAATACTCATCAATTGATAGATTTTATAGCTTAAATCGAAATAATGTGTGAATCAGTGGCAATAAATTACAAAACCTGTTTATTTTTGCACCCTTTAAAACACAAAGTATTATGTCAGTTACACGATTGAAAAGAAAAGGCCGCAAGGATAAAGGTAAATCAGCCCGTAGAAGAACCGATTTAAAGACTCAGGGCTTCAAGCCTGTGGTTAAGTCGGTAGATATTGAGAAGATCAAAGAAGAATTCAAGGCTAAAAAGGCCAAGTAATATTAATTAAAGCTTATTCTGATAGCCAGTGGCCAACGCCATTGGCTATTTGTTTTTTGCATTTAATCCAACTTTGGAGCAAGTGCACCGCGTTTCCCCAACTCAATCACTTCCATATTTTTAATTTCTTTCCCCGTTATCTCGAACCGCATAATGGTTTTAATGGGATGAAAGCCATGATTACCAGCTGCACCCGGAATTTACATACAACATAATTTTAAAATTGGGGTCTTTCTTTACGCGTAGAATATGCGAATGGCCGCAGATAAAAATATCGGGCACTTTTGATTTTAGAATCTTCTTAACTCTGGGATTATAGTTTGGGGTGCGCCACCAATGTGCGTCATCCAGATCGTAATCTGTTCACAAGTAAACCATAAATCTTCCGGATATCGAACCTGCAGATCCTTATCATCGATGTTTCCAAAGACCGCGCGAACGGGTTTAA
>Ga0163154_10009668_pt1 | contig 10939 bp, 9 predicted proteins | sample OliLakLV19MP9P1_FD_148649 | JGI IMG/M metagenome (GOLD analysis project Ga0163154, IMG submission 148649) | Freshwater microbial mat bacterial communities from Lake Vanda, McMurdo Dry Valleys, Antarctica - Oligotrophic Lake LV.19.MP9.P1 | ecosystem: Environmental > Aquatic > Freshwater > Lake >...
TGTCAACCCTCCCCCACCCCCCCCCCCCATTGTCAAGCAAATCCGATGATTAAGGACGCTTTCCGCTCGAGATTTACAGAATTTGAGGATTTACAAAGCCGCGTATCATGCCCCCATGCCAGCGACCACTTCTGCCCTGACCCGCGACCGGGCGATGGATTTGTACTTCATGGAGCACCGCGCCAAGCTGATCGATCTCGCGGCGTTCCTCGACCGCCTTGACCGCGCCCGGCGCGTCCTCGAACTGTTCAGCGATCCCACCACCGAACCGATCGCCAAGGCCCCGATGAAGGGCGCGCTGGGGACGTATCAGAAATCGTGAGTTCTGCTTACGCTCTGGTTGTGGCGGCTGAAGCCGCCACGCCGGTTCGTTCATGTTTGTGCTTTGTCCCTCGTCCTGTGTGCTTTGTGCTTTGTGCTTTCCCCGTTTATGCCCTACATCGACCCGCACATCCACATGGTGTCCCGCACCACCGACGACTACCAGCGCATGGCGCTGGCCGGGTGCGTGGCCATCACCGAGCCGGCCTTCTGGGCCGGGTTTGACCGCTCCAGCGCGCAGGGTTTCTTCGACTACTTCCGTGCCCTCACCGACACCGAACCCAAGCGGGCCGCGCTCTATGGCATCAAGCATTACTGCTGGCTGTGCATCAACCCGAAGGAAGCCGAAGACCCCGGCTTCGCCCGTGAGGTGCTGGCGATCATTCCCGACTTTCTCAAGCAGCCCAACGTGCTGGGCATCGGCGAGATCGGGCTGAACAAGAACAGCCGCAACGAGCTGATCATTCTGGAGGAGCAGATCGGCCTTGCCGCGAAGCACGACCAGATGATCCTCGTCCACACGCCTCACTTGGAGGACAAGCTCAAGGGCACGAAATTGATCATCGACGCGATCAAGCGCAACGGGAACATCGATCCCGGCCGCGTGCTGATCGACCACGTGGAGGAGCACACCGTGCGGCTGGTGCTGGACGCTGGCTTCTGGGCGGGCATGACGCTCTATCCCGACACGAAATGCACGCCGCAGCGCGCGGCCGACATCTTCGAGATGCATGGCACGGACCGGCTATGGATCAACAGCGCAGGCGATTGGGGCCACAGCGATCCGCTGGCGGTGCCCAAATGCCAGCAGGAAATGAAGCGCCGCGGCCACTCGGAAGCGACGATCGCGAAAGTGTCGTTCGACAATCCGAAGACGTTTCTGGGTCAGTGCTCGAAGTTCAAGGTTTGACCCGATGCTAGAAAGATTGAACCACAGAGACACAGAGACACGGAGGAGGGCGCGGTGTCAAGCGCAGCAGTGTTTTGCCCCACGGATGAACACGGATGAATGGGATGAGGGCAGTGCATTGACTTCAATGTTGCAGGCTTGTTTCTTCGTATCCAATTTATCCCATTCATCCGTGGCCCATTCTTCGCTTTCTCCTCTGTATCTCTATGTCTCTGTGGTTCAATCTCTCACGCGGATGACACCGAGTGCGTGACATCCTCGGCCCTGGCTCGATGCTTGGCTATTGCACCAATGTGCATGCGGGGGCGACGTACTCGGAATCGATCGACTCGTTGCGGCAATTCGCCATGGCGGTAAAGCAGCGCGTCTCGCCCGATGGCCCGATGGGCGTGGGCTGGTGGTTGTCGCGCGAGGGCGTGCGCGGCCTCGATCGCAAGGGCTTTCAGGGCTTTTCGTGGCTGAAATCATGGTTTCATCAGCACGGGCTTACCCCTTTCACCTGCAACGGCTTTCCGTACGGCGATTTCCACGGGCCCATCGTCAAGCATCGCGTCTATGAACCATCGTGGACGAGCGATGACCGACTGGAATACACGATCGCGCTCGCGACCATGCTGGCGAAGTTGTCGGATGCGGGCAGCGAGCGCAGCATCTCGACGCTGCCGATCGGTTGGCCGAGTCCGCCTTGTGAAGTGGTCGACCAGCGCGCGGCCGCGATCAACCTGGTCAAGTTGGCGGAAGAACTTCGCCGACTCGAGAAATCATCCGGCGTGATGATCCACGTCGATTTGGAACCCGAGCCCGGCTGCATCCTCCAGCGCAGCGGCGATGTCGTCCACTTCTTCAAACAACACCTGCTGCCCGCGGCGCGCGAACGCGACACCAACGACGCCACCATCTTTCGCCACATCCGCGTCTGTCACGACATTTGTCACGCCGCCGTGATGTTCGAGGATCAGGTCGAGATGTTCGCCAAGTACCGGAAAGCCGGCATCAAAGTCGGCAAGGTGCAGATTTCCAATGCCGTACACGTGGATTTCGAGAAGATTTCCGTCCGGGATCGCGGCGAGGCCTTGCAACAACTGCGAGCATTCGCGGAGGATCGGTATCAGCATCAGACCATGATCCGCTTCGGCGAGGAGGAAACATTTTTCGCCGACCTGCCCACCGCACTGGAGTTTGCGCAGGCGAACGGCAACGTGGGGAAGGAGTGGCGAGTCCATTTTCATGTGCCGATATTTCTCGAACGGATTGGCTTGCTGGACACGACCCAGAGCCACATCGTTGATTGTCTGCGGCTGTTGAAGGGTCAAGGCGTCAATCACTGGGAGGTGGAGACGTACGCGTGGAATGTCTTGCCGCCGCAACTGCAGGCGGGCGATCTGGCGGAAGGAATCGCCCGCGAGATGCAGTGGGTGATCGATCATGCCTCGGAAGCACAGCCATGATCACGACGACGCCGACAAGATTCGCGACGCTGCGGACCTGGTTGGAACTCGGGCGGCTGTCGAACCTGCCGACCACGCTCACCAACGTGCTGGTTGGCGTGGCGGTGATGACTTCGGAGCATTCCATTGAATGGACTGCGATCGCGACGACCTGGTTCGCCATCGCGTGCTTCTACATCGCGGGCATGGCGTTGAATGATCTGATGGATGTCTCGATTGATCGGATCGAGCGGCCCGAACGCCCGATCCCTTCGGGACGGATTTCGTCGCGCGCCGCGGCGATTTTCATCATTACGCTTTTCATCATTGGGTTGTCATGCCTCGGTCTGCGAGGGTTACCGCCCCTCGCTTGCGGCTTCGCCTTGATCGCACTGATCATCCTGTACAACCTGCTGCACCAGCGATGGGCCGGTTCGGTGCTGATGATGGGCCTCTGCCGGGGCATGGTGTACGTCGTGGCCGCAGCCGCGATCGCCTGGCCGATCGATGTTCGGCACATCGCGTGGTTCGGCGGCACGATGACGGCCTATGTCGTGTTGCTGACGGTCATCGCTCGCAGCGAGAACGCGGCCCAGCTTGATCGGCGGAAGTGGCTGTCGCTGCTGCTGCCCGTGATTTGCCTCCTGCCTTTGATCGTCGTTCAGCGCGAAGACATGGCTCGGCCGTTGGTGCTGGCGGGTGCGATGGTCGTGTGGTTGCTGATTGCCGCGCGCTTTGTATTGATTCGTCCCCCACTCACGCGGCACGCGGTGATGGCGTGGCTGGCGGGCATTTGTCTCATCGACGCGTTCTTCCTGATGTTGCTCGATCAGTCGGCGATGGCGCTGCTGGCCGGTGCGTGCTTCGGATTGACGCTGGCGGCGCAGCGGTTCATTGCCGGCACTTAGCACCGGGCATGCCCGGTGCTCTATGCTGCTCATCCATGGCCCAACCCGTTGCCGTCATCCTCGTGGTTGGTTTGAATCGATCGTTGATCGGCCCGCATTCGCCGCGCCTGAAGGCGTTTGCCGACGCGGGCATCGTGCGCACGCTCAAGCCCGTGTTGCCCGCCGTCACGTGCAGCGTGCAGTCGAGCATGCTCACCGGCCTGCCAGTCCGTCAGCACGGCATCGTCGGCAACGGCTGGTATCACCGCGAGCTTGCCGAGGTACACTTTTGGAAGCAATCGAACCATCTCGTTCACGGGGAAAAAGTCTGGGAGACGGCGAGGCGCCGCGATCCGTCGATCACCTGCGCGACCTTGTTCTGGTGGTTCAACATGCATTCGACCGCGGACTATTCGGTCACGCCGCGACCGATGTACAAGGCCGACGGCCGCAAGATTCCGGATGTCTATTCCGAACCGGGCGACCTGCGCGACATCCTGCAATCCGAGCTCGGCCAGTTTCCGCTGTTCAAGTTCTGGGGGCCGGGGGCTTCCATCGAGTCAAGCCGGTGGATCGCCCGCGCCGCGATGCGCGTCCATCAGTTGAAGCGGCCGACGCTCAACCTCGTGTACCTGCCTCATCTGGATTACGCGCTGCAGAAGTTCGGGCCGGAGCATTCGTCAATCCCAAGCGAAGTCGCGGCCATCGACTCGGTCGTCGGCGAATTGCTGGACTATTTTTCACGCGAGGGCGTGCGGGTGATGCTGGTGAGCGAGTATGGCATCGAGCCGACCGATGAATCGATTCACATCAACCGCTTCTTGCGTGACGCAAACTTGCTGCGCGTCCGCGAGGAGCAGGGACTGGAGTTGCTTGATGCCGGCGCGAGCGACGCCTTCGCGGTGGCGGATCATCAGGTTGCCCACGTTTACGTCCGCGATGCGGCAATCATGTCGCAGGTCGCTTCGGTTTGCCGTGGCATTCCCGGCGTCGAACAAATTCTCGATCGATCGACCCAAGCAGCGATGGGCCTCGATCATGAACGTGCCGGCGATTTGGTTCTCGTGTCCAAGCCGAGCCGCTGGTTCAGTTACGACTATTGGCTTGATGACGCCAAAGCGCCCGACTTCGCCCGCACCGTCGATATCCACCGCAAGCCGGGATACGACCCCTTGGAGTTGTTCATCGATCCGAGGTTCGCCTCGCCGAAACTGGCGATCGGTTCACGATTGATCCGCCGCAGGCTTGGTTTTCGCACGCTGTTGGATGTGATTCCCCTCGACACGAAATTGGTGCGCGGCTCGCATGGACGGGTCGATCAACCGGAATCGGTGCGGCCGGTGCTGATCACCGACCAGTCGCTCGATCGGCACGAAGCCACGCTGCCTTGCGAAGCCGTGCGCGATGTGATTCTGGACGCCATGTTCGGGTGAGGCGAGATTCGACCTCATCGAGCCGCGCCATCAACAAGCTGCGCCCGCAACGAGCCGCGCCATCAACGAGCCGCGCCATCAACGAGCCGCGCCCGTCAGGAAGCGTACCCGCCCGCTTCCTCACGGTCGCGGCTCGTGAAAACACACCGACCGCAAATTCATGGGCAAAATCCCCAGCCATTGATCACAGCCAGAAGGTCGTCGACATTGACGACGTCATTTCCTTGCGGAGGTCCGATCGGCGCGATGTCGGCGGGGCAATTGTTGGGATCGCCGCACGCGCCCCAGGCGTTGATCACGGCCAGCAGATCATCCACGTTGACGCTGCCGTTGCCGCCGGCCGGTGCGATGTCGGCGGGGCAGGCGGGCGGAATGGCGCAACTCACGACCATGGTGCCCGTGCCCGCCGCTCCGTTCGCGCCGCCCACGCGAAGGCGGTAGATCGTTCCGCTGACAACCGGGAAGGACACCTGCGGCGAGGTGCCGCAGAAATCGTCGTTGCACGCGATCGTCAAACCCGACCCGGCCGGGCACACGCTGCCATAGATCGCCACCTTGGCGTCGAAGCTTGCGCCGCACAGGCTCACGGTCGCGACGCCGTTGCACTGCGCGACGTAGCGATACCAGATGTCGTTACTGACCTGCGAAAAGCCATTGAAATTGCATCCGGCGGGCTCATCGGGCCCATCGGTGGTCGCGCCCAAGGTGGTGAAGTTGAATGAGCCGGCGGTGATGATGGTCGCGCTGGCGCAGTTGTTGTTCGCCGGCGGCGGCGGCGCGCCTTGTTGCACCTCGAACGCGCCCATGTCCACCAGCGGCGGCGTCCCGACGCAGGTGTTGGGCGTGAACGGATCCTCGATGAAGCGGGGCAGGCCGTCGCGATCGACGGTCACGCCCGCCGGCAGCAATGAGTTGTTACCCGCATCAATCGCGGACGAGCCGGGCGCGAGATGCACGTCGCCCCCGGCCAGGCTGGCAAACACCGGATCGGTCGACACGTTGCCCGCGCCGGTAAATCCGCCCTGCACGCAACTATAGGAGACGCTGAACGTCGTGCCGCTGAGTTGCGAGCCCGGCCCGGTGTTGCCCCAAACCACCGAGTTATGGACGGTGACGGTGCTGCCGGTGGAGAGGATTCCGGGCCCGCTGGAGGTGGCCGAGTTTCCGGCAATGGTGCAGTTGCGCAAGGTGGCGGTGGAGGTGGAGACGAACATCGCCGCGCCGCCGGCACCTGTGGCGGTGTTTCCCCGGAACACGCAGTTGGTGAGCGTGGGCGTGCATCCGCTGAAGGCCTCGAGCGCGCCGGCCCGCCCCGCAGTGTTGCCGATGAACGAGCAGCGGTCGAACACGGTGGCGCAGTTGGTGGCCGTGTCGAACGCGCCGCCGAAGCTGCCGCCCTGGTTGTTCTGGAAGATGCAATTGAAATACGTCGGACTGCTGGCGTTCACATACCCCGCGCCGCCGCCGAAGGTGCAGCGGTTGTTGATGAAGTTGCAGTTGCGGAAGGTGGCGTTGGAGCCGCTGAGCATGAGCATCGCGCCGCCGCGGTCGTTGGGATTCGCGGCGCTGGCGTTGCCCGCGGCGACCGTGAATCCATCCAGGATGGCGGTGGCGTTCGCGCTGGCTCCGTTGATGACGTGATGACTGTTCTCGTTCACGCCGACGGTGATGTCATCGCTGTTCAAATCTCCCGTGAGCGTGGTGATGTTGGCGGTGAAGTTGCGTTGCGAGAGCAGCGTTTCGCCGCCCAAGAATCCACCGTAGATGGCGACCCCGGATTTCAGGTTGAAGGAGATCGTCCGCGTCGGGGTCAGGGTGGGTTGATACGCGCCTTGCGCGACCCACAGTTCATCGCCGGCCACCGCCCTTCCCTTGGTAGGCATTGGCCCAGGAAGTTCCATCATTCGCGCCCGAGGCCAAGCCGGCATCCACATGCCGCACCGCGGCGGAAGCCGACGGAGCAATGCCCACAATCAACCCGGCAAACGCCAGCGTGAGCCTGAACGGACAGCAATGCTTGAGTTGCAGCATGAAAACTCTTTCTCCAAGAATCAAACGCACGGTGAGGTCGCCCCGCCGCTCATTTCGACAATCTCCAGCCGTGCCGTTGTGCCCGCATTTTTACCCCGTTTGACGATGCTTACGGCAAAACCGCATGGCCAGTTGCAGCCTTTCGCAGTCTATCACCAGAAGCGTCTGGGCCAACTGATTTCGAGTTCTTTCCTCCAACTGGGGGAGGTGCGGCTCACCCAGATTCCGCAAGTCACCGATCTTTGCGAGAGGGGAAGTCAAACATATCCTTCAGCAAGGCCCCCAGGCGTTGATGACCGCCAGCAAATCATCGACGTTCACCAATCGATCGCCCGTGACGTCGGCCGGGCTTTTGCCCGCCACGCCCCAGCCATTGATCACGGCCAGGAGATCATCGACATTCACCACGCCCGAGTTGTCGATGTCCGCGGCACACACCGGGGCGGCGTAAAAGACCGCGACGGAATTGTCGCCGGAATAACCGATCGCCAGGTCTTCGCGCCCGTCACCGTTCAAGTCGCCGAAGGCCAGGGCGTTGCCCACTTGCGTCGAGTCGTACGTCCAACTTGGCGCGTTCTCGAGCACGCCGCCCTGATTGAGATAGATGTGACACCGACCGGTCGAGAAGTGAATTTCCGCGAGGTCTTGATCGCCATCGCCATCAACATCGTGAAACATCAGTTCCTGCTCGCTGGGGCTGGCCGCGGCCGACGTCCAGGTGTTGGCGAAAACGCCCGCGGTGTTCGTCCAAAGCTGCGCGGGGGTGGCGCCGAAGACCACGTCCAGATCGCGATCGCCATCGACATCGGCGAAAGCAGCGCCCTTTGAACCACCCGTCGTGGGCGAAGTCCAAATCGGCGTGGTCTCGAGTGCGCCCGCATTGCTTTTATAAATGCCGCTCAGAAAGTTCACCCACTTGGCGACCGCGAGGTCTTCCCAGCCGTCGCCGTCGTAGTCACCCGCATCCAAGCCGTTCTGAATCGAACTTTCGGCGGAGGCCCAACTGGGGGTCGTTTCCACCGCGCCGGCGTTCTGCTTGAACATCCAGATCGGGCGAAAGGGGTTGCTCTGGATCGCGCTTTGATTGGTGGTGACGATGTCAAGATCGCCATCATGGTCGAAATCGAAACCGAGACTCGATGTCGCCCAAGTAGTGACGGGAGTCGTGGAACTCCAACCGGGCGAGGCGCTGGGACCGGATGCCGTCCCGAAATAAATCACCGAGGGCGAGTGCGAACTTCCGCCGTTGGCGGTGAAGATGTCAACGAATTGATCACCATTCAGGTGACCGATGACGAAGTCGCCGGTGTGAACCTGATCGGTGGAAACCCAGGAGGGAATCGTTTCGAGTACGCCGCCCTGCACGCGATGAATGAAATTTTTCCAATCGGTGTAGGGCGGGAAACTGCTGCCTGTAAAGCATCCGACCACCAGATCGTTGTCGAGGTCGCCATCGACGTCGGCGATCTGCACAGTGGCGACCTGGCGACGAAGGGTGTTCTGCCAATCGGGAACGATGCTAAACGGCACGCCGCTGCCCGCAGCCTTCATGCCCCATGGTTCATGTTGTGTTTCCGCGCACAGAAAGGCCGTGGCCTGTCCGTCGGCCGAAACTTCCACGCACCGATCCTCCGCCCAAACACCGCCCGCCATGGATTGAATCAGTGTCAATGAAGCAAATACTTGCGCGAGGGACGCCGATCGTGGCATGACATTTCTCCTGAACTGCACTGCGTTTTTTCGCTCCGCCCGGACAAGCGTTGCATTTAACTTCGCAGTTTCGGGAAGCAAAGTCAAGAGTCGCTGCCGACTATTCGCGCACCTTGTCTTGATCCACTGAATGACCGGCTGGAAGCGTGTTCAAATCACTTCCGCGACATTGGTTTCAATCCATCCCGTGTTTTCGTCAACCAATTGAATGTGAAGCCACTCGCCGCGGATTTCAATGACCTCAAACTCGGTGCCAGCGTGCAGGGATTGTTCAAATCGGGGATCGAAGCCCAGGCCGTTGCCTTTTCGGACCGTGATGTCGTCCTGAATGATGACCCCCACGGGATGACGTCCCCAGCCCCACGCATCGGCCGCCAACGACGCACCCAAGGCAAGCGAGAGCACGCCGCTCACGATCATGGCCGCGATGAGCGCACCACCCGCCCGTTGCGTCCGAATCGCCGTCGCGATCCAAAAGGCCATGTAACACACCAGCAACGTCCGCCAGCGAAGTTGCGGACTGGTGCGATCATGCCAACCGAGCAGAGCGTCGGCCAGCGATCTGCGGCCACTGGGAGCAATGCGGCTTCGCACCAAGGTGCGGGCGTGTTCGAGATTCGCGCGGAGACGGGCATCGCCGGGAATCAACCGCTCAGCGCGGCGATAATTCGCAATCGCTCGCCCCGTGTCGCCGCTTTGCAATTGGGCATTCGCCAGGTTGTAGCGCAAGATTCCGTTGGGCGGGAGGGAGTCGGCTGCGTGTTGGAATCGCCGTGCCGCCGAGGCGAAAAGGCCTCTCGCCTGGTCGGGATCACCGCGAAGGAGGGCGATGCCGCGATCATAATCCCGCTGTGCTTCGGAAAGCACGACGGCAACCTGGTCGTCGGTCAAACGCTCCGCCCACGCGGAACCGATTGCGCCGAGCAAGCACGCCAGCATGATCAAGAAGCTCGCTCGCTTCATGCCCAGCGGCTCCGTTCCAAGGCTTGGAGACACGACTCGGCGCGACCCACCAGCGTCGCCCGGCCGGCATCCGACGCACCGCCATACGCCAGCGCTTCGCCTTCCGACAGCAATTCATCGAGCCGATCAAGCTGTTCCGCGCCGATGCCGCGATCGCGAAGGTGTTGAATCGCGTCTTCGCGGGTGAGCGTGCCCTGCGGAAGCTGCAAGCGGTCGGCGATGTAGTCGCACAGGGCCGCCACCACCGCTTGCGATTGCGCGCGGGCGTCAAGAACCGTGGCTTCGCGCAGACGATTGGCGGCGCGGCGGGCGGCTCCTTTGTGACGCCCGGCACGACTCCCGCTTCGTCGCCGGGAAACAACCCCTCGTCGCACCGCCCACGCCACGAAGAGCGCGGGCGGAGCCAGCAACACCGAGGCCGCGCTGGTGCTTATTTCAAATGCCTGCGAGGCCAGCATGGAATCGACGTCGCCATAGTTGGCCAAAATGCCTCCGGCGACCTCCGTCAACTCCGTGGAATTGACCTCGCCATTGCCATCGCCTCCCCCCACCACTTCATTCATCGACACCTTGGAGGCCGGTCGCACCGACAACGCGATCGCGCCGCTCGCTTTGGTGACGTACTTCATCGTGTTCGGGTCGAAATACGAAAATTCAATCGGCGGTATTCGGTTCACCGACTCGGACTTGGCGCGGATCGTCTGAGTAAATGTTTTAGCGCGCGCATTATTGCTCACCGTTCCCGCCAGTTGATCCGTCGGGATGCGAAACGATTCCGTCAGGTCGGCCATCCGATCAAGGGGCGGGGCTTGCAGAAGTTCCATCTGCACCTTGCCGTTCGTGCGGTCGCTCACCACCATGGTCAGCGTGATGGGATCGCCCACCGCGACATCCACCGGCGCGGCCGTCACCTGAAAATCAAACTGCCCGACCGCACCCGCAAACGTGAGGGGCTGGCCTTCCGTCGGTGGCCCGGCGACGTTGATCCGCGGCATTTCCGCCACCGCCGCCACCGGCCGCGACTCGGCCACCACCAGCCCGCCGCTGCGGAAAAAACCACCCTCATCGCGGGCCAGCCGCAAAGGATACTGCACCACGATGTTCGGGGGCGGGACGCTCAACCCGCCCGGCTGCTGCGGCCAATGCGTGATCTTCCAGTCATATTGATAGTACGCGCTTTGACCGCCCTGTCCGTCGTCCCGCAGCACTTCCACCGCTTTCAACCGCGTCGCGCCGAAGGCATCCCGCGCGTTGCCC
>Ga0163154_10009675_pt1 | contig 10934 bp, 7 predicted proteins | sample OliLakLV19MP9P1_FD_148649 | JGI IMG/M metagenome (GOLD analysis project Ga0163154, IMG submission 148649) | Freshwater microbial mat bacterial communities from Lake Vanda, McMurdo Dry Valleys, Antarctica - Oligotrophic Lake LV.19.MP9.P1 | ecosystem: Environmental > Aquatic > Freshwater > Lake >...
GGCGGCTTGCGCCGCATGCGGCGCGCCGGTTCGAACGCACGCACAGCTTGCGGGCCGGGACATGGCGGCTTGCGCCGCATGCGGCGCGCCGGTTCGAACGCACGCACAGCTTGCGGGCCGGGACATGCCTGCGTTGCAACTCGTTGGAATGGAACAACCATTCCCCCGGTCTGGCGGCGTAGCCGCCAGCCGTTCAAGCAGGCGCGCGGCATATCGCGCAAGCTTGCCGGCTTTCACCCACCATAACCGCACACTCTACCCCGTCCAACTGAGGTTTCTAGGTTCAATGCTCTCTGCTGCGGCGCTCGCCGATCTGATTCTCATCAGCCATGCGCTGATCATCGCCTTTATCGTATTCGCGTTGCCGTTGACCTGGGCAGGCGCGTGGCGCGGCTGGCGCTGGGTGCACAGTCCCGTTTTCCGATTGGGCCATCTGGCGCTGATCGCTTTTGTGGTGGCGCAAACGTGGCTGGACCAACTCTGTCCGCTCACCGTTTGGGAAGCGCAACTGCGCGCGCACGCCGGTCAAGCGCAGCACGACCAGCCGTTTATCGCCTATTGGCTGAGTCAGTTGATCTTTGTCGACGCGCCGCTATCAGTGTTGGCTTGGATCTATTCGCTATTTGGACTGCTGGTCTTGCTGACCTTGTGGTGGGTGCCGATCCGAAAACGTTCGTAGGCTCGATGCTGAGGGCGCATGAGGAAATAACTTGGACTTTTGCCCGTCGGATTGGCATGCGATACGAGGCGCAATGAGCGCGGCGAGGCACACAAGCGAGTCGCAACGAAGTAGCGCGCCCAAGCCGGCGAGCAAAAAGCCCAAATTATTGTCGAACGAGCCCTTAGCGTGACACAGGCAACCCTAACCAACCGCCAAGCCTACTCCTGGCTGCGTCGCTCAAACGCCAGTATCGCCGCACCCAATTCCCGCAAAAATGGACGGCCGATATCGGTGTAGGCATAACGTCCGTCATTTAATACCCCGTCGCGATCGACAAAAATGCTGGCGCTGAGTCCGAAAGCCAAATTGCGCGCGTTATCTACAATAAATGCGCTGTCGCCCAAATAACCGAAGGCCTGCGCATTTTTGCTGGCGATGTCTAATGAAGCGGGCAGGTGGCCCTGCGCGTCGCTTGCGATTAACCACTTGCCGTGATCATCCGGCCATTGTCCACAGCGTGTATCGGCGCATTGTCGCGGCGTCATCAACATAGTGGCGCGCAGCCATTCGCGCATGGCCGGGCATAAAACAAAGGCATTTTCCGCAGGCGCGCTGCCGCTGCCAAGTTCCATGGTCATGCGGTGTACTTCATTTAACGGCATAAAATTGGACGTCGTAAAGTCGCGCGGCCCGGCAATCAACTGTCCATTTTGCAACCAAGCACGACCCTTTTGCGCTACGCCGAATGGGAAGGGTTGCGGCTTTTCTTCAGGTATCGCCGGCGAATCCCACAGTAAATGTCCGCGACTATCGGTTAATCGCGCTGCCAACTTACCGGGCCGCGTGGCCGCAGCACAGCCCAAACGCGCGCCAATACGGCTGTCTGGATAGCCAATCTCGGCGAGCCGCGCGTGAACGGCGTCGCTGCCCAGTAATTCAACCAGCGCGTTGTAACTGCGGTTGTCGCTGACCACCAGCATCGCGCGCAGCAGGCTGGCCAGCGGCCATGATGGGCCTTGCGGCAAGGGCGCGCAGGCATCGGCCCTATCGACGTGCAGATGTAAATCATTGATCTGGTTGACCAATCCGCGCCTGCACAAAACCTCGCCGAGCAGCGCCGCGACCGGCAACTTGATAAAACTCGCGGCGGCAAACCAACGCTGCCTCTGCACACCCCACTGCTGCGTGACTTTGGCCTGCCATTGCCCATGCGCATCGCGCGCAAACCGTGTCCACAGTATTTGTGGCTCATACGTAGCGTCCGCCAGCACTCTACGCACCGCTGGACCGGCGTTTTGCAGCGCTTGGCTCAATTGCGGATCTGCGCCAGCAGCTTTGGCTGGCAATGGCATGGCGCCATTTGCCCGCGCGGGTGCGCCCAGCGGGGCTAACAGCAACTTCAATGTGTCACGGCGTCGCATCGACCACTTTCTTACGATAGAGCTGCAAATTGCTATCGTTCTTGCGGTGCCGATATCCAATGCCAAAATCTAAAGGCTGCGGATCGCCGTCCGCATAGGCTGCGCGCAGCGCCGTTTGGGTCCAATTACCGAATAACGCAATGGGCGAGCCGTATCGACCAAATAAAGTGGCGTCCCAAAGTGCGGGACGAAACCAGTTATGTGGGATGCCTGAATCGTCCTGCAGCACCCAATCGCTGTGTTCCAGAATCAGTTTTCGCACCAGCGAAAAATAGGGTTTGTACATTAAATAGGATGCGCTTTTCAAATAGGTCGCATCCGGATTCATCTGCGCCACAAAATCCAGATATTGCGGCGTGCGCTTCAAACCGCCATCACCCAAATCGGCGGCAAAATAAATCATGCGCCGGAAACCCAAATCATCCGGAAGGAAATACTCAACCTCAACGCCGCCGATATAACCCGCCGGCGGTTTGGCGATTAATGTCGGATCGGCTTGGCAAAGTTCAGCCGCTGGCGTCAGCAGCACATAACGCACATCGAACACCGCATAACCCGCCTCGGCCAGAAATACAAAGAGAATCGGCGTTACCCCAGAAAAGCGACTGCGGCGTAAATCGACGGTCAAATCATTGGTGCGGAAAAAACTGAACGACAAAATCGCGTATAAGGATTTGCGAATTTCAGCCAGGCCCGCATCGATTTCCTTGGCATCCAAGCCAGCAAAATCCGGCACACTGCCCACTGGCTCCAAACCGGTCAAAATCGACAGCTGCGCGTCTGGGAATAGGGTCAGCAAATACAGTGCATCTGGCCCGCTAAACGGATAAAAGACGCGCTTTGCCGAGCTTTCTACCGACCCCAACTGCGCTCGCGCAAAACGTGCAACCGGTTGCAGCTGACGCTCGCGCAGCGCCGCCCAGCTACTGCCCAGACTTTGGCGATGGCGCTCCAAGGCTTGTGGCGCGACCACTTGCGCTAGTTCCGACTCCAGCGGCGTGCGCAAACCGGCCAGCACGCGTGCCGTGTCATTGAGCGCGCCTTGGTTCCAAGTGGCCGTCGGATTGGCACCCTGACAAAGCTCCAGCGCAGCCGCTGGGGTCGCCAGTAGGAACAGCGCAAGCGCAAACCCGCGGAGGATTTGGGAATCTAAGGGCATCGGAACGCAGCAGATTGGGCGATGGGAGTCGGGCAATCTACACCAAGAGGTGGTGATCGATGGTCTGGAGGGCAAAGCGTTCGATCACAGATCGAACCCACCAAAGGCTGGGGCGGGTCGGCGCTGTGCGCTGAGGTTTTTTTGCATCCACTTGACTCGCAGCCTACTTGGGCACTTCCGCGGCGTGTTGCGGCGCATGTTTGCGCAACGGCCAATAGCAAGCGAATGCCACTACGATTGACGCCAAGGACAGCAGCACCGCCTTGGGTTGATTGATCGCCAGAAATACGATCATCCACGCGTTGATGGTGAGAAAAAGCACACCGGCAGGCCAACCCAATGGCGCGCGAAACGGCCTGATGCGGTCCGGAAACTTCAGGCGATCGCGCAGAAAGCCGACGATGACCGCCATGTTAAACAGGCTCAATGAAACGCCGATAAAGTTGACGACGAATTCAAAACTGGCGCTGAGCAGCAAAATCACGATCAGCAGCCACTGAAAGCTTATCGCCAAACGTGGTGAGCCGCCGCTGTGGCGACGCCCGAACACCGCAAAAGGTCGCCAATCTTCGGCCATCGCCGCCAATACGCGTGGGCCAGCCAGAATCATCGCACTCACCGTAGAAATCAGCGTAAAGGCGATCGCGCCGCCGACGATCATGCCGCCGGACTCACCAAACAAGGCGCGACCCGCCAAAAAGCCGACCGCTAACTCGTTCTCCACCGACATGGCGCCTGGATTAATCTTCACCAGTTGGTCAAACGGCACCAAGCGTAGGAAAGCCCAATTGACCGCGACGTACAACAGCGTCACCAGCGCGGTACTGGCGATCAGCGCGAGCGGCAGCGTACGCTGCGGATCGCGCACTTCACCGGCCACGTAGAGCGCCGCGTTCCAGCCCAAATAGGCGTAGGTGACGTAAATCAGCGACACCGCAAAGGCCGGATTGGCGACCACGCTGAACAAATCCGATTGGGTTGCCGCGCGCGGCGGCGCGTACAGCAAGGCGGCGAACACGATCGCCACCATGACCAAAATCTTCAGCAAGGTGGTGACCACCTGAAAACGCGCGCCGATTTCTACCCGCAACATGTGCAGCGCACTGATCAGTGTGACCAGGACGATAGCCACCAGCATCGGCAGTGCCGCTACCGCCGGCCACAATTTACCCAGATAGGCCGAAAACGCTAGCGCTGCAGCCGCAATCGGCCCGGCAAAACCGGCCACAATGGAAATCCAGCCAGCCACAAAGCCGACGGCCGGATGAAATAACTGGGTGAGCAAGGCGTACTCGCCCCCAGAACGCGGCCGCGCGGCGCCCAATTCAGCGCAACACAGCGCACCGGCGAGCGCCGAGATCCCACCCAGCACCCACAGCAACAAAATCGCCCGTTCGTCCGGCAGCGCATGGACCTGATAACTCAAGGTCGAAAACACGCCAGTGCCAATCATGTTGGCAACCACAATGGCGCAAGCGCTCCAAGGTCCCAAACGGCGGTTGGATGAGGCTTCGCTCAAGCGCATAGGGTCCGGGCTGCGGGGGTTTGAGTATGCAGGGCGGTGTGGGTTGTGGGTCGATAGCACCAACTCCAACCACTAACGCGGCAGCGGTGAGGCACGCTCAAAAAATCGTCTTAGCGAGCGTCCTTTTTCAGCCCAAAAATGCACACGGGCCATGAACCCCACAAGACTCGTCTTTGCGAGGGAGCCTTTTAAGCGACCGCGGCGATCCAGCGCCTTCGCCTTTGGCGTCCCGAAAGTCACTGGATTGCCACGGCAGGCGCTGAAGATTTTCGCCGGCCCGGCTTAGGATGATGGGATACCTAACCGGCGCCCGCTCGATTCTCTGTATGTCAGCGCCAAAGGCGCGCCTCCATACCAGCCTGGGGCAACGCCCCAGGTTGCCAGCGCCTGATCAAGGGCTGAAAGCCCGACCCATCGCCATGCCGCAATCACTCGACCATGTTCTGCTCCACCTCATCTTCAGCACGAAAGATCGTTTCCCGTAGCCTTGGCGCATCTTTGCGTCCCGCGCGCCACGCTTATCTCGCAACGACCGCAACGTGAGTTGCGAATCTCCGCGTGCCGGGGCATGGCGGATCACGTTCACCTAGCATCCTGTCGGACTTTCCTTGCGAGGAAAGCCCGACAGGCTACTAGTCACTAACCAGTTCAGTCTTGACAAATCATGCGAAGACTTTTGTGTGTTTGGTTCCGGCTCGTCCGGCTTAGGATAATTCAGAGCTTGCCTAACCTTGCGTAAGCGCAGCCCATACGCGTGCTGGCACGCGATGCTCGCCGCCCGGCGCCAATAGGGGCGTTAGCGCCAGTGCGCTTTGGTCGATAAACGGCAGGATGTCCTCGCTAAATCGCCTGACGATGACGTCTTCGTGCCAGTCGGCGCGTTTGCTTAAGGCCCATAATGCGGCGCGAGATTCGCGGCCTTCGCCTACGCATTCGAAAGGTTTTTGTGCGCCAAATTCCAGCAAGGCATCAAAACCGGGTGCTTGTTCGACTTCATCCAGCAAATTCCGTCCAAAAATAGCGAGCAGCGCCGGTTTGCTCATAAAAGGCGCCAGTGCCAAAAATACAAATCGACATTTTGGACATTCACAACACCAGCGCGCCGAAGGCCGATCGCCCAAGATGCGGAAATTACGGTTACAACTGGAAAACAAGCCGTGATACTGCGTTAACTTTGCAAAGCGTTCGGTCACGGCCAATTCTGACCAGGGGCGCAGTAGGGAATAATAACTAAGATCAGCGGCAACCACTGTCGATACGTATTGCGCAAAGCGTGTTTCAAAGCGCAGGCCTTTACTCCACTGATGATTGATATCCAGATCATTCTCAATCAGATTACCCACACTGGCCGAGGCTTCGTTAGAGAATACAATCTGGTCATAACCATAAAGCAAAGCGGCGATGGTTAAAATGGCCGAGTTAATGGCGGTGACGGGAATATGGCCGTTCCACGCACCTTGTCTATTTAATTCGAACAAGGCCGGCGCAATCTCACGCTCAATGTTGAGCAAGGGTTGGCCGGTGGCTTGCGCGCAGGCGCGAATCAAATCCGACCGCCCGATCCAAACCACGGCAATCGGCTCAGCGATACGTTTTAGCGCTTCGATGCTAACCAGAGAATCCTTACCACCGCCGATGGGTACCAGCGCACGCCTGGGCAAAGCCAATGCAGCTGCCGGTGGCGCCGTGAGGCTTGAACTTGGAAAACGAATGCGGGCGCGCAGGTCAAGGCCGTTTTGATGGGCGAATTCACCCAATCCGTGCAGATAGATCTCGTCGAGCAAGGCCGCCAAGGCCGGATCCAAGGGCTCACTCACTTCAATGCGTTCGGGCACCAGCGCCTTGTAATAACTGACTCCGGCGATGCCGTGCAGCAAGGCCAGAGCGCGCGCAAAAGCGCTTTCGCGACCCGCCGGCACGGCTGCCGGCGCACCCGGAAAGCGCAATCGTTCAACCATGATTGGGCCGTCATCAAACGCATATTGCAGATGCACTTCGCCATTGGCGTAACGCCGATCAAGCAAACGGAAAACGCTGGCGCGGGTTTTGTTGGTGCTCATGGGCGTGTCCTTTCACAACGCATCCGCATAAATCTCCGTAACCGCCGGCCGTAAGTTATAGCGCGAGGCCATCGCCGCACCATAGGCGCCGGCGTTGGCGATCAGCAGCACATCGCCCTCGTGGGCTTGTGGCAGCGCGCGATCGCGGCCGAGAATATCGCCGGATTCGCAAATTGGCCCGACCACCTGCCAGCGCCCGACCGGGGCTTCGTGAATGCGGGTCAGATTGACGATATCGTGCCACGCGTCATACAGCGCTGGGCGCAACAGCGTGTGCATGCCGGCATCGATACCGACAAACTGCATGCCACTTTTGCGTTTGATCTGCGTCACGCTGGCCAGCAAAACGCCGGCTTCCGCGACCAGATAACGCCCCGGCTCAATCCACAGTTCATAGCGCGGATACAGTGCCTTGACTTCGCTGAGCGCGGCATCGAGTTCGGACAAGGCCAGATGCGCCTCGCTGGCTTCGTGTGGCACGCCCAATCCGCCGCCGATATCCAAATAACGCAGCGCCGGAAAACGTTCGGCCAGCGCGGCTAAATCGGCGTAGACCGATTTCCAATGCGCCACATCAAAAATACCGCTACCCAAATGCGCATGTAATCCAATCACTTGGATCTGTGCGCGCTGAGTGAGCATTAACGCCGCATCTAAATCCTGAATGCCAATACCGAATTTGCTCTTTTCGCCACCGGTTTTAACTTTATCGTGATGACCTAAACCGCGACCCAAATCTAGACGCAACAGGATTTGCTGGCCGGCGAATAATGCGGCCCAATCTTCCAATATCTGCACATTATCGACGGTCACCCGCACACCTAGTGCCAGTGCAAATGCGTATTCGCTGCGCGCCGCAAAATTGGGCGTGAACAAAATGCGCTCGGCGGGCAATTCCGGCAGCACCTGGCGCACCCACTCCAGTTCGCCCTGTGATACACATTCCAGACCCAAACCCAGTGCGCACAGCGTTTGCAGGATACGCGGATGCGGATTGGCTTTAATCGCATAAAAGCGCCTATCCACCGACTGCAAATCGAGCAATGCCTGCGCACGTTTGCGCACCATGCTATCGGCGTACACGTAGGTGGGCGTGCCGGCGGCGGCCAAATCCAGCAGCGCTGGGCACGCCGCTTGCCACCATTGTGGCGTCGGCGGCGCGCGCCCGCCGGCCAGATCCCGCCAGGAGGGGCCAAACACCGGATCGCCGTCGTTGCCGGTCAGCCGCGCGCGCACCAGATGGGCGTGCAAACTGGGCACCACGCCGTCGGCGTCCGCCGCATCGATCACAAAGGTCAGATTCAAGTTATTCGACGACTGCGAAATCAGATGCACGCGGCGCGCGCCGATCTCCGCCAGGATCTCGCTCAAACGATGCATCATGCCGCGCATGCCGCGCCCGACCAGGGTGACCGCGGCGCACGGCGCAATCACTTTGACGCGACAAACCTGCGCCAAATCGCTACACAGTGCCTGCAAGGTACCGGCATCCAACAGGTTATCGCTGGGATCCAAAGACACGGTGACATTGGTTTCGGCCGAGCCGATCAGGTCAATCGACAAACCATGGTGTTTGAAGATCGCAAACACATCGGCCAAAAAACCAACCTGCTGCCACATGCCGATCGATTCCATCGACACCAGCGTGATGCCATTGCGCAGCGAGATCGCCTTAATGCTCGGCGCGGCGCTGGCCGCTTCGGGCACGATCTCGGTGCCGGGCAAATCCGGGCGCTCGGTATCTTTGATCCACAGCGGCACGCGGACCTCGCGCACCGGCCCAATAGCGCGCGGGTGCAAGACTTTGGCGCCGGTGGTGGCGATTTCCTGCGCTTCGTCATAGTCCAAACGGCGCAACAGGCGGGCATCAGGGACTTGTTTGGGATTGGCACTGAACATGCCGGGCACGTCGGTCCAGATTTCCACGCGCTGCGCGGCCAGCAGCGCGCCAAAGTAACTGGCCGAGGTGTCTGAACCACCACGACCCAACAACACCGTATCGCCATTCGCTTGTCGGGCAATGAAACCCTGCGTAAGGAACAGCTCACCGCGACTGGCCAGATCGGCCTGGACAGCCGCGTTTGGCCGGGGATCACAAGCGGCGCTCATATGCCGCGACCAATCAGTCTGCAGCGCTTGTTCACGACAGCTCAGATAATCCCGTGCGTCCAGCCAAACCACCGGCAAACCCTGGCTGGCCAAAAAATGCGCGCCCAAGGTACTCGACCACAGCTCTCCTTGCGCCAACAATTGCGCTTGCCAGGCATATCCGCCAGTGGCCGCCCGACCATCGGCGACCAAGCCGCGCAGGATTTCAATGCGCGGGTTCAAAACCTCCAGTGAAAGGCCAAGCTCAATTGCAAAAACCCGATGACGCTCGATCAAGGCCTCCGCCGCAGCGCCCGCAGCGGCCGGATCGCCATGCAGCGCCGCCAAGGCTTTCAGCGCATCCGTTACCCCGGATAAGGCCGATACCACGGTCAATACCCGCGTGCCCGGCTGCATGCGCGCACGCATTAGCCGCCCGATGTTTTCCCATCGATGGCGGCGCGATACGCTGGTACCGCCAAATTTAAGGACAATCCAAGACGATCGCGGATTTTGTTGAGTTGCAGTCATGGCTTTGCGGACATAGCCTTTGAGGGATGGGCATGCTTAATGATGCACTGCAGCGAAGTGAGTTGGGATAGGCCGCCACTGCGCGCGCAGATGGCGTGATTCTGCGCGAAGCGCAGTCGCAGAAGCTGGATCACCACATCACTTTGACGCGCACTCTAACGGCGCGCACAAGGGCGGCTGGCGGCAACGAGACACGCACTTGCCGCAGCCCATTGCGCTGGCCATTATCGACGGCCGCTTCGCTGGAGCTTGCCATGTTACGACCCTTTGTCCAAATCGACGTATTCACTGGCCTGCCACTGGCTGGCAATCCGCTTGCCGTGGTGCTTGACGCCAACGGGCTCGACGACGCGACGATGCAGCGCTTTGCGCGCTGGACCAATTTGTCAGAAACCACCTTTGTGCTGGCCCCCACGTCAGAGAAGGCCAGTTATCGCTTGCGAATCTTCACGCCGATGTCGGAATTGCCATTCGCCGGACACCCAAGCGTGGGGACCGCGTGGGCCTTGCTGGACGCCGGTTTGGTGAAACCCAACAACCAGCACTTGGTGCAGGAATGCGCAGCGGGATTCCTAGATGTGCAGATCGCCGGCGACGGGGCGCAGCGGGTCGTCTCGATTCAGGCTCCAGCCGCGCGGCGCAGCGCGCTGAGCCCAGAGGTGATCGAAGCCCTGCCGCGCAGCGTGGCTGCATTCGGCAGCTTGGGCGGCGCCCGGCCAATTTTGTCCGACGTCGGCGCGCGCTGGCTATTGCTGGAGATCGCCAGCCGCGCGCAAGTGCGCGGATTGGTTCCGGATTTCGAACGCATTGCCACGCTGAGCCGCAGCTTGGGCGCGGAGGGATTGGCGGTGTTTTCCTTCGAACCCCAGTTACCGGTGCCGCTGGAACTGCGCGCTTTTGCGCCAGCCTCCGGCGTCGCCGAAGATCCGGTCACTGGCAGCGCACATGCCGCCGTGGCCGATTGGCTGTCGTCGCAGGGCCGCCTAGCCACATTGAATGGCCGTTACCTTGCCAGCCAAGGCCACGCGGTCGGCCGTAGCGGCGAAGTATCGGTGCTAAGCCATAGCGGCAACACCTACGTGGGCGGCCGCTGCTGCATGTTGATCCGCGGCGCAGTGGATTTGTAAATGGTCGCTAAAGTGGCGCTGTAGCTCGGCGCTGTTCGGGTGAAGAGCATGCCAAGTACAACTCGGCGCTGCAGAAACTTTCCGGATCGCCGACTTGCAGTCGGGTTGCAAACCCGCCACTGCGAATCGGGGAACGTCCGGGCATTGCTGCGGTCTGAGCTGACAAGAGTAGCCCGCGCCCAGCAAATTCACCTCGAAGGACCCTGCAATGCAAATATCGTCCCGCATGCTGTTAACACTGAGCCTGGCGATCGCCCTAACCGCCTGTGGTGACGACCCTCCGGTTAGCGCAGACGCATCCACGCTGCCAACCGACAGCACCGGCAGCACGTTGCAGCCCGCGAAGGCTGCGCAGAAGAAGA
>Ga0163154_10009676_pt1 | contig 10933 bp, 16 predicted proteins | sample OliLakLV19MP9P1_FD_148649 | JGI IMG/M metagenome (GOLD analysis project Ga0163154, IMG submission 148649) | Freshwater microbial mat bacterial communities from Lake Vanda, McMurdo Dry Valleys, Antarctica - Oligotrophic Lake LV.19.MP9.P1 | ecosystem: Environmental > Aquatic > Freshwater > Lake >...
CTCGTCCTTGAAATTCCGCCGTGGGAGAAGCGCGATCCGGGTGGCGAACGGCTGACACTGGCTGAGGCATACCGCTCAGCGCTCCCCGGCTTCACGGCGCACTTTGCCCGCTGGATCGCGGCGCAGATGGAAGCGGGAACGCTGCAAAGCCAACTGGCACGAGAATACGAACTCAGCGTCAAAGGCTACCGCGACAAACTGACGGCACAGCTCGGCAGGCAGGCGAACACTGGGCGTGTGATCGGTAATTGGGCGACTCTGGTAACGGTTTATCGACTGTTGCGCCAGTTCCTAGTGGAGCGTGACGCGGACGACAAAATTCCCGCATGGCAGGATAGCATCGTGCAGACCGCGAAAGCCGTGCAAGAGGAGCGCGCCGGACAGGTGTTCATCGACACACTGGGTCAACTTCTCGCCAGCGGCGATGTGCGCCTCGTCGATCTTGACAGCCACGACGATGTGAAACCCGGCACGCCGATCATCGGCTATCAGGATCAGCGCTTCATCTATCTGCTGCCGGAAATCTCGCTGCGCGAGATCAAACCCACGCAGTCGCTCAACTTCACCACAAAATCCATCGGCGACCAACTGCGCGAGGATGGCTGGTTGTTGCCGAACACCGCCGATGGACGGCTGACGATCCAGAAGCGCTTACGAGGGAATAGAGCGTGGGTCTGGTGCCTGAAACGCGAAACGCTCGACGGTGACACCGAGGACAGCGGTGACGCTGAAACGCATGAACCCCATCAAACTGCTGTTCAAGTATGATTCTTGATCTGATGACAGTGGTGACAGTGATGACATCTCTCTATGCAGGTGTCATCGCTGTCACCACGTCACCATATTTGATATGGCGCTTCCACATGATTCTGAAAAATAACCCGTCCCCAAAGACCACTCACGAATTGATGATTTGCAACCGATGACAGCGGTGACACTGAGGACACCGACTCGGCTCACAACACAGGCACCCGGAAACGCAGGCGAAGGATGAGAAGCGCCAGTCCATGAACGATCGCACGGTCGAGTCGTCCGCAACGGATTGCATTCCACAACGCGCGCCGCCGCATATCGCTCATCTGTCCCGGATCATTCACTTCACGCTGGAAGGCAACTGCGCTCTCAAATTTCTTCAGCGCCGGACAATGCTGTTTTTGATATTCCAGCGTCAGCCCTTCGATATGCAAACATGCAGCTTTCATTGGATAAGCAAGGGTAGCAGTCTGAATGCCATCCGCTGTTGCATCTGGTTGTAGTGCTTCAAAGAAGAAATGTTTCGCCTGTCGTAGCAGTCGGGAAGATGCGGTGTAGGCAGGGTCATCATGCTGCCGAAAGCGTGCATAGGCTTCTGAATAGCGGCAGCGCGCGGCATCATATCCCATGCCCTGGTATTCCTTCAGTGCGTGTGCCTGACGAAAGCGTACAATTGCTTCACTGTAACGTTTCTGTCCAATCAGCACCCATCCCCGCGTGAAATCGGTCGTCAGCAAGCCACCTTGCAGCGTACTGCGCGATAAGTTATCCGCCTGTTCGTGCCAGGCAGTGGCAGCGTCATACTGCCCGGCGGTGTATTCCAGCGTGCCGAGCATGTCGAGCGCTTTGAAGCAATAATACGGGCTTTCAGATTCCTCGTACAGGCGCAGTGCTTCGATGCCATGTGCGCGGGCCTTTTCAAAGTGGAACGCCAGCGTATAAGCGAAGCAAAGTACCAGTTGATGCCCGGCGAGGGTAAAAACATCCTGCTGTGCCTGATTCTGCCACTCCCGCACACAGCGCCGCTGCTGACGGATAATACCGTTGAGGGTAAAACCCTTGCGCTTGAAAGAAGCCCACCCTTTCAGCACAGTCAGACGGGCTTGCAGTGTGAAAGGAAGCGTATGCCATGCCGCACCGTCAAACAGCGGCGTTGCCAGCACCTGCCACGTCTGCCAGCGATTTTCCAGTCCGTGAAACTCTCCGAGGAGGCAGCATGTCACGGATAATGACGGTTGATTCGGTTGCTCCAAAAATGTCACCGCCCAGGACGATCGGGGTGTGGTCAAAAACGATATCGCTTCGCGCTGGACATCGTGAACCACATCGAGTGCATCTCCAACTGCCCCGTTGAACAACAGTTGGTCAGCACGATTGAGCGCATCCCAGACCCGTTGGGAAGCTGTGTTGGATGGGAAAATGATACTCATCGTTCAGGCGCAGCCCCGCTGCTGTAAATAGGCGCGAATAAGCGAGTGTATAGTGTAGATCGTCCCGGTCGTCTGATCACCATTTGCGCTTGGATACAGGATGTTCATGCGCACCAGTGTGCGCAGCGCGCGAAGATAGGTTTCCTCGTCGGCATCAGGAAATTCTCTCACCCAGTCTTCCGCCAGTTTTTCATAGGTGATGGGGTCAGCAAAGGCGGCATTGACTGCCATCCGCGCCTCGAAAGTGGTGAGTCCTTCGCACAAACCGCTGAAGAGATTTTTAAACATTGAGTAGAAGCCGCTGCCGCTGCGAAGCTGATCGATGATGGTATCGAAATGCGAAGCGCCATCGAAGTAACGGGCAACAGCAATTTGCAGGCAAAGCGGATTGCCCTCCGTCACCTGATACAGCATAGAGCGCTGAACAGCATCCAGCGGTGACTGTGTCTGATTTTGATGGCGCTTTTCCAGCACGGTGATGTATTGATCGGTCTCAGTCTGATCCAAACCGTCAATATCGACGCGCGCACATCCATCAAACGGCAGCGTCACACGCGACGTAACCAGAATATGACTTATCTGTCGGGCGAACCGTTTGGGACGAATGAGATCGGATAGGTTGCGCAGCATCTCCTCGTAACCTTTAACGGTTTCAATATTATCTAATACGATAAGACACATTTCTTTGCGAAGATGCTGCCGGCACAGTTCCTCAATCCGGCGCAGATTGCGATCGGGAGTTTCCAGCACGTCCATCCAGCCGAAGCGATTTGCCATGCTGAGCAGCACGGACAGGTAGGTCAGTGCGGGTTGATGCGTGTCACGGTCTTTGCCGTCGATATCGATCATCATGCGCTTGTCGGTGTTCCAGTCCAGATGCGTGACAAACTCGCTGTCCCGTGCGTGCAAGGCGGCGTGCCACGCGAGGCTCGTCTTCCCTGTACCGGGATTAGCATCGATGACGACCACCGGTGACTCACGCAGCGCAAAACCCACCCGGTCAAAATCGACCTTACGTCCGGTAAGCGTCTGTGGTGGCGGCGGAAAAACCCGCTCGAGAAGCTCGCTGTCTGTGTCTCCAGGGGGTTCCTCGATATCGCCACCGCAGTAATTAGCAATCACCTGTGCGATACGCCCCACCTCATCACCTGTGAGGTCCATAAATTCACTGGTACAGATGGAACGTCGCAAAAACAGGCGTGAATGCAGTCGCAGATCGCGCCCGTGCATCAGGCGAATACCGTTTTTACGAGCGCATGCCCCAAGTGCCATGATGATAGCCAGCGCATAGTCCCGGTCGGCGATTCCATCTTTGTTCAGCCCGCTGAAGCGCGTCACTCCGATTAATTCGATTTCCTCACTCCACAGACTGTTCGCAAGGGCAAGAAATTTTTCTCGTTTGACTTCTTCACGAGTTGCCGAAAGATACCAGTCCTCCAGTTTCCAGGTTCTATCTGGTATAGGGTTGCGCACGCTTGGCAGCATTGAATTCCTCCAGAAAACTTTAACCGTTTCGCTGATTTTACATCGCTTGTTTGAGCAGCACCCCAAAATTATTTTGTGGACTCCGCAACAAAATGTGTTGGATACCTCTCAGGCAATCGCGTAATCTGAAGCCATAGTTCAATGCACAAAAAAGGGTTGCCATGACAGTTTTGCAGTTTTTCAGGAATGGACGTTCGGTTAGCGCCGGATTGGAAGTCAGCCTTCATTGGTCGGGCGCACTAAGTGGGTTCTCGAAGTACCGAACCGATGCCAGCGGACGCATCTATGTCGAAGACGAGCGGATCAGCGGGCGCGAACGCAAGACGGACAACATCTACATCGAGAACCCGGACGGCGGCTACAGCCTGAAGTATCCCAACTATGTCATCACTAAAGGGATCGAACACGAACTTCACATTGAGCAGGCTACACGCCAGTAACGACTTTATCGACGAACGAGGAGACGACATCATGTTCAGTGCATTACGCGGCGAGGACAAAGAAAAACGGGGTTACATCGAGACGATGATCATCATGTCGTTCGCCGATGGAGAACTTGAGGACGACGAAATTTCGGAGCTGGTTGATCGCGCCCGTACCCATGAAAAGATGCGTGACATGGGTCACAGCGAGTTCATGCGGCTCATCAAGCGGAGCTTGACGGCGATGGACAAGCAGGGTTTAGAGAAGCGTGTGGAAGAGGTATGCAAGCTGCTTACTACCCATGAGATGCGTCTGAACGGGCTTGACCTGGCGGTGTCGGTGGCGATGGCAGACGGCGAACTGGAACCCGCCGAAGCACGCATCCTGGAACGGATGACGCAGTTGATGGGTGTGAAAGAGTCCGACGTGCAGGCAATCGTGGCGCGGCACGCGTCGTAAATTTTGTCCTAATGAGGAAGCGACTTGCTGAAGACTCAGGTCGCTTCCTCATCAATATGTACCGAAGGAGCTTTAAATGCCAATGGATCAGGGCAATAAACCAGGGCGTGACAGCAGGTATACGCCTAACACACAGCAGAACAAGCAGGTAGAAGACGCGATGAAGGCGGCGGGCGTTCCAGTGACGCCTGAAAATAAGGAGAGAGTTCACCGAGCCATTTCGGGGCAGGAGCTCAACTATAGGGAACTGGTTTCAGTGATCAAAGGCCTGTTCGGAAAGTAGCTCGCATTTCGGAACGCAGCAGTCCGCTTATCTCTTTCGTAAACCTATCTCAAGCACACGGAGAAACCATGATGGCTGAGGAATACTTCTGTGGTTCGTGCAACTCGTACCGCCAGAACAGCAAATGTGAGAAGTGTGGCAAGCCGACAGTAACAGTCGCTTATAGCGCGCCCGGAAAGAAAGAAACGTCGCAGGAACTGCTCGCGCGCTGGAAAAAGCTGTACGGTGGACGTTGAAGGAGAGCAAGGGATGACTTCGGAGAACTTCTACGCGCACTACTGGCGTTCCTTCCTATGGATCGCGCTCGCCGTGTACACGCTGCTCGCCGCTGCACTTACCTTCATCCTGTATGCGGTCAACCGCCAGTGGGACAGCAATGCCATCTCGCTGCTGCTCGTCGGTGCATGTTTTGCAATCGCACGCTTTTTCATCAACGGCGGACGCTTTCAGAGCGAGTCGAGTTCTCGTGGCGGGATCGACCGTGCGGCTGAGAATGTGATCATCTGGGTCATTCAAGCGGCGATTTATACGCTTGTCTGGCCGTTCATTGAACTGTTCGCACAGATACGGTTCTTGTCGCGCGCACGCGCGGGCTGGGAACGCGGCGAGGTCATGGTTCACGAGAAGAACGGACGTCCGCGCCGTGCGGCCTGAGAATACAGAGCGCGTACACACCAATGCTTGATGTTGGTGTGTACGTGGGGATACTACTGAGCGCACGGCCAACGTCCAACCATACTGACTGGGTGAATTTGTGAAAAACATGAAATATTTCACGATCCAATGCGTTTTTCAGGCAAATTCGCATAGAATAGAAATAAACCATAAAAGGAACTCTGATGAACAAGCAACGCTCATTTCAGACCATTAGTGTCGAAGCTCCGCAACGCCAAACACTCGCTCAGGGACGTTATCCTGACATGGTTCAGGCACTAGCGATGCGCTCATCGACCCACGAGATGTCCCTTTTTCCTTTCCATCCAACGACCATTCGAAGACATGAATGGACTCTGGCAACTGCGGAACGACATCGCCTGCCGGTCGTATTTATCGGCTGTGCTCCAGCTAATGAAGGTACAAAAGTGTTCAAAGGCGTCGAGACCGACTGGGGTTTGATCAATATTGCAGAAGACCCCCATTATCTCGACCAAGACAGACGAGCTGTGATGCCTTTACGGGTGCAGCACGAACTGAGAACGATCGCCCGAACAGGCATGGACTTCGAAGCGATCTACATCGCGCATGAAGTCGAGAAGCACAGCCTTGTTCCCGGACAATCGCTCACTCTGGAGATGATCGCACCGCCAGCACCGGAGGACTTTACGAAGCGTTCCTCAATGCTGAACGTGGCAGCAGACGGCATCTGGTCAGGCATTGGAAAAATAATTACGGGGACATTGCGTTTAGGGGCGAATGCTCTATCAGCGGGAGCATCGGTCAGCGCCGGCGTTGCGTCAGGGTTTTCATCTTCGGCGTACTCCTACGATCCCATTATATTCGGGCTGCACATTGACCGATCGGTACAGATCGAAGGATGTCCACTCGCATTGTGGTACTACCTTGCCAGTTGGACATGGGAAGCTTAAGCCGTTCGAGTTCGGAGCCAAAGAAACGTGGAATTCATTTCCCTTTCTCAACTACTGCGCGGATCGCGCGTCTATGAGCGACTGCCCCAGCCGCTTCAGGATGCCCTCAAGCGCAGCGTGTGGTACACGCTCATCACTGAGATTGCGGCATTGTCTCTATTTATATTTTTGCCCAATCACATCTGGTGGACGCACGTACAACCCGGCGGGTTCTTTCTCGGTCCGAGCGTGGATATCACCAATGCGATGCTGGACATCGCTGTTGTGGTTCTGCCTTACCTGATGGTCATCAACCTTTTCAACCTGTTTCTTACACTGTCGATTCTCACCGTCTCATTGTTACTGATGGGTCCAGTTCACGAGCCATTTCATTGGCTGGCAACTGCCAACGCTTTACCCGCTGGACTAAACATCGTCCTGACCACAATTACGGTCGGGTTTCTGGCAATCATCGTCATTATCAATGCAATTATCTGGGTGATCATCATTACGGTCGCCATCAGTTTAATCTTTGGCGCGCTCATGGCTTTGTTCAGTTCCTCAAGGTGAGAAACGATGCGATATCGCATTACGCCGCTTGCTCGAGTCGCAGCCATTATCGCGCTGATCTTCAGTTGGGGAATTTTCCTTGTGTTGAGGACAACAGTCCTTGATCGGGTACGTGAATTTCCAGGATGGGGGAACTTTCTTGTGATTGACTGGGGTAGATCTGACATTCAGGAAGATACAACGTCATTTGTGGTTTCTACAGCGGTGCCGACATCGTTTATCAATCCCATGCGAGCAACCGCTCCAGCCATTGTTATCGTTCCAACGAATCCGCGACGACCTGCATCGACACTACCTGTATCGTCAAATGTTGACAGCGCCGTAAGGCAGAACGCTTCACGGAATGTTGGGTATCCTACCCAATGCGAAAATTCGGTTGAAACGAGGTTCAGATCCGGCGATTCTGGGTACACTGACCCACAGCGAAATGTTCGATTGCGCCCCAGACCTGGCGACGACCAAGGAACAAATCTCGCGCCCGGAACAAACTTCGTAATGACGGGAAATCCTGTCTGTGCAGATTTATACGGAAATTCATGGAACAACTACCTATGGTGGCCCGTTCGCCTGACCAGCGGTTCAGCATCGGGTCAGTCGGGCTGGTTAGCCGAATCGGTCATCAGCGAAGGGCAGCTTTTCGTTCACTTGTTTCCGAACTGAGTCAGGACTGAGCGATGCCAGATCCAATTCCACGCAATAGCAGAGCGGGTGTAGCACCGGTAGTGCCACCACGCCCTGCTCCGCCGCCTGCTCCGGCGCCCGCCGTGCGTCCTATACAGCCCGCTCCATTTTTCGAACCACCGCCTGCTCGTGCTGGTGGTTTTGGGCAAGTAATTATCGCCATTATGATCATCGGCGTATTGGTTTTTGCGTTCGGCGGACTCAGCGTGTTTGATGGTATTGTTCGACAGATTGCAGCAATCGTTTTCCCGCCCTCTCCATCGGTTGGTTCGACGGTCGTACAATATCAGCCAACAAGCATACCGCAGGGTTCAGGGCGTTCGTCAAACGCGCCAACAGCGCTGCCGCCCACTGTGAATAGCAGTGCAAATTGCAGCCCATCAACGTTGTTTAGCGTTGGGATGACAGCAGTCGTAGATTTGGCCAGCACATCCGGTGAAAGCACCCGCATCGCCGCCTGGACGGAGCCAGGGGGAGGTATACACAATTCGGATGCAGAACCAGGAATGACATTGCTCATTGTGGGTGGTTCGCAATGCGTATACAACAGTGAGTATCGTCAATATGTTCGCTACTGGCAGGTTGAATTCACGAATCGGAACGGACGATACGTGACCGGAGATGCGTGGGTCGGAGAAAGTGTATGGGAAGGTAACTATGTGAACTACTTGATCTGCCGCCCATCGGATTCGGACTGTTAAACGTACAAATTTCTCTCAGTGTCGGATTAAAGTGTATTTTCAGGAGACGTAAATGGGCATTCAAAACGGCTATTGGGTCGGAGACAAGTTCTACCCAACCAACGGTGGAGCGACTACTGCAATCGAACTGAAACAAAAAGTTGGAGTGGAGACGCAGCGACAGCTTATTGCTTTGATGCCGGACGGCACATGGCAGCTCGTTCAGGACAATGAAGTGGTCTCTCCATCTGTACGTTACGATGATGCGCCTTCATTTACATACGGGTGATCGAAATGCCAGCATTACAAAGACGCATTCAAGACGAAGTTCATCATTTGCTGGCTCCTGTTTATGGCACTGAGCGGGGGCGATTGACCTGGGACGAGACGGATGGAACATGGGTTGCAATGAAACAGGTACCTGTACCATCACGCATGACAAACGACGGACGTGGGATAATCGACGTGCTGATTTTGGTCCCCGTTGCCTACCCCCAAGTGCCACCCGATGGTTTTTACTGCGATTTGCCTTTGAGGATCACCAATTATTTCCACGCAGGTTGGCGTGATCGGCATTATCCGTTGCTTCAGCAAAAGCTCTTAGACGAGGGTTGGCAGTGGTTTTGCGCTCATGCTCATCAGGAAAGCGGTGGCTCAATGTGGCGCGCAAGCGCAAATGTCAAGCAGGGCGATAATCTGCTGACCTACTTCCGCCTGTGTCTTGCCATTCTCGGAACACAGGCGAAAAGCATTTAGATCGAGAGATGATGCCGAGCAAACAGGAGACGCGCTTTGCATCATCTCTTGCAATATCAGTTTATCAGCGTCGATGGAGGAAATTCATGCTGAAGTTGAGGACACAAATGCATCAAAAAAATGCCGCGGCTAAGGCATTTTCTGAGTCCGTCGAAATCATCTTCAGCGGCGCACAATACGCTTCGTTACACGCGCATCTGTTTCAGGAGAACGGGGACGAACAAGCTGCTTATGCTTTCATAGCTCCATCTCAAAAGGATGCGAAAACTCGCTTATTGGTTCATCATATGATTTTCCTTCAACCTGGTCACTTCTCGGAGCAGAGCGGCGCATTTCTGGAGTTAGAAACGACGATTGGAGCAGCCATTGCACAACATGCCATCGAGAATCGCTGGGGGCTTGTAGAAATTCACTCCCACCCCTTCGCGGACGAATACGTCAGTTTTTCATCGACCGATAAAGGCTTCGCCCTGCCTCGTTTTCGCTGGTTTGCACGCAAAGCACAAAAAGCCTTTGCTCACGTTATGCTTGTGTTTGGATGCAACAGTGCTGACGGTTTGATGTATGACGCAGATGCGGATGATATGCGACCCATAGAGGGTGTAACCATCCTGGATGCCCCCATCCGTCGCTTTCCTATGGCACCAAGTGAAGCACAACTTATGGACATGGCGTATCTGAGCCGCACATCCCGACAGGCACAAGCGTTTGGGACACAGGGTCAAGATAAGATCGCGAAGCTGTCGGTCGGTATAGTTGGTCTAGGAGGGGTCGGAGCCTTTGTCGCTCATCAACTGGCTTTATTGGGAGTTCGGAAGTTTGTGCTGGTCGATGCAGATGTTATTGAAGCCACGAATTTGAATCGCTTTGTCGGTGCCTCCTCCAGGGATGTGGCAGAGAAAACACCGAAAGTGCGTGTTTTAGATCGGCTCATTCGACAACTTGATCCGAAGACCGAGGTAGTCATTCATCAAGAGATGTTTCCATCTGAGTTAACTATCAAGGCGCTCAAGCATGTCGATGTGCTTTTTGGATGCACGGATACGCATGGAAGTCGTCTATTGCTGAACGAGTTTGCGCTCCAGTATATGCTCCCATACATCGACATCGGGGTAGGTATTACCTCCGATGAGGCAGGTAAAATACGAGAAGCTGGTGGGCAATTTCGAGTTATTCTTCCTGAGCGATTTTGCTTGCAGTGCGTTCGGGCGCTCGATCCCGATCAAGCTGCTCGTGATCTTCTACCCTTGGAAAGTCGCAAGTTACATCAAGAGAGAGGTTATATTCCAACCGAGAATATTCCAGCGCCTTCGGTTGGTTTTCTAAATGGAACACTCGCATCACTTGCCGTAGGTGAATTTCTAAACTTAGTCACTGGTTTTCAAGAACCCTCTGAAATTGTTTACTATTTTTTGAAAGGGCAGTCGATGAAGAGAGTTCGGGCGACCAAAGACGCGCAATGCGTGGCTTGTAGTAATGTTGGTCGATTTGCGATGGGAGATTTAGAAGCGGTACTTGGCATGACCCAGAAGCCTTCATCAATTCAGCATATACCCTCGCCAACTTCACAGGCTGAATAGGCATCACTACTGACAAAGTTTCTATTTCCTCGCACAACCGCCGCGCGGCGACTTTACAGCGCGTGACCCTTCCTATCAAACATCAGCAGGCAGTACGCTGCCCCCATCCCTTCGGGACGTGACCACCGAACTACCTGCCTAAAAAGCCGACCCAAATGGGTCGGCTTTTTTGTTTGACAGGCTCCTTCCCTGCGCTGTTCCGCATATGGCGAGCGGTAGCGCTCACCTGCGCTGGCAGACTCCAGCAGTGTGAGGGAGTGTCCCACCA
>Ga0163154_10009678_pt1 | contig 10932 bp, 7 predicted proteins | sample OliLakLV19MP9P1_FD_148649 | JGI IMG/M metagenome (GOLD analysis project Ga0163154, IMG submission 148649) | Freshwater microbial mat bacterial communities from Lake Vanda, McMurdo Dry Valleys, Antarctica - Oligotrophic Lake LV.19.MP9.P1 | ecosystem: Environmental > Aquatic > Freshwater > Lake >...
GGTAATGGTTCCAGTGGGTGTGGCTAAAAGTGTACGATTACTGGCTCCGTCATAGCCATACCTCAAGAAGTTACCATCAGCTTCTTTCTGTTCAATTAAGCGTTGACGGGCATCATAACTGTAGGTTGTCGTTCCCCTACTATCCGTCACCGATGCCATCTTACCTATGGAGGCGTAGGTCATGGTTGTGATTTCGTCGGGCAGAATTTTCTTAACGATGCGATTGAGCTTGTCGTACTCATAATTAATCGTCTCATCATTGAAATTAGTCAGACTTGCCATATTCCCTACTGAGTCGTAGGTCATGGTACTTCGCTGTCCTAACGGTAAAACGGTGGCAACTTTGCGATCGAGGGCGTCGTATTCATGGCTGGTGGTGCGATTGTTGGCATCTTTAACTGACTTCAGGTTGCCAGAAATGTCATAGTCATATTCGGTGCGTCCATTCAGAGCGTCAACTACGGCTTTAAGTCTGCCCTGAGCATCGTAGGCATATTTGGTCGTGTAGCCATTTTGATCTGTGCTACCAGTTAATTGTCCTACGACATCATAGGCTTCTTGGGTAAAGGTACCGTCGGCAAAAATAGTCTTGAATGGTCGATTTAGTTCGTCATACTCAAATCTTGTGACGTTGCCTAATTCGTCGGTTTGGGTGATGCGATTCCCTAACGCATCGTAGGTGTAGTTCATGCGGCGGCAAGAACAATCACTGCGCTCTTCGATCAGTCTTCCGGCTTTGTCATAGACCATCTCGGTACGATTACCGTTTGCATCAATTCTAGCGATGACTCTACCCAACTCGTCATATTCTGAGAAGGTACGGGGATTATCGATAAGAGTGGCTGGTGTATTATCGGGATAGATTACCTCGACTGGCTTGTTCTCTTTATCGTAAACATAGAACGTAATATTCCCCGCCTGATCCGTAAAGGCACTGCGTAACCCTCGGTTGTTATATGCAGTCTGAGTAAAGGTGCCATCCATCGGCAAAAATCGTTTTGGTGGGTCTACCGATTTGGTCGTATACATACCGAGTCGTATTTCCCCTGGCATCAGTTTCGGCGGTGCGATACCCTGCATTGTCATACAGGAATGTAGTGACATTGTTGAGGGCATCCTTTGTTTCAGTTCTTCTACCTGCTGAGTCATATTTAAACTCTGTCCGATTGCCGTTTTGGTCTAGTTGGAATAGAACTTGTCCAGCCAGGTCGTAGGTTGTTTTAAATCGAGGGTTATCAGTTAGATCGTTAGGTGTTTCATCGGGCAGAATCGTTTCAATCTGTCTGCCTAAAGCATCATAAACCGTTTGTGTGACTCGACCTAATGCATCAATCCGCTTAACTTCTTGTCCTTTGGCATCATATTCGGTCTTTTCACTGGTACCGTCCGCATATTTAATCTCGGTCTGCTGACCTTTGAGATCGTAGGTATATTCGGTGCGTCTGCCTAACGGATCGATTGTGGCTTTTAACTGTCCAATCGCATCGTATTCGTTACGATTGACATTACCCAATGGATCGGTAGATGTGAGGACACGATTATTAGCATCGTAGGTATTGGAAGTGGTCAGAGTTTGCACTACACCATTTACTTTAACCGTCTTTGTTTCAGAAAGCTGATTGCCATTGGCATCATAGCTATAACTTATAACTCTGCCCAGTGCATCGGTTTGACTGACCACATTTCCTAGTGTGTCGTAGATAAAGCTCGTGGTGCTACCATCGGCTGCGGTAATGGCATTGGGTCTGCCTTGAGTGGTGTAGCCGTAGGTTAATTTTTGCCCCAACGCATTGGTAAGGGTTAAGCGATTTCCGCGACCGTCGTATTCATATTGAGTTGCTTCACCTAAGGGGTTGACTCGCGTTAGTACCTCTTTAAGTGAGTTGTAGGTATAACGAGTGGTATTACCCAGTGCATCGGTTTCGGTGATTTTGTTATTAGAAGCGTCATAGGTGTATTTTGTTTCTCTGCCCAGTGCATCGGTTTGGCTCAGCAGATTATTCTCTTTGTCATAGGTTCTGAGAGTTATACCGCCCAGGGCATCAAGCTCGGTGACGACATTTCCCCTTTCGTCATATACATAAGTCGTGGGATTGCCCAAGGCATCGGTGACAGTTTGCTTGCTGTTGTCGGGGTCGTAGGTCAATTGAACGGATTTACCTAAGGCATCGACCATACTCCTCAATTGCCCCTTGTCGTTATATTCGGTCTTGATTCCAGACCGACCCAACGGGTCTTTGATCTCGTCAAGGTAGTGGGGACGGTTTGCAACGTTGTAAATGAATCTTGTCGTGTTGTCCTCCCGATCTGTGACTGAGACTAAATCGCCTTTGGCATCGTAGGCATATTTAACTTGCTGCCCCAAAGGATCGGTAGCCGATACGATTCTTCCTTTCGCGTCGCGGTCAAACTTAATCTCGGCTCCATTGTTGTTCTTGATGCTGCTATCGGTTAGGGTCAGGTAGTCGGTATTGTTATCGGTATTTACGCTGACTCTGCCGAACACATCAATATCGTAAAGTTGCTGCCCGATCCGATCTACTTTGCCCTTAACGGGGTCGATTTCAAACTGGGTGCCGTTCTCTGTGGTCAAAATATACTTGCTGCCAAAGTAGGGATTGGCGGGGTCGAAGCCCTGTCCGGCAAGGTTGGTGAGGACGCCACTGGGTAACTCGATCAGTGACAGGTTGGCACTTTGATAGTTGGATAGGGTTAATTTGCTCTTGGTGCTGCCCACGGCTTTGAATATGGGGTCTACAAGTTTGGGCAGGGAGATGCCTTGGCGTTTGGCTTGGATCGTATCGACTTCAAACACTTCGCGCTTACCGCCGATGGTGAGGTAGATTTTGGTACCGGCTTTGAATCCCCTGGTGCGATCTGGTATACCCAGTTCGTCATAGATGGGGTCGGCTTTGCCCAGACTGGTGCGTAGGTCGACATCGCGGTACTCTAACCGCCAGCCTGGAGCTAAGTCGCTGGCACCGTTCACTTTTAAGGTGTCGTAGGTGCGGGTTAATTCCACAGGAATACTGCCGACGTTTATCGCCATGTCGGTAAAGCTGAGTTGGAAGTTGCCCAGTTTGAGGTTGCCACTGATGACATCAATATCGCCTTCAATTCTGCTTGAGATTCCAGAGGTATCTGTGGCTGTGAGTCGGACGCGGTAGGTGCCGTCGTCTATGAAGGTAGGGTCAAATTTACCCAATACTTTGCCGTCTTCGACTTCGGAGTTGCCTGTAATAATAGTCGTCCAGTTATCCGTGCCTTGTAGGGCAACTTCGACGATGTAGCTGCTGAGGTTGTCGTCGGGGTCATCCACTAAGCCTTGGAGGGCTTGGAGGTTGGTGATGGTGTTGTTGCTAATGGCTTCTAAGTCAAGTCTGACCTTTGGTGCGTTCTGTGGTAGGAAGGGATCGAAGACGTTGATTGTGAACCTGTCTTCTACAACATTTCCAGCTTGGTCGTATGCCTTGGCGACAGAGGTGATTGCTCCGGCTTTATCCAATTCCACAGCAGCCCTGCCGAACTGGTCGAGGATGACTGCTTTTCCACCTACGACTAACTCTAAGTTTGTGACTTTGATGTTATCTGTAGCTTGAAGTTGGAAAACTACTGTGGATCCAACTTCAGCTGGATTAGATCCGGCAAAACCAAGTTTGACTTTTGGTGCTTCGCTGTCTTGGGCGACGGTAATGCCGAATTCTTGAACGACTTTGGCTCCGGCTGCATCGGTAATGGTGAGGGTGACATCAGTTTTGCCTATTTGAGTTTCGGTTGGTGTCCAGCGCAGCCTGCCATTTTCATCAATCGTTATGCCCTTAGAAATAGAAGCAGGATTGATCGCATAGGTTAGTTTTCCACCGTCGGGGTCGCGGGCGATCGCATCGTAGACATATTCAACATTAGGGATGGCGCCTGTGGGCGGATTGGTTGAACTAATTACGGGTAGTTGATTGGCTCTGGCGGTTAAAGTGAAGCCCTGTACCGTGCCTAAACTGCCATCATTGGCTCCGACTACGACTTTGAATGTGCCTGTGGTGGGCTTGTCCCATGTCAATAAGCCTGTAGTTGGATTTATCCCTAGTCCTGAGGCTATGATTTGATAGCTGTAGGGACTGTTGCTTGGATTTCATAACTGCCGACGGTATTTGCTGTCTAGTTAATTTTGCCTAGATTTGCGTTGATGCAGCTTTACCTTTGTAACTTTTGGATGTCTTCTGAACTTAGTCCTGTGAGTTGAGAAATTAAGTCTAGGGCAAGTCCTGAGTGCAGCATATTTAGGGCGATTTGGTTAGCGGCTTTAACTTCGCCTTCAACTAAACCTTCAGCTTTACCTTCAGCTTTACCTTCCAGAAGGATTTCTTGATAAATTACAGATTCTTTCACGATCTCGCTCCTTAATAATCTTTGAATGACTTGTTTATCTAATGCTAACCCAGAAATAATCGCTGTGGCGGCGGCTACGTTACTTTGGATTTGTTTGTTACTAATATTATTAATCTGCTGGGCTGTTTGCCTTAATGTCTCTTCTGGGTTACTGGTCTGTGACAGGGCTGTAAAGGGTAGAAGTCCTGAGTATTGCTGCAGTATTTCTGTTGGCTGTTCCCATAGACGGATGACATTGAAGTTATGGTTTAGCTTTTCTAGGTTAAATTCGGTCTCGTAGACTAATGGCGATTTGCTGGGCATGAGGTAGATGACTACTTGGTAAACTTGCTTGTTGGGATTTTTTCGATATAGCCTTAGTCGATAGTCTGCCATGCGAAAGGGGATGTTCTTACTTGGTTCGGTTTGAAACTCAATATGCAAAACTAGGTCTGATGATTCTAGGAATATTACTGAGTCAGCACGAATTGGTTCGACTGAGAGTTCTGAGGGTTCGAGTTTGGTTAAGGGGATTGGTTTTCCTAAGAGCCAACTGGCAAAGTCGGTGGGGAAGGTTTCGGCGAGGAATTTACAGGTATTGTCGTAGCTCATGGTGGGATTTTATCATTCAGAGCTAATTAATTATCTTTTGATCGCCACTGTTGAGCTAATTTTGCTCGAAGTCGAACTTGATCGGGTTCAAACTTTAGCCTCTGAGCATCAAAGTTGAACCTCTGTAGGCTCAAACTTGACTTGATTTGGTTAAAAGTTTAGCTTGATCGGGTTCAAACCTGACTCTCAAAGCATGAAGTTTGAGCTTCTCTAGGTTAGAAGTTGATTGATTTTTGCTCAATGTTGAACTCGTGTATGCTCAAGGTTGATTGTTTGAGGATAAAACTTGACCTTCGGAAGCTCAACTCTTAGCATCGCAAGCTCAAGTTAGACCTTTGGAGGTTCTTGGGCTTTCTGGGATTTGCGGGCAAACCTGCGTCCTATGTCGTCTACTACTCCGTCTAGTCCTGAGCCTTTGGCATATCTGTAAGTTATTAGAGCGGCGGCGTATGCTTCACTGCCTACGGAATACCAGAATAGTCGTAATCAAGACTACATGGGGATACCCATTTATTTCAATTGATAAGGGTAATTATCACTTACTCTAGATTTTTGAGAAAAATATTTTATCAATCCCAACGTCTAGGTATTTCAAAATAAGTTTTCCAAAATTCGTTATCAGGATCGTTCTTAGCAAATATTTTCTTTTCTTCAAATTCATCAATCAGAGATAAGATAGTGCTCTCAGGATCAATTTTATAAACTCCAGTTTGATAGCAATCTAATATCGCTTTCATCATAATTGTCAAATTACTAAACATAGGTTCGGGTTCTCCGCCTGCAATAAAGTATTTGTATACCTTCCCTGCTGATTCATCATTTCTACAACTTACAAAATAGTAATCCTGATCCATAGTAAGTATAGGGAACCAAGCTACTTGCCAAAAATAGGAATCATTATTATTTTGATCGATAATATCTAAAGGCATCATTTCTTCATAAATTCCAACTGCCTCATTAAGAGGTAAGAAAAAACTATGAGCAATAATATCAGTAACACTCGATGATGTCCCATCTCTCCAACTGTACAAATCAATAACTTCATTTGTTAATTTGAAAGGTAACACTTCTACAATTTCTTCAATCTCCGAAACTGTTAAACCAAGATTGAACTCCCTAATGATATCTTGGTTCTCTTTAGCAACAAAGTCTAATATTTGATTTAAGGTTATCGTTAATTCTGACATTTCGCACTTCCTAATAATTTTATAATGTGACTATCGTAAAGTTTTATAATCTTGAAATTCTCCTTTTCTTGTAAGAAAACCAGAATCAACGGTTGATATCCTTAAGATTTATCTCTAAAAAAGTAGCCAGATTTTATTGGTAAAAAAGGCAAAGCTAGGACACCAAATCTAGCTTCATCAGGGTCATTTGGAATAATCTGAGCCTTGGTATAAAATTCTCCCATAAGCCTCAACTGTCCATAAAAAGACTCAATACCAGATACAACTTGTAACGAGACCTCATCAAATTGATATCCTTCCTCACCTCTTTCAATAGTGGTTGCAAATGGGTATTCATCTCTCGCAAAGTCCACATTAGGATGTTTTGAAATGTAATTCAAAATTTCAAGACTTCTTAGCTGTAATGGGATTACCTTATCAAGCCAAGCCCTGTCATGACCAGGTGGTGGTCTTCTAGTCAAGAATTTTTCCAGAGGAGCATAAAAAATCCTCCCATTTTCTCTTACTGACTTTGGCGTAACTGTATATTAGTTCATACGGTGGCGAGCACAATCACTCGGAGATTCTATCTTTTTACTGTCTTTATCATATTCAAACATTTGACGGTTGTCTAACCCATTACTTTGAGCAATTACGAACTATACGAAAAGGGCTAATATAAATCTTCAAGTGTTGGATTATATTTAACACGAATAGATTTAGCCTGATCTGAATTACTTCTAATGCTAATTTCACCAGAGTAATAAGCACCTACCTCATAGCATTCAGCGATAGTTAGCAGCATCTTGGTAAGGCTCTCATACTTTGGATATGGCGTTGAATCTTCAATCGAGAAATCTAAGATTACTGATGTAGCATCTTCATTTTCTCCGCCAATAGCAAGATAAGAATGCCATTGATTTTTGAATGTAAATATAGGGAACCACATAGGATTATATATTTCACTTGGATCGATGGTTTCTTCCCATGAATCATTCGTTACAGGATCGTACTTTGAAATTTGCCCAGACTCTTCAGAAAAATCAATTAGTTCCTTATAGTGAATTAAAGCCTGATCTAAGGAGTTAAACGTAAAAGCAGGAAAGAAGCGTGCAGTATATTGTTCACTATCTTTTGTTCCATTTCGCCACTGGTAAAGCTCAATAACTTCCATAGGAAGCTTAAAGGGTAAGTTTTTTGTTTTTTCTTGAATCTCAGAATAACTAAGCCCTGCTTGTAAAGCTAAAGCATATGAATTTTTGTTAACCATGAGCCACGAAAGTATCCTATTTGCAGCCTCAATTAAAACTGACATATTTTTATTACTCCTTTTCCTTTATATCTTAATTTTGAAATGGATGAGCGAGAACTTACTTTAAACGATACCGTTTTATTGCCCCAGGTCGACCGTTCCGATCAATCCAACCTGAACTTACTTGTCGAAAAGGAAGAGCAATGACACCAAAGTATCCTTTATTGGGATCATTAGCTACAATATCCGCTCCACTCTTAGCATAAAAAGCACTCATTAATCCTCCTTGACGTTTGGATTCTCCAGCATCTACAAGTTCAACGGATACTTTATCGGCATAATAATTAGATTCGCCACCATCCCAAGTAGCAGCAAAAGGATATTCATCACGGTTTGGCACATTACCAGTCCTTGCCGTATATTCGGTCTGGAAAGTACCATTCACAGAAGGAACATCATCAAGCCACTTGTCATCCCATCTGTCTGCCCTTTTGAATAAAAAAGATGGAAGCGGATTGATAAGACCTGTTTCTCTTCTTGGGGTAGGAAATGAAGTTGTTGCAACATTGTTGCTTAATGTATTACCCCAACCAACATGCGCTTTAAATATGTGCATGGAATGTTCTGGGAAATCTTCTGCACCATAAAAGACTATGGGAAAGCCTACATAGCAGTCTGTATCTCCAAACAATGCACATCGCTCAATTTCTTCAGCAGCTATGACTCTTGGCAGAGTTCGACTAAGAGTAATTGGAGTATAGGCGATACTTCCAGAGCTGGAAGAGTTTGGTTCAGATAATGACTGACCAATTTGATATCCTAAATATGCTCCTGTTGCCAAGATAGCCCCTTGCAACACTGTTTCAAGAGCAACTAAACTAGCAGCGAACATCCCACTTGGATCAGTATCGTTAATCGGATTACCATGAGTATAACCATACCGATTCAACGACAACGGTTGCATCATATCCCCCTCAAACCTATCCCTCTGAGTAAACCTACCAATATCAGTACCATAATATCTATCCCTTAGATAGTACTGATTTAATCCCTTATCAAACTGCTCACCCGCATACAGATAATTATTCTGAGTTGTTCCAGTCGAAGCGGTCAGAGTACCGTAGGCATCATAAGCATAGGTATCAGTCACCACCCCAAGCTCATCTGTCAATACCCTCGTACTTCCTAAACCATCATAGCCATAGAATGAATCAATCGCATTCCGACTCTGGGAAATTAGATCATTACCGTAGATATAGGTCGCATTCACCGTACCATTGGGAGCATACTCCTCTAATACTTGAGCATAGTTCCGATTCTTATCCACTAAGTATCTAGTCTCTACCCCATTCACAGACTGAGATACCCTGATCCCGCCAAACTCATAATCATAAACAGTATTCGTGCCAGCACTTTGAGAACCCTTTAACCTACTCTCTGCATCCCATGTATAGGTCGTGGTCACACCCGCTTTAGTCTCTGTAAGTTTATTGCCATTGGCATCGTATGTATAAGTAGTCGTACCATCACTCAACAGGCGATCATTCCCATCATAAATATAGGTCGCAGTTCCTAAAGCATTGGTTTTAGTCAGCCTATTCCCTGTTGGATCGTAGCTATAGCTGCTACTTGAAACCCCATCATTTTCTGACAGTAAGCGATAAAGATTGTCGTAGGTATAATCAACCGTTCTACCAGTCTCTACAACCTTTGTTCTCATCCCCGCATTATCCAATGTATAGGTAGCACTAAATAGCACTGTGCCACCTTTCTTACTCTGGATTTGAGTTAGGCGATTCAAAGTATCATAACTTCTGGTTTCCAGTACGGCATTAGGCATAATGGTCTGGGTTAAGTTGCCAGCTTTGTCGTAGGTGTAGGTTGTCAGGTTTCCTGTGGGGTCACTTACAGTTGCCAGTTGATTGTATTTGTCGTAGGTAAAGGTACTGGTTCCAGTGGGTGTGGCTAAAAGTGTACGATTACTGGCTGCGTCATAGCCATACCTCAAGAATTTACCATCAGCTTCTTTCTGTTCAATTAAGCGTTGACGGGCATCATAACTGTAGGTTGTCGTTCCCCTACTATCCGTTACCGATGCCATTTTACCTATGGGGGCATAGGTCATGATACTCTACTATGCTGGTGATTCAGGGATAAGATTATCAATCAACGCTAAATAAACTAAATTGCTCTTCTATACTTAGCAAGTTATTTCCTATAGAAAGTGCTACTTCTCTAACCATAGAATCTAGAGCGGAATTCTCAGCAATAACAAAAAAGTCTTTCGCAGATTCCACGCTTAGTAATAACCAACTAAACTTATTTAGTCTCTCAACAGATAAATCTAGATCATTTTTCATTGCTTCCAACTCTGTCAAAGTGTCTCTATATAATTTAGGGCTATGCTCTCTAAGTTTTTGCCGAAAAAAGGGTTCAAATCCATATATGCCAGTACGTTTGTGATATAAACCATTCTCATCTAGGTGAATTATCATATCTGTATATGCTTGTACAAGACTTCTTAAGCTTTCTGCAATGGGATAAAAAATTGAGTCAATCATCTCTCCTTTATAAATAATTCCATCTGGGGAAAGAGCATAGTATTGATCTTTATGTGCAGCAAAACATATACATTTAATTGATTCAATAGAACCATAACTAATAAGCCTTGTATCTGAATTATTTTCTTCAAAGATAGAGCGATATTCGTAAATCTCTTTAAGAGGTAGGATCGTATAGTAATTAAGTAAATAGTGAATGCATGGATATAGTTCATCAAGCTCTTTCGGATCTGAGAATGAAAATTGAGCACAAAGTTCTTTAATCTCATTTTGTGAAATTATAATCATATGTTCACGGATAGCTTCGGTGTATTTGGATAATATCGATTCAATTTGATCCACCAACTCATGTATTGTTTTTTGCATATTCATTTTCAAAGTCTTTTTGTTTAAGTCCACTTCCAACATAAAGAGGAAAAGGTGGAAGGAATCTCACCCCTTCTCTTCGATCTTTAGTAAAATAGGCAGTATTCCATGATTTGTATGTTGCCCATACGCCATATTTTTCGCCGTTATTTACATTTGCAAGACGATGAAAGCTTTGTAAGCTAGTACCTTGACCTCGTCCTCTTTGTTCGGATTCTGGCACTAAAGCTAAAGATACCTTCCCTTGTATATAGTTTGCCAGTCCTCCTTCTTTACTACTGCCATAGGGAAATTCATCACATGTAAGCTTATCTCCTGGTACCCCATTTGTACTACACGGTGGAAAATTACCGTACCCCCAACCTTGCCTTGGCATCTTAGTGAGAACTGGAAAAATCGGTTGAATTGGACGACCTGCATAGCGATCACTTGTATTACCCTCTCCATGCAAAGCTTTATAGTTATGAATAGTTGTTTGTCCAAACTCTAATCCCCAAATGATTGCTGGTATGCCAGTATTTTCAGGCTCATCACTGTGTAACGCTGTTGCTGCAAAAAGTGCAATTCCAACTATTAAAGCTACTCTACCAGATATTCCAAGACCATTAGC
>Ga0163154_10009680_pt1 | contig 10930 bp, 10 predicted proteins | sample OliLakLV19MP9P1_FD_148649 | JGI IMG/M metagenome (GOLD analysis project Ga0163154, IMG submission 148649) | Freshwater microbial mat bacterial communities from Lake Vanda, McMurdo Dry Valleys, Antarctica - Oligotrophic Lake LV.19.MP9.P1 | ecosystem: Environmental > Aquatic > Freshwater > Lake >...
GAAGGTCAGGGCGCCAGCGCTGCCGCTGCTCGAGGCGCGGACACCGTTTGGCCTCGACAACCTCCGCATGGATCTCGGCGCCCTCGCCGAAACCGCAATCCGGAGTGGCTCGTGGGGGATCATGGTGACATCGATCACCCAGGGTGACACACTGTTCTCCATCAACGCCGACGTGCCGCACGTGCCCGCATCCACCCAAAAGATGCTGACGTCGGTGCTCGCGCTGAATTCGCTCGGGCCAGGCTATCGCTTCCGGACTGAAGTGCTGCACACCGGCACGCTGCAGAACGGCCGTGTCGATGGTGATCTGATCCTGCGCGGTGACGGCGATCCATCGCTCTCGACGCGATTCTTCGGCCGCTCCCCTGACGCCGCGATGGATACGCTGGCGATGCGCGTGGTGAGGGCGGGGATCCGCGAAGTGTCGGGTCGCGTGATCGGTGATGCGTCCGCCTTCGAGGCCCGCAGCATTCCCGAAGGCTGGCATCCGCGCATTCTCCAGGATGCCTACGCCGGACGCGTCTCGGCGTTGACGCTGAACGAAAACGTCGTCTGGGTCACGATTCGTCCCACCAGGCGCGGCAGTGCCGCCGAGGTTGTTCTCGAGCCGGCAACGACGGCCATTCCTTTGCGCGCCAATGTGCGGACGGTGGCTGGCCGCCGGTCCCCGCTCAGGTTCTCCCGCTCGAATGCCGGCATCAGCGTCAGCGGCACGATTGGCGCCGATGCCGGGCCGCGTTCGTACTCGTACATCGTGGAAGATCCGGCCTCATTTACCACCGGTGCCTTCGTCGCCGCGTTGCGGCGCAACGGTGTGACGGTCACCAATGGGATGGCCATGGCCGGCACGCCGTCGGGTGCGATGCCCGTGATCAGTTGGGAGTCTCCACCACTCGAGACGCTCTTGGCGGTGATGAACCGCGAGTCGGTGAATGTGATCGCGGAGCACCTCTTCCGCGCCGCCTCACGCGGCGCCGATCGCCACACGACCGGAACCGCATTCACCGCCGACACCGCCCTGCGTGCGCTGCTCCAGCGGACCGCTGGCGTGCGTTCCGATGCAATCCGCTCGTCCGATGGCAGCGGCCTGTCGCAGTTCGATCACGTGTCGCCGCGCGCGATGGTCCAGATGCTGAGCTGGGCGGATCGCGCGAGCTGGGGACCGTTGTTGCATGCATCGCTGCCACTCGCCGGAGAAAGTGGCACCCTGCGGCACCGCATGCGCTACACCACCGCGCAGACCAACCTGCACGCCAAGACCGGGACCACCAACGACGTCGTGGCGCTGGCTGGCTACGTCACCGCGCGCAACGGTGAGCTGCTTGCCTTTGCGATGCTCTACAACGGGCGCGATCGCTGGCGTGCCCGCAGTGCCATCGACGCCATCGGTGTCACACTGGCAAACTGGTCGCGCTAAAGGACCATTCCGTGTCAGGCAAAATGCAAACTTCGTAACGCGAAGGGGCAAAGGCGCGAAGCCGCAAAGCTTTCATGAGGGAATTGACGGTCGCGGCGTAACCAAACCAGAGAAGTATCAGCGAAACCTCGAGACGCTGGCTGGCCGTCAATTTCCCCCCAGTCATCGTGTACGCGCACTTCCATTGCGTTACACGCAGACCCCTTGGCGCCTCTGCGTCTTTGCCCCTTTGCGTTGCGCAGTCAGCCGTTTCAGTTCAACTGATCCGCACATTGATCCCGCGCGACGCGAGTTCGGCGATGTAGCGATCTCCGGGGAAGCACTCGTCCGGCGTGTGCACGCCAGGCTCGAGCGCGCGTGACACCATCAGCTGCCCGGTGATCGACAACGTGTAGCCCGTCACCCGCATCATCGCGGTGATGTGGTGCTCGGCGTCATAATAGTCCAACAGGTCGTACTGACGTCGGGTCGAAACGCCGTCCCTGGTGCCGCTCACCACCACGCGGAGTGCCACCAGATCGGCCCCGCCGGCCTTGCGCAGCTTCGGACCGACCTGCGCAATGAACAGATCGCGCGGCACCACCTGCACACCCTTCACATCGATTGGTGTCGAGTCGTAGAGCCCCAGGTCGCGCATCGCGGCCATCAACTGAGCGTGACCCGGATAGCGCAGCGTCTTGTACTCCATGGTCGGGATCTTCCCTTCATAGCGCCAGGCCATGGTCGAGAGGCCACCGGCGGTATGAAACGCTTCGAGTGTGCCGATCGGGCTCACGAACTCCACCGGCTCGAGCTCCGACAGCGCTGTCACCTGCACGCGCCTGCTGTCGCGCACGACCCATGAGAGCGTCGAGTAGTAGTCCAGCACCCCTTCTATCGAGTACACGATCTGGTAGTTGAGCGGTGGCTCAGGGTGCTGCGGCAGGCCGCCGACGAACAGCTTCACACTCTCGACCGTGTCGAGCGACCGAATGCCATGTTCCGCCAGCACGTTGATCATGCCCGGTGCCAAGCCGGTATCGGGCACGATCGTCACACCCTTGGCCTTCGCAGCGGCGTCCAGCGCCTTCTGCTGGAACACGATCTCCGTGTTGCCGCCGAGGTCAGCGAAGTGCACGCCCGCTTCGACTGCCAGGGCAGCCAGCGTGCCGTTGAAGTAGTAGGGAATCGCGCTCAACACCGCGTCCACCTGTGCCATCTCGACCAGCACCGCGTCGCGGCTCCGCACATCGAGCGCCACCGGAACCAGACGCGAATCGGCCGTCGGGAGAAACGATGGCAATGACGAAACGTCGAGATCGGCCAGCCGAACCTGGGTGACGCCGGGACTCCGGAGTAGATCAAACGCGCAAGCGGAGCCTTGGGCGCCGCGGCCGAGGATGAGAAAACGCATATGGTTGGGTCAGTGTCCGCACGCGCGCAGATCGCGCTGCGAGGCAGGCCGGAAGAGCAATGAGAGAGGCGGGAGTAGGAATCCCGCGGCGGTCTGGGGAATTTACCTGCGCGCTCAGCTTTCCGCGTTCCGTCCCCTGTCCCTTTCTCGCCACACTCCGTGACCTCCATTTTCCCCGACGCCTGGCGCCAGCATCTCCTCGTCGACGCTCCGGCGATTCACACCGCCCTCGGACGGCTCAAGAGCATTGCGGTCCTCGGCATCAAGCCATCCGACACCGATGCACCAGCCTTCTACGTCCCCGAGTACGCTCAGGGAGCGGGCTTTGAAATCATCCCGGTTCCCGTCTATTACCCGGAGATGGTGAAGGAGCTCGGCGAGACCGCGTACCGATCTCTTCGAGATGTGCCAGTCCCGATCGACGTCGTCCTGATTTTCCGCCGTCCTCCTGACATTCCCCAGCATCTCGACGACATCCTCGCCGTGAAGCCGAAGATGGTCTGGATGCAGCTCGGTATAAGTCACGAGCAAGTGGCCGAATCCCTCGCCCGCGCCGGCATCGACGTGGTGCAGGATCACTGCATGCTCGTCGAACTGCGCAAGATGGGACGTTAGGTCGGCGGCTCGCTGCGGTCCTGCAGACGCAAGTCGTCATGCGATAACGCGCAGACCGGGTCTGCAAGCCGACTCCAACTCCAACTCGGACGCCAGCCGGACCTGCGACGGTAACCCTGCCACTGCCAGCGTGCCACGGCCACGGAAGCTGCCACGGAAGCTGCCACGAAAACGGCCACGAAAACGGCCACGGAAACGGCCACGGAAACGGCCACTGGAACGGCCACGGAAACGGCCACTGGAACGGCCACTGGAACGGCCACTGGAACGGCCACTGGAACCGCATGACACGGAGACGCAGAGACGCAGAGACGCAGAGAAAGTCGGACGCGTTGACGAGCGTCGTCGCGAAGGCGAAAGAGCGAAGGTCGGGGTGAACTGCAACGGCAACTGCGCTTGAAACTGAATATTCAGCTCATTCTAACGAGAGCTATCAGGCGGGCGCCTGCCGCTCGGAGCGTTCCACTATTCCGTTTCTGCAGTACCTCTGCGTCTCTGCGCCTCTGTGTCTCTGCGTAATGCAGTTCCAGTGGCCGTTGCTGTTGTTCTAGCTGTTGCCGTTGTTCTAGCCGTTGCCGTTGCCGTTGCCGCTGTTCTTGCTGTTGCAGCCCCGCGTAAAGCACATCGGCTGCGGTCAATTCGCACTCACCGCGAAGCAGTCACCCGGAATACCGTCCCGCCATTGTCGTCGCTGACCAGCACCGATCCATCACGCAGCACCGCGAAGTCCACCGGACGGCCCCACCGAGCCCCAGTGTCGCCCTGCCACCCGGTCATGAAGTCTTCGTAACTCACCGGTCGCCCGTTGCGGACCCGCACGCGTACCACCTTGGCGCCGGTGGGCGTGTCGCGATTCCAGCTCCCGTGGAACGCCACCAGCGCGTCGCTGCGCCAGTCAGCCGGGAAACTCGTCGCCTTGTCGAGGAACGTCATCCCAAGCGGTGCCGAGTGTGCCTGCATGCGGAGCGCCGGCGCTTCGGTGCGGTTGCAGCGCGCCTGATCGTTGAATTCCGGGTTCGGAATCTTCGGACCGTGGCAGTAGGGCCAGCCATAGTCCTTGCCATCGCTCAGGATGTTGATCTCTTCCGTCGGCAGATCCTGATGGTCCGGCTTCAGGTTGTCGCGCTCATGCTGCGTGACCCAGATCTGCTTCGTGGTCGGGTTGACTGCCATGCCAACGGCGTTGCGCAATCCGCTGCTGTAGACGCGTCCGTTCTGGCCGTCGTCATCATACTGCATCACCGCTGCGCGTTCGCTGGCGGTTTCCACGCAGATGTTGCAGGTGCTCCCGATCGACACGTACATCCTGCCGTCGCCACCGAACAGGATGCTGCGGGTCCAGTGATTCTTTCCAGCATCGTAGCGGTTCAGCTGCTCTGGCGTGCCGGTCGGAATCCCTGCCGCCGAGAGCGTGAACCGCACCACGCCTCCCGTATTCGCGACGTGGAACTTGCCTTTGTGGAAGGCCATGCCGTGCGGTCGATCAAGGCCCGAGAGCACGATGGTGTTCGAGTCGGCGACACCGTCGCCATTCGTGTCCACCAGTCGTGTGATGGCGTTCCGGCCGGGCTGGCTCACATAGACGCTGCCATCGGGGCCAACCACCATCGCGCGCGCGTTCGGCACGCTCGCATAACGCGTCACGGCGAAACCGGTCGGGACGCTGAGCTTTCCGTCGAAGGCCATCGCCCTCACCGGCACCAGGCGGCTTGGCGTGGTATCGATCGATGCACTCGGCCCGGACTGGGCGATCAGGTTTCCGGCGCTGCTCGTGATGATGCCAACGACAGCCACCGACAGCGATACGCGACGCATGTACGACCTCATCACCGTTGAAGAATCGGATCGGGGCGCACGAACACCGCCCGTCCACCGGCCGCACTACAGCTCGATCTGTGTGCCCAGTTCGACCACGCGTCCGGCCGGAATGCCAAAGAAGGCTGTCGCCGAACGGGCGTTTCGAACCATCAGGATGAACAGCTTCTTGCGCCAGAGCGACATGCCTGACTGCCCGCTCGGCAACAGCTGTTCGCGGCCAAGGAAGTAGCTCGTCGACCCGGGCGCGCACACCAGCCCTGACGCACGCGCACTCGCCATGATCTCGCTCATCTTTGGGCTTTGCATGAAGCCGTACATCGCCTTGACGCGCCAGAAGCCAGCGCCCAGTGCTTCCACCTCGATCCGCTGGCCCGCATCGATGTACGGTACCGGTTTCGACACCACGCTCAGCAACACCACCTGCTCGTGGAGCACCTTGTTGTGCTTGATATGATGCAGCAGTACAGGGGGAATGCCGTCCGCATCCGACGTCATGAAGACTGCGGTTCCCTGCACGCGCAAGTGCTCTTTCCGCTTGATGTCCGCCAGAAACAACTCGGTCGGCAGCGTGCCCTTTCGCAGTATCTTCGCCAGCGCTTCGCGACCACGCTTCCACGTGCTCATCAGCGTGTAGATACCGGCCCCAACCAGCAGCGGTACCCAGCCACCCTGGAAGACCTTCAGAACGTTCGAACCAAGGAACGCGAGATCGACGGTGAGGAAAACTCCGGCGACGGTCAGCGCACGCCATTTCTGCCAGCCCCAGCGATGCCGACAGAGCTGATAGAACAGCAACGATGTGATCGTCATGGTTCCGGTAACCGCAATGCCGTAGGCGGCACCCAGCGCGGTCGACGAACGGAAGCCGATCACGACGAGCATGGTCCCGATCGCAATCAGCAGGTTGATCTCGGGAATGTATATCTGCCCTGACTGCGTTGACGACGTGTGGACGATCGTCACGCGCGGTGAGAAGCCCAGTTGTACACTCTGCTGCGCCAGCGAAAACGCACCCGATACCATCGCCTGACTGGCGATGATCGCCGCCATCGTCGCCAGGATGAGAAGCGGGTATTGCAGGATTGGAGGCGCGAGGAAGTAGAACGGATTGGCTCGCGCGGCCTCATGCGTGATCAACGCCGCACCCTGGCCGAAGTAGTTGATCAGCAGGCAGGGGAACACCAGCATCAGCCAGGCCAGTCGAATCGGCCGTTTGCCGAAGTGCCCCATGTCGGCATACAGCGCTTCGGCGCCCGTGACCGCCAGCACCACGGCGCCGAGCAGCACGAATCCGTGCCACCCATGGGCGAGGAAAAATTGCACACCATGCCACGGCGCCAGTGCATTCAGCACCGTCGGTTCAGCAACGATGTGAGGCACGGCAAGGGCCGCAATTCCGGTGAACCAGATGAACATGAGCGGGCCGAACGCCTTGCCGACCCGATCGGTGCCGAATCGCTGCGCGGCAAAGAAGGCCACCAGCAACGCAATGGTCACCGGGACGATGTACGCGTGCAGCGAGGGCGCGATGACCTCCAGTCCTTCGACTGCGCTCAACACCGACATGGCCGGTGTGATGATCCCATCGCCATACAGGAGGGCCGCACCGCAGAGCGCAAGGATGATGACCCGCTTCTTCGTGCCCGGGTCCAGCGTCACCCCGTCAACCTTCTGCAACAGCAGCGCGAGGAGCGCCAGAATCCCGCCCTCGCCCCGGTTGTCGGCGCGCAGAATGAATCCGACGTACTTCACCGTGACGACGCTGATCAGCGACCAGACGATGAGCGACAGCACCCCCACCACGTTCTCGGCTGTCGGTTCCACGCCGTGGGCACCGTTGAAGCACTCCTTCAACGCATACAATGGGCTGGTGCCGATGTCGCCATACACGACGCCCAAGGCCGTCAGCGTGAGCAGCGCCAGCTTCTTGCCGCTCGCCGGCTCGCCCACGTGATGCTGGTTGCTGTCCGCAATCACTGCGTGTGATCCCGTAATACTCTGAGGCGCCGGCGCCGTGGGCGCCACGGGTGGCACAGGAACCGCCGATGAATGACCGGGGGACGCGTCGGGCGGGTCAGGTACGACCGGAACGGCAGCGGCTGCGGAAGAATCCGATGCCGGCGACGATGAAGATGAAGGCTGCGGTTCAGTCATACGGAATGCCGCACATCGCCTGAGCCATGCGCAGCGCAACGGAAATCGTGTCGGGCTGCGGTCGCAGCCTGTCACCCCAACAAGTGACGTCGCCCTTCAGACGGCTCAGGCGGCGTCAGGATACAACGTGCATTCTGTACCAACGGAAGCTATATGCCCTGATCGGACGGGGTAGTGGGGCGCTCCTCAGCGCCCGTTCGACGGTGCGCTGTCTCGCGCCATTTCCCGCAGCACCTGGTCCCACAGCGCCTGCTGACCGGACGAGAGGCGGGCACGGATCACCGCGCGTGCCGCAAATCGCACCGAATCCAGCTGCGGACGCACCGGTGCCAGCACCGCCTTCATCTGTTCGTTCCGATGGTCGAGCACGGAGTCCAGCATGTTCCGCTGGGCTGTATCGAGCTCGAGCCGGTCCGCCAGCTGATCGCGCGCGCTCTTCTGGTCCTTCGGCAAGTCGCGGTGGGTCATCGCCCGGTTCGCCGTGAACCCGAGGGCCCCGCCAACCAGCACCGCACCAAGCAGGAAAAAAATCGCCTGTGCCTTGGTACGTTCGATCGTGCCGGACATCAGTACCTGAACAGGTCGGGCACCGTCTTCTCGCGTGGCGCGTCGCTGAGCGGACGCCCAACCGAATCCAGCGGCGTCGACAACGCTTCGACTGCCGCTTCGTACGCCAGGCGATCTGCCGTGCCTGCCGTGTCCCACAGGCCCCAGCCCACGAGCGCAAGTGCGGCCGCGGCGACCGCGCCGCCAATGCGACGCCACTGCGAAAACGGTTCCCACCAGCCGGTTATCGCGGCCAGGCTGCCGGTCGCTGACGTGGTCAGCACCGAGGGCGTCGCATCCGCGAGGATGCGTTCCATGATGCGTGACTCCAGCCCGTCCCAGTATGCGGCGTCAGCCGGTGGACGCAGGAGTGAGCGGAGTTGCAGCGTGACTGCTGGATCGCGGTCGAAGTCGTCGGAATGCATGGCTTTGTCCTCGTTCAGGCCAGGCGCCGGAGCGAACCGAGGATGGTTCGCATCGCTGCCCTGGCATGGTGCAGGTCGGACCGGGCCGTTCCCTCGGGAATCCCGAGCATCGCGCCAATCTCCGAATGCTTGTACCCCTCAACATCGTGCAGAACGAGTACCGACCGCTGGCGGTCGGGCAACTGCAACAGCGCACTGCGAAGACGATCCTGCAGCTCATCCGCTTCAGCCGGATCGCGGAAAGGACTCGCGTGAGTATCGACCAGTTCGTCGGTATCCCGAACCTTGCGCCGCCGAGCCAGATCCAGCGCGGCATTGCTGATGATCCGGTGCAGCCACGCCCCAAACGGCTGATCGGGACGGAACCGGCTCAAGGCCCGATGGGCGTGCAGGAATCCCTCCTGCACCGCATCCTCGGCATCCTCATGCGACAGCAGCACGGCGCGCGCAACGGCATACGCGCGTTGCTGGTGACGGCGCACCAACTGTGCAAAGGCACCCGTGTCTCCTTCCTGTGCCGCCAACACATACTGGCGCTCCTGCTCGCGCGCCGCTGCCAGTGCCTCGGCCGCCGCCCTGGCATCGACCCCCGTCGACGGAACGCCCCTGACGGACTTACGCGGCATGGAAACCCGCGGCGAAACCCGCGGCGAAACCCGCGGCGCGGAGGACGGCAGAGCGCCGTCCGAAATGAGTGTCAGTGCGCGAGGGGGCATGGCAACTGGAAGGAGTTGACACGGGTACGCATCCAAGGCTCCCAGCGTTGTGGCTGGGCTGCACGACGATGCCAATGGCATCAATCCCCTCGAGCCGAGCCATCGCAGATCCCTCTACTTGCCAGCCTCTGGGACAGCCTTCTCAGCATGTTCAGCGGCAAAGCTCGCGTTCGTCAGCTTCACGACCATGAAAAGGATCACAAAAACCAGAACGGCACCAACGATCAGCCCGGTGAATGCGGCCTTTCGGTCACTCGGAGTTTCCGTGTGCGAAGCGCTCATGATCAGACTCCAGAAAGAGAGAAGCGGTGGTGCGGACTGCTGCCGCACCACTCACCGGAATGTCGGAATCAGGACACCCGAACCGTGTTCATCACATCATTCCCGACGATCGAGTTCACCACGTCCATGCCGTCCGTGACCTGACCGAACACCGTGTGCACGCCGTTCAGGTGGCGCGTATTGGCCTCGCTCAGCACGATGAAGAACTGGCTCCCACCGGTGTTCTTCCCGGCATGGGCCATCGAGAGTGCGCCTGGCTTGTGCTTGTGCGGATTGCCTTCGGTCTCGCATGTGATCGTCCATCCGGGACCGCCGGTGCCGACGCGACGATCACCGTTCGGCAGATCGCGCGACAGCGGATCTCCACCCTGCACGACGAAGTCAGGGATCACGCGATGGAACTTCACCCCATCGTAGAACTTGTCATTTGCCAGCTTCTCGAAATTGCCGGCAGCGATCGGTGCCTCGACGTCGAACAGCTCGGCGACGATGGTGCCTTTGTTGGTGTCGAACGTGACAGTCTTGGCCACGGAATCTCCAGATGCGGTAGTAGGGGTCTGATGGCTGCCGCCGACGGCGTGGGTCGGGGCGCACAATCCGCAATCTACCAACATCTCCCACCCATGTGGTGGGCGGCGCCTGCCCCTACTGGTCCAGCGGGGCGGACGGGCAGCGGGGGCGGAGCAGGCAGCTGCCGCACCGTGGGGATCTGGCATCGCACACCTGGCGCCCGTGCCAGATCAGCAGGTGCGCGAGCATCGTCCAGCGTTCCCGCGGGAACAGCGGCATCAGTGCCACTTCCACCTTCACCGGGTCGGTCTCGCGGGTCAGCCCGAGTCGGGTGGCCAGGCGGCCGACATGGGTGTCGACGACCACGCCGAGATCGATGCCGAACGCATTGCCCAGCACGACGTTGGCCGTCTTCCGGCCAACCCCCGGCAGGACCACCAGCTCCTCCATCGACGACGGGATCGCCCCGCCGTGCGCTGCCATCACCGCCTGCGCCATCCCCACCAGGCTCCTCGCCTTGGCACGGAAGAACCCGGTGCTCTTCACGAGTTCCTCGACATCGGCGATGGGAGCATCGGCCAGCGCGGCCGCGGTCGGATAGGCCTCGAAGAGTGCCGGCGTCACCATGTTGACCCGCTTGTCGGTGCACTGCGCGCTGAGGATCGTCGCGACGGTGAGTTCGTACGGATTCTGATAGTCGAGTTCACAATGCGCGTCGGGATACAGGCGCGCGAGCTCCTCGTACACGGCCAGGGCGTGCGCCTTGAGTGCCGAGCCCTTCAGCCGCGAGAACCGCGTGCGCAGGACGATCTGTCGGCTCGGCGGCGCGGCGGCGCGTGCCTTGTTCGCGGCGGGTTTCGCTGACTTTCGCACCGTCGGAGTCCAGGCCGCCGTGCGCGCTTTGCCGGTTCGCGGCGCCGTCATGCCAGTGTCAGGGCTGCATCACGCCGGCGCCGCGCGAACGCCAGCACATCGTCGGCACTGCGGGTGTTGAGGACGTCCGCGGCACCCAGCCACCCCTTGCGCGCGATGGACACGCCAAGCGCCACATGAT
>Ga0163154_10009683_pt1 | contig 10928 bp, 11 predicted proteins | sample OliLakLV19MP9P1_FD_148649 | JGI IMG/M metagenome (GOLD analysis project Ga0163154, IMG submission 148649) | Freshwater microbial mat bacterial communities from Lake Vanda, McMurdo Dry Valleys, Antarctica - Oligotrophic Lake LV.19.MP9.P1 | ecosystem: Environmental > Aquatic > Freshwater > Lake >...
GTCGCCGCATGGATGCCTTCGCCAGAACCAGCGGGGGTGGCGATGAGCCAGGGATCCCGCATGCTCGACTCCAGCAAGGAAGCGGCGGCCCCCACCCATTGGCGTCAGGACCTCAGCCTCCGCGCCGTTCTCACGGGGGCCGGGTTCGGCGCCCTGCTCTCCGCTTGCAACATCTACAGCGGCCTGAAGTCGGCTGGTCGAGCAACATTAGCATCACCGGTGCGCTGCTCGCGTTCGGCGCGTGGAAGCTCGGGCTCGAAGGCGCGGCCCCTACTGATCACATCCGCGGAGGTGAGCGCTTTCTCGCCAGCTTCCGCAAAAAACACCCCGGCGTGCCCCATCTTGCCCCGGCTGTTTGCCCGCGACGCCATCTAGAGTGGTGTCACCACGAATGGGGATCGCCGACAAGCCCTGCGAGCGGCCAGGGCCACGTTGGCGCTGGCTGCCGAGCCGCCGCGTCCTCGCGGTGATACTGGCGATCGCCGTCGGCCTCTTGGCGGGGACCGGCGCGTTCACCTTCCGCTACGCAGAGGGTTTCTCGTACTTCAGTACGGATCCTTCAGCGTGCGTGAATTGCCACATCATGCAGACGCAATACAACGCCTGGCAGCGATCGAGCCACCGATCGCACGCGGTCTGCATCGAGTGCCACCTGCCGAACGACTTCTTTCCCAAGTACGTGGCCAAGGCCGAGAACGGCTACCGCCACTCCAAAGAGTTCACTGCCGAGACATTCGCCGAGCCGATCTTCGTGCAGGAGCGCGGCTCGGAGATCCTGCAAGAGAACTGCGTCCGCTGTCACGAGGGCCTCGTCGCCGAGATGGGCCCGTCGCACGGCCCGGACGACGACAGCATGCGCTGCGTGCACTGTCACGCAGGTGTCGGTCACGGAGAGTCGGCGCGCCTGGGCGGTCGCTATCGCCCCAACGAGAGAACCGGGAGCGATCCATGACAGACACGCAGGAGACCACGTCTATCCCTTCCCGCCAGAAGCCGCCCTTTTGGGCTCGGCGGGGAGGGCTCGCCACGATCGTCATCGTCGCCGCACTTGCCTCGGCTGCGGTCACTGCACTGCTCACCGACATTTTCGAGAAGAAGGTGGAGCAGCGGAATCCTTGGGTGCGCGTGGTCGAGGTGGGCGAGGACGACACCGATGCCGCGAAGTGGGGCCAGAACTGGCCGGCGCAGTACGACGGCTACAAGCGCACGGCGCTCCTGACCAAGACGCGTTTCGGCGGTCACGCCGGGAGCGAGGCACTGCCAGAGGAGAAGATCGAGCGCGACCCATGGCTCAAGAAGATGTTCCACGGCTACGCCTTCTCGATCGACTACCGCGATCGCCGCGGGCACGCGCACATGCTGGCCGATCAAGAGGCCACCAAGCGCCTCGACAAGCCGCAATCGGGATCCTGCCTGCATTGTCACGCCTCGATCATGCCGCTCTACCGCGCGCTCGGTAATGGTGACGCGATGAAGGGCTTCGAGGAGAGCTTCAAGGTTTCTTACCAGGACCTGAACGCGAAGCTCCACGAGTCCGGCCACGCCCACCCCGTTAGCTGCGTGGATTGCCACGACCCGACCTCGATGGCCCTGCGCGTGACGCGACCCGGCTTCCTGAAAGGCATCAGCGCCTTTGCCGAGTCGGACGCGCCCGCGCCCGCATTCTCTTCAGTCGAGATCTGGCGCGGCGGGGAGCGGGACAAACCCTATGACCCGAACCTGGACGCGAGCCGAAACGAGCTACGGTCGTTCGTGTGCGGCCAATGCCACGTCGAGTACTACTGCTCGACGAAGATGCCGCTTACGTTTCCGTGGGGCAAGGGACTGAGCGCCAATGCCATCGAGGAGTACTGGGACGCGACCACCTTTCCCGATGGCGAAGCCTTCTACGACTACGAGCACGCCGATACGGGAGCCAAGGTGCTCAAGGCGCAGCACCCCGAGTTCGAGATGTGGAGCCAGGGCATCCACGCGCGCAGCGGCGTCTCTTGCGCGGACTGCCACATGCCCTACATGCGCGAGGGCGCGACCAAGCTGAGCGACCACTGGGTGCGCAGTCCGCTCCTGAACGTCAACCGCGCTTGCCAGACCTGTCACCGCGCGAGCGAAAAGGAGCTGCTCGCCCGCGTAGACGTCATCCAGAGCCGCAACTACGAACTGCTCCAGCGCGGGGGTATTGCCGTCGTCGAGCTCATCGACGACCTCACCGATGCGAAAGAGGCGGGCACGTCGACCGAAACGCTCGACAACGCCCGTGCGCTCCAGCGACGCGCGCAGTGGCGCCTCGACTTCGTGTCCTCCGAGAACAGCATGGGCTTCCACGCCCCGCAGGAAGCCGCCAAGGTCTTGGGCGAGGCAATCGACTACGCGCGGCAGGGACAGCTCGCATTGCCGCGGTGACCCTACCGGTAGACGAACGTGGTGCGCGAGGTCGCGCAGTATCTTTTCGAGGATTCAATGGACTCTGCGCGGTGATCTGGAGCACCAAGGTTCGATTTCAGGTGAAAGCCGAGACCGATCTCCCGACGCCGAGACCGATGCCGCTTTCGAGAACGAGATCGAGATCGACATCGGGGCTCGACATCGAGCATCGAGCATCGAGCATCGGGCATCGGGCATCGGCATCGGTGCTCGGCGTCGGAGCTGCGCACCCTTGAAGCGGTGCGGAGCAGGCTCGGTGGCGTCGACGAAGTTTAGCTACGGCGCGCGCATTCGATAAACGTCGAGCGAGCCTTCACGATCCGAGGTGAAATAGATGAAGCCGTCGCGCGCCCAGAAGGGGGTGCCGCTGCGCCGTTGCCCTGTCGTCACCTGGTTGAGGGCCCGACCGTCGGCGTCGGCGCTGACCAGCTGCAGATATTCGCTGCGCTTTTTTTGCGCCTCTTTCCACCCGCGATTGGAGGCGAATACAAGCTGTTTGCCGTCCGGTGAAAAGGAGGGGCGGTCGCAGTCGAGCTCGCCGCTGGTGAGCTGACGTGCTTCGCTGAAGCGATCGACAGCGGCCGCGTGCAGGTGGTTGTAGCCGTTCTTGTCGGTGCGCACGAAGACGAGCTCAAGGCCGGCGTAGTTCCACGTCGGCCCGCGACCCTCACCGAGCACACGGAGCTTCGTGCCCTCGATGTTGATGACGGCCACGACACGCCCGCCGTCTTTGCCCTTCATGCTGAAGGCGACGCGAGCGCCGTCAGGCGAGACTGCGGGCTCGCCTGCTTCGGGGGCCATGTCGCTGGAGACGATCACTTTCATGGCGGCATTGGGGGTAATGGTCTCTGCCTTCACCAACGCCAGCGGACCCAAGGCGTTGGTGACGAATACGAAAGAAGCGCCGTTCGGAAGAAAGCTCGGTTGGTTGGCGAGCCGAGCCTTGTCTGTGAAGGCGACGCCAGCTCCCTTTTTTTTCGGGTCGATGCCGAGCAGCATCTGCCCGACGAGGCGCCGGGCACCCTCGACGTCCTCGTACGTCTCGCTTTGGTAGAGCAAGAGCGTGCCGTCTGCGTTCACGACTGGATAAAGGTCATCACTCAGGCCTGTCGAGAGCCGCTCTGCCTTGCTGGCGTCTTCTTGGACCGCGATCTGTCGCTGGCCATTCATCGAGAGCGGCGGTGCGTACCCCTGCTGCTCGGCCGTCACGGCGTTGGTGCACGCGGCCGTCAACAGACAGAGACAAAAGCTGGCCGAGCCGCGGACGTCGAACATGGACATCGTGGGTAGCTGATCCCGAAGAAAAATTCTGCCTGCTATGCTCCACGCATGTTCGATCTCCCTGTCCAGGACGCGCGGGCACGCCTCGGAGAGGTGTTGGCAAGGCTCCACCGCGACGAAAGAATCGAGCTGGTCGATGGTCAGGTAGTGACGCAGACCGCGCCGCTCTCTCAGCACGGTGCGGCGCAGGCTGGGCTCATGGCGGCGCTCGGGCCCTTCCGGCCGCGGGAGCCGGGCGCGCGCGGTCCCGGCGGATGGTGGTTGATGACCGAGGTCGAGGTGCTTTACGCAAAGAGCGACGAAGTCTTCCGGCACGACGCGCTCGGCTACCGTCGTGCGCTGCACCCGGAGCGACCCGAAGGCTTTCCGCTCGAGGCGCGCCCGGATTGGGTCTGCGAGGTGCTCTCCGCCAAGACGGCACGAAATGATCTCGTCAAGAAGCAGCGGACGCTGCACGCGCAAGAGGTGCCCCACTACTGGGTCCTTGATCCGGAGCACGAGACGCTCACCGTCCTTCGCTGGGCCGAGCCAGCCTACTTGCGTGTTCTCGACGCTGGGCTCGGCGATTTGGCCCGGGCCGAACCGTTCGAATCGCTTGAAATTTCGATCGCGGAGATCTTCGGACGCGACGACTGATTGCGCCAGCGACCGAGCCGCTTTGGCTCGAAGCGCTGGCTCACTTCACCTCGCCGAGGCTGGTCACGTCGAACTCGAAGTCTCTACGCGCACCGTCGACGAATACATGAATGGTGTCGTCGTCGACCCGCTCGAAGGTCAGCTTGAGCTGCTTGTTCGCCGGGTTGGTCAGCTCGTACGAGCCGCTTTGCGGAATGGGGTCGACCCAGCGCCACTCGACGTCGTCGATCTCGAGGCCCCAATTACCGCGTTCGCCGTCCCATGCGCGCGAACCAGCGACCACGACGCCGTTCGTCCATGCGCCGTCGAGCGCCGATTGCAAGCGATCGCCGCTGCCCGTGCCTGCCCGGCCGTCGGAGAGCCGCCTCCACTCGAGCTCGTGCACGACGTGGCGCGTCTTCGCGTCAATGTCCCACGTCACGTCCGCCGAGCCACTGACCTCAACGCGACCGTTGGAGACCTTGTCCCAAGTGTGCTGGACCAACACGTCGTTCTCTTCGCTCTTCGACACCGTCACCGAATGCGACCCAGTGAAGCTCTGGCCGTTCCATAGGCAGATGTCTTCGGTCGCACCATAGGTGATGGTGACGGTCGCACCTTCGCGCACGACGTCTGCACAGGGCAGCTGGGTGGTTACGAACGCGCGAATCTCTTCGGCCGCGTCTTCAACGGCACCGCCCAGCGTGAAGCTCGTGGTCAGCTCGATCGAGCCCTCGGCCACGTTCGACGCCTGGCTCGCGACCGAAGCCTCGACCACGGCATCTTGAGCTTCGCCGAGGGTCAGGTCCTCTTCGGCGGGGCAAGCGGCGAGCAGCGCAACAAGAGGCAGGCTGAGTGCGATAGCGGAGCAGATTTTCACGGGTTTCTCCTGATGGGGTTTCACGGGTTGGACCCGGCGGAGGTTCCGGAGGTAAAAACCGAGGCGCGTCGGAAAAGTGCCCTGGAATCCTCGCGAATCGAGCCGAAGAGGGCGTGGTAGGCTGGGCGCTGGTCCGTGCCTCGAGCCTCCTTTTTCGGCTGCATGTTGGCGACCACGCTCTTGGTCATCGAACCGGGAGCGTCGCTTCGGGCAGGCGAAGCTGACCCCGCAGGCGACGCCACTGCAAACGCAGCTGCCCATTTTGCTGAAGGCGAGCGGGCATTCATACGCGGTGATTTCGTTCAGGCGGCCGCTGAGTTCGAGGCTGCCTATCTCGCCAATCCTCATCCGATCTCTCTGTGGAACGCTGCTTTCAGCTGGGAGCGAGCGGGCGAGCGCGTGAAGGCGGCCAACTTCTATCGGCGCTTTTTGGCAGAGGCACCGAGTGAAACAGCGAACCGAGATCGCGCAACCAGCTCGCTGCGAGAGCTCCAAAAAAGCGTCGCCCTCATCGAGATCGTGGCTCCAGACGCATCGTCAGTGCGTGTCGACGAGAGAGATTTTGGGGCTGACCGCCAGGTTTACGTGGCCCCTGGAACCCACCTCGTGACTGCACGCATCGGCGACGAAACGCTGTCGGAGCAAGTCACGGTCGACGCGGCGCAGACGCGCACTGTCACGCTCGCGCCAAAAAAGACGCCCGTGGTCGAGCCACCGAAACAAGCGATCGTGCGGCCGGTGGTGCCCCTGCCAGCGCCGCGAGGCCAAAGCCCGTGGCTGTTCGTGCCATTCGCGAGCGCGACAGCAGCGGGCCTGGGTCTGATGATCGGGTTCGGTGTCGATACCCTGGTTGCGCGCGCCGACTACGACGCGCTCACCAAGAACGAGCAATTCTTGTTCTACGACCAAGGCAAATTCAAACAAGACAGAACGAACGTCACCATCGGCATCACGGGGGGGCTCGCGCTGGTCACGGGTGCCATCGCCCTGTTTGCGATCGATTGGGGGTCGGGCAAGCCGCTCGTGGGCCTGGGGCCGGGGGAGGCGCGCGTTGTCATCCCCTTCTGAGCGCGACTGGCCGCGCATCGGCGAGTACGAGATCTTGTTCGAGCTCGCCAGCGGCGGCATGGCCACCATCTTGTTGGCGCGGCAAGCTGGTGACGCTGGCTTCGAGCGGCTGGTTGCGCTGAAGCGCATCCACAAACACCTGATCGGCGACCCCGAGGTGTTCGCCATGGCGAGCGATGAAGCGCGCTTTGCGGCCCTGGTTCGCCACCCGAACGTGGTGCCTGTGATTGGCGTGCTCGACGCGCACGGCGAGCTGGTGCTGGTGCAGGAGTACGTCGAAGGCACCAGCGCTGCGTCTTTACTCAAGCGCGTGAAACAGCGCGGCGAGCGTCTCGAGCTGAACATCGCCAGCCGCATCCTGTGCGATGCCCTCTCGGGCTTGCACGCCGCCCATGAAGCAAAAGACCTACGCGGTGAAGCGCTCGAGCTGGTGCATCGCGACGTCAGCCCGCAGAATTTGATGGTCGGAACCGATGGCATCACGCGCCTGATCGATTTCGGTATCGCTCGCGCCGAAGAGCGCATGGCGAAGACGCGCACCGGCATCGTGAAGGGCAAGATTCACTACATGGCGCCCGAGCAGATCGAAGAGCGGCCGCTCGATCGCCGCGCAGACCTGTTTGCCGCTGCCGCGGTGATGGTAGAGCTCGTCACTGGAGAGCGGCCCTTCGGCACCGGCTCGGACGCGGCGGTGATGGGTCGCATCTTGATCGGAGACGCAGAGCTCGACGAGCTCACCGAGCTGTCGCCCGATCTCGCGGCTGTGCTCCGGCCTGCGCTTGCGAGCGACCCAGATGCGCGGCCGAAGACGGCGCTCGAATTGAAGAAGGCCATCGCCGCTGCGGTCTCTCCCGCTGAAACCGAGGAGGTACAGGCGCTCGTCGAGCGAATGATCGGGGCGGATCTGGAGGCGCTGCGTCTCAAGATTCGCAGCTCGCTCGGTGCGCTGGAGAACGACGAGGTCGACGTCCCCGCCCCAGCGGCGAACGATTCATCTCAGCCCTCACGCTTCAAACGCTGGTGGTTGTTGCCGGTCGCGGCGGCGTTCGCGCTGCTCGTGGCGGCAGCCGTCTCACTCGGAGACCCGCCGCGTGACCGAGAGGTAGGCGCGACTGCGACAGCCGAAGCATCATTGTCGATTGCCACGGCCAGCGCTGCCTCATCCCTTCCAATGGCTGCGGGCGCGCGCAGCACAGAGCCCAGCACAATTCCGAAAAGCGCTGCTGTCGAGCCTTCGGGTTCGCCCGCGAAAACGGTGCAACAGAACCCCCCTGCCTCTCCCAGCGCCAAGCCCAGCGTTTCGTCTGGCTTGATGCCCAGCCCGTACAGCCCGAGGCCTTGAATCGATGACGGGCCGCCGACTTGCAACCTGCCTCTTGCTCTTGTCGAGCAGCTGCACTGCGTTCGAGGGGGTCGAGCCTGGCGGCGCGGATCAAGGTGGCGCGCTGGGCAGCGGTGGTGAAGGTGCAGGCCCGGCCGACAATTGTCTGGCGCGTTCTCCAGGCTGTCTTTTGCCGGAGCTCGAGGCTGCGCGTCTGTGTGCGCGTATCGCCGAGTGCCCCACGCTTTCGACTGCGATCGTGATGTCGACCGGTATTCCGATCGCAGAGACCAATGGCAGCGGCGAGCGCAGCGCATTCAATTTCTCCGGCTGTGTCGATTGGCTGACTGGGCCGCTGGAGGACGCGCACCCGGGCTTTCTCGCAGCTCGACAAGAGCTCAACTGCGTGATCGCCACCGCGACTTGTGAGGATGCAGGCAATTGTCTGTCGTTTTGTCCCCTGGCAACGGATGACGATCGCTGCCGGGGCCAAACTGGCCGCCATTGCGAGAATCAGCGACTGATCGACTGCGACGCTGATTTCATGACCAACTGCCAAGGCGCGGCTCTGCCGGGCGGCACCACCTGCGAAGAGGGCGATCGCGGCGAAGCGGCGTGTCGAGTCGGCAGCTGTTCGGGGGCCGAGGTCAGCTGCCAAATCGACTCCGAAGGCAATGAGTACGCGAGTCGCTGTGTCGACGGAAACGATCAGGGCACTGTGTGTGCCCTGTTCGGCCTCTCGTGCATCGAGGGTATCGGGTGCGCAACGGGGCCCGCCTCCGACCCGTGCGATGTTGCGTTCGTGCAGAGCTGCGCTGGTGAGGTGGTCGAGAGCTGTGCTGTTCCGGAGCCGAGCGGGGCTTTCAGGGCTGCCCGCATCGACTGCGCCAGCGCGTCACAGACTTGCCAAGCCGTGGGTGCCGCCGCCCGTTGTGTGCCCGCAAACGCGGCCTGTACTCAAACGCAAGTGAACCTCTGCGACCAGTCGGTCATAGACCTGTGCCTGCAAGGACAGTTGGCTGACTTCGACTGTCAGACCCTCGGTTTGAGCTGTCTTGCTGGGGATTTCACGATGGGGATCTCGGGGCGCTGCCGATGATCGACTCAGTTTTTACCTTTTGGCGAATGCCGGTGTCCGAAGAAGAGGTCCTATGATCCGTCCTCTGCGAGCGACGTCTGCCTGTGCCGTGCTGGCTGCCAGCGTACTGGCTTCGTGCGGTCTCGAATTGCCAGAAGGGCTCGCGCCAGACGCCCAGCAACTGGCGGACGACGCAGTCGATGGCCAAGACACGATCTCGATTGCAACGGCCCTCGCTGGCTTACCGTCGCTCGTGCTGACGGCTGACTCGCTGAGCCTGGCAGAGGCGGTCGAGCGCCAAGCCGAGATCGCAGCCTATTTCGACGAAGACTCGTGTGTGTCGATCCAGGCTGAAGGCAACACAGTGACCTACACCTTCGACGCTTGCACGGGGCCCTGGGGGCTGGTGACTGTCTCGGGCAGTGAAACGGTCGTGTTCTCGCCAGGGCCGACTGCCGATTCGTTCGAGGTCTCCTTCGCCAGTGACGGGCTGGAGGTGAACGGGGATGCGGCCGAGCACACCGGGACGGCGATCATTACGCTGCTCTCTGATCGCCGGACGATCGACTTCACTGGCGAGTACGAAGGCAATGCTTTGCTCGGCCCGAGAAAGGTGCACCACGAAATCGACTTCGCGCTCGAGCTCTTCGATACCGGGGCATTCACCATCGATGGCAGCAGCTCGACGACGGTCGGCCTGCGCGGGCTCGAGCTGGACGTGCAAGACTTGCAACGCCCTGGCCCCAAAGGCACCTGTCTCAGCGGAGTGGTGGTCGCCAAACGCAAGCTGTCTGCGCTCGAGATCACGCTCACCTTCGATGGCAGCCCCGAGCTCCTGGTCGAGAGCAGCCGCGGCGGCCACGAAACGTTCGCCCTCGAATGCGAAGCGGAGAGCTAGTGGACGAAGACGCGGCGCTCGTCGCGCGTGCCCGCACGGGCGAACGCGCTGCCCACGACGATCTGGCGCGGCGGCATTTACCGCTGATCACGCGTCTGGTGCGTCGCTATGTGCAGGCGCACGACGCGGAAGACGTGGCGCAGCGGGCGATGATGCGCGCGCTCGGCAAGCTCGACACTTTCCGCGGAGACTCCACGTTTCGCTCCTGGCTTCATCGCATCGCAGTGAACGTCGCGCTCAACCACGTGCGGGACCACAAGCAAGAGATCACGATCGACGAAGCGGACTTGATCACCAATACCTTGGGCACCGCCCGTCTGGTTGCACGGGAGACCAAACAGAAGCTCGTGCTCGCCGTGGCAGAGCTACCGGAAAAACAGCGAATCAGCGTCGAGCTGCGGCTGTATCGAGAGCTGAGCTTTGCGGAGGTCGCCGAGATCATGGGGATCACGGAAGACTCCGCCAAAGCGAACTATCACCACGCGATGAAGCGTCTGCGAGCGTTGCTCGAGAGTCTGTAGAAATGTTCAGGCGGCGAGCTTCATTTCGCTCTCGCGCAGCGCCGAGGCGAGCAGCTTGCGACCGCGGTGCAATCGACTCATCACGGTGCCGACGGGGACGCCCATCTTGTCGGCGGCGTCGCGGTAGCTCATCTCTTCCAGATCGACGAGCTCGACTGCTTTGCGGAACGAGTCGGGCAGCTGTGCCAGCTGGTTCGCGAGGCGCGGCGTCAGCTTCGTCATCTCGGGGTTGCCTTCGGGCACTGTCCACGCGCACGGGTCGGCCGTCAGCGAGCCGAGCGCGCGGTGCTCGCGACGAGCGCGACGGCAGCGCGTGATGAAAACGCTGAACAAGATTTGGAAGAGCCAAGCGCGCGCGTTCGTTCCCGGAATGAAATGCGATTCGAAGCGCATCGCTCGCTCGACGGTGTCTTGAACGAGGTCCTCGGCCAGCGCAGCATTGCGCGACAGCCTGAGCGCGCGCGAGAACAGGTCCGGGGTCAGCGTGACCAGCGCGGTGCGAAGCTCCGACTGGGGGCGTAGGCGCTTGGTCGACTGGGGAGCGCAGCACGAGGTGATGGTGGCGAGCATGTGGACGATTCCTCCTGACCTGCCCCTTCGCAAGCGAGGTGCCACCCTATTCCCGGCGGCAACGTGTTGAATGTACTGGGCACTGGTGGGTGGGCCTGTGTTTCTTCAGACCCGCAGCCCGTGTCCCCAGAGCCGCCGGACCTCGTCACCGCGCCTCGAGCAAGGCGCGTGCGGTGGGGGCAAACGGGCTCTTCGGATATAGCGCGACGAAGCGTTTCGCTTGCGCGACCGCCTGCTCGCGCCTGCCCAAGCGAATCAAGGCGCGGATGGCGACG
>Ga0163154_10009684_pt1 | contig 10927 bp, 7 predicted proteins | sample OliLakLV19MP9P1_FD_148649 | JGI IMG/M metagenome (GOLD analysis project Ga0163154, IMG submission 148649) | Freshwater microbial mat bacterial communities from Lake Vanda, McMurdo Dry Valleys, Antarctica - Oligotrophic Lake LV.19.MP9.P1 | ecosystem: Environmental > Aquatic > Freshwater > Lake >...
GGTCACCGCCATCGCCCAGGTCGCCGATGATCGCGCCACCCTGATCAACGGCGCGCGCGCGCTGAAGGCCGAGGTCGCGCGCCTGCAGGCCGAAGGCCGCACCTTGATGGAGGAGGTCGCCGACCGCGACCGCCGCCTCGCGCGCTACGAATTCGGCGAACGCACCAGCGATGACGAGGACGAGCGCCTGGCGCTCTACCGCAAGGCGTTCGCCGATCTCGACGCCGGCCGCGATGCCAAGCCGCTGCTCGACCGCGTGCGCCAGCTCGAACGGGTGGTCTCGGTCGGCGACGGCGAGCAGCAGCAGGCGCTCAAGCTGCTCGACCGGCAGGGGGCCGAGGTGGTCAAATGCCTCGCCGAACTGCGCGCCATCATCCCCATCGGCGAGGATCCCAAACGCCTGCGCCCGCGCCTGCTGCTGGCGTCGCGTTACGACTTCAAAAGCCTCGCCGGCCATGCCCAGGCCTGCCGCGACGCCGCGCGCGACCTGCATGCCTACGCCGCCCGCGCGCGCTGGGCGCTCGGCGTCGGCCTGCTGGCCAAGGACGTGCCCAAGCTACAGCGCATCTTCAAGGAGATGGTCGCCCTGGTCGCCGACTGGCGCGAGAAGCTGGGCGATCCCCCCGGCGCCTCGATCAGCATCCGCATCGAGCGCGGCGGCTCGGTGGTCGCCCTGCCGGCGCTGCTTGCCACCGACCTCGAAGCGGTCACCAAGCGCAAGGGCAAGGCGGCGGCCCAGGCCGCCGCCGACATCGTGCCGGTGCTCGACGAATGTCTGGGCGTCTACCGCAAGGCCCTGGAGCGCGCCAAGGGCGAGCTCCTGCCGCCCACCGCCGAGATCCCCAAACGCGAAAGCGACCTGCAGAAGCTGGCCCGGCTCTCGGCCGAGCTGACCAAGCTCGGCGGCGTGCTCGAAGCCGCCTTCAGCGAAGCGGTCGAGGCCGAGTTCGCCCTCGACAAGGGCGACCGCGACCTGATCGCCAGCGACCATCTCCTGCTCATCGGCCTCCAGCAGCTCGACGTCGCCTGCGACTGCCTCGCCGTCCTACCCGGCGCACCCGCCGCCCAATTGCCGCTCCTGCCCACCGGCCGCGGCAACGTCGACAAGCTGCTCGCCGCCGCCAAAGCGCGCGCGACGTGGCTTGAAGACGTGGCCCGCTACCGCTTCGAGCTGAAGGGCGCCGCCACCGGCTAGTCGCAACCGATGGGGATGGGATTTGTTTCGCGGGTGGTGGCTCTAGCATCCCGGCCATGAACAAGGTGAAGATCGCGCTGTTGGCGCTCGTCGCGGTGCTGCTCGTGGTGCAGATCATTGATCGTAGTCGCGAGCCGGCGCAGATGCGGGAATTGAAGCAGTCGATCGACCGTTTGAATGCGACCATCGCCCATGCGCCGGTCACGCTCCGGGCAGCGGCCGACCCCGTGCTCGGCAGCGGTCAACCGGTCGACGATCACGAGACGCCGGTTCCGCCGCCCACGCTGACAGCGCCGCGCGACGGCCAGCCCAAGCTGGGGATGAATTTCCTGATCCCGGTCGATCGCTCCACGTTCCATCCTGCATGGCAGGGTGGCACCCTGCGCGTGTTCAATGCCAGCCCCAAGGGGCTCAATCCGCTGACCGACAATTCGGCGATCAAGGGCCAGGTCTATGCGCTGTGCCATGATTCGCTCTGCGACCGCCAAGCCGCGACCCCGGAAGCGTGGAGCGAATCGCTGGCCGAATCGGTGATCATCAGCGACGACTACCTCACCTACACCTTCGTCCTGCGCAAAGGCGTGATGTGGCAGCGGCCCATTCTCGCCAAGCAGCCAGCCTACGCCTGGCTCGACCGCGATGTCGAACTCACCGCCGACGATTTCAAGTTCGCCATGGACATGACCATGGATCCCAACGTCGACTGCCCGTCCCTGCGCAACTACTACGAGGACTTCGCCTCGGCCGAGGTGGTCGATCGCTCTACCTTCCGCATGCGTTGGAAGCGCCGCGTTTACACCAGCCTTTCGGCGAGCCTGGGCCTGAGTCCCATCCCACGCCATATCTATGGACGCAACGCCGATGGCAGCGAGATCCCAGGGGCGACGCTCGGTGTGGTCTTCAATAAGCACTGGTTTGATGAGCAGAACGGTGTCGTCGGCGTCGGCGCCTATCGCCTGGAGGAGTATCGCAATGACGAGCGCATGGTCTTCCAGCGCAACCCCGCCTATTGGGGCGTGCCCCTGCATTTCGAGCGCATTGAATGGAACCTGCAGGTGAAGCAGGACGATCCGCAACTGATCGCCTTCAAGAACGGACAGGTGCACAGCCACGGCCTGACTCCGCTCAAGTACAAGAGCGAGATCCTCGACCATGCCGAGAAGCGCTTCATCGCCATCGATCCGGCTGATGCCAAGGCTGGTCGCAAGGGCGAACTCGGTTGGGAGCGGGTCAAGGGCATGTCGTTCAGCTACATCGGCTGGAACATGCGCAAGCCGCCCTTCGACGACCGCCGCGTGCGCCAGGCGATGAGCCATGCCTTTCCCAAGCAGCGCCTCATCGACGACGTGTTCTTCGGCCTCGGCCTGCCCGTGCTCAGCGATGTGTTGCTCGACAGCCAGTACTGCAACCACGATCTCAAGCCCTATGCCTTCGATCTTGAGCGGGCGAAGGCCCTGCTCGCCGAAGCCGGCTGGAGCGACGGTGATGGCGATGGTTTGCTTGACCGGATGATCGGAGGCGAGCGCAAGCCGTTCACGTTCGAAGTCAAATATTTCGCCAACAGCCCGGAGTGGGACAATACCCTCGCCATCTACCGCAAGGAGCTACAGAAACTCGGCATTGACATGAAGCCGGTGCCGTTCGAGTTCAAAGAGCTCATGCGCATCTACGAGGACAAGGACTTCCAGGCGGTGGTCGGTGGCTGGCAGATGGATTGGGATATCGATTACTTCCAGCTCTGGCATTCCAGCCAGGTCGAACTGCAAGGTTCCAGCAATCACTGCGGCTTCGCCAACAAGCGGGTCGACGAACTCGCCGACAAGCTGCGCCTGACTTTCACGGTCCCCGAACGCGTGGCGATCGCCAAGGAGATCCAGGCGATTATCCATGAAGAGCAGCCCTACACCTTCTTCCGCAGCAACGTGGGTATCTTCGTCTGGCAGAACCGGCCCGCTCTTGGCCAGCCGGCGCCGGCCGAACGCTATCTCGCTGGCGTCATCAAGGGTCTCGACAGCTTCCACCCCCTGGTCAACCGCACGCGCACTTTCTGGCACTTCCGCAAGTAGTCCGGCGTGTTCGCCTACATCGTTCGACGCCTCCTGCTGATGATCCCGACCATGCTCGGGATTCTCATCATCAATTTCCTGGTCCTGCGCATGCAGAGCCCGTCGCTGGTCGAGCAGGCCCAGGCCGGTGGCTCGGGCAAGGGCGGTGAAGGCGTGTCCAGCGAGCGCAAGGCCGGGGGCGCCTCCAAGCAGTACGCCAACCACATCGACCGCTTCCGCCGCCTGGGCAACGACCTGCCCGCAGTGGTCAATTTGCGCGGCTTCCTCGACAAGGATGACGTGGTGGCGTGGTTGCGGCGGACCTCGCCCGCGGCCGGTCGCACGGACAGCCAGCGCAGCACGGCGGAACAGGATTTGTGGCTGGCCGGCCATTATGCGGTCGGGCCGCTGAGCGACGTGCTCGCCGATCCCGCTCTGGCCGATCTTTACGGCCCGGCGAGCCAGGCGTTCGCCCTGTGCGCCCATACCTCGCTGGTGCCCGCGGATCAGCGCGACCCGATCCGGGTCAACGTCGTCCGCACCCGCAACCAGGTTCTGGCCCAGAACGTCATCGGCTATCGCAGCGATCGCCTCCAGGGATTCGTCACCGATGATTCGCGGGCCGAGGCGAAACGACAGGCGCTGCTGGCGGTGTATGCCGATCCGGCGAACCGCGTGGACTATGCCGCAAGCGGCGGGCAGCGCTGGCGGTCGATCCTTTTCGAGACCGGGTTCTCCACCTTCCTGACCCGGTTGTTCACCGGTACGCTGGTGTCGGAGAGCCGGCCCAACCAGTACGTCTTCAGCATCATCGCCGATCATTGGAAGCTGACCTTCTGTTTGAACATCCTCTCGATCGCCCTCGCCTGGGGCTTTTCGATTCCGCTTGGCATCCGCTCGGCCCGGCGTCTGAACACCTTGGAAGATCGCGCTACCACCAATCTCCTGTTTCTGCTCTGGTCATTGCCTTCCTTCTTCATCGGCACGGTGCTGCTCCATCACTTCTGCACCGACTCGGTGAAGGATGGCGTCCTTCAGCCCGCGTGGTTTCCCAACGCCGGGCTTTCGTCGGCGGGCTCGCTGTGGTACTCGACTCCGCGCTATCTCCTCGACCTCGCCTGGCATGGCGCGCTGCCACTGCTGGTGCTCAGCTATGCCAGCTTCACCAGCCTTTCGCGTTACATGCGCGGCAACCTCCTCGACCAGTTCGAAGCGGATTATGTGCGCACCGCGCGGGCGAAAGGCGCCAGCGAGGACGGCATCGTCTACCGCCACGCCCTGCGCAACTCGCTGCTGACCATGATCACGCTCGGCGCCGGTCTGCTCGCCGAATTGTTCAGCGGGGTGTTGATCGTCGAACTCATCTTCAGCATTCCCGGGCTCGGTTGGCTGCTGCTCGACGCCGCCAAGCAACAGGACGCTCCTCTGCTGATGGGTTCGACCGTGATCTCGGTCGGGCTGCTGCTGATCGGCATCCTGGTGGCTGATATCCTCTATGCCGTGGTCGACCCGCGTCTGCGGAGTCGGTATGCCTGAGGCCCTCTCGCCCACCCGGCAGATGCTCGCGCGGCTGTGGTCCTATCGCGAAGCCCGCTTCGGGATCACCCTGCTGGCGATCTTCGCCGCGATCGCCATCTATGCGCCGTTCCTGTCCGGCGAGGTCGCCCTGGTCTGGAAAGACCAGTCCGGGCTGACGCTGCCCATCTTCGCCGATCTCTTCAATCGCCGCAGCTATCCGAAACCGCATGACCTGCTCTTCAATCTGATCGCCCTCGCGCTGCCCTTCCTGGCGGTCGGGTGGTTCCTGCTGCGCCGTCGTTGGTCGGCTGGCCGCCGCTTGGCGATCGGGGGTGGACTCATCGTGCTTGCCTGGATCGCCTGCCAGGTGCCCTTGCTGCCCAGCCAGGGCCAATGGCAGGAACTCTGGCGCAATCGCCCGCTGAGCCCATGCACCAGCAACGCCTACCACGAAGCCGCGGGCCAGACCACCCTGGCGATTTTCCCACCGGTGCCGCATCGCTTCGACACCACCTATCCGGGCTCCAGCCTGAAGGCGCCGATGACGCGCAACGAGGCGACCGGCGCCCGCTTCTGGCTGGGCACCGATGCCGGGGGACGCGATGTCCTGGCCCAGATGTGTTTCGGGGCGCGCATCAGTCTCACGGTCGGCATCTTCGCGACCGGGCTTTCGCTGCTCATCGGCACCATCATCGGCGCGATGAGCGGCTACTTCGGCGGCTGGGTCGACCTCGTCCTGCAACGCGTGGTCGAGATCATGATGTGCTTCCCGACCTTCATTCTCATCCTGGTGGTCGTCGCGATGGTCGGGCGCGAGATCTTCGTCATCATGCTGGTGATCGGGTTGACCAGTTGGGCTGGCACCGCGCGGCTGGTGCGCGGCGAATTCCTCGGCCAGTCGGTGCGCGACTATGTGACCGCGGCCGAAGCACTCGGCCTGCCGCGCTGGCGCATCATGTTCAGGCACATCCTGCCCAATGCGCTGACTCCGCTGATCATCTCGGCGACCTTCGGCATCGCCGGCGCGGTGGGCATCGAGAGCGGGTTGGCCTTCGTCGGCCTGGGCGATCCGACCTCGTCGTCATGGGGCATCCTCATGGAGGCTGGGCGCCAGAACATCCGCTACGCCTGGCTTATCTATGTGCCCGGCCTGGCGGTGTTCGCCTTGGTGACGGCGCTCAACCTGGTCGGTAACGCGCTGCGCGAAGCCCTCGATCCCAAGGGCACCCGATGAGTGATCAACTCCTGGTGATCGACGATCTGCGCGTCCAGTTCCGGTTGCGCGACCGGGTCGTCGATGCGGTGAAGGGCCTGTCGTTCACCATCGCCCCGGGTGAAGTGGTCGCCCTGGTCGGCGAATCCGGATCCGGCAAAAGCGTCACCGCGATGTCGGCCATGCGCCTCCTCCAGGAACCGCCCGCGACCTATCCCACCGGTCGCATCCTTTGGCGTGGCGAGGACGTGCTGAGAGCGAGCCCCGACCGCCTGCGCCGCCTGCGCGGCGGCGAGATCGGCATGATCTTCCAAGAGCCGATGACCGCGCTCAATCCGACCTGGACCTGCGGCGATCAGGTCATGGAGGCGTTGGAACTGCACACGCCACTCGATTCAGCCGGCCGGCGAACCCGCGCGCTCGAACTCTTCCACCAAGTCGGTCTGCCCGAAGCGGAGCGCCGGCTGGATCAGTATCCACACGAACTCTCGGGCGGCATGCGCCAGCGCGTGTGCATCGCCATGGCGTTGGCCTGTGGCCCGGAACTGCTCATCGCTGACGAGCCGACCACCGCGCTCGACGTCACCATCCAGGCGCAGATTCTCGAACTCCTCAAGCGATTGCAGAAGGAACACCGCCTCGCCGTGCTGTTCATCACCCATGACCTCGGCGTGGTCGCCGAATTCGCCGACCGGGTGGTGCTCATGCGTCACGGCGAGAAGGTGGAAGAGGGCCCGGTGCGCGAGGTGTTCGCCGCGCCCAAGCATCCCTACACCAAGGGTCTGCTCGCCTGTCGGCCGCGCCTCGGCACGCGCGGCACGCGGCTGGCCACGGTTGACGATGTCATGGGCGACGCCTCCGTTGGCTGAGCGCTCTCGCTGCTGAGTGCTCTCGCAGGATGTTACTCGTCTTGTGGCCGCCTGCTTTTTGAGAGCCGCAGGCACTCCGCATGGCAGGAGCGACAGGCGCGCGCGCAGTCACCCATGAATGCGTCGCCGCCGAGCGCGTCGCATTCGCTGGCGCAGCGTTCGCAGAGGAATGCGCACACGCCCATCGGGTAATTGTAGTATTCGGACGCGCGCAGCACGAAGTCCGCCGTCACTCGGCAGATGTCAGCACAGTCGCTGAGCAGGCGGATGTGCGCGGGGTCGCCGTGCGCTCCGCCGAGGTGCAGGCAGTGGTTGATGGTTTCGACGCAGGTGGCATGGCACGACTGGCAGAGGTCGATGCAGTGGCGCAGATCCGGGTCGAGACGGCGTTCAGTGGCGAGCACCATGGCGGGATCTCCTTGCCGGCATTATCTGCATGGGGATGGCAGCGTCAGCCCGGGCCGTGGCAGGTTGTGCAGCGCGTAAGGCTGGGTCCGCTTGCGTCGCAAGACTTGCGGGGAAGCTTCCCGCCATGCTGACTGCATGGATTCCCACCGAAAAGGGGCTGCGACCCGTGCCGCTGCTTGGTGGCGCGACCGAACTCATCGATCAGGCGGTGTGGATCGATGCCTGGGAGATCACGGCGGAGGAGGAAAAGCACCTCGAGTCGCACTGCGGCCTGGATGTCCCCACCCGTGAGGAGATGCAGCAACTCGAGGTGTCGAATCGCCTGTATCGCGAGGGCGATGCGCTCTACCTTTCGTCACTGATGCTGCTCAAGACCGAGACCGACATGCCCGAAAGCACGCATGTCACCTTCGTGCTGACCCGGAAGCGGCTGATCACCGTGCGCTACGCCGACACCTGGTCGCTGCGCACTGTGTCTGCCCGGGTGCAGAAGTCGGCGGAATACGGCAGCGCCGAGGCCGTCTTCCTGGCCGCGGTCGAGGCCACCGTTGAACGCCTCGCCGAGATGCTCCAACGTGCCTCGGCCAGGCTCGAGGCGGCGACGGTGATCGTCTTCAGCCGAGACAAGGGCCAGGTGATCGACCTCCAGGAGATGCTGCGCGGCACCGGTCGCAGCGGCAACGTGCTGGGCAAGATCCGCGAGAGTCTGGTCGACAAGACGCGCCTGCTCGGTTTCGCCGAGCACGCGGGTCGCGACATGGTTGGCCCGGAGACGCTGGCGCGCATGCGCACCATCGCCCACGATGCGCAGGCGCTGGCCGACCACGCTTCGTATACCGCGGGCAAGAGCAGCTTCCTGCTCGACGCCACCCTCGGGCTGATCGCCTTCGAGCAGAACCGGGTGATCAAGATCTTCTCGATCGCGGCGGTGGTCTTCCTGCCACCGACCGTGGTCGGCACCATCTACGGCATGAACTTCGACCACATGCCCGAACTGCACTGGACGTTCGGCTATCCTTTCGCCCTGCTGCTCATGCTGCTATCAGCAGTGGCCACCCTCTTCTGGTTCCGCCTCAAGCGCTGGCTGTGAAATCCGGCGAGAGTGGCCCAACTGCGGCGTTGGTCGTCAGTCACGTGGCGGGGCCACGCTCCTTCCTTCCGCCTTGCAGTTGGGCCACTCTCGCCGGATTTCAGGGCTTAGATGCTCAGATGCTTAGATGCTCAGATGCTCAGATGCTCAGAGGCTCAGAGGCTCAGAGGCTCAGAGGCTCAGAGGCTCAGAGGCTCAGAGGCTCAGAGGCTCAGAGGCTCAGAGGCTCAGAGGCTCAGAGGCTCAGAGGCTCAGTGGAGAGGTGGATCACCTGGGCCGGGGGCCCGGGTGATCACGTCCGGTAAGATGTTCGCGCAGGCGCTCGGCGCTGTGCAGGCATCCGAGAGGACGCCTTGCGGCTGGGCGGCTGTCGCCGGATTTCAGCGATTACCTGCTCAGTGCAGGAGCGGTTCGACTGCATCAGGCCTTGTACTACCAGTCTGAATGAGGGGTTTCGGATGAATGATCTCGCTGGAAAGCGCGTCCTGGTGTGGGGCATCGGCCGTCATGGCGGTGGTCTCGCCGCCGCGCGATTCTGTCACGAGCAGGGCGCGGTGGTCCGCCTCCTCGATCGCACCCCTGCGGCCGAGCTCGGCCCCGATGGCGCCGAGGCTGCCCGCTGGCCCTGCGCCACCGGTGGCGCCGGCCACCCTTGGCTGATCGAGAGCAACCTCATCGTCGCCTCGCCGGCGATCCCGCCGCGCGCCTGGCCCGACCAGCATGCGCCGGTGACCTGCCCCGAGGGGTTGTTCTTCGCCCACCATCGTGGTCCGCGCCTGGCGGTGACCGGGACCAAGGGCAAGAGCACCACCGCGCGCATCGCTGGCGCGCTGCTTGGCTGGCCGGTGGCGGGCAACAGTTACGAACCGCTGCTCGACCTCTATCGGCGCCTGGGTCCGGACACGCCGGTGGTGTGCGAGTTGTCCAGCTTCCAGCTGTGGTACCTGCGCGAGCAGTGCCCGCGTTTCGCCGCTGCCATCCTCACCACCCTCGGCCGCGATCACCTCGACTGGCATCCCGACATCGCCCATTACGAGGCGAGCAAGCTGGCGCTTTTCACCTGGGTCGAGGCGACGGTCACCGCGCCAGCGCTGGTGCCGCGTCTGCCGGCCGGGGCGCGGGCCCTGCCGCCGGTGGTGTGCACCGACGGCATCTTCGCCGCCATGGATGGCGGCACGCTGGCCACGCGCGCCGACCTCGGCCTGCTCGGCGACCACAATGCCGACAACGCCGGACTGGCGATCGCCGCCGCGCTGCACCTCGGTCTCGACCCAGCGCTGGTCAAGGAACGCCTGCGCACTGTGCGGCCCCTGCCGCATCGGCTGCAGACCGTGCACCGGGCTGGCGGGCTTTCTTTCATCGACGACAGCATTGCCACCACGCCCGAATCGGCGATGGCCGGGCTCGCCGCCGTCAGCGGCCCGCTGGCGGTGATCCTTGGCGGTTCGGACAAGGGTGCGACGTGGGAGGCCCTGGCCGCGGCGGTTCTGCGGCGCGGCGCCAGCGCGGTGACGATGGGCACCACCGGCCCGGCGATCGCCGCGGCGGTGCGCGCCGCCGGCGGCGAACCGAGCGAGGCCGAGGATATCGAGGTCGCGGTCGCCTATGCCGGAGCCTGGCTGCGTGGCGCCGGCACCGTCCTGCTCAGCCCCGCCTGCGCATCGTTCGACCGCTTCCGCGGCTTCGAGCATCGCGGTGACTGCTTCGCCGCCGCGGCCAAGGCGCTGTTCCCGGTGGCAACTCCGTCCTAGGCGAGCGGCACCGCCTTCGACAATCCGCCCATGCTGACCACGCCCGCACCGGGGCCGCACACACCACGCTACCTGCTCGGCTTCGACCTCCGCCGTCGGCCGCACCTCGACGCCGACGTGCTGGTCGTGGGCGGTGGGGTCGCCGGCCTGTGCGCCGCCCTCGCCGCGGCTGACGCCGGCAAGGAAGTGGTGCTGCTGGCCAAGGCGGCGATCGCCGAGAGCAATACCTTCTATGCCCAGGGCGGCGTGGCCGCGGTGCTGCGCGCCGACGAGCGTGAAGCGGCGGACTCGCTCGAATTGCATGTGCAGGACACTCTCACCGCCGGCGCCGGCCTCTGCGATGAGACGGCGGTGCGCGACATCCTCGCCGGCGCCGAGCCGGCGATCGATCGCCTGCGCGCCTACGGCTGCGTCTTCGATGGCAACGGCCACGGCGTGTCGCTGGCCCGCGAGGGCGGCCACAGCGCACGGCGCATCCTGCACGCCAACGGCGATTCCACCGGCCAGGAGGTGGTGCGCAGCCTAGTCGCCGCGGCGATGCGCCATCCCAGCATCACCGTCATCGATCAGGCCTTCGCCGTCGATCTGCTCACCGACGGCGGACGGGTGATGGGCGTGCTCTACTACCGCCGCTCCGAACTCTTCGCCGCCCTCGGCGGCGAGACCATCCTCGCCACCGGGGGCTGCGGCCGGGTCTGGCGTGAGACGACCAATCCGCCGGTCGCGACCGGGGATGGACTGGCGATGGCGTACCGCGCCGGCGCCCAGGTCGCCGACGTCGAGTTCATGCAGTTCCATCCCACCACGCTCTACATCGCCGGCGCGGTACGCCATCGCC
>Ga0163154_10009685_pt1 | contig 10927 bp, 9 predicted proteins | sample OliLakLV19MP9P1_FD_148649 | JGI IMG/M metagenome (GOLD analysis project Ga0163154, IMG submission 148649) | Freshwater microbial mat bacterial communities from Lake Vanda, McMurdo Dry Valleys, Antarctica - Oligotrophic Lake LV.19.MP9.P1 | ecosystem: Environmental > Aquatic > Freshwater > Lake >...
TTCGATAGTTTGTCTATCAACTTTCTCTGTTCTTCTACCAGCCGACGTAAACCTTCCGTGACTGGGGTATTTGTTTCGACTGGGTTAGTATTGCTGTTGATATTCATCTCTTTCTTAAACCAGATTTGGTAACTTTTGGCAACCCCTATTTTACCAGTGGTTATTGACACGTTACAGTTATTCCTGCAGTCAAACTAGGAATTTTGGAAGTCGGGTTGTCATGGATGGAACTATTCTCAATTCGTTATGCCTTCTAACCCATATTTAATATAGTATTCAATCTTCCCTACCCAACGGAACCAGTGCCAAGAATCTGTGTATCACTCTGTCCAGCTTGCTTGAAATTAAATTCCTAATCTGGCACGATCTCTCTCCCTCAAGCTTGCAACAGATAAATGGGTTAAATAAAACTCTTCACCTTCCGACTCTCGTAAAGCATCTAAATAGGCATCAATTCCACGAGCTAGGGGCATAGAATCATCATCTTGTAAATGAAAAACTAAGGACGATCGCATATTCTCCAAAGTTAGTTCTAAACTCTCTCCTGTTGCCACGCACCCCCACACATCAGGCGAGTAAGCCGAAAATCCCGTTTCACATTTTTCTAAAACAATTAAATACTTATCCATTGTTTCAACCCTGCCTGTCTAAGAATACTTGCCATAGTTCCTTTTCTCACGTCATCACTCATCTTTCCCGATACCGTCACTTTGCCTTGTTTTACTAAATGTTTAAACTGGCGATGACTACCTTCGCTATTTACAAAAACCAGCCATCTGCCTCAAGTAACTTAATCAGATCGCGCACCTTCGTTGGCATAGATTAAAAGTGTTTGTCTGAGTATTGTGCTTTCCTGACTGATTTGCATTAATTTGTTTACCGATCCTCACGGAACACCCAATTGCCACTGCACCAATACTTTCTGCATTTACATAAGTATTTTTTTGGAGAGCGATCGCCTGTTTCAACTCTGCCACTAACTCAGGATGAGCTTCAATTAACCTTGCCAATTCTGCTCCTAATGTCTGCATTGCGGGATTAGTTTCTAGCTCTACAATCATTTCTGGCTTAGACTTGCCCTGCAATACAGCCCAAATACCATCTGCATAGGGCTTAATAGCTTTCAAGCCATTTTCAACGCCCAATCTTCCAAATTGCTGCAATCCTCCAGTCCCAATTACTGACAAAGCATCCACTAAAAAATTATGTTCAAAAGTCATGCTCTATTCCTCCCATTAATTGCAATGCCTTTTTAAAATTATACTGTGGTCATAGTCTTCATTAGCCTTTGAGCCGATCGCATGGCTGCTATTATGTAAACAACAAGATCGGGAATTTAAACTATGGCGATCGCCCTAAAAGTAAAATCAGATTTGCTGCCAGAAAAGCGAGTAACCCTATACGGGCTGACTTGGCAAGCTTACGCCCAGATTCTCAATGTTTTACCTCAAACTCGGTCGGCTCGACTTACCTACGATCGCGGTACCTTAGAAATTACTATGCCCTTAGAAAGTCATGAATTTGCTAGTGAAATGTTTAGTGTTTTCATTCGGATTCTGGTTGAAGAACTTGATTTAGAACTTAAGTCAATGCGATCGACTACCCTCGATCGTGAAGATTTGAATCGTGGGGCAGAACCAGATAATGCTTACTACATTCAAAATCAGCCTAAAGTAAAAGGGCGTGAGGTAAATCTGAGTATCGATCCGCCACCCGATCTAGTTGTGGAAGTAGATATTACACACACAGATATTGATAAAAACCGACTCTATGCCGCAATGGGTGTACCTGAGTTTTGGCGTTATAACGGAGAGGAATGGTTTATTTATCTGTTGGAAGAAGATGCTTATATTGAAACCTCAAGAAGTGCAACCTTTCCCATTGTCACTAAAGATGATTTATATCAGTTTTTAGAACAAGCTAAACAGGAGGAGATCAGGGCTGGAAAAGCTTTGCGAAACCTGATCAAAGCTAGATTAACCAATTCATAACAACATCTATGACTGAAGCTAATCCAAATTTAGTATGGGCAAATGTTGTTGCTGAAGAACTCTATCTTTCAGGAGTGCGAACTATTTGTATTTCCCCTGGTTCCCGTTCTACCCCTTTGGTTTTAGCCTTTGCCAACTATAGAGAATTTCATCAGGATTTAGAGCTTTTAGTACATATTGACGAGCGATCGGCGGGATTCTTTGCCTTGGGTTTAGCGAAAGTTACGAGGAATCCCGTTGCCTTAGTTTGTACTTCAGGAACGGCGGCGGCTAATTATTATCCAGCGATTATTGAGGCGTTTTATAGTGAAGTTCCTTTAATTATTCTCACTGCCGATCGCCCGCCTGAGTTAAGAGATTGTGGCGCAGGACAAACCATCGATCAAATCCAAATGTATGGGAATCACGTCCGCTATTTTTTTGAAGTCGGTTCTCCTGATGTTTCAGAATTTAAGCTTAGATATTTGCGATCGCTTATCAGTCATAGTGTTTCTATAGCCAAGGGAGAAGCCCATACCTTAGCAGGGGCAGTACATTTGAACTTCGCTTTTGCCGATCCTCTCGTTCCAAGTTCGGAATCTTATGCTTTGCGGGAAAAAGGAATAGATAGAAGTTCACACATTCAAACTATTAAGGGGAAAAATATATTATCTCAAAGTGCGATCGCGCAAATTGCCAACCAAATCAGAATCTATCCAAAGGGCATAATTATGGTAGGAGTTTATGATACTCCCGCAGGTTTTGAGGAGGCAGTTAAAGCTTTATCCTTAGCCACGGGCTATCCTTTACTAGCTGAGGCTACGGGCATGAATCGTTATGGAGTTATTAGTCGTTATGATAGTTTTTTGCGATCGCCTCTATTTACCCAAGACTCCTATATTCCAGATTTAGCGATCGGGTTTGGAGCTATACCCACTTCAAAAGCTTATCAACTTTGGATTAAAGATCGTGCCAAGCAAATTATCATTGGTAATGGTAAAAATACCGATCCCACCCATAGTATTGCCCAAATTATTAATGTCGATCCAATTAGTTTTTGTACTGAGTTAACTAACTATTTGCAAACCGATCCAAATCAACTCCGAAATCAAGATTTAAGTTGGAGACAAAAATTTGAAAATATAGAACTAATTACTAAAAATGCAATCGATCGCTTCTTAATTTCTATTGATACTTTATTTGATGGCAAAGTCTATAGTGAATTGGCACAATGGCTCCCCGAAAATACCCATTTATATGTTGCTAATAGCACAGCAATTCGGGATTTAGATAGTTTCTTTCATTGCGATCGCCCTATTCCAGTCTTAGTAAATCGTGGCGCAAATGGCATAGATGGTACTTTATCTTCAGCCTTGGGGGCAGCTTGGGGATGCGATCGCCCGATGGTTTTAATTTGTGGAGATTTGGCTTTTTATCACGATCTAAATGGCTTAATGGCAGTCAAGAAGTATGGAAGTAAACTAACAGTAATCTTGTTAAATAATGATGGTGGCGGTATTTTTAATATGTTACCGATCGCTAAACTCAATCCACCCTTTGAGGAGTTTTTTGGCACTGCTCACGGTTTGGATTTTGCGCCTATTGTTACAGCTTACGGCTGTGATTATATACAGATTAAAGATTGGCAACATTTCCAAGAATCTGTATTAGATTCATTACAAACTCAAGGCACTCAAGTATTAGAAATAAAAAGCGATCGCCAACTAAATAATCAATTGCATCAACAATTTTGGGAATTTATGACATCCATAGTTAATGGGACTTAATGCCTAACTTTTCTAAATGTGTAATCATTAGTACAATATTTCTATAGATAATTGTCAAAAAGGTCATAATGTCTGAGATAGAGTGCATACCACTAGGAATAGGACAAAATGGGGAAGGAGTATGCCTCGATTTACGGCTGGGACATTATCACTTTTTGCTAGATTGTGGATTAAAGGATTTATCTTCACTTAAAGCTTTATCAAAGCATCACACTTGGTCGGGTGTATTCTGTAGTCATGCTCACGCCGATCATAGTAGAGGAATACCAGAATTACAGGCGATCTCCCCTGATTTAAGAATTTTCACTACCGAAGTTACAGCCTGTTTACTTCCCTTAACTTCTCCTAATACTTCAATTCTTTCTTCGATCTTTCCCTTCCTATCTCCTTTAAAGTATGGAGAGACTTCAGAAATAGAACCTAATTTATTTATCAAACTTTTACCTGCGGGACATTTACCCGGGGCTGCTAGTATTTGGTTAACTTACGCGGGCGATCGTGACTACAACGTCTTATACACGGGTGATTTCCTAATTTCTAATTCTCGGCTCGTACAGGGGCTGAAATTAGAACAATTTCGAGGTTCTAATCTAGATGTTTTGATTATTGAAGGTAGTTTTGGTACCATTAAGCATCCCCATCGCCGTACCCAAGAGCATAATTTAATTCAACAAATTAATCAGGCGATCGCCCTTGGATATTCAGTTCTATTTCCCGTGCCTAAAGTGGGAATTGGTCAAGAAATTCTCATGCTTCTCCGCAGTCATCACGCTTTTACAGGTAAAGACCTAGATATATGGATTGATGCAGGTATAGGAAAAGGATGCGATTTATATATGGAGTTACTTTCATATCTTCCATCATCAGTTCAAAACTTTTCTCAACACCAGTCTTTATTTTGGGATAATCGGATCTGTCCGCGAATTCAGCCCCTCGAACTAATCAATTCGTCTCAATCTCCTTCTATCATTTTGGTCGATCGAGATACAGACTGGCAGGATAATCCTAATTTAGCGTTTAATTTAAGAGATAATCCTTATCTAATATTTATTCCAGATCGAGAAACAAAATTAAAAACCGAACTTATAGAGAAAAATATTTCCTTCGTTACCTATCTTTTAGCCGAGCATTGTGATGTGGCAGGGACGACTCAATTAATTCATAACCTTAAGCCTCAGCACATTGTCTTTATGCATGGGGATTCTAACTATTTAGCAGATTTGGCAAACTTAGATGAGCTTAGTAATAAATATCATATCCATTGCCCTGCGATCGGAATACCTTTAGAACTACCGTTAAGAGATTCTTTTCACCTATTAAATCATGGATCGAATCTAAATCAATTATCTCCATATACAGGTGAACTTGCTGAGTTAAATTCAGCTATTATGCTAACTCTACCCATAGAAGTTACCAGCGATTCTAGATGGTTTAATTTTTCGGATACTGGCTTGATTGAAGCAAAATGGCAAGGCGAAGATCTATTGATTAGAGGAGTTACGCAAAGAGAATTATTAAACGAGCAATCTGAAGAGAACGATATAGCTTCTTGTCAAAGTTGCCGTTTTTATATAGGTCAACGCTGCCTAAATCGTTCATCACCACTATCTGGATTAAAAGTTAGCTTTGATGGATATTGCCTTAGGTTTGAGAAGATTCCACAAGAATATTAATAATATTGGGTAATTCGCAGACTCAATAAAGGTTATGAATTTTATATTCAAGCTCCAGAATCATTCATCTATTTTTCTTTTCGATCTTTAATATTGCTTGTATGCCTCACTGTTGCAACTTCTTAAATTCCAAATATTTATATTTTCAAAAATACTTCCTGAAGTCCTTTCTAAAATGCGATCGCTTTGATTCTCAGTACACAACTCCTAAACTTTACGATAGAATTATGAACAAGCGCAAGAATTAAGTGCAAGAACCAGTGCAGGGAAAAATAATGACAGCAATAACCGCACAAGAACTAGAAATACAGATGCCCGATGCTACAAAGCTCTATAGTGATGAACCCGAAATGGAAAGCTCTTTGCATTATATGCAGTTGTTATTATTGGTAACTTGCTTAGAGTGGGCGTGGCAAGAACGTAATGACTTTTTTATTGGTGCAAACTTAACCATCTATTTCAGCCGTCAGCAACTAAAAAACCGAGACTTTCGCGGACCTGATTTTTTCCTAGTTAAAAACACAATCAAAGCTCCCCGTAACTCATGGGTAGTATGGGAAGAAAACGGACAATATCCCGACCTAATCATCGAGCTTCTATCAGACTCGACCGCAAATATCGATCGCACGCTAAAACGAGACTTATATGCAGACAGATTTCACACACCAGAATATTTTTACTTTTCACCCTACACTTTAGAATTTGCAGGATTTCGGTTAGATATTAATCGCTATAAACCAATTAGTCCAAATCCTCAAGGCTGGATGTGGAGCGAAGTAATGGGCTTATTTTTGGGCATTCATGAGGGACAATTGCGGTATTTCTCCTTAGAAGGAGTTTTGTTGTTGACCCCACAAGAGGTTGCCCACAATGAGATGCAAAAAGCCAAACAAGAAAAGCAAAAAGCCGATCTGGAAAAGCAAAAAGCCGATCTAGAAAAGCAAAAAGCCGACTTGGAAAAACATAAAGCCGATCTGGAAAAACATAAAGCCGATCGACAGTTAATACGTGCCGATCGAGCCGAAGCTAGGGTACAAGAATTAGAGGCAAAAATGCGATCGCTTGGTATTAACTATGACTAATTGATTCCACTAATTGATTTCAAAGTATCAGAAGATATATCACAAAAGAATTCTGAAAATTAAGAAGTTTTTCTCTGAAGTTGAAAAGGCGATCGTTTAACTTGTTAAAACAAAAATTAAATTATAGTTGCAGGCACAGTCTATTAAATTAGTTAGGTAGATTTACCCGATTAACTGGTCGAGATTCAGGAACTCCATTTAAGATATTGAAGCGTATTCCTACTTGGCTGCCACCATTGGCTAAAGCAGAAATTCCTTGTAAACCATAGTCACCACTAGAGTTAGTGAAATAAAGATCAAGGGCATATACAGAATTACCATTGGGAATTAATTGCCGCACACCAATATTATAGATTCCCGTTTTACCTTGGAGGGGAAATGATTGAAATCCACTACCTGAAAATGAAGCTTGAATCTGATTGTTACCAAATAAAATCGGCGTATATTCTCCAATTAATTCCGTGTTTTCGGCAACTTTGACGCGGGCACCCAAGGTCAGAGCCAAAATATTATCTATGCCTTGAAATTCGGCAGGAATAATTATTTTAGGTGTTGCCATAAGATTTACCCCCCAATTATCGATCCGATAGCTAGTAGGTAGGTCAGCATAAATAGACAGAGCATTCTCTAAATCTCGGTTTTTAGCCCCATTTAAAATTATTCCAAGTCCTATAGCTGAGGAGTAGGAATAATCTATACCCTCGTCCTGGATTAATGCCAATCGTGCCGTAATTGAATTTTCAATCGGGATACCTGCATCATTATTATTGCTATAGTTCACAGCCAGTTCTAAGTCATCTAAAATTCCGAATCTAACGGTTGGATTAATCCTGCCATTTGTCCCGAAAGCTAACTGATATAAAATGCTATTGATGGGTAGTACGGCACTAGGTAATCCGTTTAAGTTAGTAAAAAAGGCGGAGGCGGTGGGATAAGTCGCTCGCTTCTCAATTTCATAGCTTCCTGTCAGATCGGGTAAGAATGTAAACTGGGCACCGATCGCATACTCGCCATTTGGTTGTACTAATAAATTAGATGGGGCAGATGCACTGGGTCCAAAGCGGTTGGTGGCATAAATACTGGCGGCAAGACGACTATTTGGAGCATATTGTAAGCCAATATTCCAGACGGCTCTACGTACGAATAAAGAATTATCAGATACCCCTACGGAGTTTTTCCCCGTAAAAACAGGTGTAATGTCGGCAGCAAATTGTAACTTAGGTGTGATTAGATAATTAATCCCAATGCCAATCCCAGCTACAGTTCCGTAATAATCGAGGCGATCGCCATCAAATCCGACATTTTGATTGACTAATGCACTCGTGCGGCCCACTGTAGTTCTAGCGGCAATACTGCTAGGAAAAAAGCTAACTTGAGGATTGAGGTTTAGAGTTAACTGATTATTTACTTTATAAGATAACGGTAAAGCCAAACTAAAGTAAGGAGTGCTATCTTTTGCCTCAAACTCATTAGTTGTTTGGGCACCGTTAAAAGTAGGACTGGGAACTAGAGTAGAAAAGAAAATAGCACGCCCACCGCGAGTAAATGCACCCGGAAATGGTGAAGAAAGTTCAGCACTAAAGACTGCCGCCGCCGTTAAGTCGTTCTCTTCTAAATATTTCCATTTGACGGTGATAGGAATATTGCCATAGAAAAGTTGAAGCGCACTAGAGGAGCGAACCAGATTTGAAAAGATCGTATCATCTTTTCCTGCTGCATCGACGCTGATTTGGACGTTATCAGTGATGCCATAGACAAAGCCAATATTTGTATCATTACTGCGATTGGAATCCCCACGAAAATCTAAAGGGTTATTAAATGACGTGCCTGAAAACCGAAAGACAAATTCTTGTTGCTTCAGCGTGTAAGCGGTTTCAAATCCGAATAGTCTGAACATCGGACGTTGTAATGGCGAAAGATTCTTCGGTTTTGAATCGGATTCGTTTGCTACTTGAAATTTGATTGTTTCGGGAAGTGAGTTAGTGGGATTAGCTTTATCTCTATCCGTTTTTAAGTCGTTAGCAGTGTCGGAAAGGTTCTTTTGGGGAGTCGATGGTAGTGGTTGATTTGTGAGTTCTGGGAAAAAATTACTCTTAGGAATTTCGATGAATGGCTGATTTTGGGGTTGAATCTTAGGCTGCGTCTGAGCGATCGCCCCAGGGATAAATGTAGGAATAACCGAGCCTATAAATCCCATAATTGTTGGGATAAAAATTCTTGATAGACCACTACGGGCTGCAGTTGTAATTTTCATTATTTATTCCTTATACTCCTCATCACACTTCTCAAAATATACTCCTGAAAGATGCATTGTGACAACCAAGTTGATAATTTTAGATGTTTAATTTTTTCAATCGTCTAATGCAGAGTTAATATAGCAGAAAAGTTTGGGTGGTTATCTTGGTAAATTTCATCATTTTGGTACTTGTGGTTATTACTCAAGTTGCAGGTAATCTAGCTTTGAGTCGAGGAATTAAAGAATTGGGGGCGATCGATAGTATTAATCCTCTAGTTTTATGGGGATTTGGTTGGCAGATTGTTAAGAGCCCTTGGATTTGGTTGGCTATGATTTTTTTAGTAGGTTCATTGGCTTTTTATTTAGTGGCTTTATCGCGGTTAGAGTTGAGTTATGTTTTACCGTTGATTGCTTCTAACTATGTGTTGACAACTTTGGCAGCTTGGTTGATTTTAGGCGATCGCGTGTCTATAACTCGGTGGATTGGAACGCTATTAATTACCTGTGGGGTGATGTTGGTGGGATTAGTCGATCGCAAAAATCCCAATCGCAAGGAAAAATTAACACCACCAAAAGCATAAGTCCTAGAAATCATTCTTAAAATCATTAAATAAATTCTTTAAAATCAGGTTATTCTAGATCCTTAGCTCAATTTTCTTCTCAAAATTTTTTACTCAATCTTAATCAAGTGCAGCAACTAAGAATGCAGCAAGATCAAATTATCTCCCTCGAAATTACCGATCTATCGGATAGTGGGGATGGGGTCGGTCGCTATCAAGATATAGCTATATTTGTGGCGGATACTGTCCCCGGCGATCGCGTTGAAGCAAAACTTACATACGTTAAACCCAATTTTGCCCATGCCCGACTGGAAAAAGTCTTAACCCCATCTCCACATCGAGTGCGTTCTAGTTGTATTGTGGCGGATAAGTGTGGTGGTTGTCAGTGGCAAGTTGTCAGTTATGAATATCAATTATTATCCAAACAAAATCAAGTAGTTCAAGCCCTACAAAGAATTGGTGGATTTTCTCTTGGTCAGATCGATGAAGTGATGACAGATATTATTCCCGCACCCGATCCTTTGCAATATCGCAATAAGGTTTCCTATCCTTTGGGCATGGATCGCGATCGCGGTGAGAACAAAATTAAAATTGGCTATTATCAAAAACGCAGTCATAAAATTGTCAATATCAATCAATGTCCCGTCCAAGATCAACGTCTAGATCCATTTTTGGCAGGGTTAAAGCGCGATATTCGCAAACGGGAATGGCAAATTTATGATGAAAATACGCACCGAGGTTTACTACGGCACATTAGCTTGAGAATTGGCAGAAATACGGGTGAAATTCTTTTAACCTTGGTGACAAAGGATTGGGATGTGCCCAAATTGGAGTTACAAGCACCTTTATGGTTAGAAGCCTACCCAAACTTAGTTGGAGTTATGTTAAACCGCAACAGCGATCGCACTAATACGATCTTGGGTGAAGAAACGCGGTGTATTGCTGGACGGGATTATATTGAAGAAATATTTGCAGGATTAAAATTTCAATTGCGAGCAGATACATTTTTTCAAGTTTATACCGAACAGGCAGAAGTATTAGTTAACTTAATTCAAAGAGAACTACAACTGCAAAAAACCGAAACTATCGTCGATGCCTATGCCGGAATTGGAACTTTAACACTGCCTCTATCCAAAAAAGTAAAACAGGCGATCGCCCTCGAAATTCAACCCCAAGCCACAGCCCAAGCCGAAGAAAATGCCAAACTAAATGGGATTCGTAATGTCATATTTCATACGGGTACGGTTGAAGCCTTGTTACCGCAGCTAGAGCTTACTCCCGATGTCATGCTTTTAGATCCGCCGCGTAAAGGTTGTCATCCCGATGCGATCGCCTATTTGTGTAAATCAGAAATTCCCCGTTTAGTTTATGTCAGTTGCAATCCCGCGACCTTAGCTCGAGATTTGCAGTTATTAGTGAACCAAGGCAATTATAAAATTACCAGAATGCAGCCTTTAGACTTCTTTCCTCAAACTGCCCATGTGGAATGTGTTGTGTTTTTAACTAAAAACCAAGCTACGATCCAGAATGATTAGATTTTTCATAATTTAGATTTTTGGATAGCCGAGTTGGTCAATCTAGTTTCTCTAGTTCTGGTTCGGTTGTTTTAGGCGATCGGG
>Ga0163154_10009687_pt1 | contig 10926 bp, 15 predicted proteins | sample OliLakLV19MP9P1_FD_148649 | JGI IMG/M metagenome (GOLD analysis project Ga0163154, IMG submission 148649) | Freshwater microbial mat bacterial communities from Lake Vanda, McMurdo Dry Valleys, Antarctica - Oligotrophic Lake LV.19.MP9.P1 | ecosystem: Environmental > Aquatic > Freshwater > Lake >...
GAATCATTGCGGCATCAATCATGGGAGAACTTGCCTCGAAGCTAGGATTGTTCTGGATTCTATGCCCTCCTTTGCATCCGTTCAATTCTTCAGCTTCAATTGTTAAGAAACGTATGCGTTCGCCCTAGGTTGCCTTTAGTCCCGATGGACACCTCTTGGTCAGCGGCAGCTATGATGGCACACTGCGGCTCTGGCAGTTACCGGACGGCAAACTGCTACGAACCTGGCAGGAAAAGCCTCAAGCTGGCATCCTCACATGGATTGAAGGAGTCACGATCAGCCCTGATGGACAAACACTCATCGCGGGTGTGAGCTACACCATGAAGCTCTGGAATCTGCACACAGGCACTTTAATCCGTACCCTCGACATCGGGTCGAACGCGCCAACGGTGTTTCAAAAGCGAGTCACCACGACGGCGGTTAGTCCCAATGGTCAAGTGCTTGCCAGTGGCACGGCTCAGGGCACGCTCCAACTTTGGGATCTGCACACGGGGGGCTTGCTGCGGACCGTGTCGGCCCACCAGACCCGCATTCACTCCCTTGTGTTTAGCACTGATGGCAAGACGTTAAGCAGTGGTAGTGATGATGGCAGCATCAAAATTTGGCTGGTGGAGCAGCTGCTCTCTCTGTGAATCGGGGTTAAATGAGTAGCCGTACAAGCACTCCCGCTAAGGATGAAAGGCTGATAAGCCGGCGTTTTAAAAACCAGTTTTTAGGTTCATTGAGACATACCAGCGAGGCTCTAGTGGTCTGTCAACTTTGATTTTGTGAGTTTCTGCGACAATAGAGAAGCCAGCAGGTGTACACAATCCATCGTTCCAGGAATCTAACTGTGCCGAAACGCTTTATTGTCCGGTTGAGTGAAGAAGAGCAGCAGTTTCTCACAAATTTGGTTTCGACGGGCAAGGCAGCAGCCTACAAAATCAAACACGCTAATCTACTGCTGAACATTGATATCAATGGAGCAGGCTGGACGGATGAGGAAGCTGCCGCTGCTTTTAGTTGCCATCGCCATACCGTTGCCAACTTGCGGCAGCGCTTGGTGGAGCAAGGGTTAGCAGCGGCGTTGGAACGCAAGCCCAATCAAACGCCACCACGCCACCGTGTGTGTGATGGCGAGTCGGAGGCGAAACTGATTGCGCTGCGCTGTGGAGCACCGCCGGTCGGGCGTGCTCGTTGGACGTTGCGGTTACTGGCCGACAAAGCGGTCGAGTTGGCGATTGTGCCTGCGATTTGTCACGAAACCGTGCGCCAAGTGCTGAAAAAAACGAACTGAAGCCGCATCTGCGTCAAATGTATGTCATTCCTCCAGAACAAAGTGCCGAGTTTGTGATGCACATGGAAGATGTCCTGGAGCTTTACCACCGCCCGTATGACCCTCGGTGTCCAGTGATTTGTATGGATGAGCAACCTGTGCAGTTGGTTAAAGAAACGCGCCTGCCACTCCCAGCCAAGCCAGGGCAACCAGAAGCAGTGGATTATGAGTACGAACGGAATGGCACCGCTAACATCTTCTTGTTCACAGAGCCTTTAGCGGGTTGGCGCAAAGCGGTTGTGAGTGAGCGCCGAACAGGCATTGATTGGGCCATCGAAATCCAACGCTTACTGGATGAAGATTATGCGGCTAGCCCAACGGTCATCCTGGTGTGTGACCAGTTAAATATTCACAAACTTGCTTCACTCTACGAAGCCTTTGCACCGACCACGGCGCGTCGTTTGGTGGAACGCTTGGAAATTCATCACACGCCAAAACATGGCAGTTGGCTCAATATCGCTGAGAACGAACTGTCTGCCTTGACCCGGCAGTGTTTAGACCGTCGCATTCCAGATCGAGCCACATTAGAACGTGAAACTACTGCTTGGTACACTGAGCGGAATCAGTTACAGAAGTCAGTCGTAGGGCTTCGCCCCGCCGAAGGCGTATGGCAATTTGCTACCGCAGATGCTCGCATTCGGCTTAAGCGTCTTTACCCACAAATCGAAAACTGACAGACCACTAGTTGCTTGTGATACCAATTTGAATTGAAAAGACGACACACCTTGTAGGGTCAAGGCATTGCCTTGACCCTATCCAGCGATTGGATCTGTAGCCGTCATGCTTTAAATTGGTATGAGAAAGTATTGCGCTACACCGAGGGTATAGAGTTTGGGCAATTTATAGCAGACGATCGCACGTTTGATGCTGTGATTCGGAACCTCCAAATGATTGGAGAAGCTGTAAAAAATATTCCCGTTGATGTGCGCGATCGCAATCCTGAAATTGAATGGCGAAAAATAGCTGGACTAAGAGATATTTTGGCTCACACCTACTTTCAATGGCTCTCCCGGCTTTGCGCTGATAAGACAACCTTATATCAAACTATCACTGGGTTTCAGCCGTCGATCGGGCGGCATTTTGTAGCCTTTCATACGATTTCAACCACAGATCCGGAAGAGCCCTTTCAATTGAGTAGGACTTACGCAAAAGTCATCTTAAGCGATGGCCTTTTAAGCTGCTGACAAAGGTAATCATCAAGTAACCCGTGCTTGAGTTGATAAACTGTTTGACCAGTTTGAATCGCTAACCCTTTGAGTTTGACCCAAACTAGGAAGGCACACCCGATGTGATTACGCTGAATCCGTGCTTTGCGGCACTGGCAAGCCTCTAGACCCGTCACCTGCTTTCCTTCGCGATGCAGTTGCTCAATTTTCCAACGGAAGCCACACGCCTGTTGGGTTGCCTCTGTAGAATCTTGAGTCAAAGCGTTGGTGACGACGAAGTCCGTGCGGTGAGTAGACACCTCAACCCGGAAACACTGCACCTTGTGGTCTTTCGGAAAGCCCTTGATTTTGATCAGTTTGCCTTGCTCAAGTGCTGCCGGACTCCAATCGAGTGTATCGATTCGCTGGTAGGGGCGTTGTCCACCTGAAGCATCCACCTGACGATTGGCTTTCAGGGGGCAGTAATAGAGCTTCTGGAGTGACTCAAGGAACAGCATCAGGTCTTTGGTCGCATACCAGGTGTCCATCAGCACCGCCTGAAACGGCAATTGCTTGTGCTAGACCGTGTGACTCAACATCTCCCGCACATGGTCTAGCTTACTTTTGCCGTCTCCCGCTGGATCGTAAATCCGGTAATCAATGAACCAGAACTCATTCAACTCAGGATTGACATAGACACAGGTGACTACACCAATGCCTTTAATCACCCCATGAGCGTTGCCGCTATACTGCCGCCGCACCAGGTCAATGGCAAAGGAGTGCTGCTTATCGAGCACCGTGTCATCAAACACCACATAGCCTTGGGTGGTTGGCACAATCTGGGTCGCAACGTGCTCCCACACTAAGCGAGGGGTGATTTTCTCCCCAGCTAAAGACCGATTGATCTGGTCATGGGAAAACCGTTCACTGTGTTCCGCAAAATTGGTCAGGGTCTAGTTGATTTGGCTGACAAGCAGATATTGGCAATAGTCCAGCCGTGTGACAGGGTCTTTCATCCTTTGACTCTAGCGAATCATCTATAAATTTGGGTTGCCCTTCCCTTTTCGCTCTGCGTAAGCCCTAATTCAGTGACCTCCTCTCAGTTGCAAACGTGGAAACTTGGGTGCTCTTCTGCGGCTAATGCTGTCTTCAGTGCTTTTGCTGTAGTGATTATTAGCTTAAGAGATCTAAGCGCAGATCGTAGAAAACGCCACAGTTTTTGAGTAACGACTCTAAAGCGATTGTTGGAAAACTTGCACGGCCTCTGCAAAGTCAGTTTCAGCCAGTAAAATACAGCGTCTGAGTAAGTTCAGATCAAGCTGCTCCAGACCGGGTAGTTCACTGCGTTCAATGGTCTCGTAGCCGTTATCACGCAGATGATGCAAGGTCAGCACACCATCTTCCCAGAACCACACTTCTGGCACCCCTAACGCCCTATAGCGTGCCAGTTTATTGCTGCCGCTGCTAAAAATCACTTCAATCGACAGATCGGGAATCGGCTTCGAGCCACCCAAACAGTAAGACTCATCGGCTTGGGCTGACACTGCCCCTGGCTTTTCCTGGGTTTTGGCCCCGGTCATCTTGAACTTGATCCCTTGCTTGAGTAGAAAGGTGGTCACTAGATAGTGAATGACACGGGAAAAAAACTCATGGTCTTCTCCGGGCATGAGGATTTCGATCGTTCCTTCGTAATAAGACAATTTGGCACCAGGCGTAGCTTCAAAGCCCTGCTGAAGCAGCTTGAATTTCTCCCATGTTCCCTGAATGACAATGCGCTGGTCTGTGGCTTTTTGTAGCAGTTGTGTCATGGCGATCGCCTCTACTTACCTTTTTCGTGAGCCGAACGAGGCTTGAACTCTCCCTTTTCTTTTGCCTGTCTTACTGCAGTTTCAACTAAGAAAGCAGCAAGGTTAGCCGTTGGTCTGCCTTGCTGGTCGGCCCAGTCTTCGAGGCCCTCAAACACAGCGTCAGGAATCGTTATAAAGACTCGCTTGCTCACATCTTCTAGCTGGCTGATTTGTTGCATTCATACTACTCCCATGTAGCTAGCTGTTAGCGATTTTAGCTGATTAGTTGCTAATAAGTAACCAATCAGTTAGTATTCATGTGGCAAGGCGTTAAGACTTCACTGGCGACGGCAAGCGTTGCTTGTCCACGCCGGGGACGACCAAAATTTAGCGATTCTCCCTTGCACTCGTGACGACATACTTTCGAGCAACCTTAAAACTGAAGCATCCATGACAGAAGCTTTTCTTCCCGATAACGAAGCTGGGCAAGGGTAAGGTGGCGATCGCGCTGGCACTGGTGGTGATCGAGAACCGGTTCGCCTTACCGTCAGTGGTTCGCATCATGGTATTACCGGCATCATGCAGAGACTTTACAGCGTTAGGTTTGCTCAAATGCATGAATGGAGCAGACCTCAGCGTCACCCGCAAACAGGCGAGCTGTTCTGCATCTTGACTAAACATGTGCGTCCAGAGTAATACCAAAGCTCGCCATAAACGCTACAGATGCTCCCTCACCCTCGCCCTCTCCCAACGGACGAGGGCACAAGACTTTGACTGCCCTTCTCCTTTGGGAGAAGCGATTATCTTGAAAGTCAAGCTGGTGACGCCGGTTGAACAGCAGGCTGTGCGTCAGGTGGCTGGGGCGGCGGCCAGGCTGTGTCGGTTTTAAGCATGGCATTGAGCATCGTTAAGAGCTTGTGCATACAAGCAACCAGCGCCACTTTAGTGGGTTTGCCTCGGTCCAGTAAGCGCGGATAGAAGGCTTGAATGATTGGGTTATGGCGCACTGCTACCAAGGTTGCCATGTCCAACATCTGGCGCACCGCAGCGCGACCGCCCAAGATGGTACGTTTGCCTTGCCTCTGTCCACTATCGCGGTTGAGCGGTGCCACGCCAACGAGGGTACTGCTTTTGGCGGTCGAGCGCTGTCCGAGTGCTGGTAAGAGCGCCCGCAAGGTGGCTGCGACGATTTTGCCGCTGCCGGGAACACTTTGAAGTCGGGTGTGTTTGGCTGTCCAGGAGCGACACTGACTAATTTGGGCTTCGATCTGCGCGTCGAGTTGCTTAAGCCGCGCTCGCAACCAGTCTCGGTGCGCTTCAACATCAGCTTGGGCGGTGCTTCGTAAGCCCGACCAGCGGTTTTGTGCAGCCGTGAGCCTGTTCACGCGTTGCCGTCGCCGCGTGACTAAAGCTTGCAGTTCGGCTTGAGCTTCGCTGGCAAACGACCGTAGAGGCGGCTTCATCGCTTCGCCCAACCACGCCAACATGGCCGCATCCACCCGGTCAGTTTTGGCGAGCTGATGCGCGGCTTTAGCAAAGCTTCGCGCTGTCTGCCTTGATGACAACGACTGGGGCAGCCAGCTTGGACAAGACCAAGGCGACTTGGCGCTCATAGCCACCCGTCGAAGCTAAAACAATTCGACCCACTGCCTCCGGCAAACTTAAAGGAGTGAGGCACGCTTGAATCCCACTGTCATCATGGCCCACTCGAAAGCTGGTGCCTTGTGGTCGCCAAGGCACATCCAACCAACGCTTACAGACATCAATGCCAATCCATTGTTCGCGTTGCTCCATCACACCCCCTGCCTTGGTGATGCTCAAAAAGTCAGCCGTTGACTCTACCTTGCGTCAGACGGGATCGGGTGTCCCAACCGATAGTGCGAGTTTGACTGCTGGAATCGAGCGATGACCCTAGCGTCTCCACAATGTCGAGCCTCCAAGGGCTTTCGGTCTATCTCTCTGTTCTCAAGATACAAGGGCTGGGGATGAGGGCAAGCTCTGTAGCCTTTGCTCATGGATTTGGTATTACCCGTGTTGCTTGAGTACCACAGGGCTATGGCGGATTTTATTTGTTTAGAAACATGACCCTTCGGAAACGCTTCGCCGACGACAGCCCAGCACCTCTCTACTGCGTCACACTGGCTGAAGCGTGTAGCGCTGCCAAAGCCGCTGGACTCATCTGCTCGTAAGGCTCAAAGGGTTGATGAATCCACGGATTGTCGGGCAGGTAGTCTACGTAATAATCCGGGGCAATGATGGAGCAGTTTTTATACCAAAGCACCGCTGTACGGACTTCCTCAACGTAATACCCGTAGCGGCGATCGAGCCAGACCAGCGTCTTCTTCAGCGTCACGCCAGAATCAACGAGATCATCTACCAGCAGCACATGACTTCCCAGGTTTGCAGTTGTCATCGATAAATCTCGCGAAATCGTGATTGAACCGCGCACCTGACCGCCAGGACCGCCATAGGAAGAGGTTGCCAGAATTGCCAGCGGGAGATCAAAAATGCGTGCCAGAATGTCACCGACTCTTAGCCCACCCTTGGCTAAACAAATAATCTGGTTAAATTTCCATTCCGACTGATGCACCTTGACGGCAAGCTGTTCAATTTTTTGATGATATTCTGACCAGGAGACGTATAAGTCTGACATGACGGCACGTAAGAGATGAACAGCAAGCGGTGAGAGACACGTTTTGAGTCCTGGGTTTTGAGCGAAAGGCACCAACCTAAAACCCATCACCCTAAGCGTGCGCCCAAAGCTGAAAAGAATAATACAACTGTTATTTAGATTTCTTGTATTCCACTATGCATGATTCCGCTCCACCCGTTCCGCCTGAATTGACGAAACTCAGCCTTGCTACCAAGTTAGCTTACGGGGCAGGTGATCTCGGACCAGCGATTACTGCCAATATTTTGGCGTTCTTCCTACTGTTCTTTTTTACGAATGTGGCGGGGCTTAACCCTGGGTTGGCGGGCAGCATTTTGCTCATTGGCAAGATTTGGGATGCTGTGAATGATCCGATCGTGGGTGTGTTGAGCGATCGCACTCACAATCGTAGTGGTCGTCGCTTGCCGTGGATGCTGTGGGGAGCCATTCCCTTTGGCGTATTCTATGTGTTGCAATGGCTTGTGCCCCGCTTTAGCGCTGATCCAGCGACGAACCAGTGGTGGCTGGTGGGCTATTACATTCTCGTTTCGATTTTGTTTAATACGGCATACACGGCTGTCAATCTTCCCTACACGGCGTTGACCCCCGAACTCACTCAGGATTATAACGAGCGCACCAGCCTGAATAGCTTTCGGTTTTTGTTTTCGATCGGGGGCAGCATCGCCTCGCTGCTGTTGGCACAGGTCATTTTTGCCGTGTTTAGGCCGACTACTGCGCCAGGCGGTAGCTGCAATGCTGGTGTCATGCAGTACACAGTGCTGGGCATTGTTTGTGCCGTCATTGCGATCGCCTCGCTGTATTGGTGCGTTTGGGGCGTTCGCAAGCAAGTCATGATTGCCGAGAACCGCCGACTTGAAACAGAAGCAACCGAAACCATACCGCTGCTGGAGCAACTACGCATTGCGTTGAGCAATCGACCATTTTTATATGTCATCGGCATTTATTTTTGCTCTTGGCTAGCCGTGCAAATTACCGCCTCGATCATTCCCTACTTTGTGGTCAACGTGATGCAGCGGGAGGATCAGTTCATTCCGGTGCTGCTAGCGGTGCAGGGCACCTCATTGGTCATGTTGTTTGTTTGGACAGAGGTCAGCAAGCGTGTGGGCAAAAAAGCGGTTTACTTTATGGGCATGGGGGTCTGGATTATTGCTCAAGCAGGGCTGTATTTCCTCAAACCAGGGCAACTTGGCTTGATGTATGTGCTAGCGATTATGGCAGGGTTTGGCGTGGCAACCGCGTACCTGATTCCCTGGTCAATGGTGCCCGATGTGGTCGAACTCGATGAATTGCAAACTGGGCAGCGACGAGAGGGCGTTTTTTACTCGTTTATGGTGCTGTTGCAAAAAGTGGGTCTAGCCGTTGGGCTGTTTGTGCTGGGTCAGGGGTTGGCGATCGCTGGCTTTAAAGAAACGGTGCCGTGCCAACCTGCGCCGGTGCAGCCGCCCGCCGCGATCGCAGCCATTCAACTGGCGATCGGACCTCTACCAACCCTGGTGCTATTGGTTGGATTGGTGCTGGCTTACTTCTACCCCATCACGCGGGAAGTCCATGCTGAGATTCTGCTGAAGCTGCAAGAACGGAAGCGGCAGCAGCGGCAGGGCGAATGAGGGTATCACCTTCGACTTTCAACAAAAGGATGAGGGCGAATGAGTTGCACATCGCGTTACATTGCCAAGCTGCCTAACCAGACGGAGTTACTGTCTTAGATGGCCTTATGTCTTGCAGCCGACTGTCAAGATGTTTCACCTGAGCTAAGCTTGACCACTATACTTATCTACAGAGATACCTGCAAACAGTAGAACGTTTCCAGGTTAGGGCTATAGATTCTCTACGTGAGTACATTATTGGAAAGCCCACGACTCATCCGCACTAGCTTTGATCGCCAAACGAAGCGCATTCAGCGCGATGTTTTGCGTATGGGTGCGCTGGTGGAAAGCTCTTTTTGGATGGCGCGTCAGGCGTTGTTCGATCGCGATTTAGATGCCCCCGGTAAGATTGCGATTCAGGACAAACAAATCGACAAACTCTATCGCCAGATTGAGCAAGACTGTGTGGGTTTAATCGCGCTCCAGGCTCCCGTTGCGCAAGACTTGCGTCTCCTCAGCGCCATGATGCAGCTTGTGCGCGATCTTGAGCGCATTGGCGATTACGCGGAAGATCTGGGGGAAATTGCCATTCGCCTGTTTCACTATCCAACGCCAGTTTACATCGGGCGAGTGCAGATGATGTGCGATCGCTGCCGCGCCATGCTGGCAATGAGTCTGGCTGCCCTTTCTGACCTGGATGCCGAGTCAGGGCTAGAAATTAAAATCAAAGACGACGCGGTAGATCTCGACTACGAAACCCTCTACGAGCTACTGGCACACCAGCGTGATGTTCCTGGTATCGTGGAGCCGATCGTGCTCATGATTCTTGTCATCCGCCACATGGAGCGCATGGCAGACCACGCTACAAATATTGGCAAACGCGTTGCGTACATTGTTACAGGGCAGCGGTAGGAAGGGAGAGGAGTGAGGAGTGAGGAGTGAGGGGAGAGGAGTAAGAAAGTTTTGAGTTTTGTTCAGGCTTTAGCTTTTAGCCTTTAGCCTTCTGTCTTTGTCCTACTTTCCTCGCCTCCTTCTGCCCCAGATACCAAACCAGTGCGGCAAAGAGCGCCGTCCCCGCCAGGTATTTGAGCAAGTCGGGCACCGCAGGATTGGGCGAAAAAAAGCCTTCGATGATGCCTGCGATCACCAGCATGGGAATGATGCCATACACCAGTTGGGTTGCCTGAGTGCCGTAAAGCTTGAACGCCTCCGATCGTCGATAAACGCCTGGAAATAGCAGTGCTCTGGCAAGTAGAAACCCTGCGCCACCCGCTAGAAAAATAGCAGGCAACTCCAGCGCACCATGAGGAAAGACAAAAGCCCAAAAGGGAAAGGCAAGGTTATTCTGACCCACTAACGCGCCCACGCTGCCAATGAGAACACCATTCAATAGCATCACAAAAGCTGTAAAGAGTCCGCCTGTCATGCCGCCCGCTACGGCTGCAAACGAGACTTTGATGTTGTTGATCATGATGTTGCTGGAGGCAAACGGTTCGATGCCGACGATCGATCCCATCCATAGCTCGCCGCGATCGCGCACCTGTTCAAGCATGGGTGCTGGCACCACCAGCGCTAAAAAGGTGGGGTCTCGCCATGCCAGCCACCACGACACCAACCCGGCTACGACAAATAAGCCTGTTGCTAGTGCGATGTACCCTCGCGACTGCTGCACTACTGCCGGAAAACCCCAGCGATAAAACAACCAGATTGCCTGCCATTCTTGACGACGCGACCCCTGGTAGATTTGAGAATAGCCACGGGTTGTTAGTGCTTGTAGGTCTTGAACAACCAGAGTGCCTACCTCGTTGGTACGGGCACGTGCCAGGTCTGCGGCTGCCGATCGATACAAACTGGCAAGCTGCCGCACTTCATTTGCATCCAGCGCTTTTAAGCCTCGCGTTTCTACTTTCTTAAGCAATGTATCCAGGTCTTTCCAACTGGACTGTCGCCGTGCCAGCCAGCGCTGTATGTTCATAATCTGTGATATTCCCGGAAATCAAGCAGATGTGGTTTAGAATCGCGTCAACGTCTACTGCTCAAACTAGCCAAAGTGTAGCTTATGGCTTTGCCCTCTGATCTTTCTACCTCCCCTCAAGCGCTGAGTGTTGGTAACGTGGTGAGCGCTGGGTTTCGGCTGTATGGTGCTCATGCCAAGCAATATTTGACGATCGCGCTCTTTGGGACGCTGTGGATGCTTCTGCCGTTTGTCGCCGTAATTGCTGTCGTTTTGTTCTTTGCAGCAGTGCAGAACTACTATGCCACGCTGGGCTTAATCATCCCTGCCCTGATCGTTTTGTTCTGCTACGCGATCGCCAAGTATCTCGCAAACTCGGCGCTCATTGCACGGCTGGCCTTTGGTGAACTCACCAGTCAGCCCGAAGCGTTGAGCGATGCCCGCCGCTATATCAAGGCGCGACAGTGG
>Ga0163154_10009690_pt1 | contig 10924 bp, 6 predicted proteins | sample OliLakLV19MP9P1_FD_148649 | JGI IMG/M metagenome (GOLD analysis project Ga0163154, IMG submission 148649) | Freshwater microbial mat bacterial communities from Lake Vanda, McMurdo Dry Valleys, Antarctica - Oligotrophic Lake LV.19.MP9.P1 | ecosystem: Environmental > Aquatic > Freshwater > Lake >...
GTCTATGAATCCGGCAATACGGATCCGAGGCGCGACGTACCGGGCGGACGGCCTGTTGCTCACGCATTGGGTGGAAGACGGAATCCGGACGATCACCACCAACTTCACGGAGTATGACGCCTTTGGGCAGAGCACGCGCATCCAGGCGCCGTCCGGCATGGTCACCGTTGTGACTTATGACGCCGCAACGGCCACCTTCCCCCAGATGGTGGCAGTCCTTGGCGGCACGGCGTTGGAGGAACTGCAGAGGTCTTCCCTTTCCCATGACTACCGCTTTGGCGCAGTTGCGGCGCAGTCTGATCTGAATGCGGACGAGCCGTCCGAGGTCATGAGATTTAAGTATGACACTTTTGGACGCCTGGCCGAGGTTGATATTCCCGTGTCCTCGGTTGAAGGAGTGCCCCGCACGCAACAACACATCACGTTTGAGCACGGAGCATTGCCGGGTCTGGGAACCGCCCGGGCAAGAACCGGATACCCTGTCCCCCGCGGCGCCCTTCAGGGCCCCGAGGTCTGGACGCAGGTGGACGGCTTTGGCCAGGTCATGTGGACGGCGAAAACCGCGGTCATCAACGGTGCCGCTCCCTCGTACGTTGTCTCCGGAAGGCAACTCCAAGACGCCTTTGGCCGTGTGGTCTTGACGGGACTCCCCGAGAACGTTGCAACCATGGCACTGGACAGCGTGGACGTTGCTCCGCTCAGTGTCCCAATCAGACGCACGTATGACTCGCAGGACCGTTTGACCAAGCAGGTCACCCAGATGGGTGTCGCGCCGGCAGGACCGGTGCTGAGTACCGTGACGTTCACCTACAAGCTGGCTCTGGATGCCATGCTCATCCGTGACGCCAGTCTCGCCACTGGACCGCGGGTCGGCGGCGGCGGGGCCAAGCAGGCGAGCGGCACCTGGAGGGATGCGCTGGGCCGTACCGTGGTAACAGTGGAATATCCGAATGGCTACATTGAGGGCACGACCAATGCTGAGTTGGTCACCAGGTATGCCTACCGGCCTACAGGCGAGGTGAGTGCAATTCTTGATGCTGAGTCGCATCCTACGCTCATGAGCTATGACAAGCTCGGGCGGCTCCTCCAGACGACATCACTGGATACGGGGCTCACCACGCTGACGTATGACGCCGCCGGTCGCTTCAGTACGCGGCAGGACGCCCGCGGTCAGCTGGTGACCAACGTCTACGAGCCGAACTCAGATCGACTCGAGCAGATTCAGCGCGTCAATGAGCAGACGTTCACCTTTCAGTACGGAAGGCCAACGGATCCCGGCGCGGCGGTGCACAATCGGATTGGGCGGGTGAGGCACTCCACGCATGAGGCCGGTTCGGTCGTTCAGTCCTTTGACATTCTCGGCAACGTCACCCGCACCGAGTACCAGTTCACCGGCGTGACGACACCCGCATCCATGAACACCACGTTTGAATGGGATGCCTTTGGCCGGCTGCTGCAGATGCAATATCCCGATGGCGAAGTTGTGGGATACGACTACAACGCCGCTGGACAAGTGATCCGCGCGGCGACACCCGGTACCCATGTCTACGCCCGAGACATCCAGTACAACCACTTCGGCAGTCGTACCCAGATGGTTGCTCCGGCGGGAGTGGTTCAAAAACTTACCTACTCAAACTTCACCGGTCGGGTGGAAGACATCCTGACGCACAAAGAGCTCACGCCCGCTGACACGCTCCAGCACACCAAGCTCACCTATGACGTTGCGGGCAACATCACCAGCAGTGTGACGCCTGTGATGGAGCCTGTGACGGCGTCTGACCCGGTTGTGCCCAGATGCACCAACTCGTCTTATGTGTATGACTTGCTAGACCGCCTCACGGACACCACCACCACGGTGTACCGTGGGGACTGCATTCCTGCGGATCCGGACAAGACGGAGATCAAGAGCCACTTTGAGTACAACGCAATTCACAATATCAAGCTGAAACGCCAGTGGGTTGTGGATGACGGGTTGCTTCGGCAACCCAAGAGTCAGCAGCTGGGGTACGAGTACGAAGCCGAACGGCCCCACGTGCTGGACAAGATCGTCTGGAAGGACGTGGATGCAACGGGCAACGCACCGGGTGCGGGCACGGACCATGAGTATGCGTTTGACGTGGCCGGCAACCTTCTGACCAGCGGCATCGGCACGCAACTCCGTCAACACACGTGGACACCAGAGGGTTGGCTCCGCTCGCTGCGTGAGCCGGCCACACTCCCAATGGACCCACCCGTTGCGAGCTATCTCTATGATGCCGCGGGGATGCGCGTGCGCAAGACGCTCAATGGTGGGCCGGATACGACGTACTACGCGGGGGCGCTCGCTACGCTGCATACGGATCGACTCAGTCACCACGTGTTTGTTGGTGCGGCACGTGTGGCCACCGCGGTGGAGGTCACGCCCGGAGCGCTTGAGCGGTATTACTATTTGACGGACCATCATGGCACCACAGCAACGCTGGTGGATGATCTGGGTAGGCCACTGCAGCACACGACTGTGGCGCCGTACGGCGAGGTTGTGCTGGATGATGTGTCCGATGCGCCCTCGACGCCGGCTGGTGGTCCAGCCATTGATCAGCGGATTCTCTTCACGACGAAGGAGTTGGATGGGGAAAGCGGGTATTCCTATTTTGGGGCGCGGTATTTGGACCATGCAACTGGGATGTGGCTCTCGCCGGACCCAGACATGATGTGGCTCAGGCAGGGCCCTGTTGGTCTGAATGTCTACCAATACGCTGGGTGGAATCCGATCAGATTCACGGACCCTGACGGCCGGTGCTTTGAAAACTGTAATCAGTCCAGGGCGGAGCGGGCGGCCATAGTCAACGCGTTCGTATCTCAGGACACGTTGGAAGCTACTGCTGAGGCTGGAGAGACCGGTCTCGAACGCACCGGCGACGTCCTGGTCGGGATCGGAAATGGGATTCGCCAGGGGCCTGCTGACGGTTTCGGCATGGCGGGGCTCGCCGTGGTCGATGCAGTGGATAGTACAATGGAGCCGCTCGCGACTATGAGCGTCTGGGGGGTCAACGCCGAAGATGCGACGGCAGTTGCGGCTGGTCTTGGGAATACTGCTGTTGCGGTGTCCAACGTCGGTCTAAGTGTTGCTCCGGCTAATGGCGGCGGAGGCAAGGGCGGAGGCAGTAGCGGCGCTGGCGCGCGTCCGTCGTTGCCCGCGCCACGGGGCAACAAGGGGGTCCCCAGTGGCCAGCCTGCTCCCCAAGGCACCTTCCATGCTACGCCGGAGGGCGTCGTGATGACGCCAAACCCCAAGTACAAGATCCCGTCAGGTTACGTCGAGAATCCCCACCACCGGGGAGGTAGTTATGGCGTGATCGAGAACGGCAAATTTGTTGAGAAGCTCCGCATAGATCCCGCGACACCCCCAGGGAGAAAAGGTCCGAACGAGAGCCATTATCACAAGAACGGAAAGGGCACCCACTACAGCCCCGCTCCCGGGGAGCGGAACCCAGGATTCCAATGAACATCCAGTTCGACGACCTTCCTTGGCATGACGCAGTGTTGCTGACCGTTGACCTCGACCGACGCGATCCTGGCAATCGGGACGAGGTGGCCATCGAAGTCCAGTGGCCACAGGGGAACATCGAGCGGATTCGCTTCGAAGACTGCTACGCCTTCGACGCTGTAATGAACTTCGGCGTAGTCGCGGCGGAGTCAATTGGGCATGCCCATCGTGAGGTAGACAGTCCGAAGCTGCACGCGGTTCGAGCCGCATGGAAGAGGGTTGGGGTGGAGTTGAATGATTTGGTGTGTTTTGAACTGGTGATGAGTTCCACCGCGAGTACGATCAAAGTCTACGCACGGTCTTTTGAAGTAGCTGCGCGGGCCGAACCTGAAAATGGAGACAAGGGTGCATAGGTGGCGTACGATAGAGTGTTACGCGCATAGTGATGCACGCCCCGTGACGCGCAAGACGGGTGACGTTCGCAGGGTCGGAGGGCCAGCTGCGGAGCGCAGGGGCCGCCCGCGTGAAGCGCATAGCCCGGCGGGAGGGGACATGAACGCCACTTATCCGACGTGGCGGAGCGGCGCGGGCCATGCGGCGCGCGTGTAATACATAAAGTGGGATGCATGGCCCGTGACGTGGAGCCATGTTGGATAAGGGACAGGCGTTATGTCCTCTCCCGACGGGCGTAAACGCGTAAGGCCCCGGAGCGGAAGCAGCTGGTCCGGAGAGTGGGTGAATCGGGCAGAGTCAATTGGTGCGCGGCGCGGGCCATGCCAAGTGTGTTACTCAGTCCAGTGGATGCATGGGCCGTGACGCGCGAGGGGGTGTCCTCGACGGAAATCAGCCGGCCCAGCGCTTTGCATCGTGCTTGAGGAGGAGTCCCTCGAGGACATCCTTGATGACCTGGCGCTCATGTTCGCTGAGCTTGGAGATGGCCTCAAAGTGCGGCTTGAACTCCGCATCTGGGCTGCGCTCATCCTTGTCGAAGAGCAGAATGTCCGCGCTCACTCGAAGGACGCGTGCAATTCTGCGCAACACGTCGAGTGTTGGCTGTGAGGTTCCCGCCTCGTAGCGACGGAGTTGCGTGACGTGGATCCCGATGGCGTCTGCAAATGCCAGTTGGGTGATGTTCCGCTCTTTGCGCAGGGCGACAAGGCGCTTGGGAAAATCCATGAGGAAGTAGAGCTCCATGCTGTCTCCTTGAAGTGTGGCACGGGGATCTGGCGGCCTACTTGACAGTAGAGCACATACGCTCTACATATGGGCACCATAATCCGCTTGACGGATTTGAGTGGAGGTTGTCCCCGTGGCCCGTATCCCCGACGAGGAACTTGAGAAGCTGAAGCGTGACATCTCCCTGCGCTACCTGGTTGAGGCGCACGGAGTGGTGCTCAAGGAACGCGGCCCGGACTTTGTGGGCCTGTGTCCATTCCACCAGGAAGACACGCCGTCCTTTGTGGTTTCCGTCGACAAGAACCTGTTCCACTGCTTTGGCTGCGGCGCTGCGGGCTCAACCGTTGATTGGGTCATGAAGACTGGAAACATCTCTTTCCGCCGGGCGGTAGAGATTCTCCGGAAGAGCAACGGCGCGCCGCAGCCGGTGGCCAACAAGGCGCTGCCACCAGTGGTGGCGCTGGACGCGAGCGACCAGCAGCTTCTTGACGACGTTGTTGGCTACTACCACTCAACGCTCAAGGAGAGTCCGGAAGCGCTCGCGTACCTTGAGAAGCGCTGCATCTCGACGAGCGCGATCGACAAATTCAAAATCGGCTTTGGAAACAGGACGCTGGGATACCGGCTGCCGGCGCGGACCACCGCTGCGGGTGATGAGCTCAAGAACCGCCTTCAGAAGATTGGGATCCTGCGCGAGAGCGGCCACGAGATGATGGCGGGCTCGGTGACCATCCCGATTCTCGACGAGGATGGACACGTCAAAGGGTTGTACGGGCGGAAGGTTGGCCAACAGCTCCGTCCAGGTACGCCGCTGCATCTCTACCTGCCTGGTCCTCACCGTGGAGTGTTCAACATCCAGGCATTGAAGGGAGATGGACAAATACTGTTGTGTGAAAGTCTGTTAGACGCGTTGACATTCTGGAGCGCGGGATTCTGCGATGTGACAACGAGCTATGGGGTGGAGGGTTTCACGGATGAGCTGCTGTCCGCGCTCAAAGCAGGCGGGCGCCGGCGGGTGCTGATTGCATATGACCGCGACGACGCCGGAGACGCGGCCGCGGAGAAATTGTCAGCGCTTCTCGTGACGGAAGGGTTTGAAACCCTGCGCATCAAGTTCCCGATGGGGATGGATGCCAACGAGTACGCTCAAAAACATTCTCCCGTCGACAAGATGCTGGGTCTGCTGGTGGGCGGCGCGCACTGGATGGGGCGGGGAGCGGCGGTGGAAGCGCCGGTTTCCGTCGAGACAGTGGCAGTTGAGAAACCCGCCAAGCCAGTTGCAGTTGAGAGACCAGCCGAGCCGGTTGCAACACTGCCGCGATCCTCGACGCTGGTGGAGATGAAAGTGGAGCTGGATGAGCACACGTTCAGCTTTGGCGGCCGCACCTACCGCGTGCGCGGTTTGTCCAAGAACACCAGCACCATGGTGTTGAAGGTGAATGTCCACGTGCGCGGCGGAACCGGATTCTACGTCGACACGTTTGACCTGATGGCATCCAAGGCGCGCGGACATTTCATCCATGCCGCGTCCATTGAGATGTCCATCAATGAAGAGACCATCAAACGTGACGTGGGAGATTTGCTGGATCAGCTTGAAGCGTTGCGTCTTTTACGTGTGCAGGAAGCCAAGAACAGCGCGGACAAGGTTCCTCCAATGACGACGGAGGAACGTGACGCGGCAATCAAGTTCCTCAAGGATCCCGGACTGTTGAAGCGCATTGTGGATGACTTGACCAAAGTGGGCGTGGTTGGCGAGGAGATCAACAAGCTCACCGGGTACATTGCGGCCATCTCACGCAAGCTGAAGAAGCCGCTGGCCATTGTTGTCCAGTCACTCTCTGGCGCCGGAAAGAGCCAGTTGACGGATGCCATCATCTCGCTTTGCCCCGACGAGGAAGTGGTCAAGTACAGCGCGATGACCGGCCAGGCGCTCTACTACATGGAGGACCTGCGCCATAAGCTGCTGTCCGTTGCTGAGGAGCAAGGCGCAGAGAAAGCGTCATACCCGCTGAAGCTGCTCCAGAGTGAAGGCCGGCTGTGCATCGCGTCGACGGGCAAGGACCCACACAGCGGCAAACATGAAACCAAGGATTACAAAGTGGAAGGTCCGGTTGCGATCTTTCAAACCACGACGAGCGCGGAGGGTGACGAGGAGCTTTACAACCGCTGCCTGATGCTCAGCGTGGATGAGAGCCGCGCGCAGACGGAAGCAATTCATGATGCGCAGCGTCGGAGGATGACGGCTGCGGGGCTCTATGCAGTCGGTGAGACAGAGGGCACCAAGCGGCTGCACAAGAATGCGCAGCGTCTGCTCAGGCCGCTGAGCGTGAAGAATCCGTTTGCGGAGGAGCTGCGCTTTCCGAGCCATTTGATGAGGACGCGCCGGGATTTCCCCAAGTACCTGGCGCTGATTGAGGCAGTGACGCTGCTGTTTCAGTACCAGCGGGACGTGCGCGAGCTTGTCGACTCCGTGGGCGAAGTGACGGAGATGGTGACGGCGACGTTGGACGACGTGGCACTGGCCAACAAGCTCATGAGTGAGCTGCTTGGATCAACGCTGGATGACCTGTCTCCGCAGCCGCGCAAACTGCTGACCATCATTGAACAAATGGTGTCTGAAATCTGCGCGCGGGACGCGTGCCAACGGGAAGAGGTGCGGCTGACGCAGCGGGATATCCGTGCGTACACGGGCTGGGGCGCCACCCAATTGAAAATGCATCTGCAGTCTCTGGTGGAGCGCGAGTACCTGGTGATTCACCGCGCGTCCTCGGGGCAGCGGTACCTGTACGAGCTGCTCTACGACGGTGCCGGCAAGGACGGATCCAAGATCCTGTGCGGCCTGACCGACGTGGACGGCTTGCGGGCCAAGTACGCAGGAAACCGGGCGGGTGCAGGTCGGCCCCTGGTCGGCCCCTGGCCGGTGGGTGGCCGGGCGGATGTGAATGAAGAATCAGAGCGTCCAGACGCGGAGAAAGAGGATCTGGATCCTGTGAAGAAGAAAACTGCATGAATGGACCCAATTCCCGGAGCACGTCGTACGCGGTGGCCTCACTCGTAGATGGGTACCTGGAGTGGATGGCGGTGCGGCAATACAGCGAGGACCACCGCGGCGCGCGCAGGAAAGAGCTCCGGCACTTTTCCGAGTACGCGGCTGAACGCAATGTGACCCGGATTCACGACGTGAGCCGGGCCTTTGTTGAACGCTACCAACGCCACCTCTTCTACTACCGCAAGAAGAACGGAAAGCCGCTTGGCCCGACGACACAGTACCAGCGCATCTGCTCCGTGAAGATGTTTCTGAAGTGGGCGGCGCGGCAACACATCATTGACGTCAACCCGGCCGCGGACATCGACATGCCGCGGTTGCCCATGAAGTTGCCGCGTGAAGTGTTGACGCCGAGAGAAGCAGAGCTGGTGTTGATCCAGCCAGACGTGAAGGAGCTTCTGGGTGTGCGGGACCGCGCAATGTTGGAAGTGTTGTACTCAACCGGCATGCGCAGGAAGGAGCTGGCCAATCTGCTCATCCACGACGTGAATCAGGAGCGCGGAACGGTGATGGTCCGCGAGGGCAAGGGCAAACGGGACCGGGTTGTGCCCATTGGAAACCGCGCACTGGAGTGGATTGAGAAATACATTACCGAGACACGCGGGCACCTGGTGGTGGAGCCGGACTCCAAGTTTCTCTTCCTCTCCACGACGGGAGAGGCGTTCCACCCGGACTATCTGACGCGCATGGTGCGGCAGTACATTCTACAGGCTGACGTCGGCAAGAAAGGCTCCTGCCACATCTTCAGACACACCATGGCGACGGCAATGTTGGAGAACGGCGCGGACATCCGATTCATCCAGGCCATCCTGGGACACGCCAAGCCGGAGACGACGAGCATTTACACGAGGGTGTCCATCACCAAGCTCAAGGAGATCCACACCGCGACACATCCAGCGGGCCGCCCCATCGAGGAGAAACCAGTTCAACCAGGTGAAGGCACCGCGGCAGAGCTGCTTGAGGACCTGGCCGAAGAAGCCATTTCCGACGAGGGATAGTCCTTTTCCTTCAGCTGCTCGCTTTTGACTCCCAACAATCTGAGACCCCCACTTGAAGTATTATACTTCTTGAGGATGAGCCGCTTTCTGAAACCGGTAGCGCAGCTCGCCGCAGTCCGCGCGTCACGGGCCATGCATCCGCCAGACGCATTCCACGCCCTTGGCATGGCCCGCGCCGCGCACCCGCTTCACCCTGCCCAATCTCCGGGCCAGCTGCTTGCGCTCCGGGGCCTGGGCGCGTGTACGCCCGTCGGTAGAGGACATAACGCCAAGCCCGTTATCCAACATGGCTCCACGTCACGGGCCATGCATCCGATTAACGTATTACACGCGCGTGGCATGTCCCGCGCCGTTCCGCCACGTCGGATAACTGGCGTTATCTCCCCTACCTTTGGGGCTACGCGCTGGGCCCAACGGCCCCTGCGCTCCAGCAGCTGGCCCTCCGATGCACCTGGCCCCACCCGGTTTGCCCATCTTGCGCGTCACGTGGCGTGCAGCCGCTACACGCGCCACACCGCCTGGCACGCCCCGCGCCACGCTCCTGCCCTCCAATCCCGGTGAAAACGCGCCCTGAGGCCTTCCAGCCCCCTCAAATACGAAGGTCAACGGCGAGCAGCTGAAGGAAAAGGTCACGCTCACCGCTCAAGGCTGCGCGCAGGCCTGCGGATTTGCTACAACCCTTGCCATGAAGACCCACTCCAATGACGGCTCGCTGGTGCTCAACCTCCCCGACGAGACCATGAAGAGATTGAAGGCCCGCGCTGCAGCGGCAAACCGCCCTGAGGCGGAGCTGGTGCAGGAAGTGATCCTGGCTTTTCTCGACGACAATGAGTGGGTGGAATCCGTTGAGGAAGGCTTTCGCGAACTCGATGCGGGCCAAGGCGTCGACGGAGATGCGGTCCATTCGAAGTGGCGCGCACGCATTGCAGCCTCTCGCGCCGAGCGGGCGCGTTGAAGAAACTCCGATACGCACCGCGAGCAGACACGGACCTTGAGGAAATCTACGCGTGGCACTGGAGAACGAATCCCGACGCTGCGGACAGAATCCTTGAAGGCATCATCGACGCTGTGGAACAGCTGAAGCATTTCCCAGAGAGCGGCCGCATTGGCCGGGCGCCTGGCACACGTGAGCTGGTGGTAACGACGAGCGGATACGTTGCGGCGTACCGAGTTCGCGGAGATGTGGTGGAAATCGCGCGGGTCATGCACGGCAGGGAACGCTGGCCCAAAACAATCTGAGTCTCGACGAGCGCGGGCTCTTCATGCCAGCGTTGACGCTCCATGTGGCCCACCCTCTTCCCAAGCCTGACCACGCTGCTGGCAGCAGTAACACTCTTGGTCACCGCTGCGCTTCCGACGAGCGCACTGGGCCAATCGGCCGCGATTTCAAAAATCGCATCTGGGCAAATTTGGGATTTCTCGACGGAAAACGTGTCCAGAGAAGCGGCGCATCCCCGCGGAATCACATCAGTAAATTGGGTTCCGTCGACGGAAGTTGCACCTGAGGTCAGGAGTTGGCTCTCGCCGGACCCAGACGCCTTGGATCTCAGCCGCGGCCCAATTGCGCTCAACCCCTACCAATATGGCCGATGGAACCCCATTGCTTTCGTCGATCCAGACGGCCGTGCAGAGAAGCCTGCGCACTGGCGCGACATGGGTTCTGATGAGAAGGCATTTTGGTATTACCAAGCATATGTCCGGAGCCCATACCGGAACACTCGAGCCAGTATCCGAGAATCGGGCCGCATCTTCGGCCACGCCGCCGGCGAGCAGCTAAACGAGATGAAGCCGCAGTCTGGGGCTCAGCGTGAGCTGGGCGCCAAGCCGATGGTATCGGATGAAGATGTCATTCAGGGCGCTGAAGAGGTCGGTGCGCAGGCGGCTGACACCGCTGTGGATTGGGCCGCGGAATACGCCATCGCTAAATTTGCCGAAGCAATGGTCAAGCTACACAGCGACCACGCTGCTCGAAAAGCTAGTGCCCCGCCCCCGTCCATCCCACCTGGGCCCTACACCACCAGAGGTGCAATGCGCGCTGCGGCGAAGCAACACGGATGGAGGGAGGTCGCGGAAACCACGCACAACAAGACTCCTGTGTTTGCTGACGGAAAGTACTTCTGGTCGGCTGACCCTGAGGCATCCCCTCATATTTCTGCGCGCTCCGCGGTGTTGCTGGCCAGGCGTCTAAACATCTGGTCGAACATGACACTGATTTTGTCCGCGACTCCGCCAAGGAGG
>Ga0163154_10009691_pt1 | contig 10923 bp, 8 predicted proteins | sample OliLakLV19MP9P1_FD_148649 | JGI IMG/M metagenome (GOLD analysis project Ga0163154, IMG submission 148649) | Freshwater microbial mat bacterial communities from Lake Vanda, McMurdo Dry Valleys, Antarctica - Oligotrophic Lake LV.19.MP9.P1 | ecosystem: Environmental > Aquatic > Freshwater > Lake >...
ATATAAATCAACAGCTTAAGATTCCATCAAAACAGCAAATCACATAATGTGACAAAGTTTGGTTAAAGCTGGGTTAGGTTCAACCGGCATCGGCGTCTGTCGTAGCGCTATTACGGCGCGGCTCTGCGTCTGGGCGCGCCGGAGTCAGGCGCGCAACGACTGGTTTTTCCCAAGATCCGGCGACGCTATAATGGGCACGCGAGGACTTTTCAATATCGGCATCCTTTTGTACCATGCCCTGCGCCAAAAAGCCGGCCGCGGCGCCAACCGGTCCCGCTGCCAATCCGCCAATCACTGGCAACACCCCGGATAGATGCGGCGATACCATCACCTGTTGGTCGTAATCGCGTGATAGAAGACCGGTGCGGCCGATAATGAGAATGTCGGCAGCGGGACCACGAACGGTCAGGTTTTCAGTCCACGCATTACCGTCACCGAGCAGAAAACGACCTTCAATACGATCGAAACTCATCCCGCTTTGAAAGAGGTCGCGAAAATCCAAACTCAACCTGCGCGGCAATTCTCGCAGGCTCAGTAAGCCAAAAATACGACCGGCGCCCGGATTGACGTCCAAAAAGCGACCTTGACCTACGGATATATCGATTGAGCCGGTTAATCGTTCCAACGCAAATGCATGTGGGGGGCCGCGCCAACGCGCATCAATCTCGGCCAGCGTCTGGCCACCGGCAATAACCCCAGCGAATCCCAAGCGCGTCATCATGCGCCCCAGATCCTCGGCCACCATACGAATTTTGAAGCGCGATTCGGGGCCGCTGGCTTTGCTTAGCCAGTCGCCGCTGGCGTGAATCGCCAGCTCGGGGGAGCGCGCTTCCAGCAACTCGACGCGCAAACCACCGTCTTTCGCGAAAGCCTCCAGCCGCGCTTCACCCAATTGCGCTTCACCAATGCGCAGATCTTTCACCCAAAAATGCAAAGTTGGCACCATGGCCGGAGTGATCAATAGATCACTGCTGTCGCCTGCAGGTTCCGGCAGGTACAGGTGCTCAAACTGGGCGGTTACCGAGGCTGACTGATCGGCAATGGTGTCGAAACGGATACTGCCCTGCGCCGTGGGTCCACTCAGTTGCAGCAACCAGGGCCCCTCGCTGCGATCCAACTTCAAACGGTTGTCATCGCCCAGTGACAAATCAATGTCGGTCAAAATGGCATCAGGTCCGGCTAAGGACGTGCCGGCAAACACCCAGCCGGCCCAGCCAGGCACATCAACCTTCGTTGAGTGGCCAGTCACTCGCAAGCCACGAGCGGGCAAATCCTGCGCGGTTGCAGCACCCAGCTGCAGTTGCCCGCGAAAATCGCTGGCCGCAGTTCCAATGACGGCAAACAAGCGTGCCTGCTCGCCAATATCCAGACGGATCTGCGGGGCGCTTGTATCGTCCGGCGGTAAATCCACGACGAGCGTCAGCGGCAGTCGGTTCGCGGCAACTTTGCCAAACGGACTTGGAAATCCGATCGCCGTGCCCTGCAGGTCTGAGTGATAGCGAATGCGGGTAGTCGTCTTGCCAAGTTCGCTGGGGTTGCGCGTGACTGCCAAATTGACGCGCCAATCGGCACTTCCTGACAACTGACTAAGGATGGTCGTCAACGCCTCGTAATGCCCAAATAGGGACTGCGCGGTCAGCTTGCCGGTGAGCGCGGCCTCCACTTGCAGCGCCGGATCAGCGCTAAAACTGCCGACCGCCAACGACAATTCGGCCGGCATCTGGCTGGAGAGTAAACTGAGTCGATCGGCGGCGAAGCCACTCTCACTGAAATCAGCGCGGCCGTGCACATCGTCAAACCGCAGATCCCATTTGGTATCACTAAAGACCACGCCCTGCAGCAGTGCCTTGCCCGCCAGCGTGGATTGCCCCAGGTTTTTGCGCAAGGGCAGGATCAGCTCCGCATCTATGTCCACCGGGCCGTTCAAACTCATGCCAAACAACACACTGCCGTGTTTGCGCTGTAGCGGCGAGGCCTTGAGAAACTGCAGCCACCCGGCAGCATCACCTTGGCCCGCCAAATCGAGGGTCAAAATGGGGTCTTTCAGACTGGCGATACTGCCTTTGCCGCGCACCACGCGGTTACCCAACAGCGATCCGGTCGCCCGATCAAAAACCAGACTGGAATTGATGAACACGCCTTCCGCGTCAATTTTCTCTGCCCGCGGCCAGTCGGCGTGGTAATCCAGATCGGCACCCGCAACCACAAATCGCGCCTCCAGGCGGCCCTGCTTGGCCGCGAACGGCCAATCTGCCAGCGCGCCACGGTACTGCACCCAAGCATCGGTGACCTGGCCGGCGCCGAGTGCGTTATCTAGCCATTGCACGGTTCGAGGTGGCATTTTGTTGATCATCCAAAATGCCTTGGCGGCTTCGATATTGGCACCAGGCACGTGCGCTGCCAGCTGCAATTGCGGGCCCAGTATCTGATCTAACTGCGCTCGCCAGCTCATATCGACTGCAAATCCAGCGCCGCTGGCGGCAAGCTTAGGCGCTTCGATTACCCAGTCGCCGGCTTCGCGCCTAGCGCCCAATAGTAGGTCGAAGCTCGAAAGTACGACCGGTTCGCGAAAAACGCCATCGACGGCAAACTCCATCGACTGACCCCTCGCAGTCACGATCAACGCATCGTTATCGGCCGACAGACTTACCGCAAGGCCAGACACTGCAGGCCAACGCGCAGCTGCGGCGGCGAACTGCAGATCGGCGAGATCGGCATGCACTTGCCACGAATCGCCTACCATCCGCGCCTGCATCTGATTGATCAGGCCACGCGGCTGTGCCGCGTACATGCGCGAGCGCACGGCGTGCGGCGCGCTTTGCAACAACACCGCTGCATTGGCGAGCAGAGCAACCGATAACTCGCTGCCGACCCATTGCCACGCGCCTGCGTTGTCGATGCGTGCACTGAGCTCCGTGCCCATTTGTTCGGCTGTGGTGCCAGCGCCAGCGCGCAGGTCCAGAGCGAAGCCCAAATCGTCGCGCGCGCCAGCCAGCACTAATCGGCCCAGTGGCAGATGCATATTCGGTTCGATGATGCCGCCATCCGCCCACTCAAAGCCGGGCGCCGACATCACCAAACTTTCGATCGACCAATCGCCGCGCAGCGACGCGAGCTGCTGGTTTTCCCAACTCAACCACTGTCTGCCATCGAGCACACCCGTGCGCAGTCCCACCGCAAAGGGTTCAGTCAAAGCAGACAGATCAGCGATTGGGAAATGCTGCGCCTCAACATAGAGCTGCGCGGCCGCCGGCGGCCAATGCAAGGCGCCATGCTGTTCTAGCACCACGCGCAGACGACCTTCGCCGTCGCGGCTGTGGCGTTCTAGCCCAACGCTGAGCAGGCTGCCGTGCTGACTCATACGCAGTTCCACCGCATCCAGCGAAAAACTGCGCCCCGATTGACGATCGACTAAATCCAGTTGTCCGCCAGTTAAGCCGATGTGGCCAACCCGACTGAGCCAAGCAGACAAACCCGCCAAATCGGCGGCGTGTGGACCAAAACCCTCTAAAACGATGCGACCGTCCTTCTCGCGTGCCAATTCGACGCGCGCGTCAACGAGCAAAAACTCCCGAATCAAATGGCGCCCGGGCCACAACATGGCGTAGATATCGATCTTGACCCGCGCGCGTCCCAGGCTGATCGCCGCTGGATCCCCTGCTGCGCCGGAGATCGTCAATCCACTTAGATCAAGCAGTGGGCCGGCGCCATCCCAAGTCGCCGATACCGACTCCAGTTCGACATTGCGACCGATTCGCTCGCTCAACCAAGCTGCCACCGAATCAGGCGAGTCCACCAGCCAGGGCAGCATCAAGCGCGCGACCGCCATCAACCCAGCCGCACCGACCACCACGCAGGCAATCGCCGTCAGCAGCCAACGCCGCAAACGTCGCCAGCGTCGTAATGCAGGCTTCAACGGATTGCCTCAGTGGCGCAATTCACAATACGACCACGTCATATTGTTCGGGTGAATACTGTTCCTCGGGCTGAAAACGAATCGGCTTGCCGATAAAGGTTTCTAATTCGACCAACGCAGCCGATTCTTCGTCCACTACCCGTTGCACCACCGTAGGCGAGGCCAATACCAGCACGCTGCGCGCCTCAAACTGACGCACGGCGCGGGTAATTTCCCGGAAGATCTCATAACCCACTGTCTCGGCTGACTTGGCGGTGCCACGGCCATTGCATGCCGCACACGGCTCGCACAATTGTCGCTCCAGACTTTCGGTGGTGCGCTTGCGCGTCATTTCCACCAACCCGAGTGGCGACATATCGTAAACGGTGGTCTTGGCGTGATCGCGGGCGAGCGATTTTTCTAAAGTCCGTAATACCTGACGTTTGTGTTCGTCGTCGGACATATCGATGAAATCGATGATGATGATGCCACCGAGATTGCGCAGGCGCAGTTGCCGAGCAATCGCCTGTGCCGCCTCCAGATTGGTTTTGTAAACCGTTTCCTCCAGATTACGGTGCCCCAAAAAACCGCCGGTGTTGACGTCCACCGTGGTCATCGCCTCGGTTTGGTCGATGATCAAATAACCGCCCGATTTAAGTGGCGTTTCTTTGCGCAAGGCGCGCTGAATCTCGTCCTCCACGCCGTACAAATCAAAAATCGGACGCTCACCAGGGTAATGTTCTAGGCGCTCGGTGAATTCTGGGATGAACTCTTCGGTAAAGCGCGTCGCCCGATCAAGGGTCTCGCGTGAATCAATGCGTACTTTGTCCACATGCGGCTTTAAACAGTCGCGCAGCGCTCGCAAGGACAAAGGCAGTTCCTCGTAGATGCGCTCACCCACTTTGGTGCGCCCCATGTTGTCGCTAACCGACAGCCACAAACGATCCAGAAAACCCATATCGGCGCGCAAGGCATCAGCACCCACACCTTCGGCATTGGTGCGCACGATGTAACCCTGGGTGCGCTCGGCGGCCAAGGTATGCACCAATTCTTTTAATCGCGCGCGCTCGCTATCGTCTTCAATGCGCACCGACACGCCCAAGGTGCGCGCATACGGCAGCAGGACCAAATAACGCGACGGAATACTCAAATGCGTGGTTAAACGCGCGCCTTTGCTGCCGATCGGGTCCTTGACCACCTGAACGACAATCTCCTGGCCCTCACGCACTAGTTCCGTAATGGATGGCACGGCGTTGGTGCTGCCTTCGCTGACCTCACCGTCTTGCGGCATGCGGGCAAGGTCGTTGGCGTGCAAAAACGCGGTGCGATCCAGCCCAATCTCAACGAACGCGGCCTGCATTCCCGGCATCACCCGCGAAACCCGGCCCTTGTAAATATTGCCCACATAACCGCGCCGCTGGGCGCGCTCGATGTAAACCTCTTGCAGCATGCCGTTTTCGACCAGTGCAACTCGGGTCTCACGCGGCGTGACATTGATCAAAATTTCTTCGGTCACGGGGACTTATGGCCAATCAGGAAAGTCGGCTTATAACGGAATGACAGGGTGAGCGGCCACCCATCCATCTGAGCCGCCACCGCGCACTGTAACCGTAGCCTGCGTGTCGTTGGGTGTGTCAGGCCTGAACACCTACGTTGGATTGAACGCAGGAGGCGTGCAGGTTAACGGGCGCGGCGGTCGATTGAGCGAAAACACGGTGCCGCTGGCTGAACGGCAACTAGATCGCGCAGCCGGCGCAAGACTTTTGGCGTAACCTGCGAGTTGCAGGACGGAATTAGGATCAGGCCTCCTTTGCGGATTCTTCAGAAATGCGCGCGAAAATTCGTGCTTTTTTGTCTCCATCATTGCCGCCACGCCTGCCCTGGCTACCGCGCCCTTTTATGTCGGGCTCCGGGTTGGCAGTGATCTTGATGGGCGCAAAGGGCTCATGAGGAAATAACTTGGACTTTTGGCCGTCGGATTGGGATGCGATGCGAGGCGCGATGAGCGCGGTGTGGCGCGCCACACAAGCGAGTCGTAACGAAGCAGCGCGCCCAAGCCGGCGAGCAAAAAGGCCAAGTTATTGACGAACGAGCCCTTAGGGCTCATGAGGAAATAACTTGGACTTTTGGCCGTCGGATTGGGATGCGATGCGAGGCGCGATGAGCGCGGTGTGGCGCGCCACACAAGCGAGTCGCAACGAAGCAGCGCGCAAGCCGGCGAGCAAAAAGTCCAAGTTAGTGACGAACGAGCCCGTAGAGGACGTTGGCGCACGCATCGACACCGATACGCCGTTCGGCGCATATGCGGGTTGGCGCATGAACGACAAAATCCCCTCGAATTTGGCGCTACGTCGCTCGGCAACAGCAAACGTAGTGGCATTGCCGATGCCAGTTTGGACCTGGATAGTGCCATTTATCAACTGGGGCTGACTGCAAGTATTCCAGTTGAGGATCGCTTTGAATTGCTGGGCGGCTTGGGCGCTTTTCGACTGTATGAAGATGGCGAAGCGTCCACCATCGCCGGCCCGGTTCGAATTGATGCCAGCGAATCTGGCGCTTACCCGGAAGTCGGCGCTCGCTACAGCCTCAACCAGCCATGGTCGCTGCGTGCCGGTTACACTTGGTACTATTTTGATGCAGGCGGCGACGGCAACCTGTGAGGCAGCGTGCAGCTCTACTTCTGTTCGCCTGACAGGTGTCTAAAAGGAACGCATCGCAGGTACGGCAGCGAAAAGCCGTGCCTGCGGCGGTTTATGATCAAGGCTTCTGCGCGATCATCGCAGCTCATGAAATATGCGGGCTAAACTATGACTGCCGTATTCATCACCTCCACTGGCACCGGTATCGGCAAGACGTTCTTGACGGCTGGCCTCGTCCGTTACTTTCGGGACCACGCTCGAAGCGTGGACGCCTATAAGCCGGTGATCAGCGGATTCGATCCTGCCGCGCCGCAGGAAAGCGATAGCGGGCTTATTCTGTCTGCGCTGGGTCGCGGGCTGACTGAAGCGGAAATCGATCGCATTTCCCCGTGGCGCTTTGCCGCGCCACTTTCTCCCAATATGGCCGCCCGCATGGAAGGACGGCAAATCAGTTTCGAAGCACTCGTGACCCATTCACGCGCGTGTGCGAGCGCCGCGGACATCGTATTAATCGAGGGCGTCGGCGGAATCATGGTGCCCTTAGACGATCAGCACACGGTTCTTGATTGGATGTTGGCAATCCGGCTGCCGACCCTGCTCGTCGTCGGCAGCTATCTTGGCACCATCAGCCACACCTTGAGCGCGCTGGACGTGCTTTGGCATAGGGGACTGCAAGTGCGGGCGATTGTGGTCGACGAGAGCTTGGATAGCTCAGTGCCGTTCGAAGATACCGTCGCCACCATCAAACAGTTTGCGCAACAGACCGAGGTGATTGCGTTGCCCCGCCTAGACGGCGCGTACCACAACCATCCCGCATTTGCACAGCTTGGGCAAAGACTGTGAGCAATCTCGATTTCGAAACAGCGCAAGCGAGCAAGGTCAGCTCCACTGATGGTGCGGCTAGATTGTCCATACGACAGCCGGACGACTGGCATGTCCACCTTCGCGATGGACCGATGCTTGCCGCGGTGGTTAATCACACTGCGCGCCAATTCGCGCGCGCGATCGTGATGCCAAACCTGGCTCCGCCGGTGACAACCGCCGCCGCGGCGCAAAGCTATCGAGAGCGCATTTTGTCAGCCGTTGCGCCAGGTCTGGCCTTCACGCCGCTGATGACGGCCTATCTGACCGACGGCATCGATCCACTTGAGATCGAGCGCGGTTTCACCTCGGGTGTGTTTACAGCGGCCAAGCTCTATCCAGCGCGGGCGACCACCAATTCCGACCACGGGGTGACCGATGTCCAGCGCATCTACCCTGTGCTCGAGCGGATGCAAGGCCTCGGCATGCCATTGCTGCTGCATGGCGAGGTGACCGATCGACACGTCGATATCTTTGATCGCGAGGCGGCGTTCATCGATACTATCCTGACCAAAATCATTGCGACTTTCCCGGCGCTCAAGATCGTGCTGGAGCACATCACAACCGCAGAGGCGGTGCGCTTCGTCGAAGCCGCCGGACCTAAGCTCGGCGCCACCATCACGCCTCATCACTTGGTGATCAATCGCAACGCTATGTTCGAGGGCGGCATCCGACCGCATCTTTATTGTCTGCCGGTCGCCAAGCGCGAGCGGCATCGCCTCGCACTGCGTCAGGCCGCGACCTCGGGAAATCCAAAGTTCTTCCTCGGTACGGATTCCGCGCCGCATGCGATCAGCGATAAAGAATCCGCCTGCGGCTGCGCCGGCATCTTCAACGCGCCGGTAGCGCTCGAAAGCTATGCCGCAGTGTTTGAGGAAGAAGGGGCGCTCGACAAACTCGAAGCCTTCGCATCCGAACATGGTCCGCGCTTCTACGGCCTGCCGCTCAATGCAGGCCGTATCGTGCTCGAACGAACGGCGTGGCGCGTGCCGCAGGACATCGCCGCCGCCGATACCCGCGTCGTGCCCTTCCACGCCGGCACCGAACTTGCGTGGCGCTGCATAGGGCCGATCAATGGGGCTAGCAGCTGTCGGACAGAGTGAGGAACCGGACAGCGATGGACGCCGCGGTCATCCGTCCATCGCTTTCGCTTTTTACTGCTCTAGCGGCGCCGACGATTCCCCGCAAAAGCCGGCGCGTCTGAGCAGCGCGGCGGTTTCGAAGAGCGGCAATCCCATCACGCTCCAGTAGCTGCCGTGGATGTGCTCGATGAAGGTCGCTGCTCGTCCTTGAATGGCATATGCGCCTGCCTTGCCAAAGGGTTCGCCGCTGGCGACATAGGCTTCCATAGCTCCCTGCGACAATTTGGCAAAACGTACCGCCGTGCTGCAACTGATCACCTCGTCAAATGCCGGGCCGATCAGCGCGACACTGCTGAGGACTTCGTGCTCTCGCCCAGACAGCAGCGCGAGCATTTTCATTGCATCTTGCGCATCCTGCGGTTTGCCAAAAACGTGGCCGTCGAGCAGCACCTCCGTATCTGCGCCAAGCACCAATCGATCGAACTGTTGGGCATAGGCTTCACGACCTGCACTGGCTTTGGCGCGGGCAACTCGTCGACTGTAGGCTGCCGGTGACTCGCCTGCGCCCGGTTGTTCTGGGACATCGCAGCGCACCACCTCCGCTTCAATACCGATCAATCGGAGGAGTTCGACTCTGCGCGGCGAGCCCGATGCCAAAATTAGTTTTTGCATGGTGCGGCCCGGTGATAGGGGTGGTTATCGAGCATGCTGACCGCGCGATAAAGTTGTTCGGCCAACACGATGCGAACCAATGCGTGGGGCAATGTTAAGGTGCCCAGTGACCATTTTTGTTGCGCAGCCAAAAGACACTGCGGCGCCAGTCCGTCTGGGCCGCCGATCAGAAAGCAAAGGTCTCGACCGTCCATCATCCAATGGCTTAGCTGTTTGGCGAGCATCTCACTGGACCATTGCTCGCCATTGCCATCCAGTGCAATCAGCCTGGAATGTTTGGGAATTGCGGCGAACATCCGCTGGCCCTCGTCAGTAACAGCCCGACTGACTGCGGACTTGCCGTTGCGTGGCCCTAGCGGCAATTCGGCCAATGACAATGGCAATTTGTATGCCAAGCGCTGAGCATATTCATCAAATCCTGCCTTCACCCAAGCGGGCGCGCGCTCGGCGACCGTCAATATGTGCGCGCGCATCGCCATCGGATCAACGCTCGTTCAGTTGCAACGGGCGTCAGGCCACGGCTGCGATAGGCTCTTGCGCCAAACTCCAAAGCCGCTCCAGCGCGTAAAACTCTCGCACACGCGGCAACATGACATGGATCACCGTGTCACCTAAGTCGACCAACATCCACTCCGCATCACGCTCGCCTTCGATACCAATGGGCATCATTCCAAGCTTCTTTGCGGTGACAACCACCTCGCCACCCAGCGCTTTGACATGGCGAGTGGAAGTGCCACTGACAATCACCAGACAATCGGTGATGCTAGTTTTGCCACGCACGTCGATCACCTTTAGATCGTTGGCCTTCATTGCGTCGAGCCGGGCCAAGACCGCATCACGAACCAACCTATCAATGCTAGGCGGCGCCACTTTCGATTTCGCAGTGCGCGAAGCAGGCTTCTTGATGCCCACGACCTGGGCCGCAACCTTAATCTTTGTTGCTTCAGCCTTGGTTCGCTTAGGGGCAGCCGTTTCGCGCGGTGCCTTAGAAGGTGCGTGAGCTGCGTTTTCTTCGGCTGCTGGGTTCAATGGTGCAGCAGTGTCTGCCAAAGTTTGGGTGCGGCGGGCACCCGGTTTGCGCGTAGGCGTGGTATCCAATGTTCAATTATCCTAGAAACTAGGTTGGACGGGGTAGAGTGTGCGCTTATGGGTGTGCAGGCATAAGCGCAATCAGGCGGCATGGTTGTTCCATTCCAACGAGTTGCAACGCAGCCATGTGCAGCCACAACCGTGCAAACTGCCCCGTAGCGGACTCACCCAATGGGTGAACGAGCGAAATTGCTGAAAAGCTAAAAGAATTATGATGCTATGGGTGACTAGAAGAGGTCAACTGAGGTTGCTAGGATCATCTCCAATCAGGTCAGCATTCATTGTGGGGGCCAGCGGCTGATCACTTTACGCTTAAGGCCAAGGCTTCGGAAAGTCCACCCGCGCGCCCGCGATACCAATCTTGGCTGAGGATCAAATCCAACACTGCGTCGGGGACCAAATAACGCACCGAGCGTCCCACGCGCAGGCGCTCGCGGATGAGGGTCGATGATACTGGCATGGGCGGTATTTGCAGACGCAGCACGCGACCGGCTGGAACTGCCTGCAAATCTTGCGCATCGGCCGTGCCTGCGCTCGCCAACAGGTCTTCCAAGCGCGGATCGATAAGACCGTGCGCATCGGGCCGCGTTAGCACCGCAATATGCGCCAAGGTCGAGATTTCGCGCCAGCGGTACCAGCTCGGCAGGCCGGCAAATGCGTCTGCCCCCAACACCAGGACCAAAGA
>Ga0163154_10009693_pt1 | contig 10921 bp, 6 predicted proteins | sample OliLakLV19MP9P1_FD_148649 | JGI IMG/M metagenome (GOLD analysis project Ga0163154, IMG submission 148649) | Freshwater microbial mat bacterial communities from Lake Vanda, McMurdo Dry Valleys, Antarctica - Oligotrophic Lake LV.19.MP9.P1 | ecosystem: Environmental > Aquatic > Freshwater > Lake >...
GGACTTTGACCGTCTTTGTCCTTCCCAAGCGCCATTCTGGCGACACAGTTCCGCTCACCGTCTCGACCATGAATCTCTCCGTCGCCGAAAACGTCGTCCAGTCCCACCTCCGTCGAATCGACGGAGTTTACCTCCGCCCTCTCTTCGATGAGTGGGCCATCCTCGGAATCGGGACCGCGGGGACCACCCTGATCAGCTACCGCGGCACCCGCGCCGAAACTTACCGCGCGCAACTGCCGGAGGACAGCCGGCCGCTGAGAGAGGCGATGGCACGCAGGGACTACGAGGTCGGCGATTTCGAGTTCGCGATTGAGGCCCACGGTTCCGGTTATGACGCCTGCATGAAGATCGGCGAGGCCGCCTACCTCGTCTGCAACAATCTCGCCGCCACAATGGACGAACTGAGGAAGGACCCCCAATGGCTGAAGGCCCAGCCGATCTGGTTCGAACTGGGCGAGAAGTTTCGCCAGGACCCGCTCGTCTGAGCCTCAGGGGGCGAACCCGCTGACCAGGAACGCCGCATAACCGGCCAACAATCCCCAGCCGGCCCACCTCGGGAGTCCACCGAGCACGATCACCGCCACCAGGTGCACGGCGAAAGTCGCGCCCAACAGGACCAGTCCGCCAAGGAAGGCCGGCGGGAGCTCGACCGGGCTGAGCACCGCGGCAAGTCCCAGGCAAAGAGGGATGCAGACATGGCCATCCCCGACCTGTGACGCGTACACGACTTCCGCGCGGCGCCGTGCCGCATAGTAGAAGGCAATCAGCCCATTCGGCACCACCATCAGCAGCCCGCTCAGCCACCCCAGAGAACCCAAGCCTGAACCAGGCAGGTCCACCTGACCGATCCATGCCACGAGCCAGTCAATCGTCGTGTAGAGCACGCCGGCCGAGAGCAGCACGAAGATCAGGTCGAGGTAAAAAGCCGGGGGGATCGTACGGTTGCGATGTACGTTGTACTTCATCACGTCGAAGACCTGCAGTACTATCCAAAACCCAAATACTCCTGAAAGGACGCCCCCGTCCACGGCGTCGAGGCGCCCGTCCCGGCCGAGGATCCACGCGGTCGCGGTGAAGAACAATCCGGCGACCAGAGTGAGCACCAGCGAGAGGCGGTTCAACCGTCGCGCCGTCGCCGCCCCGGCCGACGGGCGGCGTTTCTTTCCGCTGCGAGCCGCGGCTGACACCGCCGGATCCAGCGACAGTCCGAAGAGAACCGCCGGCAGTCCGATCAACAGCGTGAGGTTGGTCACATTGTTGACCAAGGCGTTGGTCGCAATCTCCGCACCCGGCAGGCCCCGCTGGTGCACGATGACCACAAAGAGCAGGTTGCCCAATCCCGAACAGAAGGGCATGATCACCGTCCCCAAGGCGGTGCCTTCAAGTCCGCGCGTGCCCATCACTTCCAACCGCCAGATCATGAACAGCGATGCCCCGAAAAAGAGTGCGAGATAGGTCCATGGACCGTCAATCCCCAGGGCCTCGATGAAGGGGGGGATTGGATTCATCTCAGACCGAGGGAGACTCTCACGCGCAGGCGGAAGGCTTGCTGGCGAGGCAACAATGGGCGCTCAAGCGGTTCGAGAACGACAGGGTCAGGCCGCATCCGGCTCCGGTTGCTCCGAGCGCTTCACGGCGTCCGAACGCTCGGAGGATCTGCGATTTACCGCGAGGGGTTCGGTGGTCTCTTGCGAAAGTGAAATCATGCTTGGTGCGACAGGGCTTCATCGCCCATTCCTCCAAGAGCTTTAGGCAATCTGGAAGTCCCCTCCCGACCCATCTGGTTCACGCCTGAAGCCAACCGGTGGGGGTCGCAGGCGTGAAGGCATTTGCTAAAAACGGGTAAAATCAAACCCGGGAAAACTTCGCGTTTGAACTGAGCCTCCCCAGCACGGCAGTAAGCCGTGGTCCATTTCATCCACGTGGGTTCCTTCCAGCTCACAACTCTCAACCCTTCATCCACCATGACTGATCGAAAACTGACATGATATTCTCGAACGTTTCGGCTGATCTCGCTCAACGGCAGAATAACTTTGGGCGCACAGCCCCTGCCAGGGTCGCTCGTGCGATCCATGGCCTGAAGTCGGGAGCATCCTGGCCGATTCGATTGGGCAGGTTTCGGGTGGTGTTGGTTTGCATCTTGGGTTGTCTGCTGCCGCCTGCCGGGAATGGGGCGCAACTCCTGCTGACCTGGACGGACAACTCCAGCAACGAAACCGGTTTCCTCATCGAGCGGGCCGCAAACGGAGGCTCCTTTTCCCAGGTCGTCTCGACCGTTTCCAACGTCACCTCCTACACCGACTCCAACCTCGCCGATTCCACGGATTACTCGTATCGGATACGTGCTTACAGTGGAACGCTCTTTTCGGCGTACACGGGTTCTGTGACCGCACGGACCCGGGCCCAGCTTCAGGTGGAAGCCAACACGGCACCCACGGTCTCCAGCGTGGTCAATCGCAGCGTCGAAGCCCAGAGCTCAACTGGCGCGATTCCATTCACCATCAGTGACTCGGCCACGCCGGCCTCAAGCCTGACCGTCACCGCCACGTCGTCGAATCTGTCCCTGGTCCCCGCCTCCGCGATCGTCCTTGGCGGCAACGGCACCAGTCGCACGATCACCGTCACGCCTCCCGGAACCTTGTCCGGCACGACGACCGTGACCATCCGGGTCTCCGACGGAGGCCTCTCCACCAGCACCACGTTCGCGCTCACCGTCACCCCGCTGAATCTCGCGCCGACTGTCACCGCGATCGCGTCACGCACGGTGGAGTCGCCCGCCTCCACCGGGCCGATCCCGTTCACCATCGGCGATACGCAAACCGCGGCGTCACGTCTGGTCGTTAGCGGCACCTCCTCCAACACCGCTCTGGTGCCCAACTCCGCGATCATTTTCAGCGGCAGCGGCGCCAACCGCACTGTCATCATCACCCCGGTCGGAACCTTGTCCGGCTCGGCCACCATCACCGTCCGGGTTTCCGACGGGGCGCTTTCCACCTCCAGGGCATTCGTCCTGTCCGTCACTCCGGAAAATCTCCCACCCAGCGTCACCCCTCTCGCCTCACGCACCGTGGAGTCGCCCGCCTCCACCGGGCCGATCGCGTTCACCATCAGCGATACGCAAACCGCCGCGTCGCGTCTGGTCGTAAGCGGCACCTCCTCCAACACCGCTCTGGTGCCCTACTCCGCGATCGTCTTCGGCGGCAGCGGCGCCAACCGCACCGTCAGCGTCACCCCAAACGCCTCAGCGACCGGGACCACGCTCATTTCCCTCACCGTTTTCGATGGCGTGCTCAGCACCACGACCGCTTTTTCTCTGACGGTCATTCCGTTCACCGCACCGCCCGTGATCTCTGGGGTTTCCAACCTGTCCACCAGCGTCAACGGTCTCGTTCAGGCACCGTTCACGATCGACGACAGCGACACGCCGCTCGACTTGCTCAAGGTCACGGCCACGTCGAGCAATGCAAGCCTGCTGCGCTCCTCCTCCCTGATTCTCGGAGGCGCTGCACACAGCCGAACGCTGAACGCCCTGCTCAACCCCGGCGCGTCGGGCACAACCTTGATCACGCTGTCCGTGAACGACGGCGTCAAAACAACGAACCTGCAGATCACACTGACCGTGCTCACCGCGAACACCGTGCCTTGGATCGAAGGGCTGACCAATCTGACGACCCGGTCGAACTTCCTCGCGGGCCAGCCTTTCACCGCCGGTGACGCCGAGACCTCCGCCAGCAGTCTTGCCATCACCGCAACCTCCTCCAATCCGTTGCTGATCGCGAACTCCTCAATCCGTCTTGGAGCGAACGGCCTGCAGCGCGCCATCGCGATGATTCCGTCCCGCGGTCGGACTGGCACCGCGCTGATCACCGTCATGATCTCCGATGGAGTGCTCAGCTCGACGAGGACGTTCACCGTGCAAGTCACGCCTTGAACCCCATGCGCGAGCCGCGCCGGACCGGAACGACCTTGTCTCACTCGAGCCGAAAGACCTCACGAAGATGCTCCGAGGTCGAGGTCCCATCGGGATTCGCGGGCACCTGGTCACTCCTGAAGCGCCCCCAACGCCGATAGACCGGCGCAGCGACAACGTCCGCCCAGCGAGTCTCATCCTCCAGCTCCACCTAACCCAACAGCTGACTGGCGGCGGCCTCGTGAAAGAGGCCGTACGTCGTGCGCGAAGGCGTTGTTGAGCGGCGAATCAAGCCCGGGCACATCCCCGGAGCGGAGACGACCGGCCCAGCCGTTGCGGGTGTAGTACGAGCAGGGTCGCGGCCAGAGACCGAGAAAGCGCACCGACCGCAGCCGGCCAATGGCTCCAGCCACGAGCAGTCGCTTCAACTCCTGCGCAACCGGCTCGTAAATGTCCTGAAATCCGACCGCGACAGAGCGCTCCGTGCAAGCGGCCACCCGCATCATTTCCTCAACCTCCGTGGTCGAGCTGCTCAACGGCTTCTCCACCAGGACGTGCGCTCCGGCGCGAAGTGCGGCCAGCGTCATCCGGCTGTGCCAGGCGATGCCGGTCGGGATCAGGCAGAGGTCCAGGTTCCCGGCCTCCGTGCCGAGCATGTCATCATAACTCCCATACACCTGACAGCCTCCCGCCCTCAGTTGGCGCACATTCTCCTCCTCATCGGCGGGGTTGATCACGACCGCGACCGAAAGCCTGATCTCCCCCCGGTCCTCCCATTCACGCGCGAGTTGCACGTGGATACGACCAAACCCGGAAATCCCGATGATGCCCGCGCGCAGTCGGTTCGGACGGGTTTTCATCCGAGCACGAGCCCGCTAAGGGCAGGAACGACATCGATCGGGCCACCACGGCCCGACAACCGGACGCAACCGAAACGCATGGGAAACACAGGGGAGGAGGGAAATGGGGGTTCGGTCAACCCGACCGAAACCAACCGGAGAGGTGCATTGCCTACGATGAAGGGCAGGGACCCTCTCGCCAGACCGCCGAGGCTTTGCAGTCAGAAGCCGGCCGGCCTCCGGAGTCGGTCTGTCCACGCCACGGTTTGGTCGGAGCAGGAGGCGTCTGAAGATATCTTTCACAACCGGACTCCTCTTTGCCCGCACGCCTGTCCGGTCCCTGATCAATCTCGCGCCTTCTCGAGAAGATGCGCGGCGCCCCGCCCCACCGCCGGATGCGTGGGCCCCGGGGGCAACAATTCACAAAACAGGGAGTTGCCGTGGGGCCGCGGATCCGCTGGCTTATCGGGGAACTCCCTCCCCTCACCCGGCTTCCCTGCTCTTCGTCCATCGATGACTATGTCCATCCGCAACCGATTGTTCCTCATGATGCTGCTTGAGATCGCCATCTGGGGGGCCTGGCAGATCAAGATCTTTCCCTACATGGGCATGCTCGGGTTCACCGCCGGGCAACAGGCGTGGGTGGGGAGCGTTTTCGGCATCGCCTCGCTCATCGGGCTGTTTTTCAGCAACCAGTTCGCCGATCGCAATTTTTCGGCCGAACGCTTCCTCGCTTTCAGTCATCTCGTCGGGGGCGTCGCCCTGATCGCCACGTCGTTCGCCCAATCCTTTCCCGCCTTTTTCGCACTGTTCCTGATCTACGGTCTGCTCTACGTGCCGACCCTGTCGGTGACCAACTCCCTCGCGTTCGCCAATCTCAAAGATCCCGCGAGAGACTTCGGATTCGTTCGCATGGGCGGGACCGTCGGATGGATTGTCGTCAGCTGGCCCTTTATCTTCCTGCTCGGCGACCAAGCCGACGCGAATGAGACCCGCTGGGTCTTCATCATCGCCGGGGTCCTTTCCTTCGCCCTCGCTGCCTACAGCCTCTCCCTGCCCCACACGCCTCCCCGGAAGGACGCGGTCGGCCTTGACCGATTCGCCTGGCTGCGCGCAGCCAAACTGCTTCGGCAGCCATTTGTCGCGATTCTCTTTCTCGTCACCTTCCTCGATGCGGTGATTCACAACGGCTACTTCGTCGTGATCGACGGTTTCCTCACCCACGTCGGCATCTCCGCAAAGATGACCATGGTCGTCAGCAGCCTGGGACAGGTCGCGGAAATCGTCACCATGCTGGTGCTCGGAGCGGTGCTGACGCGCCTCGGCTGGAAATGGACGATGATCTGCGGCATCCTCGGGCACGCCATTCGTTATGGAGTGTTTGCGCTGTTTGCGGATTCCGGCATGACCTCGCTGATCATCGCCGTGCAGGTTCTTCATGGCGTCTGCTACGCCTTCTTCTTCGCGACGGTCTATATCTTTGTCGACGCAGTCTTCCCGAAGGATGTGCGCGCCAGCGCCCAAGGCGCGGCCAACCTCCTGATTCTCGGCCTCGGCATGGTGGTGGCCAGCCAGCTCTTTCCCCGCTTGGTCGCCGCTTTCACGCCCGCCGGCGGCGTCGTCGACTTCCAGAAACTCTTCGTCGTTCCAACCGTGGTCGCGATCGTCGGGATTCTCCTTCTGATGTTCTTCTTCCGACCACCTTCCCACGGTCCGGTGGAAGCCAAGTCCGCAGCCACCCCCCACTGATCGGCCTGCCGGGTGGCGGCGGCCTCGTTGAGGACGCCGTGTTTTCAACCTCCTTATCAGCCTCTCCCTTTCTCCATGAGCAAACGAATCCGCGTTCTTGTTGTTGGCTGCGGTCACATGGGCACATCCCATGCCCACGCCTATCATCACCTGAGCGAAGCCTTTGAGATCGTCGGTCTCGTCAGTCGAGGCGCAGCCTCGCGGGGTGTGCTCAACGCCGCTCTGGGCGGCGTTTACGCTGAATTTTCCGACTACGCCGCGGCCCTCACCGAGACGCGTCCAGATGCGGTCTGCATCAGCACGTATCCTGACACCCACGCCGCCTACGCAATCGCGGCCCTCGAGGCGGGCGCAGATGTCTTTTTGGAAAAGCCCGTCGCCGAAACCGTCGAGGAGTGCCAGCGGGTGGTCGACACCGCCAGGCGGCTGGGTCGGAAACTCGTCGTCGGCTACATCCTCCAGGTCCATCCGTCCTGGCTGCGTTTTGTCGAACTCGCGCGGACGCTGGGAAAACCCCTGATCATGCGCATGAACCTGAACCAGCAAAGTTCGGGTGCCAATTGGGAAACCCACCGCAATCTCCTGTCCTCGCTGTCACCGATCGTCGATTGCGGCGTCCACTACATCGATGTGATGTGCCGGATGACCCAGGCTCGGCCAGTCCGCGTGAGCGGATTGCGCGCCCGCCTGACCGACGCTCTGCCGGCGGGTCGGGTCAACTACGGGCACCTCCAGGTAACCTTCGATGACGGCTCGGTCGGCTGGTACGAGGCCGGTTGGGGTCCGATGATGAGCGAGACCGCGTTTTTCGTGAAAGACGTCGTCGGACCGCGCGGCTGTGTCAGCATCGTCGCCCGCGAAGCCGCCAGCGTCGGACGTTCGGCCGATGTCAGTTCCCACAGCCGGACCGAATCGCTCCTGCGTCACCACTCTGACCTGCGACCGGATGGAACCTTCGCCCGGGCCGATGAGTGGATCGATGTGTCGGACGAGCCGAGTCACGACGAACTCTGCCGTCGGGAACAGGCGTTTTTCCTGCGCGCCATCACCGAAAACCTCGATCTCACCGAACACCTCGAGAGCGCCATCAACAGCCTCCGGGTGGTCATCGCCGCGGAACAATCCGCCATCGAGGGTCGTACGATCGAGCTCTGAGGGTGGGTGCCAGGGACGCAGCGAAGTCCCGCGGGCTCGGCGAGCCCGCCTACACCGGCTGCGGCCGCCAGCGCTGAAATCCCTCGATGGCCTCGTAATTGGCCAACCCGAGCCGGTCATACAACGCAGCGAGCGCCCGGTTGTGCTGTTCCGCCTGCTGCCAGGGCTCACGCAGGCCGGTGGCCACGGGCGTCTGACTGCGCTGACTTTGATGATGGAAGATCGCCTGGGTCTTCTGCGCCAGCTCGCGTGGGCTGAAGGGCACCGCCATGTCGATCTCCGAAGCGTCCCAAGGCGTTTCCACTCCCCGGTACAGCCAGATCCGGCAATCGGCGAACCACGCGTCGCCCGCGACCTTCGCGCACGCCCGTTTCACCAGTTCAAAACAAACCGCCGTGATCGATGAGGGATCGTCGCGATCGCCCGTGGCGAAAATCTGGTGAGGCCGGAGGTCGCGCAAGACCGCGACCATCGCTTCGAGATCGGTCTCGTCAGGTCCAAATTGCCGATACCGTCCGCGTTCATAGAACCCAAGGTCGGCGAATCGCGCCTGCGCCGGAGAAACCCCGCAGGTTTTGAGCGAGGCCCGGGCCTCACCGCGCCGGAGCAGCCCTTTCAGTCGTCGAATCTGCGGCGTGTCACCTTCAAACGCGGACTTCGCCAGAAGTTGGTTTCCCACTTCCTCGGCAAACATCGCCGCCGGTCCGGCCGACAATTCAAAGGCACTCGCAAGTTCCCCCACCAGGTCCACTGCCATCAACGCCTCCTCATCCGGGAGCGCGAGGCTTCCCGAAGTCTGATAAATCACGGTGACGTCATGACCCTGCTCCACCAATCGCCGCAGCGTCCCGCCCATGCCGAGCACGTCGTGGGAGGGTTCCGGACTGAATACCACCACGCGCTTCGGATGTGGGGTCGCGCGTTCCGGACGGCACGAATCATCCGCGTTGGGCTTCCCGCCCGGCCAGCCGGTGATCGTATGCTGCAGCTCGTTGAAAATCTCGATGTTCAGTCCATAGGCCGGTCCACGCTCCGTCAGCAGATCCGCCATGCCGTGTTCACTATAATGCTCGTCCAGCAGCTTCAGGACGGGTTTCTCCACTTGCTGAGACAGCCAGACGACCGCCTGGCGCACCAGGGCCGGCGTCCAGTCGACGGAACCCACCAGCCAAGGGTGCCGCACCCGCGTCAACGCCGAGGCCGCCGCCCAATCAATGGAGAAACGAATCTGCGCATGCCCTTGGAGGAAACTCGCCGGCAGGACTTCCGTCGGCACCTTCTCCACGGCCTGCGCAATCACCCCGGCCTTGGCCTCGCCCCAGGCCAGCAGCACAATGGCGCGCGCATCGAGAATCGTGCCCACTCCCATCGTGATCGCGTGACGAGGCACGTTCGCCTCCCCCAGAAAATCACGTGCGGCATCACGTCGGGTCAGTCCATCAAGCGTGACCAACCGCGTGCGCGACTCCCGCGTGGAGCCGGGTTCATTGAAACCGATGTGCCCGGTTCGGCCGATCCCGAGGATCTGCAGATCCAATCCGCCCACCTCCCGAATTCTCTCCTCATAACGCCGGCAGGCCGCGAAGACGTCCGCCCGCGGCACCATCCCATCCGGCACATGCACGTTCTCCGGCAGGATATCAATCTGGTTGAAAAGCTGCTCATGCATGAACCGCCAGTAACTCTCCGGATGCGTCCGCGGCAGGCCGTAGTATTCATCGAGATTGAATGTCATCACCCGCTTGAAACTCAGCCCTTCCTCCCGATGAAGCCGGATCAGTTGGCGGTACAACCGCACCGGCGTTGAGCCGGTCGCGAGTCCGAGGACGCTCATGCGACCCGCGTCAGTATTCCGCCGAATCAGGTTCCCGATTTCCGCCCCCAATCGGGCGCAGGCTTCATCGGCACTGCCGAAAATCGTGGTGGGGATGCGTTCACGCTGCTGCGACTCAAGGCTATGGGCGATCATGGCGGGAAAAACCGGATGTTGAACCTCCGAACGGTCGCTGCCAATCCCTCATCGCAGGCAACCGGCAGTCAAGCCGCCGCCCACCTGCCTTCCGACAGGGATCGGCATTAGCAGCCCGTCTCTTGAATTTTCTCCTCGCCAAACCACCACGACGCTCGGCCCGCCGTCCAAGCGCCTCCTCGCTTCTAAACCCGGCGTCGCAAGAGATTGGTCAAAAATGACGTTCTTACTTGGAGCGACGCGCCATCGGCACCGCGGGGACGTGCAGCGAACCAAGCCGCCGGTACGACTCGCTTTCGATGCCGCAGACCCGCGCGCTCGGTGCCGACGGAGCGCCCTCCAAAATTGAGGTTCTTCGCTGTTTTCAATGGATCGGAGCGTAGGGAATGCGTGGCCGACAACCCGGACTGCAAGCCGGCTCGGTTGTAGGTGGCCTCGGCGAGGCCGCGACGGGACCATCCAGTCCCGCCTCCGCGAAGAGGGCGGTTTCAGGACGTCGTTGAGGCCAGAGCGCGAACCCCGCGATGCGAGATCCGGGGTTGCGGCTTCGAGTTGGCAATTCTCAACCAAGGCAACAATCCAGCCAACAAGGCGCCTCCACCCCCAGACCTCGCATCACTCCGCCAAAGGGAGGCTGATCCGGACCAATCCCGGGACAACTGTGGGAGTCTTTTGGGGTGCGAGCCCGCGCAGGGCTGGGCACGGGGAACTTGCTGGGGCTCCTTTCCACGCGCAATGCCCCTCGCGGTCCTTGCATCGCCGCCTCGTTTACCCACTCAAAGTAGCGAGGAACCAAAATTGACGTGTCTAATTGTTTATGACGCTGTGTTTAGCGGGAATTTCTTCATTCGCCCAGTGACGCCGGATACTCACCCAACGCAATCAGTGCCCGCAGAGCTGCTTCAACCCGCGGTTTGTCGTCCCGGTAAGTTACCCCAAACCACGCCGCCGTCGTCTCCAGCACGTCCACCATCGCCTCGCCGTCCGCGATCATCCCCGAGACCGCCTCGGGCAGGTAGTACTCTGCCTTGAGGTCGTCCCCCCTCGCCGCAAGAAAGGCCTGAAATCGTCGATCCAGTGCGCTGAAGAGCGACGGTGTAAAGCCCCAGCAGTTCATCGAGACCCTCTCGTCGCCCGAAAACCGGCGACCAGCGCCCACCTCCTGCGCCAGAATGCCTGTTTGCTCCGTCACCTGCCGCAGGCGTCCTTCCGCCACCGTGCAGAGGCCCCGCGAAACCGCGCCGTGCTCCGAAAGGGTGTTGGCCAGGCGGAAACCCACCATCGCAAAGTGCCCGGCCT
>Ga0163154_10009697_pt1 | contig 10915 bp, 9 predicted proteins | sample OliLakLV19MP9P1_FD_148649 | JGI IMG/M metagenome (GOLD analysis project Ga0163154, IMG submission 148649) | Freshwater microbial mat bacterial communities from Lake Vanda, McMurdo Dry Valleys, Antarctica - Oligotrophic Lake LV.19.MP9.P1 | ecosystem: Environmental > Aquatic > Freshwater > Lake >...
CTTCAAAGTCACAGAATCGACTCCAACATGACTCAGGAATGTCCAACTCATACCCATAAACAGACATGGGTCGGGGTAAACAGGACGGAAAAGACGAATTTTGGGAATTTCCGCCCTGAATTTTTGCTCCAAACCCGACAAATCTCGGACATTTTCAGGGCTGAACAGTTTCACGGTTTACTGTGGTGCTACCGAAATCCCAGAGTATGGAGAGAATGCAGAAGAGAAAAACAGTAGACCTCTTGCAAGAATTCGGGTACAAGAACGTACCCGACTCAAAAACAGACGTCCTACGGACGAACCCGCAGGAAGTCTCTACCTCTGCATTGGGATTCGAGTGCGAAGCACGGCACGGCGGAACGCCCCCTGCACGAAGAATTTATTCTGCTGGACTCTTGCAAGAGGTCTAATTAACTCACCTCTCGCAACCGGGGTTTTAAACCCCCGTCTGGAAAAAACAAGCGTCTTTCAGACGCACCCTTCCGTGTATGGACTCCCCTCTCCTCCGAACTTGTTCGGGTATCAGGAGAGGGGTTGAGGTAAAGACGCTTGTACTTTTTTGCCGGGTACTTTCAGTACCCGCTGCGAGAGGTGAGTAATTAAGACGTTTGACGGGCGAGGCGTTGGAGGCGGAACTGTTCGAGGAGAGCCGCGAAGAGAATCACGCCGCCGGTAAATAGCCCGTACTGCTCGATGGGGCGATTGGTCAGGATCAGCATATCGCGTAGGAGAGCGATCAGAACCGCGCCGAGTGCCGCCCCCGCAATGCTCCCATCGCCGCCCGTTATCCGCACGCCTCCAATGACGCACGCCGCGATTACGTCTAATTCGTAGCCGGAACCGACGGTTGACTGCGCGTTGTTATTGAACGCCATGACGATCAACGCCGCAAGTCCCGCACACGCCCCTGATAACACATAAGTTCCGCGCTTGATTCGGTCCACATTGACGCCGGACAATCGAACCGCCTGTTCACTGCCGCCCATCGCGATCACCCATCGCCCGAACCGCGCCCTTTGGGAAACCCAACTCAACATGATTGCCACAAGGAGAAAAATGATAACGGGCGTCCATTTTGCCCCGATGAGATTGAACGCATCGGGAAACGGACCGTAATTTTTCGACGCGGTGATAATACTGACGCCGTAACGGAACAAGAGCAAAGTCGCGAGCGTTGTCAATATGGGAGGCAAGCGGCGATATGTAATCAAGGCTCCATTGAGATAGCCCGCGCCCGCTCCGGCAAGCAGTCCCCAAAGTGCGGCAGCGAGAATTGGCTGACCGCCCGTCAATGCCGCGCCCGTCGCACAAGACGCCACCGCAAGAATGGAACCGACCGACAAATCCAAGCCCGCGCCTAAAATCACCATCGCTTGCCCGCACGCCATGATGCCGATGAATGCGGCATTGAACCCGACAACCATCAAATTGTTTGCGGTCAGAAATACCGGATAGTTTGCCGCCATATACGCGCACAAAACGGCTAACAGTATAAGAGTGGGAAATTCACGGGGAAGTCTGTGTCCGCGTATCATGGGATGGGATTGTGCCTCGCTGAGATTGGAAGTGTGTTATTGTAGCAGAAACCTGTGTGACAGCGTGATCATTTCAACGCAAGGAGACGAAGAAAATGAATGAATTGAAGTACAAAGTCGCGATTATCAGCGGCGCGGGGGGCGCATTGGGGAGCGTTGTGGCACAGCGACTGCACGGAGCGGGCGCAAAATTGGCGTTGATTGACCGAAATGAAGAGAATTTGCAGAAAATCGTGCAGGAACACGGTATCCCCAATGGCGAATCACTGCTTGGCGCGGTTGACCTGACCCAATCTGCCGAAATCGCCGCTTTTATGGAGCAGGTTGTCGCGCAATTCGGAAAAGTGGACGTTTTGGTGAATGTGGCGGGCGGTTTCGTCTACAGCGGAGCCGTCCATGAGATGAAATTCGAGGATTGGGACGCCATGCTGACCATCAACGCGAAAACCGCCTTTCTGCTGAGTGCGATTGTTGCCAAGCAGATGGTCACGCAGGGCAGCGGCGGGCGAATTGTGATGGTCGGGGCGCGTGCCGCCTTGAAGGGAGACGCCGGATTGTCCGCCTACTGTGCGAGCAAAGCGGCGGTCTTGCGCCTCACCGAAAGTATGGCGGCGGAACTTTTAGAACACCATATCACGGTGAACGCCGTTTTGCCAAGCACGATAGACACGCCCGCAAACCGCAAATCCATGCCGGACGCCGATTTCGAGAAATGGGTCAAGCCGGAATCGCTCGCTGATGTGATCGCGTTTCTGGCATCGGAGGCGGCACGCGACATCAGTGGAGCCGCAATTCCGGTTTATGGTCGCTCGTAATCGGGTCGTTAGGTGATTGGGTCATTAGACTTGTTGCCTCAGTGTTCGGGTACAAGAACGTACCCGCCTAAAGTACAGTCGTCCTACGGACGAAAATCCCCTGCAACGTGATCACTCTCAAGAGAGGATTTGCGTCCGCAGGACGCCTGTTTTTCAGCCGGGTACGTGATCTCTACCCGAACACTGAGGCAACAAGTCTAATGACCCAACGACCTACTAACCTAATGACCTACACTGCAAATTATTGAGAGAGGCAGGAGAGCCTTCTCCTGAAACTGAGACAAAGGAATGCCGAACTTGCCCCTACTGGAACTGCCGCTCGATTTTAGCCAATTCGAGGCGATTACGTTCGATTGCTATGGAACTCTCATTGATTGGGAGAATGGAATTCTCGACGCGCTCCGTCCCGTATTTGCTCGCACGGGGCGAACTATGGACGACAAAGAGATTCTGGAAGCGTTTGCCAAGTATGAAGCCGAAGCGGAACAGGGACGGTATCGCACCTATCGCATGATTCTCAAGACAGTCATGGAACGGCTCAACACTCAGTATAAGCTGCGCGTCGGACCCAAAAATCGCGGTTTGCTTGTCAATTCGATGAGTGACTGGAAGCCCTTTCCCGAAGTGCGGGAAATTGGCGGCAAACTGCGTGAACGGTATAAACTCGGTCTGATCTCCAATGTTGATGATCGCCTTTATCTGAAAACAAATGCGGCTCTGCAAATTCCGTTTCATTCTGTCATGACCGCGCAGAAAGCCCGCTGTTACAAGCCGGAAAAGCGAATTTTCCAGAACGCTTTTTTCCATCTACAGGTTCCTGCCAACAGGGTTCTGCACGTTGCTCAAAGCCTGTATCACGATATTGCGCCATGCAATGAGATGGGGGTCGCTACGGTTTGGGTCAATCGGCGCAAAGGCAAAGACGGCTTCGGGGCGACACCTTCTGCCGAGGCGAAACCGACGTTCGTAGTGCGCGACCTGCTTGAGTTGTGGGAGTTGATCGAGGGTCGCCACCCGCAGATTCCGCCGATGGTTGGCGTCGTCATGGGTTCGCAGTCGGATTGGGAAACCATGCAGCACACCGTCGAAACACTCAAACAATTAGGCGTGTCGTGCGAAACCAAAATCGTTTCCGCGCACCGCACACCGGACTTATTGTTCGAGTATGCGGCGACGGCGCGGGATCGCGACATCGAAGTGATCATTGCGGGCGCGGGAGGCGCGGCGCACCTGCCCGGAATGCTCGCGGCAAAAACATCGGTTCCGGTCTTGGGTGTGCCGGTGCAGTCGAAGGCACTCAACGGCATGGACTCGCTGCTTTCTATTGTGCAGATGCCCGCAGGAATTCCCGTTGGAACCTTAGCCATCGGCAAAGCGGGGGCGATCAATGCGGCACTGCTTGCGGCGTCTATTGTTGGCAACAAACGTCAGGAGATTGTAAGGGCTGTGGATAATTTCCGTGCGATGCAGACGCAAAGGGTTCTGGACGCGCCCGACCCAAGCAAGGAAGGGATTGCCGAACCGGAAACAGAACAGAGCAGCAAAGCACAATGAAAATGAGTGGGTCGTTAGGCATAAGAACCCACTGCGGGTACAAGAACGTACCCGCCTAAAAAACAGACGTCCTACGGACGAACCATTTGAAAGATTTGCGTCCCCACTGAGAGGTTGTAATCGCAGCTTATGTGATGGGAAGACGATACTCTCGAAGAGGGGATTTGCGTCCGTAGGACGCCTGTTTTTCAGACGGGTACGTTCTTGTACCCGGTCAAGAGCAAACTACTCTCAAACGATGGAAGTGTTTTTCAGGTGGGTATGCTCTTGTACCCGATGAGGAGAACATTAGTCCAAGAGGTCTACTGAAAACAAATGGAGCGTCGGGTGATGAAGACAGAATCGAGCAGGATCGCACAATGACAACGGCGACGATTGGAATTTTAGGCGGCGGGCAATTGGGGCGGATGCTGGCACTGTCCGGCTATCCGCTGGCGATTCGGTTTCGCATCTACGAGCCATCGCTGGAAGCGTGCGCCGGTATCGTTGCGGAACACAGGGTTGGTGCTTATGACGATTGGGAGGAGTTGCAGCGTTTCGCCGGCGGACTTGACGCCATTACGTATGAATTCGAGAATGTGCCACTGGAAACCGCCCGATTTTTAGAGCGATATGTGCCGGTGTTTCCGCCGTCTGCCGCGTTGGAAGCGGCGCAGGACAGGATCGCGGAGAAGCAGAATTTTGTGCGGCTCGGCATTCCAACGCCCGATTTTGCTGCGGTCACAACGCCGGAAGAGTTGGGCGCGGCGGTGACGCATATCGGTCTGCCGTCTGTCCTCAAAACGTGCCGTATGGGTTATGACGGCAAAGGACAATTTGTGCTGAGAACGCCCGACGATGTTCAGAATGCGGCATCACAAATGGACGGCACGCCGTATATTTTGGAGCGGTTTATTCCGTTCGAGCGTGAATTGTCGCTGATTGCAGTGCGGGGGCGTGATGGAGCGTGCGTATTCTATCCGCTCACGGAGAACTACCATCGCGAGGGAATCTTGCGATTGTCGCTGTGTCCTGCGCCCAATATCACGAGGTCGCTTCAATCGAAGGCGGAAGATTATCTGCGTGTTTTACTCGCTTCGCTGGATTATGTCGGCGTGCTGACCGTTGAGTTTTTTGAGCAAGACGGACATCTCATTGCGAACGAAATGGCTCCGCGTGTCCACAATTCCGGGCATTGGACGATGAACGCGGGCTGTGTCAGTCAGTTCGAGAATCACGTTCGGGCGGTGGCGGGTTTGTCCCTCGGAAGCACAACGCCACGCGGTTTTGCGGCAATGGTCAATCTCATCGGAACCTTGCCTGACATCTCGGCGGTTTTGTCTCTTGAGGGCGCGTTTCTGCATCTTTACGGCAAAGAACCGAAGACAGGGCGCAAAATCGGGCATATTAACCTCTGCGCCGATACGCCCGCACAACGCACCGAATTGGTAGAGCGACTGAACGATTTGATTGCCGTGAAGTAAGGAACAATTTTGATGAGAAATTTGCATACAGTGAATAAAGCTGCTAATTATGTTATCGCGTTCGTTTGTTGTGTGCCAGTTCTCTTTTTGGTGGGAATCAATTTTAAAAGCTCCCGTGCTTCTGTCGAATCGGTTAAAGAGCGCAAACTGCTTCAAGCCGCGCATATTCCCCTGACCCCGAAGGATTTGATTCGTAATCCGCCTGTTCCTGCCGCCGACAATGCCGCCCCGATTTATGTGAAGATGACGCAGAATTTTCTGGCAAAGGACGCTCAACTCAAGGCATTGGAGAAAAATGCCACTAAACTGATTGGTCTCAAGCCCGATGTTTCTCCTGCCAACCTCGCGGACGCCCGTAAACTTCTTGCCCTTACTCAACCGGAACGCGCCATGATAGATCGGGCAATCCAAAAGCCGGAGTGCGATTTCAAGCGACCCTATGACAAAGGAGCAGATATGTTCTTTCCTGAATTGTCACAGATGCGCCGCGCCGTCCGTCTTCTCATGATTCAAGCCACATTGCTTGACAACGAAGGCAAATTCGGCGAAGCGTTACAGCAGATTTCCAAAGGTGCGAAAATTGCCAAACATTGCGGGCAGGATCATTTTGTTATCGCCATGCTGGTTCATGTCGCTCTTATATCAATTCTTGACAGTGAATGGCATCGGTTGGTCAATCGTCATAGAACCGATCCCGAATTTTTGGCGCAAGCGTCGAAAGTCAGCGATGCGTTCACACCGCCTGACCTGAAATCTGTGCTGGAGGGTGAGGTTGTTTTGGGCAGAATGATGATAGAACAGGTTCGAAAAAGGCAGGGGGCTACCGCTCCCTCTTCGGGCAACAGCAACGCACTCACCGATGAACTCGCCCCCCAATTTGCGGATATGTACGAAGAATACTGGCTGACATTCTGGCGTAAAGGATTCGCTGAAATGGACAAAGCAAACAACGATCCGAGGGGCATGGCATTGGCACTCGAAACTGTCTGGAAAGCCGAAGAGATCACGGCAAAACACGACAAATTGGGGCGCATGGTGAACGAGACGATGATACCAGTGACGATTGATGCAAGTCGCCGCGTCATTCATGTTCAAGCGATGCGGCGGATGCGAACACTCAAGATTGAATTGCTGAAATATCGCCTCGCACACAACGCTTTTCCCAACGACCTTAAAAAGTTCGATACCACAACAGCCACTGATCCGTTTGATGGCAAGCCATTGCGTTATAGGCTCGAAGGCAAAGGGTTTCGGCTGTGGAGCATCGGCGATAACCTCAAAGATGACGGCGGACAAGTCAAAATTGGCGACAAACGAGCGGATACTGTCACGGCATATCCCTGAATCTGATAAGAAAGAGTACGACGAAGGGTGCGAATCAAATTTAGGGCGGATGGCTTTCTCTTTCGTTCCGGGGAATGAATTCCCCGGTTAGTCAGTACACGTGTCTTCCAGACACACGCCCGTCTTGAGAGCCTACCCACTTCCAAGCGGGTCTGTCCGCAGGACAGGTGTTTTTGCTAAACGGGGAATTCATTCCCCGGAAACCTCACAGTATGACATATCCCTGAATCTGATAAGAAAGAGTACGACAAATGAAGCGTTTTTATATTTACTTTCTCAGCATTGGATGTCTTTTTTTGGGGATTGCTTCCCCGCTTGAAGCGCAGAAAAAGAAACCCCCTGTTCCCACGTTAGCGGCAATACGCAAAGCGGCACGCGCCGAAGGTTTGCCGCTTTCCGCCGAAGACCTGCGCCGCAAGCCGCCTGTACCTGACGCCGACAACGCCGCGCCTCTTTATGTCCAACTCACCGAACGCTTCGACGCGAAAAAAGCAGAACTGGAGGAGTTGGAGAAGATTGGTCTTAGTCTCATCAATTCCACCACCGGCGATTATTCTTCGGAACAGATTGCGGCAGGACGAAAGATTCTTGCTCTGTCAGCCGCCGAGTTTTCCCTGATCCTCCAAGCCTCTCAAAAGCCCGATTGCGATTTTAATTATCCCTATGAATTGGGACCTGAAACACCGTTTCCGGAGTTTGCTCAAATGCGTCGTGCGGTGCGGTATCTTGGGATCAAATCGGTACTGCTTGATAGGGAGGGCAAAACGTCGGAGGCATTGGAGCAGATTGCCACCGGTGCAAGAATTGGACGCCACGCCGGAAAAGAGCCGACTTTGATCGCCCTTTTGGTGCAACTCGCTCTCGAAGCGATTATGGATCGGCAGTGGCATAAACTGGTCAATCGGCACGCCACTGAAAAGGATTTTCTGGCAAAAGCGGAAAAGGCGAACTCCAATTTCGGCGCACTCCCCAGTATGAAGAATGGGCTGCGAGGAGAAATTGTCATGGGAGCGGTGATCATCGAACAAATCCGCAGTAGAGAGTTCAATTATGAAGAATTTAAGATCAGTCGAGAGGATTTCGAGGAGCGTTTGCCCGCCCGCAATGCCGGAATGTATGAGAAGAATATGCTGAGTTTTTGGCGCAACGCTTATAAGGAAATGAACAAGACGAACGGTGACCCGATGCCGATTCATCTCGTTCTGCAAAAAGCCACCGCAGACGAAGAAAAAACCTACAAAGCAGATGAAGTCGGTCATCTTCTCAATACAATTCTCATGTCCAGTGTGACCCAGCAAGGCAGCAAAATTGTTCGGACACAGGCAATGCGAAGAATGCGAATCCTCAAGATAGAGTTACTGAAATATCGCCTCACTCACGGCACTTTCCCCGATGACCTGAAACAGTTTGATGTAATGACAGTAACCGATCCGTTTGACGGCAAACCATTGCGTTATCGGCGTGAGGGTGCAGGGTTTCGGCTGTGGAGCGTTGGCGAAAATCTCAAAGATGACGGCGGGCAAACCAGAGTCGGCGATAACAAAAACGCGGACGTTGTTACCTTTTATCAATGAGAGTATTCTCTTGGCTTTTCGTCGCTTTATCGAGTTTAGCGAAGAAGTCGGCGAAAACGGGGTCACGGCGAATTTGGTAGGCTTCGCGGCAGGGGTGTCGGTGCGGATCGTTTGCCCAAGTGCAATGGGCGCGGCGACTCCCGTTAAGCGCGGGGGCGTGCGTGAGATAGGGAGAGTTGTAGGGCGCGGCACGCAACGGGCTGACGGTCAATATCGGAGTTGGTATAATCGTCGTCGGAACCCATGCCGGATTGATCAGCCACGCCAGCGGAGCCATATCCCAAATCGGGCGTGCCATTGAAGAGGTTTCCGAGCCGTACAGCAGAAATTCATCGTGCAGATAATCGCCGATACTGCCGCGTCCCTTGACCCGATTCTGCACATCTTCGCGAGAGAGCAACAGATGCTCGGCGACGTTGATACACGGCATTCGGACGAGCGGAACGCCGCTGTCCAAGATGACGCGAGAGGCGAAAACGTCCTGCATAAGATTGAATTCGTCGTTGTCGTGCCACGTTGACGGATGACCGCCAAGCCAGACAACGACGATTTTCTCAATAATGCCCGGCTCATACAGAATTGCGGATGCGACGTTCGTAATTGCCCCAATTGACACGACATAGAGCGGTTCATTGTCAGGTTGAGCGTTGGCAAGAGCAATGAGGTTATGAACCGAATCGCTTGTGACTATCGAACCCGCAAAGCCCGCATCGTCCGCCGACATCCACTGCGGCGCACCGCCATAAACGGGAGGAGGCACAATTTCCTCCAATTCGTCCATCAATCGCACAATCTCATTCGCCACTTCGACGCTTTTTGCCATTCCGACGCCGGGATCGTAACCCGAACGAGAATTGGCAAACGGCGCAGCATGGATCGCCTTCACGTCAAGGCGATCCGATGAAAGGAGCGCGTAGGTGATGGCGTATTGATCGTCGATTTCATTATAGGGATCGGTATCGAGAACCACCGGCACACGTCCCTGTGGAGCGGCAAGACGCGACAGGCGCGTTTCAGGATCAATAGTTGGAAAAGACATCGGCGCGACTCCTTACCAAGCAAACATGGTCAACGGCTATTTTTTCGGCAGATACTTCTCAAACCACTCCGCGAATTTGTCCAAATCTTTTGCCATCTGCGCGGCGTCCCAACCGTGTCCCTTGCCCTTTACAATCACCAATTCATTCGGGATATTGAGCATTTTGAGTTTCGCAATGACGAGTTGCGACTGCTGAAGCGGAACCAGCAGATCGGCGTCACCATGATAGATCAAGGTCGGCGGCATTTTTTCAGTAATGCCGTAAATCGGAGAAAACGACTTGCCGACTTCTTCTAATTTTTCCTGAGAGGTGTCTTTGGTCACGCCGAAAGCGGGCAGGAAGGGACTCATCAGCGGACTGCCGGTTGCCTTGAAACCCTCTTTGCCATAATTGAGAAAATCCGTCGGAGGATAGAAAATCGCGATGGCTTGAACAGCACTGGAGGCGCGATCTACCATGTCTGCCGCTGCGGGCTTGCCGTCGCTGCCATACGCCCCAATCATCAGCGAAAGATGCCCGCCCGCACTTCCACCTGAGATACCGAGACGATTCGGATCGACGCCGTACTCCGCCGCGTGCGTGCGAATAAACCGGACAGCGCGATGAATATCGGGAACGATCTCGTTGAGCGTATATTTCGGCTGACTGCCATGCACCACCTGAAACACCGTCTGCCCGCGCTTGGTAAACACTTTCGCAAGGTCGGCGTTGATATTGTTATGGTTGGAAACCCACCCGCCGCTGACCATCCAAATCACGCCGATTCCATTCGGAGTGGCGGGCTTGAATACGTCCATTGTGAGGGCGACGCCGCCATGTTTGGCATAAATCACATCGGACACGCGGGTATAATCCGCCTCCTGTGCGTGCGTTGTTTTCGTTCCCAAACAGAACAATGCGGTCAAAAGTGCCATCAAAGGCATTCGTCGTCGAATCATCGGTTTGCTTTTAATCCTTATCATAAACTGAGAGTGCTACGCTTTCACCGTACGTTTTTCCAATTCAGCGGCTTCGTCGGCTTCAATCTCGGCAAAAGTCTTGCGGGCGGCGGGCAGGGCAGACGTTGCCGCCTTCAAGTCGCTGAGGGCGACCAGAACCGTATACCGCAGTCGGAAATCTTTCTCTTCGTCGGTCAAGCGGCTTTTGGCTTCCTCTGAAATGCTGTCGAGCCATTTTGTTCGCATTTGCTCCTGAACATCTTCGTGGCGCGTTGCCACGGTATCGAGCATACTTTGCGATTCGATCTCAATCGCTGCTTCCTCGCCATAAAGTTTTTGGATCGTGCCGGTCAATCCGCGAAAATGATTGTAGAACAGCCCGGTTTTGATGTCGTCTGCCGTTGCATCGCGGTCTACAATCTGAACGCGATCTCCTTCTTTCCAAGTCGCCATAATTTGTTTTTTCCTTCCTTTGGATGACCACCCCCTAACCCCCTCCTTCCGTAAGGAGGGGGAATCAAAGACTCCCTCCCCTAAGCGAATGTTTCGTAAGGAGGACTCTGGCTCCCTCCCCTTACGGAAGGGGAAGATTGAGCGGGTGCATTGACTCCCTCCCCGCGCAGTCCCTCCACAAGGGCGGGTACATTGACTC
>Ga0163154_10009700_pt1 | contig 10913 bp, 12 predicted proteins | sample OliLakLV19MP9P1_FD_148649 | JGI IMG/M metagenome (GOLD analysis project Ga0163154, IMG submission 148649) | Freshwater microbial mat bacterial communities from Lake Vanda, McMurdo Dry Valleys, Antarctica - Oligotrophic Lake LV.19.MP9.P1 | ecosystem: Environmental > Aquatic > Freshwater > Lake >...
AGCGATCCTGCGCTGCATGATCGAAATGGGCTACCGCGAATCGCTTGACGCGGATGCTGAACTCCCTGATAGATTGCTTCCTCAGGAATACTTCGACCTCTTCAAGTCATCCTAATTCCCTCACTCTAATCGAATCGAATGCCAACCACCCCCGCTCAAACGGGGGCTTTTTTCATTTCAGGAGAAAGCTCATGGCGCGTGCCGAGTCCAAAATGATCATGGGCTATCTGCCCATCGAGGAGCGCCACTATCCAGCGCTTCTTTCGTTAGTGGCACCCGCCACGCCAGCGGTGAAACTGCTCGATCCGTTCGCAGGGGAAGGTGCGTTCCTTGAAGCAGCGGCGAAAGCGTGGAACCTAACACCTTACGCCAATGAACTCGACGGAGATCGTGCTGCGGCGTGCATTACTCGTTTTGGCGCAACGCAAGCAGTGCGCTGTGATGTCGAACGGTTGGTCGCCTCGAACAATGCCTTCGGTGCTGCTTGGCTCAATCCGCCCTACGATCATGACGCGGGTGCGTCAGGCAGCAAACGCGTCGAGTTTCGCTATCTGCGCCATGCGTGGAAATGGGTGCAGGAGGGCGGTCTCGCGTTTTGGTGCATCTATCGCCAGCACATCACGAGCGAAGCGGCAGCATTCTTCGCCAAACACAGCATCCGTGTCGATGTCTGGGCGCTGCCGGGCAAGCATCTTGGCGAGTACGACCAAATGATCGTCGCCGCTGTCAAAGGTGTTCCACTGAATCCCACTTCCCTCTACGAGCAGATCATCCGTGACCGCGACAACCCACAGCCACTTACTGTTCAGTCCGAACCGATCTACCGCCTCCCTGCGCCGCGTCCGATTCAGCGGTTCGTGTTCGCACCAGATATGCTGGATGAGGTTGCCGGACTGCGGCTCATCGAAGAACAAGGCGCATGGAAGACCGGTGGGTTTCAAGCGCTGCTTGATGTGCCACCGCCACCGACCCAGATCGAACCCGTTGTCGCACCGCGTCCGGGGCATCTCGCACTCGTTCTCGCGGCGGGTGTAGCCGACGGAGCGGTCATCGAGTCAGACGAATATGGGCGAGTGGCACTGCGGGGCAAGACACGCCACGTCGAGCAAATCGCCCGTATCGAGATCGAAGCTGATCCCAATGATCCTGAACGACAGGTCAAGAAGACCACCATCCGCTTGAAACCGACGACCACGCTGACACTGCTCGGTGCGGACGGCACAACCGTCGAGATGGAAGGTGACGAAGCGCTGCTGGGTTTCATCACGTCCAACAAGCGTTCGCTGGCGCAGTACCTCAATGCCAAGTTCCAGCCGATGTACCGCTTCGATATGAACGGGATTGGACGCTGGTTGGACAGTATCCGTTTGAAGGGGAAACACAAGCTCTACACAGCCCAAAAGCACGTCATCGCGGCAGTGACGCGCGGATTGCAAGACCGCGACAGCATCCTGCTGATTGGTCAAATGGGCGTTGGCAAGACGGCGCTCGGAGGCGCTGCTTCTATCGCCATCGCGTCGCACATCGCGACTGCCTTTCAGGGAGAAATGCGTTCCGATCAAGTGACTCTCATCGTTGCTCCCCCCCACTTGATTGACAAGTGGAAACGCGAACTGGTCAGCATCGCGCCAAAAGCGTTTATCGAACGCCTTGACCGCCATGAGGAGGTTCGCCAATTCATGTCCAAAGTCGAGACCGTCGGCGCGACCGTGCCAAAGATCGGACTGATCAAGCGTGACCTGACCAAGCTCGGTTGCCCGTGGGAACCCTCGGTTGTCTGGCGGAATGAAGCGGTCGCCCTGTGGCGGTACGGTGCGCCCGTGCCGGATGGTTATTTGCCCCAACAGCGCATTCGACGGGAGCGCGTGCCGAAATGTCCCCACTGCGGTTCGGTCGTCATGCAGGAAAAGAAAGGCATGAGCGCGCCCGCCTCGCAAGCGTGGCTGGAAGGTGGCAAGCGGACGTGTGCGGTATGCAGTTCCCCGCTCTGGCGTGAGAGCCGCGACCGGGGCGCACAGCCAAGACCGGGCGAGAAGTATCCACCGAAGAATCCGCGCTACCGCCTCGATGAGTACCTCAAACGCATGTACCCAGATCGCGTGTTTTTGCTCATTTGGGACGAGGTGCATGAGGCGCAGCATTCGGATACCGGCAACGGCGAGGCGTTCAGCCGCATGGCAGGGATGGCAAAAAAGGTACTGGCGATGACGGGTACACCGTTCAACGGACGGTCGTCGTCGATCTTCAACCTCGAATATGCGCTCAATCCGCGTGTGCGCGAACGCTACAACTGGGGTGGCGCAAAACGTCTCAGTCCAAAAGATCGCGGTTCGCGCGGATTTCAGGAGGTCATCAGCGAGAGTGCTAATCAGCGCGGGCGTGCCGAATCGCGGTGGGTTAGTGAGATGGGAGTGCGCGAGCAGGTCGTAGAAGAACGTCCCTCTTACGACCGTGACACCGGCGCATACACCGGAACATCGACTTACGAACGCCCCTATCAAGAAGCGCCGGGCATTTCACCGCTCTTGGTTGCCGAGGTGCTGGATCACGCGATTTTCTTCTCGCTTGGCGATCTGGGCAAGGCGCTCCCACAGTACGAGGAAATCGCGCTGCCGGTTGAACTCGACCCGGATGTCTATGCCGAATATGATCGCACCCGCGCTCGCTTGAAAGACTATCTGATCCAGCGGCGCTGGGAAGGCGATGCGACGTTTCGCGGAGCCTATCTGCAATGGTCGATGGGGTGGGTGAACGCACCATTCCGCCCCTATGAAGTCATCCACAATCTCAAACATCCCATTACGGGAGCGAAAGAGCCGTATACCGTCGCCTCAATCCCGTCCTATGGCGAAGAACGCATCTACGCCAAAGAGCAGGCACTCATCGATCTCGTGAAAGCAGAGCTTGCCGAAAATCGTCCCTGCGTCATCTACTTTCGCCAGACCGCGACGCGCGACATTCAGCCTCGTTTGGAAACACTGCTGCGCCAGCATGTACCTGAGGCGCGGACATTCATCCTCAAGAACACCGTCGATGCCGAGCGGCGCGAAGCCGTCATCGAGCGCGAAATCGCCAAAGGGACGAACGTCGTGTTGTGCAATCCTGAGCTTGTGAAAACGGGCTTGGATTTAATCCACTTCCCGACGCTGATCTTCTACGAACTCGTATTCAATCTCAGCACGCTCATGCAGGCGGCGGCACGTTCGTATCGGCTGAATCAGACGCACGAACACTGCAAGGTGTTCTACCTGTTTGCCGAAGGGACGATGGAGCAGACCGCCGTGCAGTTGATGAGCCGCAAACAGCGCGCCGCAAAATTGCTCACCGGCGATATCGGCTTGACTGGGTTGGATGCGCTCACGGAATCGGAAGGCGGTTTCGAGGAAGCTTTGCTTGAAGCCATCGGACACGACGAAACGCTCCTCGATCCATCGCAGTTGTTCAAGTCAGCAGGTGCAGTCAGCGAGATCGACACGGAAGATGCAGGCTACTGGAACGTCGAAGGGGCGGAAACGCTTGTTGCTGAGTCGCTGGTTGACGAAACCGACCCCCTCATCGCCTTGGCGCTCGAACTGGGCGGCACGGTCACACCGATACCTTCGGTGAGCTTCGCTATCAACGAAATGGTGTTGGCAATAGCCCCAGTCGAGGTTGAAACGACAGCGCGTCCGGTCGATGCCGTCATGACTTACCTCGAAACGGTTCACCTGATTGCGGATGATGCCGCATGGCAGCGGTTGCGAGCGGAACTGCTGATGATGCTTGACGGCGGCACGCCAACCCAGATTGGTGCATGGCTGACCGAACAGCGCATCGTTTTTCCGGGCTGCGAAGCGGAAGTTGCAGCAAAGGTCATCGCGCTTGCTGGAAATAATGCGGATACTGAGCCGCAAAAGCGAGAACCTCCGCACCCCGTCGCAGCGCCAAAGCGCAAACGAGAACCGGAGCGCCAGCCTCACTCGTTTCCCCGCCGCGAACCACTCTACGAAGAAGCGCTCACCCAACAATTGGCGTTGTTTTGATGTCATGCGCGACGAACGTCACGTCTTCTTTGCGGCACTGCTCGCTCGCTGCAATGCGTTTTCCCACACCTACCTCACGCTCACCGCCATTCATCCCGATGGGAAACAGCCGACACCCTCGCGCCATGTCCGATTAAACGATGCGACTGCACTGCAAGAGGCACTGGCACGGCTCGACGCGGCGAATGTACTGGGTTGGGGCGCATTCTTCGCGGTCGGGCTGCGTCCTCCCGGCTTGACCCGCTGGAAACGCGGCGGTGCGGCGGATGTCATCGCGCTGCCGGCATTGTTCGTCGATGTCGATGATCCGTCACTCGAAGCGCTGGCACGATTGCAGCATACTCAGCCATCCCCCTCTTGCATCGTGTCGAGTGGCGGCGGCTATCATGTCTATTGGTGGCTGAATGAACCGACCACCGACCTGAACACAGCCCGACTGCTCTTACGCGGGCTGGCAGAAGCATTGGGTGGGGACAGCCTCAGCGTCGCTCAGAGCTTACGTGTAGTCGGTTCGGTGAACACCAAACCATCGCGCGGAAATGTCATGTGCAGCCTGCTTCAACTTCACGAGCGGCGCTATGCTCTGGATGACTTTGCTGCCTATCTTCCGCGTCCGTCTCCACGTCCCACATTGCAGCGTAGCCAGATAACGACATCCTACGTTCCGAGTGCCGACCTGCTCACTCTCGTCGTAAGTGCGCTCATGCAGCGCGGCGGCAGAATGCGCGGCGACTGGGTGAACGCTGCGTGTCCGTTTCCCGAACGCCATAGGAATGCCGACCAACACCCGAGCTTCGGCTTCAATATCCGCAGCGCATACGGCTTTTGCCACGTCTGCGGCACGCTGCTGCTCAAGGATTTGTGCGCCGCGTTGAATGTTCGCCCGTCCGATCACGACGGTATGACACGAAAGGAGGTGATGCCCAGTTCCGCAGCTCGTGTTTCAAGTCGAATACTCACCCGTTGATTCCATGAAAGGAATTTGTCATGTCCAAGAACTCCACTCCAAAGCCACCGACGGTCATCACGCTCACACTGCCCGAAAACGAAGATGCCACGCACAGCGGCACGCTGCTCGTCCAGCGCGGCGATCTTGCCCGACTGCATCAGTTCACCTACACCCGTATCGCTGATTTGAGCGAGATCATCGCCGACGCGCTCATTGCCTTCGCTGCCGTCGAAGCCGACCCGCCGATCATCCCCGAAGCGCCGCCACCCAAGCCGCAGCCAACGAAGAAAGTGGCAGTACCCACGCCATCCGCCGAACCCACCGTCGATGTTCCGCTTAAGAAAGGGACGAAAGCGGTCAAGATCAGCCACCTCAAGATCGTTGGCGGGGAGACGGATGCCGCCGCCTATCGTCAAGCCGTTCTGCTCGCGGGCAAGCTCATCGATGGCAAGCTCTGGGACGGCGAGAGCCCGATCCGCATCGACGACGTGTATGCGCTGGCGAAGAAGATGAAGCATCTGACCGAGCGCGATCTGTCCTTGTTCACGCTGCAAGACTTCGTGCAGGTGGGGATGCTCGAACCGGGCGATACGCCGGAGGAGCCGGCGGGCGAACCGGATGTGTTTGATGAAGTCGATGAGGACAGCGAACCGCTGACGCTCACGCCGCCGCGCAAAACCCCGATCTCCGCCAACGGACACCACAACGGTGCCTCCAATCAGACCGCGCTTCTCTAGTTCACCTATTCTAAGTAAAGGACAACGTACCATGACCGACCAAAACCTGACCCAACCGACCCGCGTGTTCAAGATCGGCGCGACGCGGATTGTCGAAGACCCGTCCATGTCCGGCGCGACCAACGAGCAGGTGCGCGATCTGCTCAAGACGAACTACCCGGAAATTGCCAACGCGACCCTTCGTGAGCGTGAGGAGAACGGGATGCGTATCGTCGAATTCTTGCCTCAGCCTGGACGCAAAGGCTAGCGGCGATGTTCGGTTCTCCGCTCGGTGTGACTTAAAGCATAAAATGTCCGTTTGGACACTTTATGCTTCCAAATCGCAGCGGACACGTTATGGTTTCGCCCGCCTTCTAATAGCTGCCGAGCGGAGAATGACATCCTCTGCGCGATTGTTGTTCCCGTTGCATACCCAAGCCGCCTCTAAACGATGGGACGTTTTATGCTTCAAAATTCACAACTTTGGACAGGATATGCTTCAAGAACCATGACTCAAACTCCGCAAAACCACTCCAATATCACCCGATTCGGACAGGATATGCTTCAAAATGAGGACATTTTATGGGTCAAGTCACACTCGGATTAGACGATCTGCGCGCTTGTTTTGCATCCATCGCGCCGGTCGAATTGAAGGGGATGGGGCTGCTGCGGGAGCAGCCTCATCTCATCGCGGGTTCGTCTCGCATCGCACGCCCCCAGTTGGTGGAAGCGGTGACGGAAATCGTCGCCTACACCGGGCGCTGCGCGGCGGCAGCACGTCAATTGGCAAACCTCACGCCTATTCCCCTGCTGTCCGCGACCATTCTGGAGTTTGGCATATGAACCCGCTGACTGAGATGTACGAGCAACTTGCCGTCTCGCTTACCGCCGATCCGCTCCTCCTGTTGGCATCAGCCGTCGCCGCGTTCGATCCGTTCTGGGCGGACTTTGACGAGGCAGACATCGACTACGACACCGATCCGCTCACGATCGCTTTGCAGGTCACACGCGGCGCGTTCCCCGATATCTATGCGGAAGCCGTCGAGCGACTGCGGGCAGATGCGCCGTATGGAGAGATGGATCGACTGCTCTGCAAGGCAATCTCCGCCAAAGGCATCCCACTCGACGACCTTGACACGATTGGCTGGGGTATACCGATGACTGCTGTTGGCGTTGATCTTGAAGACCCGGAATTCTACGCTGTCCACACCGATCTCCTGCCCGTTCTTGCGCCGTTCGGTATCGACCTGCCCGAAGGTGAGACTTACAGCGTCGATCTACCGGAGTGCGTCTATAAAGTCGGCTGTGCCATCGCTACCAGCTTGCATGAGCAAACCGACCCGGCACTGCGGCAAGTCGGTTGGTTGCTCGGCTGGCTCTTTAGCTGCACGGGGAATTCGCTGGTCGATTACAGTGACGAAGCTCTCGCGGAGATTCCGCCGCTCTCGTGGTCAGCCGACGACATCGCGTTCGCGGTCGAACTGATTGAAGAAGCAGATGGCATCATGCGCGATGTTCAGATGGGACTCGATTTGCTCAAGACCACCCCCGAATTGATGGCAGCAGTGGAGCGGAATATCACATATCTCTACCGTGAACTGAAGAAGAAAGGAAAACTCGATGAACGGACCATCCGATTGGAGTGGACGGGCACTGTCGGCGGCGCTGACGGAACAACCGTCGTTGACATTGGCGTTTTACAGCTTCGGTGTGATGCTGTGTAAGACGGATGGAGAAGTGACCACGGAATTTGCCGTTGACCCCGGTCAAGTCGCGCTGGCGCTGGCGGCGAAAGTGACCTTTGACACCGGACTGCTCGGCGGAAACACCCTGCTCGTCCGGCAGGACGGCGTGAAGAAGACAATCATCGAATACCGTCCGCCGCAGAAGACGGGCATCTTTCTCGATGACGCGGAGACGGCGCTGCGTGTGCCGCTGCCCGGTCTGGTCATGATCCGCGTCACGACGGATGAGAAAGCACCTGTCTATGGCGTGTATGCCGTGAAGCGCCGCCCGGAAAAGCTGGACATTCCGCTGTTTCATGCTCCATTGCCCAACGTATTCGGCTCCGGCGCGGTCTGCTGGGGAACGGTGCAGCGTGTGACCGATACGGCGCTGCGGAGTGCGTCACTGGCAGACGACTGGACGATGCTGCTGGGTTCATCGTTTGGGGATCATGCCGTCGGCGGCAAGAGCAAGCGTGAACCGCGTGATATCCGCAAACTGCTCATTGACCTCGAATCGAAGAAGGCGCGGGCGTATCCGAAAGGCGATCTCATCCCGGTCAAGAAGACGCTGGCACACGTATTAGGGGATGAATCGTGAACACGTTCGACCCGAACACGCATATTCAGACCATCGTCATTGTTGGGTGCGGCGGGACAGGCGCTCAAGTGGCTCGCATCGTTGGGCGTATCGTCTACGACATGCAGCGCGCTCGCCTGCATACGCCGAAGATTGTCCTAATCGATCCCGATATCGTGGAGGAAAAGAACGTCGGGCGGCAGTTGTTCACCCCGGCGGATGCGGCGCTCCGATTGCCGAAAGTCGAAGTCGTCGGCAGACGCTTAAACATGGCGCTCGGTCTAGACATTTCGTGGATTGTCGAGCCGTTCAACCATGAGAAACATGGAGATCGCTACGGCTCACAGGTGGTGATTAGCTGCGTGGATAATCACCTAGCGCGGCGCGAACTGCACCAGGCACGCGGCATCCTGATCGGGGCAGGTAATTACCATGACGGCGGGCAAGTGGTCATCGGCAATACGCCAGATGTGGAACTGATGCGGCGGCACCTCGACGGAAAGGATGGTAAGTACGCCTATCTGCCAAAAGAAGGGCTGTTGTTCCCGTCACTTCTCGAACCCGAAGCCCTCACCCCAGAGCCGCAGCCTGCGCTCTCGTGTGCCGAACTCGTCCTACGCGGTGAGCAAGACATTTTAATCAATGATTGGATGGCATGTGTCGTCGGTCAGTACGTCGCGGCACTTTTGCGACGGCAGCTCATCCGCACCTTTGCCAGTTTCATCAGTCTCGATGGGATGAGCATCCGCAGCCTGCCGATCTGCCGCGAAGAGCTGTCCCCCTATTTGGAGAGGAATGAGTAATGATTACCTTGATTGTGGAGTTCAACGAGACCATTGGCTTTTGGCAGTTCGTTGTCAAAGAGGATGAGGCGATCATCCACTTTCGTCCCGGTTTCCGCACTCGTGAACATGCAGAACATGTCGGTGACGGATGGATTCGAGATCACTTGGGTGGCATTCCACTTGAAGAAGATGAGGAGGGATAACGATGCTGCAAGGCAAACGCCAGAACACGCATCACTCGAAGCTGCCGCCGCCGGGTGGTGTGGGTCGCATTGTTGGTTTGAGTACCGTCGATCCCCGCCGCAAGTGTATTGTCAGCCATTACCCGCTCTGCGATAACGTGATGCCCTTCAGCCGGGGCATTCACACCGTCTTCATCCGTTTTTTGGACAACAGCGAAATTGCCCGTTTCAGCGGGATCTGGTTCGAGGCGTGGGAATAAATATGATAACCGATCTCAGTCATCTCGACTGGCAGCCTGTGATTCTGCTGAAGGTGGTGCGCGTGCCGTTCGGTGGAATCAGTGGATTATCGCTCAAGCGTGCCTATCTCGCCCTATATGAGGGACAGTTGCTCTACGCCGATTGGACGCTGGAAGCATCGGAGCGCAGTGAACCGTTGGTGTGCGCGACCGGATGGATATTCACCTCACCACCGGAATATCCCGAACGACTGCAAGGGAAGGGCGCACATCTCATTCCATCCGGGACATGGGCACTGCCGTATTCCGACCCTCTTTACAGCCTTTACAGTCATGCCAGCACCTTTCTCACTCACTTGATCAAGCGCATCGACACCCAACCGACGGCTGATGACACCATCACCTTGTTGGTTCGCCTCTCGCAAATTCTCTAGTCTCGCCAAAGGACAATCTCATGACGCAAGACCTGAATGCTGCTGCCATGCAACGGTATCATGACCTTTTTGATTCCACCCAGTACAACACTATTGGCGAATTCCTCGCCTCCAATCTGAACGCCGACCGTGACGACCAGCGTGTCGTTGATGGCATGATCGCGGTGCAGAACGCAGCCTTCGAGCTGTGCGGAAACATGGTCTTTAACGACGCATGGCACAAACTCGCGGTGCTTTGTGGGCAGAGCTTTCTCTCGTTTCACACCGTTGACGCCATGCGTGACTTTCTGCGTCGCTTCGCACCCGACGATATGCGAATTGATGACTTTGAGGCAACCGCCAAAGGGATGCTGTGCACCTACAGCGGATTGGATGACCTTAAGACGGCGACAGCACATGCCAATGGCGTTCACTCATGGCGGGGGCGGATGGCATATGAACTGCTTGCCGCCGTCGATTATTTGACTCAGACAGCGATCCAACTGCTGGCGCACGGGGACGAGACCTATACCCGTGAGAAACTGCAAAAGGGGTTGAACCGGATCACCGGTGCGCTGTATGAAGGCATCCGTCATAGTGAGCAACCGTCACTCTACAATTACAAAAGCACCTACTTCCCCGATGAGCGCGACCGCTGATACACTCTCACCACGCTGGCGTTTCTAGCCGGAGTAGTCCTTCGTTGTGACCTAGCCGTTCTTGAGGCGCGTTGCAGTCCAAGCAGCATCCATCTGGCTCAAGGTAGCGTGCAGTTCGCCCTGCGTTCGTAACCTGTCCTCATCGCCTATCGCCCCTTGCTGACTGATCCGCCGTCAGTATTGTCCCTCACTCACTGGAACCGTCTTTGCCGCGCATTGGACTGACCTGCCAAAACCTGCTTGCATTCACCCTGAACACACCGTCTCTAGCCATCTGGTCATCTGCTGCTCGTCGCGCCATGCTCTCCTCTTGCGGGGCGCTTTGCCCATCCGACCTGAAAGCGTGCCGATTTGTCTCTGACCATCCTAGCAGGCGCGCCGCCCGTCAAAATCCTTCGGATTTCGCTTGACCCGATTGCATCTGGCTTGTGCCGCTTGCAATGCTTTGCATTGCCGCTCATTGCAATCGGGTAGCGCCCGTTGGGTGACGGATCGGTTTCATCGCCTGCTTTTGTCCTGTCAGAAATCGGCACAGGGTCGATGGATAACGAAAGCGCGTAGGCGCGAGGAGAAACAGATCATGGGGACGAACCAGTTGCACTCGCTGCATATTCCGTATCGTTGATTGAAGTGCGGTATTCTTC
>Ga0163154_10009704_pt1 | contig 10907 bp, 14 predicted proteins | sample OliLakLV19MP9P1_FD_148649 | JGI IMG/M metagenome (GOLD analysis project Ga0163154, IMG submission 148649) | Freshwater microbial mat bacterial communities from Lake Vanda, McMurdo Dry Valleys, Antarctica - Oligotrophic Lake LV.19.MP9.P1 | ecosystem: Environmental > Aquatic > Freshwater > Lake >...
ATGTATGCAAAAACTCGGGACAATCTACAAAGGACTCTCGATCTGCAATGGTTAGTTCACAACTTTGTCCGGGTTCATTTCACAACCAAAGTGATCCCGGCAGTGAAACTAGGGATTTTGGCAGTCGAGTTGTCATGGATGGAACTATTCTCAATTCGTTATGCCTTCTAACCCATATTTATGAAAGCATTCAGCCTTCCTTATCCAACGGAACCAGTGCCCACAATCATACAAGATGATCTCCGCCCCATACCCTTTTGTGGCGGCCTGTTTCACTGGAGGTGAATCGCTTGGCATGATGATCGTAGTCGGAATGCCAAGCAGTTTTCCACAAAGAGCGATCGCGTGCGCATGGTTTCCGGAAGAATACGCTAATACACCCTGCTGCTTTTGGGTTGGAGAAAGCTGGGTCATGGTGTTAAATGCACCCCGAAGTTTAAACGACCCTGAAGTCGCTGAGCGGCGGCTTCAATATCTGCGTAAACTACAGGTAGCTCTTGCGCTAGGTGGTCAGTGAGAGGGGGGAGGGGCATATGGCTCTATTTCGTTGAGTCTAAGTCTGAAAACGCGGCGCGGATCTCTTCCATCCGTTTGCGATTCACACCTAGGTCAGATTTTCCTAGTCGAGAGGCAGAGCGGACATGAATAACCTGGTCAGCCTCATCTAGGTAAAACTCTACATCGTCTACGAAGCCCATCAGCGGAGTGGCAAACTCAGCATAGAGATACGTGCTGTTTTCGGTGATGAGTTTAGTCCGTGGCATGGATTGAAGGACAGATTTCAGAGTCTCGATCGCCTGCAATGGCTCAGACTGGTAAGTAAATGCGGGGATACTGTGTTCTGTATCGGCTGTTGCACATTGACTGCTAACGCAGTTGGGTGAATCAGGGCAAGGTGCTAGTTTTCCTTGGTTTAGACCAAGATTATCGGGTTTTTTGCCTGCGAATGAAAACAAAGGAGAACCTCCAGAAGGCGTGTTACTGTTAGGGCGAGTTGATGAAGCTTGGGCACTGAGAGGAGCTGGACTGAGTGCCAGTAAGGCTACCAGTAAAGATATCAGCAGGGCAGTAAAGATTGACTTGGGCACAAACGCTCCTCTGGTTTTAGATGTCTAAGTAATTTTCATTGGACAACCAGCTTTGAATGAGAATCACTGTCGTCCTTCTTTCATTACTTTACAAGAGATACAGGGAGTGTTACCTAGATATAGGGGGTATCTGCTGTGTGTGATGTTGATTGCAAATGTGGTTTTGCGAATGGAGTGCAGCTAAAAGCTTGTGAATATCGAAGATAGTGAAGGTAGTGAAGACTACCCGCAAGAATTTAGACATGTCCCTTCAGCCTACCCACAAGCCTAACCATAATATTTAACTCAGGAGATGCTGTGATTATGTTTTCATCAAACAATGTTGCTAAATCGTCTATTTCCCCTAGTTTTAGCGCACCGCTAAATTCTCGCTCTACTGATGAGATGGTGACTAGAAAAGGCACTCAATTTGCTGGGCGTGCTGCTCAGTCTGAGCCAGGTGGAAATCTTAGATCTGCCCAAGTGATTAAACCGATCCCAGGAGCTTTCAAGCGGGCGGATGCAGTCGGGAAGGGCGATCGCGATATGTTCAAAGCCGTTTTGACGGCTGCCACCAAGGTAGACATCTCCTTCCGTAACAAGGCACTTACGCCTGTTACTCTGTCAATTTTGGATAGCCAGGGCAAGGTGATTAGTTTCGGGGGACAAAGCCTCAGTCAGGCGGTCAGCAGAGGAACATTGGTGCAGTCGTTAACAGGTGTTTTACCAGGGACTTATTTTATTCGACTGGTGACAAAAGCAAAGTCTCCGGCTAAGTATCGAATTAACGTGACTACTGCTTCGTTGAGTGTGCCGACGTAATTAATCTCCTTGGTGCTGGCTAGCTTGAAGCACTATGCTGAGCGGCTCGAAAACTAAAGCTTTTCAGTATAGCGCTTCAATTCCAGAGCCATTCGTCGTAGTCCTTGCTGCTCATTGCGACGAATAAATGGGAAAAATAGTCTCCCCAGGCTGCCTGAAAGGATTTCGCGGTGAATGTATTGAGTGCGATCGCCCCCCAAGTCCTGTAATTCAAAGGTGTGTTCGTTTTGAATCCCAGGAGCTATGTATAGCCAGTGGAGGCAAGTCTCTGTTTGGAGTACCGTGATGCGCGGCTGAATTTCGGTTTCTTCTTCTTTGGGGACGCGTTTGATCGAAAGTAGAACTGTATTTCCTTGCTTTAAAGCCTGACTAGGTGAGAGGTCGTATAGAAAAGTATTCCATTTAAACCAATTGTGTTTTTCGATCAATACCTGCCAGACAACGCAGCGTGGTGCATTAATTTCAAGTTCAGCATAGAGGCTAGGCATAACAACAGAATCGAGGACTAGGAAGAACGCAGGAGACTGAACGCCAACGGACTTAAGGTGTTTCTGTCGCGATCGCCTGCCCAATAAATTTGGTATAAATGCGATCGCACCGCGCGGTTTCGACACCTGTAGTAATTTGATATCCGCTCCTTTCGTAAAGCTTAACGGCTTCCTTCAACCTGCTGGCGGTTTCTACCCAAATTTGCTGAAAGCCGCGATCGCTGATGGCTTGTTCTAACGTCTGTAGCAAAAACGTACCTAAACCCTGTCCTCGACTTTCGGGCAACAGATACATTTTTCGGATTTCTACAGCCTGCTGGCCGCGAGAAACCGGATAAAATGCAGCCGTATCGACGAGACGACCTTGCCGCTCGACGACCCAAAATTCTCCATCTGTCCGCCAATACGCGTCCTCAACTTGGAATACATCGCGATCGGCGGCGGCAGGTTCAGCGGTCAAACCGTATTCTGTTAAGACAGTCTGGATCAGTTCAAACTCTAATCCATCACTTAACTATGAATTCTTGTCTCAGGATGTAACGTTGAGAGCAATTGACTTTCGACCGTGGCTAGTTCTTCTAGGCGGTTGGCGACTGTATCGCGATCGCAGTAGGTGTTGGCTAGCGTCCAGTACAGCCCATAGTGGCGCGCTTCGGATGCCATTAAGCCGCGATAAAATTGAGCCAGGGCTAGGTCGGGACAATGGTCGGCCAGTAGTCCTAAGCGCTCGTGGCTGCGGGCTTCAATCAGGGCGGAAATTAGCAGGGAGTCAAGCAATCGATGGGGTTCTTGGGAGCGAATTTGGGCTTTAAGTCCGGCGGCATAGGGCGGAGAGGAAAGCGGCGCGAGGGGAATATTGCGTCGATCGAGCCACTGGTTAACCTGTTCAAAGTGCTCTAATTCTTCTTGGGCGATCGCCGTCAGTGTCCGCACTAGCTTGGCGTTGGACGGATAGCGGAACATCAAATTGAGCGCTACACCCGCTGCTTTACGCTCGCAATGAGAGTGATCAAGCAAAATCGTGTCGAGGTGGGCGATCGCCTGCTCTACCCAGGCGCTAGAGGTGGGCTGTTGCAGAAATTTGATCGGTTTGGCGCAGGAGAGTTCCATCTATGTGAAATATGCCCAGTGAAATATGCCCAATTAACACAATCGTCGGATCTAGGTGCTTAAGACTAAGTTATCTCGATGGACTACCGTCTCGACCCCGACATACCCCAAGATAGTGGCGATATCTTCGGAATGCCTGCCGCGAATTTGCTGCAATTCGATGTGGCTATAGTTGACGATGCCTCGGGCAATTTCTTGCCCAAGCGGGTCACACAACTGCACCGCATCTTGGCTTTGGAATTCGCCTTCGACTTCGACAATGCCAGCCGCTAATAATGATTTTCCGGCTTTACAAATCGCGTTGACGGCACCTCGATCCAAGTATAGTTTTCCGGCAGGAACTAGCCCATTCGCAATCCAGCGTTTGCGGGCATTGAACGGCTGAGGTTCTGGTTCAAACTGGGTACCGAGCGGTTCGCCTTGCAGAATCTTTTCGATATTGTCTGGCGATCGCCCTTCGGTAATCACAGTTCTGACACCTGAGGCTGTGGCAATCTTCGCGGCCGAGATTTTGGTAACCATGCCACCGGTGCCCCAGCTACTGCCGCGATCGCCCACTTCAATCGTGCCTTGAAGCTCGGCAATATCATCTACCAAACTAATTGGTTCTGCCTCTGGATGAGATCGCGGATCTGCCGAATATAGCCGATCTACGTCTGTCAACAAGAACAGCCAGTCTGCTTCGACCAAGCTGGCCACCATGGCCGATAGGGTGTCATTGTCGCCAAACTTCAGCTCTTCTACAGCCAAGGTATCATTTTCATTGACAATCGGAATGACGCCGAGCTTGAGCAGCTGACGAAAGGTGCGGTAGGCGTTGACATAGCGGCTCCGCTGAACTAAATCGCTACGGGTTAACAGAACCTGCGCAATTGGCTGTTCTAAAGAGGTAAAAAAGTCATCGTAGACTCGCATGAGCCGCCCTTGGCCTACTGCTGCCACCGCTTGCTTCAGGGCAATGGTGCGTGGCCGTTCTTTCAGTCCCAATCGAGCACACCCGACGCCCACAGCTCCAGACGATACTAAAATTACCTGATGACCCTGTTGCCGCAGGCGGCTGAGCACTTCTACCAGCTTGGCAATGGTAGATAGGGCAAGGTAGCCCGTATCGGGCTGGGTTAGGCTAGACGTGCCAATTTTGATGACGACAGTTTGAGTCATGAGCAGGAGAAGAGTTTCTAAGTCAAAGAACGCCAAGACTTACGAAGAAGACCTGACGCTCTTTGAATATTTCGAGGGATCTATCGGTTAGGGCCTTCATATTAGGTGACCCCATTTGAATTATCAGTATCATTTCAGGGAAAATGAATATTTATTTGTTTCGTAATGTTTTCTCTATATTTGCTGAGATGTAAATTTGTTGCGAAATGTAATGCTTTGTTTATGACTTGGGCGGCAGCATCGCTCCAAGTGCCTGTGATATCCAAACTTCCAGGTTATGAACCGGGTAGCGGCGAGTGGCCTCGGCTGGGTTAACCATCGGTTCTACCAAAATAGTAAACATCCCTAAGCGGTTCCCGGCAAGAACGTCGGTAAAGAGGCGATCGCCCACCATTGCCACTTGCTCAATCGGAATTTGCATTGCCTCTGCGGCTTGCCTGAGTTTGCGGCGAGAGGGTTTGCGTGCTCCTAGGAGATAGGGCAAATCTAGGGTTTTAGCAATACCGCTAATTCGAGTCCGACTCAGATTATTGCTGACTAGCCAAATAGAGAGGGTGGGCTTGAGGCTCTCCACCCAAGCGTGCAGTTCATCAGAGGCTTGGGCAATATTCATCGGTACTAACGTCTCGTCTACATCCAATATCAGCCCTTTGAGGTTGTTTTGATGTAACATCTCCGGCGTTAGACGAAGAATGCATCCTCCCAAAACAATATCTGGCTGTAAAAGTTTCCCCCACGACATAAAGCAATACCTACTATATGATCTCAATTGACTTAGCAGTAGTGAGTATTAGCCTCTACTGGGCTGATTTTGGAGCTGCACCCGGTGCTTGGTTCTGGGATGCCAAGTCCTCGTCTACAGCAACCTTAGCTCCTTCATGTTCGGCCAGGGTGCGACTAAAAATGTGGGTGCCGTCGTATCGAGCCATGAAAAAAAGATAGGGCGTATCGGCGGGGTTGAGAGCTGCCTCTAGGCTAGCTAGCCCTGGGGCGGCAATGGGGGTGGGTGGCAAACCAGGGTTGATGTAGGTGTTGTAGGGCGATGGAATTTTGACTTGAGCGTAGGTGAGAGGCTGTTCGACGGTTTGGCGAATGCCCAACGCATATTCTACGGTGGGGTCGGCTCCTAAAGGGATGCCTTCTCTCAGCCGTTTGGCAAAGACTCCAGCAATGGTAGGGCGTTCTGTTTGCACAACGGCTTCTTTCTCGACAATGCTAGCTAATGTAACCCACTCCAACAGACTGTAGGGAGATTTAGCCTGATTCTGTTGGTTCTGCTGATAAACAGGAAGAGCCACCTGTTGGAACTGACTGAGCATTTGGTCGATCACGACTTCTGGTGTAACGGTGCCCGCTAGTTTATACGTATCGGGGAAAAGAAAGCCCTCAAGTTTGGGTAAATTATTGGGTAACCATGGATGGCGATCGCGGGGTACTGTTTGACTAGCTGCCAAAAAATCGTCAGCGCTAAAGAAACCCTTCTCGTCAAAATAATCGGCCATTTGCTTGAGCGACCACCCTTCAGGAATGGTGAAGCTCTCTAGGACTACCTCCCCCTGCCAAATCTGATTAGCAATTTGAGGCAGCGTTGCAGTAGGTGAAAGCGCATAGGTTCCTGCCTGGAAGCCACCCTCCCGGTTTTGCCAGGTTTGCCAGCGCGTCCAAGCATCCCAAGCTATGGTTGAGTGAACTAGCCCTGCTGCTTTGAGATCTGCGCCAATTTGGGTGGCTGTACTGCCAGGGGGAATAACTATAGTTATTTGGGTTGTGCTCGCCGTTTCAGTGCCAGGGGCGGCGGTAGGTGAGGTACCAGAACCATCAGAACCGGCAGTAGCTATCGGCGCGATCGCGCTTTGCCACCAGCGCCAGCTTTGCCATCCACCTACCCCCAGTGCCATCAGTAAAAGCGCCAGTAGAACCAGCCATTTAGGAACGCCTTGAGTTGCTTTCATAGCACATTCTAGAGGTCTATTTAGCCTGAAGTAAGCGTCCCTGTTTTGCTTACCCTCGCTCGGGAAGCAGGGCGCGATCGCCTGGAATCGTTCGTTGACATCTGGCAATTTGCGTGGGGGAATCCAACCCGAAAGCGGTTGTTGGCGATAGGGAGAGGAATTCGTTAGCCGCTAATCGAGTGAATCAAACAACTGTTCTTCTAGCTGCACTCGGATGGCCTGAAACTCTTCGGGAGAAAGTAATTCTGGCTCACCTTTAGCATTGAGGCAGGCAAAGAACATCAGCGGGTCCAGCGGGGTACAAATATCGTATTCTTGCTCTTTATAGTAGAAGTACGTAATCCGCTGAAACTGTTCAGAGTCAGTTGGCGCATCTTCTTCGCCAATGTCCACTGTAATCAGTTCTTCTTCGTCTACCTCAGGCAGATCACCCACAGCCGTCAGCGTATAAGCAGTGCGTTTGAGTGCCAGGTCTTGTTCTGCCAAAACTGCCCGTGCCGTCTCGAAGACTTCGTCAATTTCTTCTTCGGTTAAATCTACTAGGGTTTCAGCCTCTTCGTCTTCTTCGTCGGTTTCCCAAGCAAAAATTTCGATCGGGGCATCCACTGGTAATAGGAGTAGATAGTCTTTGTCTTCTACTTGGAGGGAGTGCTCGACATAGCACTGGAGCGATCGCCCATTCTCATCGGTTAAGTTTACGGTCGGCATTTCGTCCATGTCGTCTTGGTTGAGTCCAAAATTATTTTTGTCGTTCCCTGCTTTTGTCATCCTACTGTCCCTAAAAACCACAATTTGTTATCGCAACACCGCTCTGGAACCCATCTCTATCGGTTTGAACCCATAGATTTAGGTGTTTAACCCCGCCGCGAGTTTTGACCGATCGACAACATCTTCTAATGAAAACTTTACAGCATCACTGCAACGCCATCGCCCTGTCTTTGGGAATGATTAGGAAAATCTGTTATGTTCCGTCGTCAAAACTTCTAGCGGTGTTGAAGGGATCGGGTAGAGTGGCTCTGCGCTGATCCAACCATTGTTGCAGAATAATTGCCGCTGCCTTGCGATCAATCAGGTCGCGATGACGAGAAGGCGATCGCCCCTCGGCCAATAATAGCTGCTCGGCTTGGTGCGATGTCAGACGTTCGTCTACATACTCAATCGGTAAATGTAGAGCTGTCCCAAACCGTTGAGCTAGCCGCTGGGTCTGTTTGGCTTGAGTGCCGACGTCGCCGTTGAGCGTATAGGGCATCCCAATGACTAAAACCTGTACTTGACGTTCGGTTGCTAGGTCGTGAAGCAGCGCCACATCTTCTATGAAAGAACGCCGGATGATAGTCGTTAGCCCCGTTGCAATCAGTCCGGTTCCGTCACAGCCTGCCACCCCAATTCGCTTTTTGCCTAAATCTAACCCTAGCGCCGACAGGTTGACACGCGACATGACGCCTTGACTAACCCTGTGGGCAGTTAGAATCTGGCGAACGCTTAGACGGTGTTGGTTTGACTGCTCCGCTACTAGATTCATTAGGGCTAGCCGTTGGCCCATTGGGGTGCGCTAGATCTGCTGGTGGATTGCTCTGCACTTGAGGCAGCTGACGAATCGACTCAATCAGTGAGAAGCGGCTGGGAATTGGTTTGCGGACAGGCTGCAGGCTTTGGAGCACTTCAGGCAGCTGTAACCCTTCGAGGGGCTTGGCTTCCCGCAATTTGTGCCAAACCGATCGCGATAGCATCAAGGTGTGATCGGTTTGCTCAGCACCGATTTGCACCAGGTAATCTTCCCGTTCGGGCTGATAGTCTGATGAAATGACTCGGAGTGACTGTTCGGGATAGGCTCGCACCACCTTGGCCATTTGGCAAAACAACTCGGGGTAAAGCCAAGTGTAGGCGGGATGAACGGTGATCTGAGCTTCGTGGGGTTGGGTGCCGCTGTTACACAGTCGCAGCTTAAAATAGCCAATGGCTGCTTTGCGCTGCGGTTCAAATACATAACCGCTGAGGGTTTCAGTTTGATTCAGCCAGCGGTTGATGCCCTGGGAAGCACTATGCAGGACGCCAGTTTTAAAATCTGAAATATGGCGGTCGAATACCTGCCGTACGTGGGGCGGCATGGAAACGGTGTCGAGTTGGTACAACAAACTCGCATCCACATTGCCAACAGGTAGCAGGTTTGGCAGGTCTGGCTCGCGCTCTGCTAAGGTTTGCAGCAGGTTGGGTGCGATCGCCCAATAGGTCATTTGCGCCAACGGTTGAAACCCGCTTTGGCGACACAGACCAATGATGTCGTTGTCGTTGACGTTGACTTCAATTAGCCAAGTGCGCGCTTCCCAAATCGTTTGCAGACAATAGCGCAACAGCTGAGTACCAACGCTAGATGGCGATGACTGGCCAACTTCTCCAGGGATAGGCGAGGCGACAGCGATTTGGTCTACCCGCCAAGTGCTGCGTGTTTGGTTAAAGGGAGAAACCTGAATTACACCTCGAAGCTGCCCGTCCTGTTCGGCAACATAGGTCGAAAGCAAGTGCTGCAAAGGGTTAGGGAAGAGGCTTAACCCCTTCATTAGCCCATACCAACGGCGCATTTGCTGAAACCGTCTAGTCGCGTCGCTCTGTACTGCTGGAGTTTGATGCGCGTCGCGATCGGTTGCCATCAATCGCTCTAGCTCCTCTAGGTCGCGACGTTGGCACTGACGAATCACCAAATTTGAGGTTTCGGGGAGGGTAGAAGACATAATTGGCGTAGCTACGACTCTACATTTATGCTACATCCCTTTGTCGGAGAAGGGATAAATTGAGGCAGTAAACGCACTGTAAATCTACAGATATCCTCCCTTCCACGACTACGCAATCTAACTCTTGGTAGTTTCTGGTAAATAACAGCAAGCAATGATGAGATCTGAGCCTACGATTTTCTGAGAGTGTCTGTGGGACGAATCAGTACCACTGGGGTTTGTTCGTCAGCATTGCCAGCTGGGTTACTGATTAATGCCTGGGTTAAAAATTCTAGGGTGACGTCGGAGGTAGATGCCAGAACTTTGACGGCTCTCAAATCATTCACATCGACAATTGCGGCTGATAATCCTGTCTCTTGCTTAATTTGGTCCACGATGCGCTGGGGTTGGTCGGGACCCAAGACAATAAACTGATCGTAAGGAGGCAGCGTCCCTGTGATGTCATCAATTAGACGCGCCTGTTCGCCAGCCAGTTGGTAGAACACGCCAGGTTTTTTGAAGACTTTTTTGGCGATCGCCCCCACCAAAAATGCCCCAGCCACTCGCCATGCACCAACCTGGTTAACTAGGGTTTGCATGCCGCAGGCGGTGGCCAAACTAGACGTGGGCATAAAGTAGTAGCACAACCGCTTAGCCAACCAGCCGGGTTTAATTTCGCTAGGGTAAATAAAACGGTCTTGCATAATCGCCACGGGGGATTCGCCTAGGGTCACCACATCGCCAGGTTGAGCGTGAGGGAGGACATACCGCTTGACGACAGTGACAGGATTATCTAGATGTGTGAGCAGATGAGTGCGAATGGGCATCACGTCTGCGGCCGCTGTGGGTCGCCAGCGATCGGGTTCATCTAGCGCCGGAAATTTAAGGGGGACTACAACATGGCGGGTTTTGGGAATGCGCCCCTGCGGCCCGTAGGTGACGTAGTCAATTCTGATCCAAACGGCTTGCAGCTGGCTCAGGTCGTCACCTTTAATTTCTAAGGTGAGTTCTGCTTTAGTCCGTTTGCCGACTTTAACAATGTAGCCAAACCAATAGCCGTCGGGGCGGGCGGGCGCATCGGCGTGTTTGGGCATGACTCGGATCTGGTGAGTTATTCCCTCTAACGACCCTTTCGACAATAGCGTTGCCGCCGCTTCGACATGGGGCACCATAATTTCTAACCGCTCGGTCAGGTTGCAGAACTCGACCTCGCCGACCAATAAGTATCGGTGGGGTTCGTATATCTCTAAGTTCCACTCACCTGGCGTGACTGCCAGGGCATTGCCTGGACGGCGGCGGAACTGCTGCTCTATGGCCAGCGCTCCCAACCCCGCGATCGCCGCTACAATGCCCAACCCAGTCGTAATCATCCCTGCAACCACAACAACTCCCAGTAAATGGATTGAATCGTTCATTTCCTACAGACGTCTGCATGAGTCCTGTTTGAGGCCATGAGTTGGTTTTCAGCTTTGGTGGCAAACAACTGATGCAGGAGGTCTAATCTGTGACATACTCCCGACTCTCATGCTTCGCATAGAGAGCGGGCTTCTCGCTTCGCAGTCCGGCTATTGCTTAGGACTCCACGAGCTTTATTTAGGC
>Ga0163154_10009707_pt1 | contig 10907 bp, 9 predicted proteins | sample OliLakLV19MP9P1_FD_148649 | JGI IMG/M metagenome (GOLD analysis project Ga0163154, IMG submission 148649) | Freshwater microbial mat bacterial communities from Lake Vanda, McMurdo Dry Valleys, Antarctica - Oligotrophic Lake LV.19.MP9.P1 | ecosystem: Environmental > Aquatic > Freshwater > Lake >...
AATTGGGCCGCCAGTCGTCGCGGATCTGCAACAGGATGGCCAAATAGTCGGGTTCAGCCTGACCCAGAATTACTGGAGTGAGTACTGGCCACAACCATGCAACTATAACTATGCCCAGACCTACGAATTCTATAGTGATGGTCGCTTCCGCGTTAAAGCCGCCAGCCTCGGGCGGGGTTGCGGCAACGATGGCATGTATCGCCCGGTGTTTCGGATCGCAATGGCTGGCCCTGGCAGCTTCGCGCAGTGGTCGGGGAGCGATTGGCAAACCTGGGAGACGGAGCGCTGGGCATTGGAAAAGGATGTCCAGGCGACATCCGATGGCAGTCAGTTTCGCTTCATGGCACAGGCGGGCGGTGGCTACACAATCGAACCAAGCCGCGGTCAGTTCAGTGATGGCGGGCGTGGCGATAACGCCTATGTGTATGTCACGCGCCACGATCCAGCCCGTGATGATGGCGAAGCGGATATGATCACGATCGGGCCATGCTGTAATGAGGATTATCGTCAGGGGCCAGAGAAATTCATTGCGGCAACGCCTGAGTCAATTATCGATAGTGAACTAGTGATCTGGTATGTTCCACAGTTAAAGAACGACGACACACCAGGCAAAGAATATTGCTGGGCCAATTCCGTTCTCGAATATGGCGTCTACACAACCAAAGTGTACCCATGTTTTGCTGGACCAATGTTTGTGCCAATCAAGTAATGTGATTGCGATCTATGCCATCGAAACGCAGACGTAAGCAAACCGCGAATGTGCCATCAGCGCCAGCAGTCGCCACCCGCCAATCGGCAGGGCGTGGCTGGATCTGGTGGGCAATCGGTGGCGGGGTGCTATTGATTATTGGGCTGATTGTGGCAGCAGCGCTCACGCAGCGTGTTGGCGGGACAGCATCGGCAACGGCGACGCCAGCAATACAGGCTGGGCCTGTGAGCAATTGCCGCAAGGTGCCACGCTTTGCAACAGCCGCTGGCTACAAAACCGTCAATTTTGCCACCGATGATCGAACCGTGAACGGTCTGAAGATGGTCGATGGCAGCGATCCCAATAATATCTATCGTCACCCAAGCTGGATGATGGCCGGAAACCTTGGCCCGATTCTGGCCGATGGACAGGGTAATGTCTATGCTGGACCGGTGCCGCACATTAATCTGATCGACAATCCGCCCGAGCAACAAAACCGGCTGTATAAAGTCGATAGCAACACCGGTGTCATGGCGCTGTTTCTTGAATTACCCGGTGCAGCGAAGCCATCAATCGAAAATTCCTATGGTGTGATGGGCCTGGCACTCGATTGCGAGACCAACAGCCTGTATGTGAGTTCGGTGTTCGGTTCGGATCGAACGACCGAACAGGGCCGTATTTTTCGGATAAACCTGGCAACCGGAACGATTGCGACGCAGTACGATGGCACCGACGCATTCGGGATCGGTGTCTATAATACGCTGCATGGCAAGCGGCTGTATTTTGGTTCTGCGCGTATGCCAGAGATTCGCTCGATTGCTCTCGACAACAAGGGCGATTTTGTTGGTAGCGAGCGCTTCGAGTTTGTCCTGACAGCGCCTGGCGCAAGTGGTACGGACAAAGCCCGCCGGATTGGCTTCACCGAACAGGGCGAGATGCAGATCAATGGCCGCCCATTCGATTTTAACCTGGTCGCCAATACCTTCCAGCCGCGCTTGCTGTATACCTTTCGCTATCGCATGCAGGACGATGGCTGGGAGTATCAGAGCTTCCAGGCGAATTGAGCAGGAAACCCTATGCCAACTGCCATCATTACCCATGCACTACGCACGCCAATTGGGCGTTATGGTGGCGCACTGGCAACGCTACGGCCAGATGATCTCGCCGCGCTTGTCATTCGTGCGCTGATCGAGCGTAGCGGGATCGATCCAACACAGATCGAGGATGTGATCCTGGGTTGCGCTAACCAAGCGGGCGAGGATAACCGGAATGTTGCGCGAATGGCTGCGCTGCTGGCAGATCTTCCTGTAACAGTTGCAGGGCAGACGATCAATCGGCTATGTGCCAGCGGATTGCAGGCGGTTGTCGCAGCTGCTCATGCGATCCAATCGGGTGAGGGCACGATCTTTATTGCAGGCGGCGTGGAAAGCATGACCCGCGCTCCATTTGTGTTTGCCAAACAGGAATCCGCCTGGAGCCGCAGCGCCCCCGCGGTGTTCGACACAACGATTGGCTGGCGCTTGATCAACCCACGCCTAGCGCAGCAGTATTACCCATATGCCATGGGCGAGACAGCCGAGAATGTCGCTGAACACGATGACATCTCGCGTGCTGATCAGGATGCCTTCGCGCTCGAAAGCCAACAGCGCTACGCTCAGGCCCATGCACAAGGGTATTTTAGCGATCAGATCGTGCCGGTGACGATTCCGCCTGCCAAAAAGGGCGATGCAGCACGGGTGATCGAACACGATGAACACCCGCGCCCCGATACAACGCTGGCGGCATTGGCGCGGCTGCGCCCGGCATTTGGTGGCCGAGAACGCATCCGCCCACCCGATTGCAGCCCAAGCGATGGCAGCGTGACCGCCGGCAACGCAAGTGGGGTCAATGATGGCGCGGCGGCACTGCTTGTGATGGCAGATCAGCAGGCACAGGCGCTGGGGTACCGCCCGCTGGCACGCTATGTGGCCAGTGGTGTCGCTGGTGTAGATCCAGCGTTTATGGGGATTGGGCCAGTTCCGGCGGTACGTAAGGCGCTTGCACGGGCTGGATTAACCATTGCCGATCTGGATCTGATCGAGCTGAATGAAGCCTTTGCCGCCCAATCGGTTGCATGCATTCGGGCGCTCGATCTCGACCCAGCCATCGTCAATGTCAATGGTGGCGCAATTGCATTCGGGCATCCGCTTGGGGCCAGCGGCGCACGGATATTAACAACGCTCATCCATGAATTGCGCAGGCGTGGCGGGCGCTATGGGCTGGCAACCATGTGTGTTGGCGTCGGCCAGGGGTTGGCAGTCATTGTGGAAAACCAGGAAAGGATTCTATGAAAATCGGAATTGTTCTACCAATCGCCGAACAGGAAGAAACCAAAACGCCACCACGCTACCCGGCGATCCGTGCCTATGCCCGCCATGCCGAGGCGCTGGGGTTTGATTCAGTCTGGGTGTATGACCATTTATTGTACCGTTGGCCGAACGATCCCGATACGCATGGGATCTGGGAATCGTGGACGTTGCTGACTGCGTTGGCCGAGGCAACCGAGCGGGTTGAGTTGGGAACGATCGTGTTGTGTGTGCCATTCCGCAACCCGGCCTTGCTCGCGAAAATGGCCGAAACCCTTGATGAGGTCAGCGGTGGTCGGCTGATTCTGGGGTTAGGGGCTGGCTGGCATAAGCCTGAATTTGAGGCGTTTGGCTTTCCATTCGATCATCTGGTCAGCCGTTTCGAGGAGGCGCTCCAGATCATTGCGCCACTCCTGCGCGATGGCAAGGTCGATTTCCAGGGCACCTACTATAGTGCGCCAAATAGTGCGATTGTGCCACGCGGGCCGCGCCCAAACGGGCCACCGATTCTGGTTGCATCGTTTGGCCCACGCATGCTCAAGCTCACGGCGCAATATGCCGCTATGTGGAATACCGCATGGCTTGGCCATGTCGATCCGCTGGCAGCGCGGCGCACAGAACTCGAACAGGCCAGCAAAGAGGTTGGCCGCGATCCAAGCACAATCGGTATCACGGTTGGCGTCACGGTTGTGTACCCTAAGCCAGAGAAAGAAACCCCGCCGATTGAGAAGGCACTCAGCGGGACAGCCGAGCAGATTGCTGCCGAGCTACGCCGCTATGACGAGAGTGGTGTGGCGCATCTGATCTGCAATATTGATCCAGCAACTACGGAATCGTTGGATCGATTTGCTGAGGCAATGCGGTTGTATCGGGAAGTATAGTAGTTTATTTCGCGGGAACCGTTCCCTGATCGCCGTATTGAATAACAATGCATGTAGGGGTGGTTTGTGAACCGCCTGCAACGAACAAAGGATGGCAATCGATCATGGATGCTGCTCAAGCGTTTCGAGAACTTGTCACTTCCAATTCCTCCAAAGGGGCAGAGAAAAGTGGCCTAACAAACATCACGTTTTTTGTTGGTGCCGGTTTCTCTAAAACCTGGGATGCGAAATCTCCCACTGGCTACGAACTCTTCACCTTTCCGCAATCATTCCTGCAAGAGATGGCATCCGAGATCGAACTTGATGAATTGCTGACACAGCCAGGCTACCCAACGATTGATGATGCTGCGCCGGCCAAGTTCAAGGAGTTGCTGTATAACCTGAGCATGCAGCTCAAATACCCTGGAATCCGCACACGCTATATGGACGAGCGCAGCATTACGTTTGTCCTCAATGAAATTAAGGCCATCGTCCAAAAACGGTTTGAGACGCTGACGACTCTCAATCACTATGATCAAGACCAGGGCAAGTTCCTGGCTCCTGCAACGCCAACCGATAATCAAACAACCATTCTCAGGTTTTTCCAGTGGCTGAGTGAGCAACAGGAACAAGGCCGTGGCTCTGCCCGTGGCGTACACGCGGATTTTTTATCCACCAATTATGATTATGTGCTTGAGACGATCCTGGATAATGTTGGTGAGCAGAAGGCGCTACGCAATACCTATCGGGGCATTACGCCTACATCGATCTGTGGGCAGCGCAACACAAATATCGTCCAGGATCATTGGTCGATTAACACGCTGCTCAAGATTAATGGTGGCTTCGAAATCCTGACCAACCCCAATGGCGTGGGCTATGATCTGGATTACCGCTCACGAACCTTTGAGGAGGTGCGCGATAGAGCACCCGAGATCATGATGCCATCCAAAGAGCAGAACTATACAAGCTCCTACTTCGCGAATATCTTCCCAAAAGCGGTTCGGCTGCTCCAGGAAAGCCGCGTGCTTGTGATTGTTGGATATAGCCTTTCGGAAGAAGATGCCCTGCTGCGGTTTCTGATTCGCCAGTTTGCCGAGGACTTACGCGATGTTCATGGCAAATATATCTTTTATATTGATTATACAAGCCAGGATACCCTGACGGAACGGCTACAGGGCTGCTTCCGCTATATGAATCGTATGGATGCTGGCAATATCTTTACTGCTTCGGAGGGCTTTGTGGAGTGGATTAAAAAGGTGCTTAGCTAAATAGCGCTGAAGATCTGCGAGATATATCTGAAGCTGTGGATGGGGAAATTGTGCTTGCGCGACATCCAGGAACAGGTTCCGCATTGCAGCGCAATGTATGTAGGCATGATTCCTAGAATGCCGCCCGCAGTGCGGCTGATGCGGAGGCCTGGGCCACATAGGCTGAGGGGATACCGAGGTTGCTTCTCAATAGACGTCAGCATCTGGGGCTAATGGCGAACACCCCAAGACGCTCCAGCGGAGCGTCTCTACCGCGCATTCTGACTTCTGAATCCTGACTTCTGAATCCTGGCTTATTCGTGCTTACGAACTGTGCCTTCAACACCGACCATCTCGACGACAAGTTCGCCATCCTGTTCCGCCCATACGCCACAGGCTCCACCGCCCTGGGCAATATCGAGTTCGAGCGGGGTGCCGTCCATGCGTAGGGCTGGATGATAGAACGTGGCGACTTGATCAGCACGGCCTTCGATATAATGGCCGATCAGCGCCCGCCGAAACCGATCACTGGTGACATTCGGGTAGCTGCCGTGTACAATCTGGCCATTGAAGAACAACACATCGCCTGGTTGCATGATGATCGGCAGCACCGGCGCATCGGGTGGGACTGGCACGGTGACATCGGTGAAACTGACGCTGGTATCGGCTTTTTCGGTACACAGCAGCGGCCAGTTGTGGCTGCCTGGCACAACCTGCAAACAACCATTGGCCTCATCGATTTCGTCGAGCGCCATCCATGCAGCGATACAGGTTCCTGGCTGGGCCCGCAGATAGAAGTTATCCTGATGCAATGCCTGCCCACGGGCACCCGGTGGCTTGAAGTACAGCATTGTTTGAACGGCATATGGCGAACGGCCAAGTAAGGCAATCATACATTCATCAAGGCGTGGGTCGGTCATCCATTGCAGCGAGAGCTGATCCCAGCGATGCATATGGATCATGCGCGGGTAGACTTTGAGCGGATCGCTGCTGTTGGCATCCACACCGGCCATATCGCCAGGGTATGTGCCGTGTTTCCGCAGGCGCATATAGTGTTCGCGGTAACGGTCGGTTTCATCGCGATTGAACAGGCCCCGCACGATGACATAGCCCTGTTCTGCAAAGTGCTGTTTGTGTTCTGCTGTGACCATGATCACCCTCTTGTTCATAGCAAGCTGATTGATGGTTCTATTATGCCATACTTTTGGATTGGCGATTGCCACCTGCTGTACGGACGCGATGGATCGAACCAGACGTACCAGCGGAGCGTCTCTACCCGCTACTGTGCATCAAAAACCTCGGCTACTGATACGCTAAAACCCGCGAGCAGTAGTGATGTCGCATCCTCATTGCGATGGAAGCGACCATGCGCGCTATAGGTATCGTTCTCGAATGCAAGCACAGTGATTGTCTGATCGATTGGATTGACGATCCAGTATTCTGGAATAGCAGCCTCAGCATAATCGGCCCGCTTCGTGACAGTATCGCGTTCTGGGTCGTGAGGGCTAACAATCTCGATCACAAGATCGGCACCCAGCCATGCGGCATCCTGATTCCGTGGATCATTGACATCGCGCAATAGGAGAATATCTGGCTCGCGGTATTTGCCAGGGCGAATCTGAAGACGTAATGGAGCATAATAGACGACACCGCCGCGTGGTTGGATATAGGTCAGCAGCTTGAGCATCAGCAATAATGATATTGCTTGATGGTAGCGCGTTGGCATCGGTAGCACCTCCACAACGCCATCAGTAAACTCAATCATTCGGTTTGTCTGGTCAGTGAGCTTCAGGTAGATTGCTTCAGTCCAAAGCCCCTGAAGGACTGAAGAATCAATCTCTAGTGCCTCGTTGGGCCAGACTAATAAGAATTGTGGAGGCGCGACCGCATGTGTCATCGCTTGCTTCCTTATAGCGCTATGATGGATTGAGTGATTCAAACAATTATACCATATCGGCTCGAAGCAATACACGTTTCCGTTACAGGTGTGACATATCGAAAGTAGCCTCTATGCCAGCGCCACTCTTCCTTCTGTTCGAGCTTGGTGTGTATTGCCTGGCTGCGATCTGCCTGCGCCATGCCTGGGTACGCGGCAGAATATATGTGGTTGGCCTGATCCTTGGCATGATCTATGGTGTGCTGCTTGAATACATGGCGATTGTGACATTGCAGGCCTATGACTATGGTCAGTTCTTGATCATGATCGCTGGAACCGTGCCGCTGTGTATTGGTGTGAGCTGGGGTTTGATCCTCTACACAGCCATGGCCACCTCCGATTGCTTTGGCATTGCTTGGTATCTGCGCCCGATTATCGATGCGCTGCTGGCGCTGACGATTGACCTGAGCATGGACGCAATTGCCATTCGGCTTGGCTTCTGGACATGGCGTAGCGCTGGTGCTTGGTTTGGTGTGCCGCTTGGTAATTTCTATGCCTGGTTCGTTGTGGTGGCTGGCTTCTCGCTGCTGCTGCGCCTTGGCCTGCTTTCGAGCTATGCAGGCCGCCTACGGTTTCTGGCCGATCTTGCCGTTGCGATTATTGCTGTTCCACTTATCCTGTTTGGGCTTACCAGTATCATCTGGCCATCGTTTGCGCTGGTGGCGCAGGGCAATGTAGCATGGCTAATCACTGGGCTATTGCTTGGTGGGAGCGTGTTGCTGGCAATCTGGGCGGCGCGCCACACGCCACGCGATCAGCCATTTGATTGGGTATTGCTGTGTGTTCCCGCCTGCTTCCATCTGTTTTTCTTTGGCGCGCTGTTCTGGGCCGGCATCAACCGTCAGGTGCCGCTGCTCATCCCCATCTCTGCACTGATGTTCGGTATCGGGCTGGCGCTGCACTGGTGGCCGATGGGTGATCGATCTAGTTAGCTTTTCAGGAAGTTATGCAGCAGCGCCTTGCCAGCATCGGTCATGATCGATTCGGGATGGAACTGCACACCCTGAACAGCCAGTTCGCGATGGCGCAAACCCATAATAATCCCATCATTCGTCCAGGCGGTTACTTCCAAACACTCTGGCAGATCATCGCGGCGCACAATCAGTGAATGGTAGCGCGTGGCTGGGAATGGCTCGGGTAGACCGGCGAACACCCCGGCACCGCCATGGTGAATGGCCGAGATTTTGCCATGCATCACAACCGGCGCACGAACAACAGCACCGCCATAGGCCTGGCCGATCGATTGATGGCCAAGGCAGACGCCCAATATTGGAATGGTGCCCCCCAACTCTTGAATGAGTGGCACACTAATGCCAGCCTCATTGGGTGTACACGGCCCTGGCGAGATCACGATCTTCTCGGGGGCCATAGCAGCCACATCGGCAACACTCACTTCGTCGTTACGTTTGACAACAACCTCTGCACCGAGTTCGGCAAGGTATTGGTAGAGGTTATAGGTGAATGAGTCGTAGTTATCGAGCAGTAGAATCATGGGATGCTCCTTTGTCTTGAGAAGACGTTCTGTATCTCTGGTTCAGGGCTACAGCTTAGGTGCCTTTTTTCTCCAGGAACCGTTCCTGTGCTCATTATGCCGCTATGCGTGGCAGGCAGCCAGAAACCGTTCCCGCCCAGAGGGCACCCGGTTTCCAGCACCTTCCCTCGGGCAGGCGCTACACCCTGCACCCATAATGGATGTTAATGGCTCACCATCGTTCGCTGATCATGCCACGGCTGCGATCAATTTATGTCTGTAGCGTTGGCTTGTCGCCTTATATTTTGTTCAAAGAATGTCGGCGGCCCATCAACGCTCGTTGGTCATGCCACGGCTGCGGTCGATATGTGTTGGTGGCTGATTCCCTCACCCCTAACCCCTCTCCCACTGGGAGAGGGGCTAGGGGTGAGGGCTTTCTCAGTTCCGTAGTTCTATGGTTCTGTGGTTCTCCATGCTGACTCCTGACTCCTGACTCCTGAATACTTGGTTCTCCATGCTGACTCCTACATAAGTTGTGCCACACTCTCCCGAAACACGTCCGTATGGAAATCAATATCGGCTGCGGTTGTGTCCGGCGCAATCAGGGCCATATTATGGAAGGGTGTCATGAGAATGCCGCGATTGAGCGCCGCTAGGTGCATGTAGCGATCCAGATCGCCATCGATTGCGGCGGCTGCTTCGCCGCCATTCTGCGGTGCTGTTGGGCGAAACCAGTATTCGGCTCGGCACCCCAGGCGATTAACATGCCAGGGCAAGCCGAATTCTGCAATCACCTGATGAACACCCGCTGCAAATCGTTCGGCCAGTGGAATGGTGTGCGCGTATGCCTGTTCGGTCAGTACATGTTCGAGCGTGGCCCGCATTGCAGCCAGCGATAATGCGTTACCCGCTAACGTCCCGCCGATCCCGCCCGTATCGGATTCGTCAGTGCGGATACTGGCCTGTACCCGTGCTGCCGTTTCGGCGCTAAACCCATAGACCGCCGCTGGTAATCCGCCAGCAATTGGCTTGCCAAGCGTTAGCATGTCTGGTTGCAGCCCATACGCCCTGGTATAGCCACCTGGGCCAGCACAGATTGTGTGGGTTTCATCAATAATCAGTAGCGTGCCGGTTCTGCGGGTGAGATCACGTAAAGCGTCGTGAAAACCAGGTTCGGGCTGAACAATGCCAATATTGGTCATCACCGGTTCGGCCAGTACACAGGCTACGTCACCATGCGCCAGGGCTGCTTCGAGGGCTGGTATATCGTTAAACTCAACCACCCTAGTCGTGATCGTTGGGTTGATTGGTGGGCCAAGGTTGCCAGTACGGGCACCCGCGACACCATCACGCAATGTGATGAAGGTTTCATCAACAGTTCCATGGTAGCACCAGTTGAACACAAGGATCTTTGGGCGCTGAGTAATATGGCGAGCCAAGCGGATGGCGAACCGATTTGCATCGGTGGCAGTCAGGGCGAACTGCCAGTATGGCAGCCCAAAGCGGCGCTGAAGTTCTTCACCAACCCATAGTGCATCCTCAGTTGGCAGCATAAAGGTAACACCACGGCGGGCCTGCTCGCTGATCGCCGCCACAGTTGCCTCTGGCGCATGGCCGGTCATCGCGCCAGTATCGCCCAAACATAGATCCAGGTAACGATGGCCATCAACACAACTGAAATACGCGCCATGGGCCTCGGTCACAAATACGGGGAAGGCCCCTGCCCAGCGCACCATCCAGTGCATTGGGACGCCACCGAGCAATGATTCTTTGGCACGTTCAAATAGTTCGTGCGAGCGTGGGTGCGTTTCGGCGAAGCGGGCCAATTCGGTAGCCAGGGCAGCCTGCAAGCGGGTTCGATCAATCAACATTGTTTACACCTCAACGGTATAATTCAGGCTGGCCTCATCGCCAAGCAGCCCACGAAAGCCCCAATGATGGCGCGGCGTCTCGGTAATAGTCATTTCCACATCCTGCGGCGCAATGCCACACTCATCGGCAATGCGTGTGAACAGGAGCCGGATGAGCTGTTTCTTGGTTTCAATCGTGCGGCCCTCGAACATGCTGATTTCAATGATTGTATAGGCGGTCGTGCGATCAGGCGGGTAATAGAAATCTGCTTGATCAAGTGGAAAGAAGCGATGCGCACGCTTTTCGGGTGGGTAGGCCAGCGCCTCAACAACACAGCTATGAATCGTATCGGAAAGCCGGGCCTTGATTGGATCGAGGTGTTCGCGTAATCCATAGATTTTGATTTGGGCCATAGATACACCTTTCAGGCGTGTAGGCTCCTTTGGAGGAGCCCTTCGCTTTCTTTCGTCGCGGGGCTGCGGGCCCGCACCTGCGGTCGGGGTGGCCGG
>Ga0163154_10009709_pt1 | contig 10906 bp, 12 predicted proteins | sample OliLakLV19MP9P1_FD_148649 | JGI IMG/M metagenome (GOLD analysis project Ga0163154, IMG submission 148649) | Freshwater microbial mat bacterial communities from Lake Vanda, McMurdo Dry Valleys, Antarctica - Oligotrophic Lake LV.19.MP9.P1 | ecosystem: Environmental > Aquatic > Freshwater > Lake >...
GTGGTGGAAGATCATCAATAACGATCAGTTCCAGTTTCCAGCCGGTTGTGGCCTGAAAGGATGTGTGTGCTGCTTCCTGGCTAGCACTATCTAGCGCAGTTGCGATTTCGATTGACACAACCTCCGATGCATTCTGAACCGTAACCCGACCAATCTGGCAATCTTCAGGCAGGGCCGCTCGTGCGGCAGCGGCCAACATGCCCTGGTGTGCTTGTAGACCAATGCTGATCGGCACACCAGCTTCGGCAGCTGCAGCGGCAAGCGCCGTGCTATAACGGGCATTGGCGATGATCGGAAAGTTGGCCCATAGCGTTATGGCACCGCTGGTGGGGTTGTAGCTGCGCCGATAGATATCGGGGGCCAGGCCGAGATGCCGATCCAGGATGGCCAGCACGACCGCCTGCGATGGCGGCTGCCCATCTGGCATTATGCCTGAGTCTGTTGGGCGCGGGGTGAGCAGTGTCGCTGGCGGTAATTCGGTGCGCCCGCGCATACGCGGCCGCAATCGGCCTTGTGCTGGTGGCGGCGCAGCAGCCTGGGCAGGGCGTGGCGGCGTACTGGTGGGATTCGGGCGTTGTTGGCGGCGTGGGAAGAACTCACGCTCAAGGTGTTCCTGTCCACTCACGCGCAGGTGTTGGCGCACAAGCACAAAGAAGATCCCGCCCGGCGTTCGCCGCCTACTTGCATCATCGGTAAGCATTCCACCGGCTTCCTCGGCTACGATGGCATCCTTGGCCAATTGGCGGGCCTGTTCTGGCCCAAGCCGCCGCACGATTCGTCCAATCAGTGCTACCGCCTGTGGTGCACTCTCGCCCAATTGCTCGGCAATTTTATATTGTTCTGTCATCTGCCCACCCATTCGGCCCATTCGACCATTCGCCCAATTTCATGATCTATTCTACACGCATTCCAGGCGTATGCGAATGGCGGGCGTATGCGATACGCCCCTACCGAATTGGGCGAACACGCATTCTGGGCAGACACATTGGTCTGCCCGGCTACCGCATGGTCGCGCACTATTACAGGTTGTATGCGATGCGACCGTATAGATAGGGTATACTTGCGGGACGGATGCGATACTTGGCGTATACGATACGCCCGTACGTGGGGTATCGCGTGTAGATATAGGATATGCGATGGATCATCAAACATATTATTATCCTGGTGCTTTACATATGCATACGCTGTTCTCGGATGGTACTGGGACAGTTGCAGAATTGGCGCATGCGGCACGCGAGGCTGGCCTGCGCTGGCTCATTATTACCGATCACGATACGCTGGCAGGGCTGCCACAGCGCGGCTGGATCGATGATGTGCTGGTCATTATTGGCCACGAGATCACCCCGGAGCGTAATCATTTCCTGGCCCTGAACGTGGCTGAGGTTGTCGATCCAACGCAGCCACCGCAGGCATTCATGGATACGGTGTATGCCCGTGGCGGCTTTGGGATTATTGCCCACCCCGATGAGCAAGTCAAGAATGATTTCAAGGACATCTATCGCTGGGACGATTGGGCAATCGATGGGCCATCGGATCGCGGTGATCGGGTGGTTGGCATTGAGTTGTGGAATCTGATGAGCGATTGGGCCGAACAGCTCACACAGCGCAACAAGGAATTTCTGTTCTTCTTTCCACGCCAGGGGTTAACCAACCCAACAGCAGCAACACTGGCATGGTGGGATGCACTTAATATGCAGGGCAAGCGCACATTTGGGGTCGGTGGTGTCGATGCACATGCATTCAAGCGGCAGGTTCCATGGGGCGAGGCGCATATCTTTCCGTATCGCTGGTGTTTTGAGACACTGACCAACTATCTGGTGCTTGATCGGCCATTTGATTCCGATCCAGAAACAGCGACCCATCAGGTCTATGCGGCGCTGGCCGGCGGTCGCTCCTATTTCATCAATCGGCTTGATGGAACATGCCCGAATCTCATATTTCATGCCGAACAGGGGACAACGCGCTATATTCCCGGCGATGCGCCATCGTTACATGATGGGCCACTGCGTCTTGTTGCGGATACCGGTATCGATGCAGAGGTTCAGTTGATCCATGATGGCAAGGTGCTGACCAAGAGCATTCGCCAGTTACGGCAGACGATTAATGAGCCTGGGATCTATCGGCTGGAGGCGTATCGCAAAGGCCGAGCCTGGCTGTATACGAACCCATTATATGTGACGAGGTGACGAGATTATTCCATCACGCAACGATATTCGGCCTGGCGTCCAGGTTTCGATCATCCAGAAACAAGACCAGCGCAGCGGACGACGAACCATTGGCATCGTCAAGGATATTCTCACATCTTCGCCAACCCATCCGCACGGTATCAAGGTTCGGCTCACCGATGGGACTGTTGGGCGAGTTCAAGAGATTCTGGGGAGCTAAGTACTGCTGCGCTGCCTGAAGGGCGGAATAAGCACATACTGATCGATTGCTAACGCCAAAAGCCCACCGATCACATACATAACAAGATCGAATGAACTATAGGTGTTGCCAATAATAATATAGAGTATACTCCCTGGTTCAAGGCCCAGAAGCTCGGCCACATGCACATATTGCAGCGCCTCCGCCACAAAGCCGATTGCAATTGCCACACCAGCCGTATATATCGGAGCCATGCTGAATGCTGCCCGCAGAAAAAGGTAGATCAGCGCGATCACCAGAATATCCCCGACGCTATCGCGGATAAATGTGCCGCCACTCGTGCCAATGGCGATAGCAACTTCGATCACGAAGATCAGAACAACACCAATGCTGTATATGATGCGTGGAGTTACCAAAACACCTCCTTGGAGATTACAAGGCTTATGAAATTGTACATGTTGATCGGGTAGGATTCGCTCGCCTCCGCCCGCGGGCTAAAGCCACTATGGGTGGATCGTCCCTTTGCCGCAGGCTTCAGCCTGCGGCTAGAGAGGCATCCATCTTTCCAATGTAATGAATGTTCAATCTTCATGAACCTGTGGATTTGATAGATCATGCCCGGGACAGTACCACACCGATTGCGACACGGCAAGCCGGCCTGTATTAGGTTATGAGCACATGGCGTGCGGATGGTATAATTGAGTTTCTGTCCTGGCCTAAGAATGAACATGGTGCCCCTTGTTCGCTTGTGCCTTTGCCACTGAACAAAAGAACAACAATCTAATGCTTCAATGTTCGTGCTATCAGTGTGAGGTATCCTGTTGCAACGCATTATTCCTGTTCTATGCAATGATGATCTGCTGATCGATGTTCAGGCTGCCAGTGCGCGGCCTGCAACGCTCACACTCTGGTGGCTCGGGCAGAGTGGCTTTCTGTTGGCATGGAATGGCGTACACATGCTGATCGACCCGTATCTTTCCGACTCACTGACGCGCAAATATGCCGACACTACCAAGCCACACATCCGTATGACCGAGATACCAATTGGCCCGAATCAACTCGGCTTTGTGCAGGCGGTCACATCAAGCCATAATCATACCGATCATCTGGATGCCGAGACGCTGCTGCCGCTGTTGTCAGCCAATCCCAAGCTCCAGATCATCGTCTCAGAGGCCAATCGCACATTTGCAGCGCAACGGCTCGATCTTGCCCCCGAGCGACTGATCGGTATTACCCTTGGCGAACCAGTTGTGATTGGGCCATTCACGCTGCATGCCATTCCAGCCGCCCATGATCTGTGCGAACAGGATCAGCATGGCCACGAGCGCTTCATTGGCCTGATTGTGCAGGTTGGGCCATACACAATCTACCATAGTGGCGATACGCTGCGGTATGATGGCATGGCCGAATTACTGCGCCCCTGGAATGTGAATCTGGCGCTGCTGCCGATCAATGGCCACGATCCAACACGCGGCGTCGCCGGTAACTTAACTGGCATGGAGGCCGCACAGCTCGCATACGATATTGGCGCACGGCTAGTGATTCCCTGCCACTATGAGATGTTCACATTCAATACTGCAGCACCCACCGAATTTGTTGCTGCTGCGGAAGCGCACGGTCAGCCCTATCGTGTGTTGCGCTGTGGCGAGCGCTTCGATATATGATTCATAAACGTACGGGCGTGATATATCGCGCCCAACGCCGCGCCTATTTCAGCGATGTATGCGCACATTATCTGGATGACGCAGATGAGCTCTCATAAATCTGCGAAATCTGTATAATCTGCAGACAATAAATACAGGCGGTATAAACATCATGCTTTCTCGCATAGCCCTACCCCATGGCGAACTGATCTTTCCGGCGTTTCTCCCTGATGCGACCCTTGGCGCGGTACGGGCCACCGATGCTGGCGATCTGCGGGCCGCTGGCGTGCGCGCGGTTGTGATGAATGTGTTCCATCTGATGCAGAAACCAGGTTCATCGACGATAGAGGCACTCGGCGGCTTGCATGCGATGTCCGGCTGGAATGGGCCGATCATCACCGATTCGGGTGGCTTTCAGGCCTATTCGTTGATCCGTCAGAATGCGAAATTCGGGCGGCTGAGCGATCAGGGGATTACCTTCCAGCCGGAGGGAGCCGAGCGCAAATTCCAGCTCACGCCAGAGAAGTGTGTGCAACTGCAACTGGCCTATGGCACCGATGTGGTGATCTGCCTGGATGATTGTACGCATGTCGATGATGCCGCCAGCGAGCAGCGTGTTTCGGTGCTGCGAACGATCAAATGGGCCAAGCGCTGCCGCGATGAGTTCGATCTACAGATCAGGCAGCGCCGCCTACCGCCCGAACGTCAGCCCAAGCTGTTTGCGGTGATCCAGGGTGGCGGCGATCATGCGCTGCGCCGTGAGTGTGCCGACGCATTATTGGCGATTGGCTTCGATGGCTATGGCTATGGTGGTTGGCCGCTCGATGGTGCTGGCAAGCTGGTGGCTGAAACGCTGGCCTTCACCCGCGAATGTATTCCACGCGAATTTCCCATGCACGCATTAGGGATCGGCCAGCCCGCCAATGTGGTTGCGTGTGTGGCAATGGGTTACGAAATGTTCGATTGTGCCATGCCAACCCGTGATGCACGCAATGGGCGCTTGTATACGTATCGCGGCGATCCAGCAGATCCTGGGTTTCGGTTGCGTGGCGATTGGTATGATTACTGTTATATCGCCGATAAGAAGTTTATCAAGACCAACACGCCAATTGATCCATCCTGCGATTGCTATACATGCCAGCACTACACCATTGGCTACCTGAACCATCTGAATAAGGTTGGCGAAAGTACCTATCTGCGGCTGGCAACCATCCATAATCTGCGCTTTATGGCTCGGCTGGTGGAAACATTACAGCGAGGCATTGCCGATGATGCCTGAACATCCCGATCTTGAGAACCTGATTGCCGAGGTTCGTTCCAGCCCAAAATACCGTTCGGTCAGCCCAGAACTGGTGCGCGTGGTGGCAATGCGTGAACTGGCTGCCCATCGGCGGATCAAGGATGCGATTAAGGAGACCAAGAACAAGCTGCATCAGATCGGCGGTTCCTACCTGGAACCAAAGATGGAGTATGCCACATGGCTTGCAGAATTGACTGAAGCGGCCAGTGATTCCATTACGCTACGGGCCGCCTGTATGCAGATATTGCGCCACCATGCCTCAACCCGTGAGCGGCTTGGCATACTGGATCGCTTCTATGCGGAAGTGTTTGCGCTGCTGCCGCCTATCTCATCAGTATTGGATCTGGCCTGTGGGCTCAACCCGCTGACCCGTCCGTGGATGCCGCTTGCGCCAGATGCATCCTACATGGCATGCGATATCTATGCCGATATGGTAACGTTTGCCGGGCAGTTTCTGGCCTTAACCAACACCCCAGGCCGCACATGGGTCTGCGATCTCATCACATCCCCGCCATGTGAGCCAGCCGATCTGGCATTGGCGCTGAAACTGTTACCAGTGCTCGAACAGGTCGAGAAGGGAGCGGCGCTGCGCTTGTTGCAAACCCTGCATGCGCCATATGTGCTGGTGAGTTTCCCGGCGCACAGCCTGGGTGGGCGCAGCAAGGGCATGCCAGAATACTATGAACGCATGCTGCACACAATGGTTGCTGGTGAACGCTGGGAACTGACCCGCCTAAGCTTTCCGAGCGAATTGGCATTCCTGGTCCGCAAATCGTGACACGGTGACAGACCTGACAGGGTGACGGCAGATTGCGCATTGGCTGATTGAACCAATTGCTGGATTGCTGGATTGTTTGTGGTATCTGCCAGGATGTTTTGTTTGAAAGAACCTCAGTGGCTGTTGAACCGCTGATGTATTCCTGTTTGTATGGTGCCAAGGGTGCGCTGCCGTGTGCTGCTACGGGCGTTGTGTACCACAAGTTATGGGTCGAGTGAATGACAGCGGGCACGTATAGCTATACGTGCCACACCGGTTGCCTACAGCAGATGCAGAGGATCAAGGCAGGTAACAGTGCCGAGCCGCCACGCCCATGAGCTGAGATTGATGCCGATCTACGCGATCTTGAAGAAGAGATTCTGCGGCTGTTGCGCGAGGTGATATCATAATGTGGCAATCGATGCAACTCAAGTATGTAACACGTTTTTCTTACGGTGATGCTCTTCCCCGTATAATTGTAAGCACGTCTCATGCGGCAGGCTAACATATTCAGGCTCATGTGGATCATGTTGATTGAGTAGTTCCAGAATCTATCTCTGGTCAAGGAATACTCTTGGTGTTACGATCTCAATGCCACGATACGATTGTAGATCGAGCAGGTCTCGATCACCGCTAATGATCAGGGTTGCGTTTCCGCTGATTGCAACTTCCAGAAACTTATCGTCTTTTGGGTCGCGGCACATGGTGATTGCTTCAGTAATCTCAACTAGAGTGGTTTGCTGTAAGAAGACTGCCAGAAAGCCTCTCGCTTTTCTCGTTGGAGATAGCGATCAAACTTATCGCGTAGGAGTACCGAGGTTAATTCAAGAGTTGTTGCTTCTGACACAAGCAGTATCGCGCTCGCAAATGCTTTATCCAACGCTTGACGCGGAACAGATTGGCGAAAAAGCGCAGCGCTAATAATCGTGTTTGTGTCAATAACGAAATGGCTATTCATCTTCATTGAGGATTTGAGCAAGAATTTCTGGCGTTAGTCCGTTCGATTGAGCCTCATCACTCATTTCATTCATCATATGCTGAATCGTTATACCGGAAGGCAAGTCCATATTGTGGAGCAGTATACGGAGCAGTAATTGAACTTTACGGCGCTCTTCTTCTGATGCGGCATTATATTTCGCCGCTGTTGTGGTATCAACTGGTATGACAATTGTTGTGTCGCTCATGGCACTATGTTCCTTAACCTGATGACTAAGTAGCCTGCAGCATAGCACCTTTGTTTGCTATCTGCTATGGTGCTCGTAACAGCCCTCTGGAGCTACCCTGGACTATAAGCTGATTGGTTTCATGGCTACTATAGGGTTACCGTATTGGATGGAGCTAGACAATGACATACACTGCGCTCCCTCGCCATAACGAAGCTGCCTTCGAAAGTGTAATCGAAGCCTATTTGCTTGAGCATGGCTATGTACAGCTTTCCGTGGAATGGGCAGAAACGTTCCGTAGCATGGCTAAACGAGCGCAGCAGGAGAACATCAGCTTCTTCGCGTTTACCGCAACACCAAAGCACGCAACCCTGAATGTCTTTGGTCGTGATGGAAAGCCATTTCATCGCTATACCATGCGGCAAGCGATTGAAGAGGGCTTCATCATGGATGTGCTGTGCAGTTATACGACGTACTCAGTATACTATAACCTACTCAAGAAAAGCCCCGCAGATCAGCATGTCGAACGCAAACAGGCAGCCAAAGCACTTGCACGCTTCGCTCGTTTGCACCCACATAATATTGCTCAAAAGACTGAAGTGATGATTGAGCACTTCAACACATTCACCCGCCACAAAATTGGCGGGCGGGCCAAAGCGATGGTTGTGACTGATTCGCGTCTTGCGGCAGTACGTTATAAGCAGAGCTTTGATGCCTATATTAAGCGCAAAGGCTACCCAATCAAAACACTCGTCGCATTTTCTGGGATCGTTACCGATGATAAGCTGAGTAGCAAGACGTATAGCGAAGAGGGAATGAATGGTAGTATTGGTGAGCGCGAGTTACCCGAGCGCTTTGCTACGAATGAATATCAAGTTTTACTGGTCGCCGAAAAATATCAGACCGGCTTTGATCAACCACTGCTGCACACGATGTATGTCGATAAACGGCTTGCTGGCATTCAGGCTGTTCAGACACTCTCGCGCCTCAACCGTGTACATCCACTCAAAGAAGATACTTTTGTGCTCGATTTTGCAGGATCTATTTTCAACCCAAACAGCGGCAGAGTGCAGCCGATCACCAGACAATGAATGCAGCTCTTGATCCAGCAGTCGAGCGCTTTCGCCTATTCCATAAGCAGCAACCCGATCAAGCAGAACTCTGGCGCAAAAAGATAACTGACTTCCGTGACCTGTATGCTTTTCTTAGCCAGATTATGCCATACCAGGATTCTGACTTAGAGCGTTTATACATTTTCTTGCGGCATCTTGCTGCCAAGTTGCCACACCGTAGCGCAAACACGCAATATGATTTTGATAGTGAGGTCAGCCTTGAATATTATCGTTTACAAAAAGTGAGTGAAGGAGCAATTGATCTATCCAAAGGCTATGCCCGCCCGCTTGACGGACCAAAGGATGTTGGCAGCGGTATGCTTCGTGAAAGCAGTATTACGCTATCTCAGCTTATCGACATTATCAATTCTCGTTTTGGTACCGATTTCAACCAAGCCGATCAATTGTTCTTTGATCAGATTGTTGAAGCCGCTGCGAGCTCGGAGGAGTTACAACAGGCAGCCCAGGTAAACTCCTCCGATAAGTTTTCCCTGTTGTTCAAGAGGCTACTGGAAACATTCTTTATTGAACGCATGGACCAGAATGAACTGCTATTTGCACGCTACATGAATGATCGCGATTTCCAGAAAGTGATTGCAGAGTGGTTGGGAACTGAAGTCTATCAACGCCTCACCAACAGTAATACATCCAATCGCGAGGCCTGAGCAGGCACTAGCCACCAACATTCTTTCATCCAGAATAAGGGCGTATGCGCTACGCCCTAACGGCAATCTAGACGCCGACCGCCTTCAATGGAATCGGCATAAACAGCAGCACAAACAGCAGCAGCCCAAAGATGGCCAGTGCGATATGCCATGTGCCAAGCCGGGCAATATCGTTGAGTGGCGGCGGATGGCGCGGGCCGATCAGGAAGGCCAAAACACCCCAGAACAGCCAGGTTTCGGAGACGGCCACGCCAAGTGCGACACACATGGCGATCACGGCATAGGCTAGGTAATCCGCTTTGCGCCCCAGCAGTGCATAGGCCGCATGCCCGCCATCAAGCTGGCCAACCGGCAGCAGATTCAGCATGGTGACAAGCAGACCGATCCATGCGCCCCAGGCGACATCATTCAGTTGCACATCCAGGCCATTACCTGGCAGGAATTGGCCAAAGATGAGCCATTTGAGGCCGCCATAGATCAGCGAGTTGCCCTCCTGCATATAGCCGCCAGTTGGCGATGGCCCGACGGTTGAGGTTGAGAGGCCATAGATCAGCAGTGGAATGGCAACCACCAGGCCAGCCAATGGCCCGGCTAGGCCGATCTCCAGGATCGTGCGGCGATCCTCCATTGGCTCGCGCTGCACAATCACGGCACCCATCGTCCCAGTGAAGCTGAGTGGCGGCGGCAGCGGAATGAAATAGGGCAGGCTGACCGGTGCGCCGCGTAATCGGCCAACCACATAATGGCCCATTTCGTGAGTGCCAAGAATACCAAGCAGCGTCAGGGCAAATGGTAATCCTGACAGGATTCCAGCCGGATTCTGGAAGATATCGACACCATGGTACATCGCACCAGCCATCAGTGTGGTCAGCACCGTCAGGCCAAACAGCAGCGCAGGCAACCAGCGCCGCCCTTGAGTTTTCGGAACGACGAGCGGCGCTGCCAGAAGTTCGTCCTCATCTCCGCTGCGCGTCAGAAATGGGGTAAAGCCATATGGTTCAAGGCGGGCACGGATCTGTGGGTAGGCCTGCTCGGATGGCAACAGCAGGCGGCCATGGATGAGCAATGCGCCACGCTCATTCCACTGATAGCGGCTAATCTCGATCAGCCCTTCCAGCGCAGCCCGTATGCGCCCTGCAACCATCAGCCGATCATCGGAATCAAGAGGGGTCAATCGCTGCTCCTCTACTCACTTCGTTAATAATGTCGCTGTGCGCGGCGGGCAGTTTTGCCGCTGTGTGCGGCAAGCACTCTTCTGGCACCAGGGAACCGTTCAATCCCAAGTGGGTAGATGCCGCTGCGCGCGGCAGGCGGTCGGGGTGGGCCGCCACCCTAGGTGCCAGACCCAAAGGGTACCCCGGCCCCCCCCGGCCAGGGGCGTTGTCCATGGACCCTGAATGGAGGTGGTTGGCTCGCCAATGCCCTACGGTCATGCCTCGGCTGCGATCAATATGTGTTGATGGAATGATGGAAAGATCCTGCGGGCGTGTATAGCCGCCCATTACTATGTGCGCCATATCAGAGCTGATTGTTCGCTTATTCGGGCGAACACAAGGTCCGCCCTTACCTTGGTTCTTGGTTCTCCGTATTCTGACTCCTGACTCCTGACTCCTTGGTTCACTGGTTCCCCTGAATCTGCTCCATTAAGACGCGAACCGCACTTTCTAGCTGTGGATCACGCCCACGGCCTGGATCGCCAAGTGGCAGGGCAACATCAACATCGACGGCTCGCCCTGTTCCTTCGAGATCCTCGCCATCAATAGTCGTCACGCGCATACGCGGTAGCCCCATTGATAGGCCATTCAGCAGCTGCGGACGCCAGGTGCTGATCACGGCCCCTGCTGTTGGCTTCCCAACCACCCTGCCAACCGCCAACCGCCGATATGTCTCGCTGAACATTTC
>Ga0163154_10009713_pt1 | contig 10904 bp, 11 predicted proteins | sample OliLakLV19MP9P1_FD_148649 | JGI IMG/M metagenome (GOLD analysis project Ga0163154, IMG submission 148649) | Freshwater microbial mat bacterial communities from Lake Vanda, McMurdo Dry Valleys, Antarctica - Oligotrophic Lake LV.19.MP9.P1 | ecosystem: Environmental > Aquatic > Freshwater > Lake >...
CCCCCAGGCCCCGCCGGCCTGGCCTCCTCGCCCTCGGCCGGCGGGGCCTGGGGGACAGCCACGGTGCCGTCGGTGATGAAGGCGGGATTGACCTCGTCGGCCGGCCAGTCCTTCCACGCCAGGTCTGCATCGGTCAGACGCTGGCCGGGGGCCAGGTCGCGCGCTGCCACCAGCACCTTGGCCATCGGATTGGCGCGTTCGGCGGCTGCGGCGACCGTCACGGCATCTCCGGACGACGAGCCCATGGCGCGCACGACGAAGGCCAGGCCGATAGCGGACACGGCAGCGATGCAGATGACGGCGATACGGGCGGGCTTCATCGACGGTCTCCGGCGAGACCCGGCGCGCAATCGCGGCGTCCGGAGTTCCCCGTTAACGACCATGGCGGGCGCGGGTTAACGCCCCCCTAAGCCGCCGCCTCAAGGCTCAGCCGGCGACGAAGCGTTCCAGCAGCACGCTGGACGGAAACGCCATCAGTGCCCCGACGGCGATGGCGACGCCATAGGGCACATCCCCCTTCTCGTGCAGCAGATTGGACACCCAGGCCGGCGCCCCTGCGGCATAGGGGCTGAGAGACCGGCGCGCGCCGATCAGGGCGACGCAGAACAGACCGCCGGCCACGGCCGTCCACAGCAGGAAGGGATACAGTCCGGGCAGGCCCAGCCAGACGACGGCGGCGGCCAGCAGCTTGGCGTCGCCGCCGCCGATGACCCGCAGGGCGAAGAGCCCCATGCCCAGCCCAAGAGCGGCGAGGCCGAGCCCCAGGTTCAGGCCGAGTGTCTGAAGCGGCAGGCCGATGGCGAGGGCGGCGGGAAAGAAGCCCAGGATGAGCAGGCCGGAGATCCAGTTCGGGATCCGCATCGTCGTCAAATCGGACAGGGCCGCCGCGATCACCAGGCAGGGAAGAAGGCCGAGCAGGGCGAGCGAAAGACTGTCCATGAAGCGACCCTGGCACGACGGCGGTTAAGGTCCGGTTTGCGTCATGCAAAATAGCAGAAGGCCGGAGCGAAATCGCTCCGGCCTTCCGGTCTCAAGACTTCGACCCGTTTTAGAAGGAGGTCGAAATGGTCGTGAACAGGTCGGTCAGACGGCCGCCGACGGCACCGACGGCACCGATGATGACGACGGCGATGAGCGCGGCAATCAGGCCGTACTCGATGGCCGTGGCGCCCGACTCGTCCTTGGCAAACTTGGCGATGAACTTGGTCATGGTGTCTTCCTCTGTTTTAAATCTGGAAAGCGAGCAACATAGGCTGGAGGATCGGTTGCCCGCTTGGCCCCCAAACGCATGGCCATATTCGGCCGGACCGGTTAAGGCCAGACTAGAACTCATGGTTACCGATCGATTTACTGTAAAAATCTGAAACTTGTTTCTTTCAGCCGGCAAGGGTGGCGGTTTGGCCTGACCAGGCCGGACCGGACAGCCGGCGACACTATAACGGCTCTTAACCGTTATGACTCAAATGCTCCCCCGGTGCCCCGGCTTTAGACTTTGTAGAGATTTGCGGACGATCCTGACGGCCAGCCTCCGCGCGCGCCCGCCGGAGTTCAAAGGATATCCGCCCATGGCCGGATCGACCGCCGCCCGCCTGTTCCTCCCGTTGATCGCTGCCGCTGTGCTTGCGGCCGGTGGTGCCCGGGCCCAGTCGTTGAACGTCGAGATCGACCGGTCCGCCCGCGTCGCCCTGACCGGATCGGCCGCCTCGGTCATCGTCGGCAACCCGGACATCGCCGACGTGACTGTCGTCGACGCCAACACCCTGTTCGTGACCGGCAAGGGCTATGGCGTGACCGAGGTGATCGCCGTCGACGGACTGGGACGCACGCTTTATCAGGGCGAGATCGTCGTCACCGGCGGATCGACCGGGTCGGTGCGGGTCTGGCGCGGTGCCCAGGCGACCGAGATGGCCTGCGCCGCCTCCTGCTCGACCAGCATCCGCAACGCCGCTGCCGCCGTCGCAGCGCCGACCCCCTGAGGGCGACGATGCGAGCGCACCTCCCGCGTCGTGAGCGACCGGCCTGGCGCCCCCGTCGTGAAGGGGCGGCGGCGCTGGAGTTCGCCATCGTCGCCACGCCCTTCTTTTTTCTGATTTTCGCGGTCATGGAGCTCGCGCTGGTCTTCGTTGTGGATTCGGTGCTGGAGAACGCGACGCTCAACGCCAGCCGCCTGGTGCGGACCGGACAGGCCGATCACGAGAACATCTCGGCCGATGCGTTCAGGAGCTCTCTCTGCGCCGATATGGGCGTGCTGTCGGCCAACTGTGAATCGCGCACCGACATCGACGTCCGCGTCATTCCCCAGTTCCGCGCCGCACCGCCGCCCGACCCGATCGTCGACGGGGTGCTGGACGAGAGCACCCTGACCTATCTTCCGGGTGATCCGGGCAGCCTCGTGCTGATCCGCGTCTGGTATTCCCAGCCGCTGGTGACGCCCTTTCTGTCCAGCGCCCTGTCTCGGCTGAACTCCGGCGACGCGGTTCTTTCAATCGCAACCGCCTTCCGCAACGAGCCCTACGATGGTTAGGCCCCCTGCCACCGGCGCGAGGCGGCGCGCGCGCCTGACTCCTTCGGGCCTGTCCCGCTTCGGTCTGGACGAGCGCGGCGTGGCGGCCGTCGAATTCGCTCTGATTGCACCCATGCTGATCGCCCTCTATCTGGGGCTCGCGGAGTTCTGCCAGGCCTTTATGGCCGAGAAGCGCACGGGCCACCTGACATCCCAGATCGCCGATATCGTGGCCCAGTCCGATGTGGTCACGCGCGATGAGCTGGCGGATGTCTTCGCTATCGGGGCCCTGCTGCTGGAGCCCTTCCCGAGCGAACCGCTGGGCATGCGTGTCAGCAGCGTCACCCGCGGCACCGACGGGGTCGCCCGCGTGGACTGGAGCCGCGGCCAGGGCCTGGCCTCGCGAACGGGAACGGTCACCGTTCCCGCCGGCGTCGTCAACAACGGCGAAAGCATTGTCATGAGCGAGGCGATCTACGACTATACGTCGCCGATCAACGACCTGCTTCCGGGCACGACCCGGTTCAGCCGGACCTTTTATCTGAGGCCGCGGCTGGTCGACAGGATCGGCTGCAGCGACTGCTGAACCTCGGTCAGGCGGCGGCCGGCGCGGCCCTGCGCAGCGCGCTGGCGCGGATCTTTTCGCTTTCGGACTTCAACTGGCCGCAGGCCGCAAGGATGTCGCGGCCCCGCGGGGTGCGGATCGGCGAAGCATAGCCGGCCTTGTTCAGGATGGCCGCGAAGCCCTCGATCGTCTTCCAGTCCGAGCACTGATAGTCGGTGCCGGGCCAGGGGTTGAACGGGATCAGGTTGACCTTGGCCGGGATGCCCTCGATCAATTTGACCAGCGCCCGGGCCTCATCGGGGCTGTCGTTGACGCCCTTGAGCATGACGTATTCGAAGGTGACGCGGCGCGCGTTGGAGAGGCCCGGATAGGCGCGGATTCCGGCCATCAGCTGGGCCAGGTCGTATTTCTTGTTCAGCGGCACCAGAACGTCGCGCAAAGGGTCGTTGGTCCCGTGCAGGCTGATCGCGAGCATGGCCTGGGTCCGCGTGCCCAGCGGTTCCAGCATCGGCACGACGCCCGAGGTCGAGACGGTGATCCGTCTGCGCGACAGGGCGATGCCCTCATTGTCCGAGATAATGTCGATAGCGTCGGCGACATGGTCCAGATTGTAGAGCGGCTCGCCCATCCCCATGAAGACGATGTTGGACAGGCGGCGATCTTCCTTCGGCGACGGCCATTCCTCCAGATCGTCGCGCGCGACCTGGACCTGGGCCACGATCTCGGCGGCTGTCAGGTTGCGGACCAGGGCCTGGGTGCCGGTGTGGCAGAAGGTGCAGCTGAGGGTGCAGCCGACCTGGGACGACACGCACAGGGCCCCGGCGCGGCCGACATCGGGGATATAGACCGTCTCGATCTCGATCCCCGGCGCGGTGCGGATCAGCCATTTGCGGGTACCGTCGGCAGACACCTGACGCTCGACGATCTCGGGGCGCGCCAGGGTGAAGGCGGCGGCCAGACGATCCTGGGTGTCGCGCGCGATATTGGTCATGGCGGTGAAATCGGTGATGCCGAAATGGTGGATCCAGCCCCACACCTGCGAGGCCCGCATCTTCGCCTTCTCGGGCGGGCAGATCCCGGCCTCGACCAGAGCCTGTCGCAGCCCCGCGCGCGTCAGACCGGAAAGGTTGACGGGGGCCCTGGCGGCCGGGGCAATGGTTCGCGACAGGTCGAGCGTGACGCTCACGGGCGGTGATCCTGTGTGGAGGGAAGCGGGCGTATAGCACGAAACCGGATGGAGTTTAAGGCGGGGACGGCGAACGGCTTTCTCCCTCCCCTGCGGGGGAGGATGGTCGGAGCGCAGCGGAGACCGGTCGGGGCGGCAAGGCAGGGTCGCACGAGATTGAGTCCGGGTCGCCTTGCCCTCCCCACCCCCTCGCTGTGCGAGGACCCTCCCTGAGGGGGAGGGAGACGTCAGATCGTCACAAAATAAACCGGCTGAGGTCGGCGTTTCTGGACAGGTCGCCGACCTTGTCCCGCACCGCATCCCCGTCGAAGGCCACCGTCTGGCCGCCGAGGTCCGAAGCCTTGAACGAGGTCTCCTCCAGCACCCGCTCGATCACGGTGACAAGACGCCGTGCGCCGATGTTCTCGACCGCGCCATTGGCGGCCACGGCCGCGTCGGCCATCGCCTCGACCGCGTCGGGGGTGAAGGTCAGGGTCACATCCTCGGTGGCCAGCAGGGCCTGGTTCTGGCGGATCAGATTGGCCTCGGGCTCGGTCAGGATGCGCACGAAATCGTCGCGGGTCAGGGCCTTCAGCTCGACCCGGATCGGCAGACGACCCTGCAGTTCCGGCAGCAGGTCCGAGGGCTTGGCGACGTGAAACGCCCCCGAGGCGATGAACAGCACGTGGTCCGATTTGACCGGCCCGTATTTCGTCGAGACCGTGGTGCCCTCGATCAGGGGCAGGAGGTCGCGCTGGACCCCCTCGCGGCTGACATCGGCACCCCCGCGATCCTGGCGGCCAGCGACCTTGTCGATCTCGTCGATGAAGACGATGCCCTCGTTTTCGGCCAGCAGCAGGGCCTCGCGGGTCAGGCTGTCCTGATCCAGCAGCTTGTCGCTCTCCTCGGCCAGCAGGGGCTGGAGCGCCTCCCGCACGCTGGTGCGGACAGATTTCGTCCGTCCGCCGCCCAACTTGCCCAGCATGTCGGACAGGTTCAGCAGGCCGACGTTGCCGCCGCCGCCGACGTCCAGCCCCTGGATCGGCGAGGACGTATCGGTCAGCTGAACCTCGATCTCCTTGTCGTCCATCTCGCCGGCCCGCAGCTTCTTGCGAAAGGCCTCACGCGTCGCGGCCTGGGATCCCGCACCGACCAGCGCGTCCAGGATGCGCTCCTCGGCGGCAGCCTCGGCCCTCGCCCGCACGCCGGCGCGGCGGCTGTCCCGGACCATCACCAGCGCCGCCTCGACGAGGTCGCGCATGATCTGGTCCACATCGCGGCCGACATAACCGACCTCGGTGAATTTGGTCGCCTCGACCTTCAGGAACGGGGAGCCGGCGAGCCGGGCCAGGCGACGGGCGATCTCGGTCTTGCCGACGCCGGTGGGGCCGATCATCAGGATGTTCTTGGGCGTCACCTCGTCGCGCAGGTCATCGGGCACGCGTTTGCGGCGCCAGCGGTTTCTCAGCGCGACCGCCACGGCGCGCTTGGCATCGTCCTGGCCGACGATGAAGCGGTCGAGTTCGGAGACGATTTCGCGGGGGGAGAGGTCTGTCATTGGAGAGCCTGTCTTGGGGTGAGAGGTTCGTCACGAAGGGCACCAAGGGATCACGAACGACACCAAGGGGTCAGCGCACGACTCGACGAAGGCCGTTTTCGAGGAGCGTGCTGTTGAACTTGATCAGATAACCGAGACGGCATTCCGAGAATCGAAGATAGGTCAGAACCTGGCCGGTATGGACCGATGCGAGTGCGTCGACCGCTTTGACTTCGACGATGACACAACCAGCGACAAGGAGGACAGATTCAAGCAAACCCGGTCCGAGCGCTCGATGTACCGTCAAGGCCGCGTCACCACGGTGCGCCCGACAGTCTCCACCCCGCCTGGGATCGCCTCGATCTCGTTGTGATCTTCGTGCATTCTTTGTGATCTTCGTGACGAACCGATCAACTTCAAGCTACCCCAACCGCTCCACCGTGAGGTTGCCATTGGTGTAGACGCAGATCTCGGCGGCGATCGCCATGGCGCGGCGGGCGACGGCTTCGGCGTCCATGTCGGTGTTGTCGATCAGGGCGCGGGCTGCGGCGAGCGCATAGTTGCCGCCGGAACCGACGGCGGCCACGCCGTACTCCGGCTCCAGCACGTCGCCGACGCCGGTCACGGTGAAGATGCAGTCCTTGTCCGCCACCAGCAGCATGGCCTCCAGCCGGCGCAGATAGCGGTCGGTGCGCCAGTCCTTGGCCAGGTCGACGCACGCCCGCGCCAGCTGGTCCGGATACTGCTCCAGCTTGGCCTCCAGCCGCTCGATCAGGGTGAAGGCGTCGGCCGTCGCCCCGGCGAAGCCCGCCAGGACCTTCCCGCCGGCCAGGGTGCGGACCTTGCGCGCCGCACCCTTGACGATGGTGGCCCCCATCGAGACCTGGCCGTCGCCTGCAATCACGGTCCGGCCGTCCTTGCGAACCGCCAGGATCGTCGTTCCGTGCCAGTCGGGAAAGTTGGAGCGGGTCTGGGTCATCCAGCCCAGATGGCGACGCAATCGGACGGCGGCAAGCCGAAAGCGCTGCAAATACAGCCCAGAGGGGGCGTCGTATTTTAACCATGGTAACCGATGACAACGGCGCGGAAAAACCCGTAAAATCCGTAATCATAGGCAATTACCTGCTTTATCGCCTCATTTACGCCAGCGAGACCGTTGGCTCGACCGGAGCCTCCACGCTGTCCGTCGCCCAGATTCTGGGTGTTTCCGAGCGGAATAATCGCCGCGATGACATCACCAGCGGCGTGATGTTGCATGACGGCTGGTGTCTGCATGCCATCGAGGGCCGCCGGGTCGATGTTGATCGCCTTATGCGTCGCCTTCGCGAGGACCGCCGCCTCGACAATATCCGCGTGCTGGTAGACCGGCCGATTGCCGAACGCCGGTTCAGCGAACCCATGAGCCTGTGCGACAATCCGAAGGCGATGCTGAAGGCGGTCGGGTTGCCGGAACTGGCGCGCATCACGCGCTATGAGGCCGAGCGGATCGTCGCGCTGAAACAGGCGGCGTGACGGCGCGCCCGCGTCCGCCTATCTGGGGCGAATGAGCTTTTCCCCGGACGAGGTCGAGCGCTATGCCCGTCACCTGCTGCTCGCCGAGATCGGCGGGCCCGGCCAACAGAAGCTGAAGGCCGCAACGGTCGTGATCGTCGGGGCCGGAGGCGTCGGCGGTCCGGCCGCGCTCTATCTGGCGGCGGCCGGCGTGGGGACGCTGCGCCTCATCGACGGCGATACGGTCGCCCGGTCCAATCTTCAGCGCCAGATTCTGTTCGACAGTGCGGACATCGGTCGCGCCAAAGTCGAGGCGGCGGCCGGCCGGCTCGTCGCGCTCAACCCTCATGTGCGGGTCGAGGCGCTGGATCATCCATTGACAGTGGACAAGGCCGCCGCCGTGATCACCGGGGCGGATGTCGTTCTGGATGGGACCGATGACTTTGCCACGCGCCACACCGTCAACGCGGCCTGTGTGGCGGCCGGCGTGCCACTGGTCTCGGGCGCGCTGGGTCGCTGGAGCGGTCAGGTTGCGGTATTCGCCGGACGGCCCTGCTACCGTTGCCTTGTGCCTGACAGCCCGCCGGATGCCGAGACCTGTGCCCGGGTCGGTGTCGTGGGGGCCCTGGCGGGCGTGATCGGGGCGATGGCCGCACTGGAGGCGATCAAGCTGATCTCGGGGGCCGGCGAGGCGCTGACCGGCCGGTTGCTGCTCTATGATGGTCTTTCGGCGACCAGCCGGACCGTGACGGTGACGGCCGATCCGGCGTGTCCGGTGTGCCGGTAATTCTCCCCCAACGGGGAAGGATTGCTACTCTGGACGCTGACGCTTCTTGCGGAACGACGGGTTCAGCGTCTGTTTGCGCAGGCGGATCGACTTGGGCGTGACCTCGACCAGTTCGTCGTCGGCGATATAGGCGATGGCCTGTTCCAGGCTCATCTGGCGCGGCGGGGTCAGGCGCACGGCCTCGTCCTTGCCCGAGGCCCGGACGTTGGTCAGCTGCTTGCCCTTGATCGGGTTGACGTCGAGGTCGTCCCAACGGCTGTTCTCGCCGATGATCATGCCCTCGTAGGTCCTTTCGCCGGCCCCGACGAACATGACGCCGCGATCTTCCAGGTTCCACAGGGCGAAGGCGGCCGTCTCGCCGTCGGAGTTGGAAATCAGGACACCCTTAAGGCGGCCGGCGATCTCGCCCTTATAGCCTTCGTAGTGGCTGAACACGCGGTTCAGCACGCCCGAACCGCGTGTGTCGGTCAGGAACTCGCCCTGATAGCCGATCAACGAGCGTGAGGGGCATTTCAGCTGGATGCGGGTCTTGCCGGCGCCCGAGGGCCCCATGTCGGTCATTTCGGCTTTACGGGCCGACAGCTTCTCGATGACGATGCCCGAGTATTCATCGTCGACGTCGATCATGACATCCTCGATCGGCTCCAACTTCTCGCCGTTCTCGCCTTCCTGGAAGACCACGCGCGGACGCGAGATCGAGACCTCGAAGCCCTCGCGGCGCATGTTCTCAATCAGGACGCCCAGCTGCAGTTCGCCCCGACCCGCTACCTCATAGGCGTCGCCGCCCTCGGTCGTCGTCACACGGATGGCGACATTGGCCTCGGCCTCCTTCAGCAGGCGGTCGCGGATGACGCGCGACTGGACCTTGTCGCCCTCGCGGCCGGCCAGCGGGCTGTCGTTGACCGAGACGGTCATGGAGATGGTCGGCGGATCGATCGGCTGAGCCGGAAGCGCGTCGGTGACCTCCACGGCGCACAGGGTGTCGGCGACGGTAGCCTTGGACATTCCGGCGATGGCGACGATGTCGCCGGCCTCGGACCCTTCGTCCAGCGCCTGACGCTTCAGGCCGCGAAAGGCCAGCACCTTGGTGATGCGGCCGCGCTCGATTTCCTTGCCGTCACGGTCCAGGGCGTGGATCGCCATGCCGGGGATGGCCTTGCCGCTCTCGATCCGGCCGGTCAGCAGACGGCCCAGGAAGGGGTCGGACTCGATCAGCACGTTCAGGATCTGGAACGGCTTGTCGCGATTGTCCTGCACCCTGGGCGGGGGCACGTGGTCGACGATCAGGTCGAACAGGGGGGCCAGATTGTCGTTGGGCTGTTTCAGATCCATCGTCGCCCAGCCATTCCGGCCAGAGGCGTAGATATGGGGGAAGTCCAGCTGCTCGTCGGTCGCGCCGATGGCGGCGAACAGGTCGAAGGTCTCGTTGTGCACCCGGTCGGGATCGGCGTGGGCCCGGTCGACCTTGTTGATGCACAGGATCGGACGCAGGCCCATTTTCAGCGCCTTGGTCAGCACGAATTTGGTCTGGGGCATGACGCCCTCTTCGGCGTCCACCAGGATGACGCAGCCGTCCACCATGCCGAGGATCCGCTCGACCTCGCCACCAAAGTCGGCGTGGCCCGGCGTGTCGATGATGTTGATACGCGTCTCGCCCGCCTTGCCGTGCCAGAGCACGCTCGTGCACTTGGCCAGGATGGTGATGCCGCGTTCCTTCTCCTGGTCGTTGGAGTCCATGGCCCGTTCGGTCTGGGCCTCATTGGCTCGGAAGACGCCGGACTGGGCCAGAAGCTGGTCCACCAGGGTGGTCTTGCCGTGGTCGACGTGGGCGATGATAGCGACGTTGCGAAGGTTCATGGTCGTTCAATGCGAAAATGGCGGCCGACCAATCCTGGGAAGGGAGGTGCGGGGGCCGCTCGTTAGGGGCGTCATGCGGGGAGCGCGCGCCTCTTACAGGCTGGGCACCGGAAAGGCCATAGCCGGGGGAAACCGGCAGCAGGCAGGCAATGTCAGCCTGTGTCCGATCAGCGGCCCAAATGTGCTTCCAAGCGGACGATCAACATATGGAGCATGAGGCCCAAGGCATCCGCTTCAGCCAGGTTCTCACCGGCGCTGACCTCCGAGCAGGCGTCCACACGGTTTGCGAGAATCAGGTGGGTCTCGACTTCTTTCAACGAACCTTGAGCGATACGGAGGAAGTGGAGGCAAGAACCTTTCGTCGATCGACCATAACCTTCTGCGATGTTCGCAGCGATCGAAGCCGCCGCGCGCCGGCTTTTGCGAAATCAAACCGAACTGCTCGTCCTTTGGGAATGTTCGGGTGAGTTGATAGACAGACACAGCCATGTCCATCGCTCGCTGCCATACCTTGAGATCGCGATCGCTGCGAACCTCGGTCATCAGCCCTGCTACCTGCGGCCTCCTGCCGGTCTCACACCTTCGCTGACCGGCCCCGCACCCAGGCATAAAGCGCAAAGGTCAGCACGGCGAAGACTGCGATCCCGGACAGCATCGCCGGCCAGGTCGAACCCTCGGGCAGCATGGCGAAGGGCGCGTCGTCGCCGGTCGAGACGATGACGCCGGCGGTCATCACCAGAAACAGGCTCTCGCCCACGATCAGACCCGACGCCAGCAGCACTCCCATGCGGCGGCCCACGTCGGCAAAGCGGGTGGTCTTGATCGCGCGGTCGTAGAACCAGCCGCAGAGGGCTCCGATCACCAGCATCGTGGTGACGGCGGCGGGGAGGTAGAAACCGATGCCCACAGCCAGCGGCGGAAGTTTCATCCTGCCCCTCGTCGCGGCGTTCAGCACCGCGTCCAGAACGATGATGACGACGCCGATGACGGCACCCAGTC
>Ga0163154_10009718_pt1 | contig 10900 bp, 4 predicted proteins | sample OliLakLV19MP9P1_FD_148649 | JGI IMG/M metagenome (GOLD analysis project Ga0163154, IMG submission 148649) | Freshwater microbial mat bacterial communities from Lake Vanda, McMurdo Dry Valleys, Antarctica - Oligotrophic Lake LV.19.MP9.P1 | ecosystem: Environmental > Aquatic > Freshwater > Lake >...
GCTCTCAGAACGCATTCGGGCCATTTATGCGATCGACAATGGCTTTCGTTCGCTGCCCCCAGCCAAGCGTAAGCTCATGCGCAATGAGCACTTGCGTCCGTTCATCGAGAGTTTCTTCCAGTGGGTGAAATCAGTGCGAGCCACAACTCTTGGTAGAAACCTGGCAACCAAGGCACTCGGCTATGCCTTCAACCAAGAAAAGGAACTACTCCGTGTGCTCGACGACGGCCGGATCCCACTCGACAACACGCGTTCGGAACGCAGCCTCAGAAAAATTGTCGTAGGACGCAAAAATTGGATGTTCTATAGCAGCGACACCCACGCCGAAAGCGCCGCTGCCATCTTCACCATCTTCACCATCTTGCAGATTACATTCGCTCGACCCACAGCAATACTTGGACGAGATACTGCGAATTCTTCCCTATTGGCCCAAGGGGCGACCAGCTCACCATCAGTTTCGAACCCACAAAAGGGGAACCTTCCCGCAAGAAAAGACGCGGGATGGCGACGAGCACGGCCTGCGTGAGGTTCAGCTCGGACAGGATATAAGATTGTGCGGTCCCGATAAGGGGTCTACGGTCTGAGCTTGTCAGCTTTGGTAAGCGCTTACCGAAGTCCTCACGACGGGAACAGAGACCATGACGGACACGATTGACCCTTCGAAAGTGATCCCGACTCCTCCCGAACCGAACCTGGTCTTCGGTGCGCCCGAGAACGGCGGCTCGTCGCTCGAGAATGCACAGCCATTCTCGAGCGATCTCCTCGCTGCGCTGCTCCGCTTCAAAGACGGAGATTTCACCTCGCGCCTGCCCTCCGACTTGACCGGAGTCAATGGCAAGCTCGCCGACACCGTCAACGAGATCCTCGCCGTCAGCGCTCGCCGTGCATCGGAGGTCGCACGCGTGTGCCATGCGGTCGGCAAAGAGGGAAAGCTCAAGCAGCGCATGAACATGCCGGGTGCCGTCGGGGGCTGGGCAGACGAGACTGCTACGCTCAACACACTGATCGACGATCTCGTCAGGCCCACCACGGAGGTGACGCGTGCCATCGGTGCCGTCGCCAAGGGCGACCTCAGTCAAGCCATGGCGCTCGATGTCGACGGCCGTCTGCTTGAAGGCGAGTTCCTGCGCTCCGCTCAGCTCGTCAACAGGATGATCGAGCAGCTCTCGATCTTCACCTCCGAAGTAACGCGCGTGGCGCGTGAAGTCGGAACGGAAGGAAAGCTCGGCGGGCAAGCCCAAGTGAAGGACGTCTCGGGCGTCTGGAAGGAGCTGACCGAGTCGGTCAACCAGATGGCCAGCAACTTGACCGCTCAGGTCCGCAACATCTTCGAGGTGACGATTGCCGTGGCGAGCGGCGATCTCTCGAAGAAGATCACCGTCGATGTTCGCGGTGAGATGCTTCAGCTCAAGGAAGCCGTCAACACGATGGTCGAGCAGCTCCGTTCGTTCGCGAGCGAAGTGACGCGCGTGGCACGCGAGGTCGGTACCGAGGGCAAGCTCGGGGGTCAGGCGATTGTTCCCGGCGTCGCCGGTACGTGGAAGGACCTCACCGACAACGTGAACGCGATGGCCTCGAATCTCACCGCTCAGGTCCGCAACATCGTCGCGGTCACGACCGGCGTTGCGCGCGGTGACCTCTCGCGCAAAATCACCGTCGACGTAGCGGGCGAGATCCTCGAGCTGAAGAACACGATCAACACGATGGTCGATCAGCTGAACGGCTTCGCCTCAGAGGTGAGCCGCGTCGCGCGCGAGGTCGGTACCGAAGGCAAGCTCGGAGGCCAAGCGCAGGTCCCCGGCGTGGCAGGAACCTGGAAGGATCTCACCGATAACGTGAACGCGATGGCCTCGAACCTCACGGGCCAGGTCCGTAATATCGCCGACATCTCGGCCGCGATCGCCAAGGGCGACCTGTCGCGAAAGATTGCGGTCGACGTGAAGGGCGAGATCCTCGAGCTGAAGAACACGATCAACACGATGGTCGATCAGCTGAACGGCTTTGCCTCGGAGGTGAGCCGCGTCGCGCGCGAGGTCGGCACCGAAGGCAAGCTCGGCGGCCAAGCGCAGGTCCCCGGCGTGGCAGGGACCTGGAAAGATCTCACCGATAACGTGAACGCGATGGCCTCGAACCTCACGGGCCAGGTGCGTAATATCGCCGACGTGTCGGCCGCGATCGCCAACGGCGACCTGTCGCGAAAGATCACCGTCGACGTGAAGGGTGAGATCCTTGAGCTGAAGAACACGATCAACACGATGGTGGATCAGCTGAACGGCTTTGCCTCGGAGGTAAGCCGCGTCGCGCGCGAGGTCGGCACCGAAGGCAAGCTCGGCGGCCAAGCACTCGTTCCGGGCGTTGCCGGCACGTGGAAAGACCTCACTGACAACGTTAACTCGATGGCCTCGAACCTCACGGGTCAGGTTCGCAACATTGCCGGGGTCGCGACCGCCGTCGCCCGTGGCGACCTCTCCCGAAAGATCACGGTCGACGTGAAGGGTGAGATCCTGCAGCTCAAGGACACCATGAACACGATGGTGGATCAGCTGAACGGCTTCGCCTCGGAGGTGAGTCGCGTCGCACGCGAGGTCGGCACTGAAGGCAAGCTCGGCGGCCAAGCAGTCGTTCCTGGCGTTGCCGGCACGTGGAAGGATCTCACCGACAACGTCAACTCGATGGCCTCGAATCTCACCGGGCAGGTGCGCAACATCGCCGAGGTTACGATCGCGGTCGCGAATGGCGACCTCTCACGCAAGATCGCCGTCGACGTCCGCGGCGAGATCCTCCAGCTCAAGGAAGCCGTCAACACGATGGTTGAGCAGCTCCGCTCGTTCGCGAGCGAAGTGACGCGCGTGGCACGCGAGGTTGGTACCGAGGGCAAGCTTGGCGGTCAGGCGATTGTTCCTGGCGTCGCCGGCACGTGGAAGGACCTTACCGACTCGGTCAACGCGATGGGCGCCAACCTCACGGCGCAGGTCCGCAACATCGCCGAGGTGACCACGGCGGTCGCGCGCGGCGACCTCTCGCGCAAGATCACCGCCGACGTCAAGGGTGAGATCCTTGAGCTGAAGAACACGATCAATACGATGGTCGATCAGCTTCGCTCGTTCGCATCCGAGGTAACGCGCGTGGCGCGCGAGGTCGGTACAGAGGGCAAGCTCGGTGGCCAAGCCGACGTACCCGGCGTCGCCGGCACGTGGAAGGATCTCACCGACTCGGTGAATGTGATGGCCGCAAACCTCACGAACCAAGTCCGCGGTATCGTTAGGGTTGTCACCGCCGTGGCGGACGGTGACCTCCGCCAGAAGTTGACGGTGGAAGCGAAGGGCGAGGTTGCCGCACTTGCCGACACGATCAACAACATGACCCACACGCTCGCGACGTTCGCCGAGCAAGTCACGAACGTGGCGCGCGAAGTCGGGGTTGATGGTCGGCTCGGAGGTCAAGCGAACGTGCCAGGTGCGGCAGGGACGTGGAAGGATCTGACCGGCAACGTCAACCTGCTCGCGGCCAATCTGACCAACCAGGTGCGCGCGATCGCCGACGTCGCCATCGCCGTGACGAGAGGCGATCTCACGCGCTCGATCCAGGTCGAGACTCGTGGCGAGGTGACAGAGCTCAAGAACAACATCAACACCATGATCGACAACCTGCGGGCGACGACCGACCGCAACCAGGAGCAGGACTGGCTCAAAACGAACATCGCGAAGTTCACGGGCATGCTCCAGGGACAGCGCGACCTCGTCACCGTCGGAAGGACGCTCCTTTCGGAGCTGTCGCCCCTCGTGGACGCGCAGCATGGCACGATCTACCAGATGGAACGGACCGATCCCGGTGAGGTCGGCGAGGTCAGCGAGGTCGGCGCGATACGACCGAAGAGCCTTCGGCTCCTCGCGGGCTACGCGCAGCGGCCGGATCAGCCGGAGCGCATCCAGCTGGGTATCGGGCTCGTCGGCCAAGCCGCGGTGGAGCAATTGCGCATTGTTCTCAACGATATTCCTCCCGAGTACACGCAGATCCAGTCGAGCCTGGGCGAAGCACCGGCGAAGAGCGTCCTCGTCTTGCCGGTCCTCTTCGAAGGCGAAACGATGGCGGTGATCGAGCTCGCTGCCCTCCGGCCGTTCACCAGCACTCACCTCGCGTTCCTCGAGCAGCTCACGCAGTCGATCGGCGTCGTTCTCAACACGATTGAAGCGACGATGCGCACCGAGAACCTGCTCCTCCAGTCACAGCAGCTCACCGCGGAGCTTCAGACGCGACAGAGCGAGCTCCAGCAAACCAACGAGCAGCTCGCGTCGAAAGCGAAGCAGCTCTCCGACCAAAACTACGAGGTCGAGCGGAAGAACAAGGAGGTCGAACAGGCTCGACACGCGCTCGAAGAGAAGGCCACGGAGCTTGCCCTCACCAACAAGTACAAGTCCGAGTTCCTCGCGAACATGTCCCACGAGCTCCGGACACCGCTGAATTCCATCTTGATCCTCGGCCAGCAGCTCGCCGAGAACGTCGGCGGCAACCTACTGCCGAAACAGATCGACTTCGCCAAGACCATTCACTCGGCGGGTACGGATCTGTTGACGCTGATCAACGACATCCTCGATCTCTCGAAGATCGAGTCAGGCACGGTCACCGTCGAGCCCGAGGAGATCACGTTCGTCTCGATTCGCGACACGGTTCAGCGGACGTTCCGCCACATCGCGGAGACCAGGGGTCTTGCCTTCAACGTCGATCTCGATTCTGCCTTGCCGGGCGCATTCGTCTGCGATCCGAAGCGGCTCCAGCAGATCCTGAAAAACCTGCTTTCTAACGCGTTCAAGTTCACGCCGCAGGGTCACGTCTCGATGACCATCCGCCAAGTGACCTCGGGCTGGAATCCCGATCACCCGGTGCTCAGGACCGCGAATTCGGCGATCGCCTTCATCGTCACGGACACGGGCATCGGTATCGCGCCCGAGAAGCAAAAGCTCATTTTTGAGGCCTTCCAGCAGGCCGACGCCGGCACGAGCCGAAAGTACGGCGGCACGGGGCTCGGTCTCGCGATCAGCCGCGAACTCTCGCACTTGCTCGGCGGTGGGATCCGGCTGGTGAGCAATCCGGGAAGCGGCAGCACGTTCACGCTGTACTTGCCACTCACCTTCATGAGTCCAGCACCGCAAGTCTCGCTGCCGAGCCGCCCTGCGCCGCGCACATCGTCGCCGGTCCAGCTATTCGGGGTCACTAAGGCAGAAGAGACGGTCCCCGATGATCGTCACGACATCAGGGAAGGCGACTCGGTGCTCCTGATCGTCGAAGATGATCCGCACTACGCGCGGATCCTGCTCAGCATCGCACGTGACAGGGGCTTCAAAGGCCTCGTTGCCAATCGCGGCCAACAAGCCCTTTCGCTGGTGCGAGAGTACAGGCCGACCGCGATCACGCTCGATGTCTTCCTGCCCGACATGCTCGGCTGGACGGTCCTGAACAACCTAAAGCTCGATCCGCTCGCGCGGCACATTCCGGTCCAGATGATTTCCGTCGAGGAGGAGCGCCAGCACGGTCTGTCTCACGGTGCGTTCTCGTACCTCGTGAAGCCCGCAACCACGCACGATCTAGAGAGGGCGATCGACAAGCTCAAGACCCACGCCACGCCCCACACCAAGCGGCTCCTGGTCGTCGAGGATAATGACATCGAGCGAGCGAGTATCGTCGAGCTCCTGGGGCACGACGACATCGAGATCACTGCGGTCGGGACGGGCGCCGCGGCACTCGACACGCTTCGCGAACATTCGTTCGAGTGTTGCGTCGTTGATCTACGGTTGCCCGATATGAGCGGGTTCGAGCTGCTTGAGCGCCTGCAAGCGCAGCAATCGCTGCAAGACCTGCCGATCGTCGTCTTCACGGGGAAGGAACTGACATCCGCCGAGGAAGCGCTCCTGCATACGGTCGCGAAGAGCATCGTGCTCAAGGACGTGCAGTCACCCGAACGTCTTCTCGACGAGACTTCGCTGTTCCTCCATCGGGTCATGTCCGATCTTCCCGAGGATAAACGCCGGATGATCGAGCGCTTGCACGACTCGAACGAAGCCTTGCGCGGCCGCAAGGTTCTGGTCGTTGACGATGACGTTCGAAACATCTTTGCGCTCACGACAGTCCTCGAGAACCAGGAGATGGAGGTCTTGAGTGCGACGAACGGGCGCCAGGCGATCAACCTGATTCGGAACACGCCCGACCTGAGCGTCGTCCTGATGGATATCATGATGCCCGAAATGGACGGCTACGACACGATGCGCGAGATCCGCCAAAATGCAACGCTTCGCGCCTTGCCCATCGTTGCGCTCACGGCGAAGGCGATGAAGGGTGATCGTGAGAAGTGCCTTGAGGCGGGCGCATCGGACTACATCGCCAAGCCTGTCAACACGGACGAGCTGCTTTCGCTACTCCGAATATGGTTGTATCGCTAAATGCAGGAGCCGATCGACATTCTGCTCGTCGACGACGAGGCGAGGAATCTCGACGCGCTCGAGGCGATCCTCGCTGAACCAGGCTACCGGCTTCTTCGCGCCGAGGACGCGGACCAGGCGTTGCGCCTACTCCTCCACCACGACGTCGCGGCCATTGTCCTCGACATCAAGATGCCCGGCGTGAGCGGCTTCGAGCTCGCGCAGCTCATCAAGGGCAGCAAGAAGTTTCGGCAGATACCAATCGTGTTCCTCACGGCTCACATGCTCGACGACCAGGACGTGATCGCGGGCTATGGCGCGGGCGCGGTCGACTACCTGACCAAGCCGGTCAACCCTCAGATTTTGCGCCACAAGATCGCGGTCTTCGCGGATCTGTTCAGAAAGACACGGGCGCTCGTCGACCTGAATGAAAAACTGGAAGAGCGCGTGCAAGAGCGAACGGCGAAGCTCGAAGAATCCGAGCATGCGCTCCAGATCGCCGGTCGCCGAAAGGATGAGTTTCTCGCCACCTTGGGGCACGAGCTCCGCAACCCGCTCGTCCCCTTGCGTACGGGGCTCGACCTCCTTCTCCACATGCAGTTCGCGTCGCCCGTCATTGACCGCTCGCTCGGCGCGATGAACCGGCAGCTGGATCACATGGTCCGTCTCATCGACGACCTCCTCGACGTGTCCAGGATCAGTCGCGGTGTACTCGAGCTGAAGAAGGAGCGTGCAGACATCGCAGCGATCATTGATGCCTCGATCGAGACCTGCCGCCCCTTCTTCGACCAACGCCGCCAGCACGTCTCGGTCGACGCAGGTCGATCCATATTCGGCTTCGTGGACCCGACGCGCGTCTCCCAGATCCTCGGAAACCTTCTCCACAATGCGGCGAAGTACACGCCAGCGGGCGGCGAGATCCGGGTGGAGCTGGCGCATGAGAGCGGCAATGCGATCGTTCGGATCATTGATTCCGGAATGGGCATCCCTCCCGACCTGATCGTCCACGTCTTCGATATGTTCTCCCGAATCGATCGCTCGGTACCCGGCTCGGATACCGGCTTGGGAATCGGCTTGGCGTTCGCGCGACGGCTCGCGGAGATGCACGGCGGTGCTCTTACCGCGTCGAGCTCCGGCGCGGATCGCGGGAGTACGTTCACGCTGTCGTTGCCCGGGGCGGACGAACCGCAAGAGAAGGTCTCGCACGATCCCGACCGTACCGTGTGTCGCTCGGACGTGACGGCGCCCCTCGACATCCTCGTCATCGAGGACAACGAGGACGTTGCGGACACCCTCGCTTCGTGGCTCGAGGCCCAGGGCCACAAAGTCGGCGTCGCGCGGAGTGGGCCCGACGGTATCGAGCTCGTGCAACAGACTCGACCGGACGTTGTCCTGTGCGACATAGGACTTCCCGGCATGGATGGCGTGGAAGTCTGCCGGCGTGTCAGGAGGCTTTTGATCAGTTTTAGGCCGGTGATGGTCGCGTTGACCGGCTGGGGCGGACAAGAGGACCGCCTGCGGACGCAAGAGGCAGGTTTCGATCATCACCTCGTGAAGCCCGTCGCGCTTAACGAGCTCCGCAATATTTTGCAGAGCGTGGGCGCTGCGCGTTTGTCGTGACCTCACAGGTGCTGCGAGCCGGCATGCGGCCACCTCACGCCCGAATCGCGAATCGGGACGCCTAGCGTCGCGCCGAAGGCAAACACCTCCGTGACCTTCGCGAGCGCCTCGAGTTCTTCAAGCAGCCGGAAGTCGCTGAATTCGTCGAAGCGCGGCTGATAGTAGAGAGGGTTCTGAAGCAAGAACCGATTCTCAAAAAGTGGCAGCCGCATCGATACGTAGTTGGTTCACCGATGCTCGAACATATTCTGGAGCGCTCAGCTCGACCGCGATCCGGCGTTAGACGGGAGTGAAAGGAACAGCCCGACTGAGAACGCGGAGATGCTGCTAACCGGACGGAGGAGAACTCGGGTTCGTCCGCGCTCTGACGACACCGGGCATCACCACGAGCACGCACTCCTGTACCCCGCGGCCCCGGACGGCACGCACGCGAAACTCCACTCCCCGCCAGTGCACGAGGTCGCCGACCTCAGGCGGGCGATCGAGCAGCGTTAATACGAGCCCGCTGACAGTATCCACGTCAGGATGCGCGAGCTCGAGGCCGAGCTGGTCGCCGACCTGGCCGAGTCGAGCCATGCCCAGCGCCCGGAGCTCGCCCTCGGCTTCATAGGCCGGCTGGGGTGAAGCGGGCTCCTCGGAGATCTCGCCGACGACCTGCTCGAAGAGATCCTCTACGGTCACAATGCCCGCGGTTCCTCCGTGCTCGTCCATGACGACCAAGAGCTGTGTCTTGTCTCGCCGCATCCGAGTGAGCACCGCATCCAGCTTCGCGGTCTCGGGTGCGAAGGGCACGGCGCGAACGACGTCATCCGAGAGCGCGTGCCCCTCAGTCAAATGCCCCAGCAGATCGCGGATGAGCACGATGCCAATGATCTGATCCAGCGTCCCCTCGTAGACCGGATAGCGTGCATGGCGGGCGCTTCGCACCGCCCCACGGATCTCATCAACCGAGGCGCCTCGGCGCATCCCAACGACTCGGACTCTCGGCGTCATGACCTCTCCCGCCGTAAGCTCACCAAACGCGAACAGCTCTCCGAGCACCTGACCTGCCTCGGCCTCGATCTCCCCGCTGGCGACGCTCTCGTGCACGACGAAGCGGAGTGTCTCGGCGCTCGGAGGCTTGACTGCCAAATCCCGCCGAATGCCGGCGAGACGCAAGACGCCAACACCAAGCGTGTTGAGGCCCACCACGAGCGGCCACAGGGCGATTTTTACCCAGCGCATCGGGGTGCTGACCCACAATGCGGTGGCCTCGGCATGTTGCAGCGCGAGCGTCTTCGGGACCATTTCCCCAAGCACGATGTGCAGGTAGGTGAGCGCGGCGACCGCGAGAACACTTGCCGCCAAATGTACGGACAGCAACGACTCGATACCGAGCTGAGCGAGCGGCGCGACGAGCGCCTCGGCGAGGTGATGCTCTCCGTACATGCCGAGGCCCAGGCTGGAGAATGTAATTCCGAGCTGTGCCGTGGCGATATAACCGTCTTGCTTCCTTGGATCCCGCAGCATCTTGAGCACAAGCTTCGCCAGCCGGCTCCCGCGTGAAGCACGACGCTCGATAGCCGCGCGAGGGACACCGATGATCGCGAACTCTGCGGCAACGAAGAGGCCATTGAGGAGGACCAGCGCGAAGATGACGAAGGCGGCCAGCATGTCAGCTCACCTGCTCGCTTTCCGTCAGGTTGCCGGCCTCGTCGCTGGGTTTCGGTGCTACGACAATCCAGCGCACGCCCGTTGGGCTCATCTCGCCCACTGTCACCTGAACGCCGTCGACCTCCAAGCGCTCCCCTTCCTTGGGCAACCGTCGCAGGTGGGCAACGATGTGCCCCCCGACCGTGGAAGCCGTGCCCTCCCATCGCTTAGAGAGCCACGGCTCAGCTTCCAGGAGCCCCATGGATCCTGGTAGACGTATGCTCCCATCGGGGAGCGGTTCGGCACCGGGTTCTGGTTGCTTGAGCTCGTCCCCTAGCTCTCCAAAGAGATCTCCGAGCAGGTCCTCGATGCTGATGATGCCCTGCACGCCCCCGAACTCGTCCACCACGATGGCCTTCGAGCTATGGTGTTCTTGGAGGAAGCGAACGAAGCGATGGGCGGGCAGGCTCCCGGGGACGAACGGGATCGGCCGGAGCAGCTTCGCGAGCGGTGGCACTTCGCCGCCTGATGCGAACAGCCCTACGACGTCCTTCGTGCTGACCGCGCCGAGAATGTGGTCGAGCGATTCTCGATACACCGGCAAACGGCCAAAGGGGCTCACAAGGATTCGTTGAAGAATTTCCGCGGGAGGTGTCGACGCCTCGATGGCGTAGATCTCGCGACGCGGCGTCATCATCTGCAAAACTGTGCGCGAGGACAGCTGTAACCCTCGGCGGAGCCGCCGGTGTGCGCCAGGACTCAATGTGCCTCCGCGATGCGATTCCGCCAGCAGGAACTCGATCTCCTCGGGCGAGTGCACGTGCTGGTGTCCGCCAGGCCTGACCCCAAACGGTTTTAGCAGCAGGAACCCGCTGCCGTTGAGCAGCCAGATGAACCCGCGATAGAGCGACACGGACCAGCGTGTCGGAGGATAGGTCAAGAGCGCCGTACGCTCTGGGAACTGCAGGGCGAGCGACTTGGGAACGAGCTCTCCGAGCACGACTTGAAGCGCCGTCAGGACCAGCAGAACCACGACGAAGGCGGTGGATTCAGCCGAAGGGGCGGCGAGCCCGAACGCGCGCTCAAGCAACGGGCTTAGCTCCAGGGCAATGGTGGCCTGTCCGTACGCCCCCGCGACCAAGCTCGAAAGCGTGATCCCGATCTGGCAAGCCGCGATGTAACGGTCGAGCTGCGCGCCGTCCTCAAGTACACCCAGCAGTCCGGCGGCGCGCAGC
>Ga0163154_10009719_pt1 | contig 10899 bp, 11 predicted proteins | sample OliLakLV19MP9P1_FD_148649 | JGI IMG/M metagenome (GOLD analysis project Ga0163154, IMG submission 148649) | Freshwater microbial mat bacterial communities from Lake Vanda, McMurdo Dry Valleys, Antarctica - Oligotrophic Lake LV.19.MP9.P1 | ecosystem: Environmental > Aquatic > Freshwater > Lake >...
TCAGAATATGGGCATGATTTATTTTCGCTGCTGCTGCTTTACCATTTTTGGTTAATTTTTCTAGACTTTGGCGCTCTTCTTCACACTATGTATAGTTTTGCTGGCATAACTTTTTGCATTTTTCTACGGTTTGCCTTTATATTACCCGTCAATCCTATCTTGATCGCCTACTAGTTGCTTAACTGTTTTTTGGCTGGTTGTCGAGCGTGATCATGCCAAACATGAGCGTAGATCTTCCGCGAATAATTCATGACACTAACCATATCTCAGCAATTCTCCATGTCTAAGTATTTATGCTTAAGTCCAAACTGGGATGCTCCCTCAATTGGTTTAATCATTGTGGTCTATTTTTTGATCAGTTGGGAGACTCATTCTATGGCAGGTTTGATCGCAAAGTGCTGTAAAACTGCTCAGTCATTAAAATTACGGGGTAAGCCAGATTGGTCGGAGAAAATTGACCAATATATGTAAGCGGCAACTCTGTATGACAATAATTAAGGCTTTTTTAGATACTTCTGCGATCGCCTTATCTTGTGTAATCGATCGAAATCATGAACGGGCTGTTAAACTTGGGCTGTGCCCAAAACTCGCTTTAAATATAGGTTTTCTTTTATGCTGCGTAAGTCATAATAACTTAATAGTGGGTCAAAATAGAAATAAGAGACTTTTTTCTGTTTGTACTTGTAAAAGTATTTTTGCTATACTTGGAAACCACTTTCCGACCAGACATTTTTCTAAAGGCTACTGCAACCTATGACCTACTGTATAAATCCTAACTGTAAACTACCAGAAAATGAGGATGATGCAGAAACCTGTAATGCCTGTGCTTCCAGATTGGTATTAAGAGGGCGTTATCGGGCAGTAAAAGTATTAGGGCAGGGCGGATTTGGTAAGACCTATAAAGCGATCGACGAAGATAGATTGGGCGCAGACTGCGTGATCAAGCAATTTATGCCACAGGTGCAAGGTGTAGGAGCATTAGAAAAAGCTGCCGAACTCTTTAACCAAGAAGCGATCAGACTTTACGAACTCGGCTCGCATTCTCAAATTCCGACATTACTAGCGTATTTTATTCATCAAAATAATCAGTATCTCGTCCAAGAATTTGTGCCCGGTGTAGATCTGCTCAAAGAATTAGAAACGGAAGGTAGATTTAGCGAAGAAAAAATTTGGACAATTCTCTTCGATCTATTGCCAATTTTACAATTTGTGCACGAGCATCAAGTAATTCATCGCGATCTTAAGCCTGAAAACCTAATTAGAAGGGAGAGCGATCGCCGACTGGTCTTGATTGACTTTGGCGGGGCTAAACAAATTAAATCGGTGAGTTCTTCGATTACTGGTACGACTATTGGTTCGCAAGGCTTTATACCGATAGAGATCCTAACCGAGGGACAGGTATTTCCATCAAGCGACCTTTATAGTTTGGGCGTAACTTGTTTCAATTTATTAACGCAAATTTCTCCAGACAAACTATTTATTAAGTATGGATTTAGTTGGATCGGCAAATGGCGTAAGGCTCTAAAGTCGCCAATTAGTGACGCGCTCGCTCATGTATTAGGGAAATTTCTTCAAGAAAATTTAGAAGATCGTTATCAGTCAGCCGCCGAAGCATTGGAGGATGCTCAAAGATGGCGGAATACCCCTGCGATCGCTCTAGTCAAAAATCCAGCCAAAAATCAAATATCTGCTCCAACTATTCCTTCATCTACTTCAACTAAAGATGACGAATTTAATGCTTTGATCAAGGAAACTTTCACTACTCGTCCATCTAATAATCTAGCTAAAACCTTAGAAATTTCTACACAAGAAGATATACTTCGAGAAAATGATTTTGATGAAGATGACGATCTCAATCAATTAATTAGAGAAGCCGTAAAAAGTGGAGCGATACCTAGAAATTTAGGAGTCTCGGAAAGTACGCTCTTAAATCGACAAAAGGATAATGATGATGAAGAAATAAAAGATTTATTAAAAGGGATAAGGTCTTACCCTACTATTGCGGTCGAAACGGATATAAGTATTCAGGAATGGGAATGTGCCAAAGTTATTGAATCCTATCTAGATGGAGTTTCTCATCTGGAATTTTGCAAAGATAGTCAGGTAGTTATAACTGCTGGAATCCAAAATACAGTCAGCACTTGGAATATCTCTACGGGTGCAATAATTAAGACCTTAATTGATAAGGAAACCTGTGCGCTTTGCAGTGGTTTAGGACAAATAAATAGACAAGTAAAAACTAATCGCGGTTTAATCACTTCGCAAGTAGTCAAATGTTCGGAATGTGAAGGATTTGGAACTAATTCAGATAAAGGAATACGATTCAGTGATATCGCAATTAATCCTGTCAACCGCAATATTCTCTTAAGTAGTTTGGAATGTGGAATCAAGCTTTTTTCTGATAATGGGAAATTTTTGCGATCGCTCGACTCTCAACTAAATTCTCAATTAATGGGCATGAATGTATTGGCAATTAGTCTAGATGGGCAGACTCTAGCGGCGAGCGGTAGCGATCGAAATATTAAGATTTGGGATTTAGAGAAAAACAAACTAATAGGGATTTTAAGCGGTCATCAAGGCTTAATCTTAGACCTGATATTTGGTTATAATAATCAAACTTTAATTAGCTCTAGTGCAGATAAAACCATTAAAATATGGAATACAAAAACTGGAAAGCTTTTACGAACTCTAATCGGACATAGTAAGGCTGTGAGTACATTGGCACTAAGTTCGGATGGACAAAAATTAGCAAGTGGTAGTTACGATACCAGTGTAAAAATATGGGAATGGAAGAGCGGTTATATGACTTTTGACTTAGTAGGACATTCTTCGGAAGTAACTACTTTAGCTTGTAGTAGTAATAGTTCGCTTCTTGTCAGTGGAGCTAGTGATGGATCGATTAATATTTGGGATTTGGAACAGGGAAAACTGATATGTATCCTAGTAGAACATGGAGATCGAGTGGAAGCCCTAGCATTTGCTCCTGATGGGAAAAGTTTTGTTAGTGGTAGCCGCGATCGCACTATGCGGATTTGGGAACAGGTATGTTAATGCGATAAATTTCTTAAAGATAAATGTAGTCTATAAAATTAGCCATTAAATTAGTCTGTGAATAGTCTGCGAAATTAGTTTTTTGAAAGGGTGCGACCCTAATATGATGCAATTAAATTGCATCAGGAAAACCACATAGATTCAGCTTGTTCCAGAATTGCTCCCAACGATTAGGAGTTAAAGCTAAAGCTCGCAGGCTTTAAATGACACTTGCACCTTTTTCCTTCCAACACATTTTAGAACAGCATAATCTTTGCTTAATCAAGGTTTTGCCAGCAGCTTCGGTTACACCAGAGCCAATGGGATAATGTTTCTGTCAATATTGACTACAGTGCATTTGATGTCGATGATTTTTGTAGTAAGTAACGGAAGCTTGGAGGTTTTCCTTAAGCGTTTTACCTAGATCTTTGTCTATGAGTTTTTGTATTTGGACATAAAGTTTCTGGTTAGCCCCCTCTTCGTGTTTTAGGAGATGCATATTGGTTGTCCTCTACTTTGCATATTAAAGCATCACCATCACCATCACCATCATAGAAAACTGCTATCACTGTATATTTAGAGTTGAGAATTCCAGTATTTATGACTTCACCCAATGAATTTTTACCCATCCAAACTAACGTCAATACACTGGCATCTTGATTATCTTGAACGATCGCTGGAATTAATCCCCGATCGTTAAACTTGAGAACTTCGAGCCAAAGATATTTTTGATTCACCTTATAGTTTGATTAGAATAGATAAATATCTCACCAGACTCGCTACCGATCGCTAATTGATTACCTAGAGGATGCCATGCCAGATTACAAAAAGCAACTTCTTGTCTAAGAATCTGAGCAAGCTCTACCGCTTCATGCCAAAGGCAAAAACAGCCATCATCTGAAGTTGTAGCTAGTAAAAGCGAATTAGGATTTCCCCACAAGCATAACCTGTCGCTAAAAATTCGCTAGAAGGACTCCAAACTCAGGGTTATTTCATTCTAGGTTTAGGCGACGATTTTAGTTGGTTTCAACCATCAAATGCTGAATTTTCTGAAGTCTGAAATCCCTGTAGATCCACAAAATATGAAATTTGGAATGAAACAGCCCTGATCACTTATCATCAAATGTAACCATTGCTGAAATTGAGAAAAAGTTAGAGGATGTCAAAATCTTGATAAATTCTGAGCAGATACCTAAGACTTTAGGACTCATTTTTTCTTTGGCTCCTATGTCTACTCTTTAACTGGGAAGGGAGTAAATCAAAAAGCCCTATGATAAGTACTCAGAGGGCTAAAAGTATTCATGTATATGGAATGGGTATGGCTGGACTCTAACCAGCGACCGATCACTTAGAAGGCGATTGCTCTATACAACTGAGCTACATACCCAAAAACTTTGTCAGCTATTTATTCTATCCCAAAAATTATTATTTAGGTGTGGCAATATTTTATCTAGATTTTTATTTGGACTTATTTAGATGTTTTCAAGCAGCGATCGCAGATTTCACACCTTAAACCTTTTGCTTCTTGGCTAAATCCAAATATCCCCATTAAAAATGCCCAGCGACAACTATTAGTCAAAATATAGGCTTGCATTTGCTCCAAAGCAGTATGTTCATAGTCTAGCAGGTCGATTTTTGTGCTTAAAATCTGATATTCAAATGGATTATGCCAAATCAACTTACCCATACTGTGCAATAGCCCTAAAGCGATCGCCGCACCAGAAAAAGCTCGACATACCTCTTCATAATTACCTTGTTTGGGTAGCTTAGGAAATAGAACCCGTGCCTGATATCGTAGTTTTTGCTGTTCTTGTAAAAAGAACTCTTGGCGTTTGCGATCGCTATTATCTAAAATTCCTGTAGGCTCGCTTACTAGCATTAAAGCCTTAGCATACTTGTTATCTCTTCCTGCTCTACCGACTTCTTGAATGTATTCTGATAAAGTTAAAGGAGATTGATAGTGCAGAACCCAGCGTACGTCTGGTTTATTTATGCCGAGTCCAAATGCAGAAGTTGCGATTACAAATTGATATGCCCCACTCAGCCACTGGCGTTGAATTGCCCGCTTTTCCGAGTCGGGTAAGCCCGCATGATAAGCAGAGGTCACAAAAGATTCTCCCTTCAGCCATTGAGCTAATTCTTCCGTTTCGCGCCGACTGCGGACATAGATTAATCCCGATTGCCCTTGAAACGAGCGCATAAATTTTAGGGTTTGACTTTTTCTACCTGCCATCGTCCAAGCGATCGCCACATTCAAACTCAAATGGGAACGCAAGGGGCTGGTACAAATTACTTGGGGGGTCTTTAATTTAAGGCAAGATTTTAGATCGGATTGGGTTTTAGGATCTGCTGTTGCGGAAAAAGCGGCGATCGCCATAGTGCCATGACTAGAAGGTTTTTGCGCCATTAGTGCCGAGCGGACTGCTCCCAATCTGCGGAAATCAGGACGAAATGTATCTCCCCACTGAGTTAGGCAATGCGCTTCATCGATCATCATGCCCACAATTACCAGATCGGGGTCGCTGAGTTTTTCCCAAACAGATTTATTAAACAAGGTTTCAGGGGAAAGGTATAAAAGTTTGAGTTTAGGAAAATTTCTTAATACCTGTTTGCGTTCTAAAGTTGACAGACCACTATGTATAGCGGCGGCAGCAAGATTACGATTTTGCAAGTCTTTAACTTGATCTTCAATTAAAGATAGTAAAGGAGAAACTACGATAGTTAAGCCATCTTGAAGCAATGCAGGCAATTGAAAACAAACAGATTTTCCGCTTCCAGTTGCTAAAATCACCATACTGTCTCGGCGTGCGAGTAAATTAGCAACAACTTCGCCTTGAGGCGGGCGAAAGTCATCGTATCCCCAGACTTGCTTAAAAGCAGATCTAACATTTTCCCAGTTCATGCGTTATTTATACGATATTTTGGGATAGCAAGGCATTGACTTAACTATTTTAACTATATTAAAATCGGGCTTAAACTTGTCACAGTATGCATTATTTTTTTGGATTGAATAAATAAAATCAGTAATTACTCATGCCCAAAATCCCATATAAAAAATTGATTATAGGTGAATTAAGTTGGAGGAGATTGGTACGATCGCTATTATTTATTTATATTAGTTTTGCGCTGTATGTGTTTTTTAGAGCAGATAGCATGATTTTTATGCCTCAGCCTAGCAGCTACCAAGACACTAAGGAAATAGTTAAACTACCCGTCAATCAAACTGAAAAAATTTCAGCCTTATATTTACCTAATTCCCAATCGGCATATACCTTACTTTACATTCATGGTAACGCTGAAGATCTTGGTGATATCAGACCTTTATTAGATCGGTTGCATAGCTGGGGATTTAGTATTTTTGCCTATGATTACCGTGGATACGGAACTAGCGATGGCAAACCCAATGAAAGTAATGCCTATCAAGATGCTGAAGTTGCCTATACCTACTTGACTCAAACTTTAAAAATACCTCCGCAAAAAATTATCGTTTATGGGCGATCGCTAGGAGGAGGATCGGCTGTAGAACTAGCTACTCGGCATCAAGTGGGCGGTTTAATTTTGGAAAGTACCTTTACGTCTGCCTTTAGAGTAGTTGCACCTTTTCCCTTATTGCCCTTTGATAAGTTTTCTAATATTGATAAACTCCCAAAAGTATCGTGCCCTGTCTTAGTAATGCATGGTGAAGCCGATCGGACGATTCCTTTTACCCACGGTCAAGCCTTATATGATGCTGCGCCCCAGCCTAAAACTTTCCTTTGGGTAGCCAATGCTGGACATGATGATTTTTCTTTGGTGGCAGGCGATCGCTATCAACAAACTTTATTGGCATTTCAACAACTGATCGATAAACAAAGGTAAATCTAACAAAATAAGTAGGTTAAGAATTACTGACTATCTGAATTAGAAGGTGGGGGAGTATCAATTCTGCCAGGGATCGGTTTTTGGGCGGGTTGGAGTCCTGCTAACATTCGAGATAATTGTAAAGCATCTAAAGCAGGTTTGGTTTCACGAACTTTATGCCAAACCGATCGCGCCATCAGTAAAGAATGACGTTTGCGAATTGCTTGAATTTGCTCTAAGTATGCTTCGCGTTCGGGTTGATAGTCGGCAGAGGAAACTAATACACTGGTAGCATCTTTGGGGATATCCACTTTTGAGACTTTTAACGGTTTAACTTCTTGAGTAACTATGCGTGCCAATTGAGCTACGAGTTCTTTATACAGCCAAGTGTAAGCAGGATGGACGGTTAGATGACAGTTATGGGTCGATTTAGTAGATTGGAGAATTAGAGAGAAATAGCCGATCGCTGCTTTACGTTGGGGTTCGTAGACATAGCCCGTAATATTTTGGGTAGAGTGAAATACATTTTGACTGTGTTCAAAAATTTTATCAATTAAGCTTTGACGAAAATCATTAATACTTAAATCGTAGACTTGACGAATCTGCGGGGGCATAGCGGCGGTGTCAAGTTGATAGAGTAAAAAGGCATCGGCATTAATGACTGGTAGTAGGTTAGGCAGATCGGGCTGTTGGTTTTGGGCAATTTCTTGGAGCGACTCGTAAGGGATTTCCCAGTCTGTAAGTTGGGCTAAGGGTTGAAAGCCATTTTGACGATATAGGGCGATCGCATCTTTGCAATTTACATCAATACTTAAAATCCAAGTGCGTGCTTCCCAGCAAGATTCTAAACAGTGGCGAATTAACTGGGTACCGATATTTTGGCGTTGAATCCCAGACAAAATACTGATGCGATCGATCTGCCATGTGGTACGACTTTGATTGACAGGAGATACGCGAATAAATCCTAGAATTTCTCCTCCTGCCTCAGCTACATAAGCCCTAAATGCATTTCTTAAAGGATTTGGTAGCCAACTAATAAACTTTATAAGCTTAAACCATTGGTTAATTTCTTCTATAGAGTCATTTACGCCGTCGTCTGATGCTGTTTCTAACTTATTTTGGAGTTCTAAAAGCCGAATTGCTTCCAAATCTCGATATTGCACAGGTCGGACTGTTACAGTAGGTAGGGAAAAAAGCTGCATAGCGATCGCCTGAATGGTCACATCTAATATAGCAGTCTTGGGATAAAACCAGTCTTAAGGTAAAGTGGATCGCAGATTCTATTTCACATCCTTTCAAACTAGGTTTGATTAATATTTAGATAAATAAGTATGGCTAACCCCGATAAATTGCCTGAAAAAATTGGCGGATTTCCTCAAATATTTTGGGGAATGGTGGCGATCGCCATAGCTGTAACAGTTGGAGCAGTTTTAGGTAGTTCGGCTTTACGGGCTTTGCGAGTTAGTGACTCTCTAACAATTATTGGTTCGGCTAAACGGCCAATTCGGGCAGATTATGCCGTGTGGCGTAGTTCGGTAACGGTGCAGCAGCCGACTCTACAACAGTCATATCAAGAAGTTAAACGATTTAGCGATCGCGTTCGGGCATACTTAAAAACTCAAAACTTTGGCGATGATGTGATTAGTCTTAGTGCGATCGCTACCGAATCTATTCCAGAGCTAATTAACGGGAATCCTACGGGTAAAATTTTGGCATATCGGCTGACCCAAAGATTTTCGGTAAGTTCTAAAAATGTAGATGGCATTGCTAAAGTCGCTCAATCTAGCACGGATTTGATTAATGAAGGCATTCCCTACGTTTCTGATGCGCCTGAATATCTCTACACCCAACTCAACCAACTCCGAATCGACATGATTGCCGAAGCTGCTAAAGATGCCAAAGCTCGCGCGGATGCGATCGCCTCAGTGACAAATAGTAAAGTTGGAGTTGTCCGCCGTGCCGAAACCGATGCTTTTCAAATTACTTCCCGTTTTTCGACCGAGGTCAGTGGTGGTGGTGTTTATAATACCGCAACTATTGATAAAGACATTACGGCTGTAGTTTCTATTACTTTTGCTGTGGATTAATTCTATATTCTAATAATTTTAGTTGCCTAATAATTCCATCGTTACGCTAGATTATTTTTTAAGCAATTTGCAAAAGCTGAAATGAATTTTTAGGTTGTGGACAAGATTTTCCTTTTTCAAGGTAGATTTCAACATAGCTATCAATTACCTCCTGCCCCCGTTTTGCTGCATCTTCGTAGGTATTACCAAAGGTATGATATTTCTGAAAGGGAAAATCGGGAAGATGAACGAGATAGCTGTTATCTTCTTCTGACCAAATAATAATCATGCTGTAATGAGACATCATGGTAGTTCCTCTAAGGTTTTTAATCTTTGTTTAACTTCTTTTTCTATATAAATCATGGCATCATCTCCATCTTTACCTGCGATTGTAATTGGCTGATCTGGCAACAATTCATGCATCCAGACTGTATGACTACCCTTAGCTTGACGATAGCTAAATCCTGCTTTGAGTAAAATACTTTTTAGTTCTCGAATTTTCTTAGGCATATAAATTTACCCTTGAAGCAGATTATATTTACAATTATGGATTAGGGTCTCTGATATTTAATTCCCGACCATTGAATTTGAGTTTTGGGTTTTAAATTGCCTGAGTTCTCTTTTGTAGAATTTTCAATTAAATTTTCTAAGGTATTACGGCGGTAGGAAAAAAAGTGTTCGGGAGTCTGGAAGGTACAGTAGGGGGCGATCGCAATTTGGGGATTAGATAAACCTAGCTCTAATAATTGCTGCTGTTGGACTAAACGAATATCGAGCTGACAATGCCCTCCATCACTAGAATCAGTAGAATCGGGAAAAACGCCAACGGGATTTTTAATTGTGGTTAAAACAAGATCGGCGACTTCGGTTTGAACTTGATAGGATGCTCCTGAAATGGCTGGACCTAAAGCCACTCGTAAATTTTCCAGATCGCTCCCATTTTCTTTAAATTTCTTTATTGCCTTAATTAAAATACCTTTAGCCGTACCGCGCCAACCGCCATGAATAGCTGCCACTGTCTGAAGAGTGCGATCGCCAATTAAAATCGGAACGCAATCTGCCGAACAAGTCCATACGGAAACATCAGTTTGAATTCGATTTGGGGTTATAAAAACTCCATCAGCTTCGGGTAAGAGTTGATCGGAAATTTCAGAAATTTCGACAATGCGATCGCCATGTACTTGCTTTGCGTAGTAAGCTTTTGCGCTAAAATCTGCATCTCTACCCGCACATTTAAAATATTTTTGTAGGTCTTTTGGAGTTTGAGGTGAATGCGATCGCGTAAAAAAGCCATGAGACCATTGAGAAAGTAATTTGCAGGTTAAAATACCTTCTTGCCAGTACCAATGTTTTGCAGGTTCGGTCGTAGTTGTTAGACTGAGATTATAATTCTGGCTCGGTGATCTCAACTGCTTCCTCACTTAATAATTCATTGCTAATAACTACCACTGTAATATTATCCTTACCACCCTTAGCTTTAGCCGCATTAATTAAAGCTCCAGCCGCTTGATCGGAAGCACGGATAGCTTTAAGTTGACTACCAATACGTTCGTTACTTAGTTCTTCGGTTAAACCATCGCTACAAATTAAGAGGCGATCGCCAGGCTGAAAATCGACTTGATCGGCAGTAATTTTTTCAATATCTTCACGTCCCAAACATTGAATCAACATATGTCGCCACGGATGCGATCGGGCTTCTTCTATGTCCACCGTTCCGGCTTTAATCGCTTTAGAAATCCAAGTGTGATCCTCACTAATTTGCTCCAGTTTTGCCCCTCTTAGGCGATATAATCGCGAATCTCCAATATGACAATACCAAGGTTGCTCGTCTTTAAATATCAGCACTACAACAGTTGTCCCCATGTCACGCCGCGCGGGGTTAGATTCTTGATCCTTTAAGATGCCATCATTAGCAAGGGATATTGCATCTTGGAGAAGTTCTTGGGGGCTGAATTGTTCGTCC
>Ga0163154_10009723_pt1 | contig 10897 bp, 8 predicted proteins | sample OliLakLV19MP9P1_FD_148649 | JGI IMG/M metagenome (GOLD analysis project Ga0163154, IMG submission 148649) | Freshwater microbial mat bacterial communities from Lake Vanda, McMurdo Dry Valleys, Antarctica - Oligotrophic Lake LV.19.MP9.P1 | ecosystem: Environmental > Aquatic > Freshwater > Lake >...
GGGAGGCGGTCGATCGGATCCTCGCGGCGGTTGAGATGCCGTGTCAGCTCGGCGGGGGCATTCGAGATCTCGCGACGATCGAGCACTGGCTTTCGCGGGGGATCTGGCGGGTCATTCTCGGCACGGTCGCCGTGCGCGATCCAGGTCTCGTCCGCGAGGCGTGCTCGAAGTTTCCGGGTCGCGTTGCGGTCGGGATCGATGCGAAAGGCGGCCGCGTGGCGGTCGAGGGGTGGGCTGAGACCAGCGAACTCACGGCGATCGACCTGGCGCAACGGTTCGAGGACGCAGGAGTCGCTGCCATCATTTATACGGATATCGACCGCGACGGCGTGCTGGCCGGTCTCAATCTCGAATCTACGCTCGAACTCGCGCGCGCAACGCGTATTCCGGTGATCGCATCGGGAGGGTTGGCGTCCTTGGCCGATATCGAGGCGTTGGCGGCGCCCGAATGCGCAATCCTCGAAGGCGCGATTACGGGCCGCGCGCTGTATGACGGGCGGATTGATCCCGCTGTTGCGCTACGGATGCTGGCGCGCGGCAACGTTGCCGTTGCGGCACCAGACAACAGCTGAGTTCGGTAAGCTTGCCTCGGTCAAACCCGGCGGCTCCGCGGCGGGGCTGGTAGCGGGCCACAGTATTGCAGCTCAAGCGATACGCTTTCGCCGAACAAGTCCACGGTGCCGGAGGCCTTGCCCGAGCCAGCAACGTCGGCGACCAGCTCGATCGTGCGCGTCGTGGTGGGTGGGGCCGCGCCGGTGACCAGAACGCCGTCGGGCGGTCCGTCGAACATCACTTCAAAGTGATGGCGGCCGGTTGGCTCGTCAAAGCGGCACCGGCCCGAAATCAAGCCGCCCCAACGGTCGGCGCCGAGCAATTGACCTTGACGCATCACAAGAAGTAGGCTGTCCGAACCGCTGCCGAGGGGCTCACAAGGGCAGCGGTAAAACAATTCGTAGACCCCGTCCTTCATGCTGGTCGGCATCGCGCGCCCCGTCTGCGGCCAAACTTGCTGTGGTGTTGTCATCTCTGCGCCTAACCCCCGCATCTGTTGCCATCTGGCGTTTAAGTTCACCGCGTTGTCCCGCCGACTGGCCCGTTTCGAAACACGCCGCTGAACGGACTTCAGCTGGATCGACGGTTCGAACAACCGTCTGCGGCTGTCGTCCCGAGGTCTGCAACATGCAGGCCAGTGCTATCGTCTTGCCGACCGCCCGCTTCAGCGCTATGTTCCGCCGAGCATAGCAAGTCGGCGGAGTACGATTCGAATGATTGCCAAGACTCGAGCGACAGCAGCGAGCCTCTTATCAGCAACCGGGTGGATGGCGCTTATGGCGCTCACTCCAGCGTCAGCCCAAGATGCCGGTACCAAACCGGTTGCGGCGGCGACGGCGGCCAAGTCGATCATTGTCCAATCGACGACCTCGACCGAGAACTCCGGGCTTTCCGGCAATATCCTGCCGAAGTTCAAGGACAAGACCGGGATCGAGGTCCGCGTTGTAGCCGTCGGGACGGGGCAGGCGATCAAGAATGCGCGCAATGGTGACGGCGACGTGCTGCTGGTCCACGCCAAGGCGGATGAGGAAAAGTTCGTCGCCGATGGCTTTGGCGTGAAGCGGCATGACGTAATGTATAACGACTTCGTTTTTGTCGGACCGGCTGAAGATCCAGCCAAGGTTGCGGGCATGAAGGATACCGTTGCGGCGTTGAAAGCGATCGCAGCGGTGGCGGCGCCATTTGCTTCGCGCGGCGACGATAGTGGTACTCATAAGGCCGAGCTTGCGCTTTGGAAGGCGGCTGGCGTCGATGCCAAGGCCGCGTCCGGCAAATGGTATCGCGAGACCGGATCGGGGATGGGCGCGACACTCAATACCGCCGTCGGTATGGGGGCCTATGCGCTGACCGACCGGGCGACGTGGGCGTCATTTAAGAACAAAGGTAACTTCAAAATCGTGGTTGAGGGCGATGCCGTGTTGTTCAATCCCTATGGCGTCATGCTGGTCAATCCCGCGAAGCATCCAACCGTGAAGGCGGCCGAGGGTCAGGCATTCGTCGCCTGGTTGATCGGTGCTGAGGGTCAGGCGGCCATCGCATCGTTCAAGGTCGACGGTGCGCAGGTGTTCTTCCCGTCGGCGGCCAAGACGAACTGAGACGGTCGGTTCCGCGACCTCGTCGAAAATTGCGGAAAGGACGGCCGCGCTCACGTTGCGGCCGTTTCGCAGCCGGTTGTTGCCTCGCATTCATCGCGCAGCCGCCGTCCTGTAACATGGAGATGCTTCTTTTCAGGACGGCGCCGGGTTAGACAACCAGCGTACGGTGCAACCGCCAACAGGTGCTAGATGTCGAAGTCACTCCTTATCGCTGCCGCTGCGTTGCTTGTCTCGATCACACCTGCCGCCGCGCAGACCGCGATCAAGCTTTTTGTCGCCGACAGTCTCCAGCCGGCGATGGCCGAACTTGCGAGTGAGTTTCAAAAGTCGACCGGCGGCCAGTTCAAGCTGGAGCCAGTGATCGGTCCGGCGGCGGCGTTGCGAGCGCGGATCGAAACTGGCGAAACGGCCCATGTGTTCGTTACTGCCGACATTGCAGACGCCAAGGCACTCGCCGATGCGGGACGGACACGCGGCCCGGCCGTGCCGTTGGCGAGGCCCAAAGCTGGCGGCGGACCGCTCGGCTTTGTCGTCATGAAAAATGCGCCGCCTGCTGCGGGCGAACTCGCCGGCTTCTTGAGGTTCGGTGCTGGCCAGAAAATTCTGGCAAAGTATGGGTTCGGCGCGCCCTGACACGCTGGGTGGGCCGTCGCTATTTCGTCGATGCACAACGTTTCCGTGAAAGACGAGCGGGACGCTCGACAGGCGGCTGCCGGTTTCCTACATTGAGTTGGAATAATTCTAAACTCGGCGGTCCTGCCGGTAGGAGACCCTAATGTTCATCCAGACCGAAGCGACGCCCAACCCGGCGACGTTGAAATTCATCCCTGGCCGAACCGTGCTTCCCAGCGGAACTGCGGATTTCCGCAGCTTGACGGAGGCCGGTGACAGCTCGCTTGCTCGGCGCCTGTTCGACATCGACGGGATCACAGGCGTGTTCCTTGGCACCGACTTTATCTCGGTGACCAAGGGCGAGGCCGAGTGGCCACACCTGAAGCCGATGATCCTCGGCGCGATCATGGAGCATTACCAGTCCGGAGCGGAGACGGCCGGTTCTGACGGCGCGGCCAACGACGATGCCGAAGGCTCGTTCGATCCGGCCGATGCGGAGACGGTTGCGACCATCAAGGACCTGCTCGAAACGCGGGTGCGGCCAGCGGTTGCCCAAGACGGCGGCGACATCACGTTTGCCGGGTTCCGCGAAGGTGTCGTGTACCTCAAGATGCGCGGGGCCTGTTCGGGCTGCCCGTCGTCGACGGCGACGCTGCGGCACGGGATCGAAAACCTGCTGCGCCATTTCTGCCCGGAAGTGCAGGAAGTTCAGGCGGCCTGATTGGCGGCCTGATTTTCGGGCCGGGCTTCTCGCCACGGACGGCAGCTCCTCACTGGGATCGCTTGTGCGCGGGCGCCATCGGCACGCCGCAATTGCTGCGCTTCTTGCCGGAATACCGTTATCTGTGAGGGAGTAACCCGATGCCGACCGTCGCGCGTGTGACGCCGTTCGCCGTGCTTTCGGTCCTGTTCGCCGCCGTTTTCAGCCTGCCAGCACTGGCTGAAAAACGCGTCGCACTCGTCATCGGCAACGCGGCTTACGTGGCGGCCAGTCCACTCGCCAATCCGGTCAACGATGCGACCGACATCGGCAAATCGCTCGAGGCGTTGGGGTTCACGGTGATCCTTGGGATCGACCTCGACAAGCCGAAGTTCGACCTGACGCTGAGGGCGTTCGCCCGCGAGCTGGAGGACGCTGGTACCGGCTTGCTGTTTTATGCCGGACATGGCCTGCAGGTCGGGGGGCAGAACTACCTGATCCCGGTCGATGCCAAACTGGCTCGAGAGCGTGACCTCGCATTCGAGGCGATCCCGCTCGATTTGATCCTGCGGCAGATGGAGCTTGAACGGGAGACGAAGACCAACATCGTGTTTCTCGACGCCTGCCGCGACAACCCGCTTGCTCGCAATCTCGCCCGCTCGATGGGCACGCGGTCGAACGCGGTCGCGTCGGGCTTGGCGCAGGTGCAAACCGGGGTCGGCACGTTCATCTCGTACTCGACGCAGCCCGGTAATGTCGCGCTCGATGGAAGTGGGCGCAACTCGCCGTTCACGGCGGCGCTCTCCCGACATGTCAAAGCGCCGGGCGCGAGCCTCAACTCGATCATGATCAATGTCCGCAAGGATGTGTTGGCCGCGACCCAGGGCAAACAGGTGCCGTGGGACCATTCGGCGCTGACCGGCGATTTTTATTTCGACCTCGCGGCGGTACAAGTGCCAGCTCGGCCCGAGGGCGGCTCGATCAGTGGCGACCAGAACGCCATGAAAGAGCGGCTCGGTAAGCTCGAAGAGGAGTTGCAGAAAAAGTCGGCTGCTGCGGATGCGGCGACTGCGGCGACGCTGGCGCAGCTAAAGCAACGGGTGCGGCAGCTGCAGGACGAGAACCGGGCCGAGCAGGACCGCTCGTTTCGCGTTCAGCGCGAAAGCGCGTTCGATCAAGACAGCCAAAAGCGCATGGCGGGGTTTCAGGAGCAGAGCCGCATCCAACAGGGCATCCAGCGCCGCAGGAAGGATATCGTTGAGCTCGAAGCTGAAATCGCGCGGCTCAGCGGCGGGACACCCGCAATAGCCGGGGCGGGTACAAGCGCGAAGCCTTGAACGTGTTCGACAGGGATTGGCGGCAGCGGCGCCCGGTCGGCCGGAGTGCTTGCCCTAATCCCCTAACCCACCACCTGCTGGGCCGCTGCCGCCTCCGCTCGCGCGCTCGTCCTTTTTCCGCTGCATCATCTCGCGGATCTGGCGCAGGTTGAGCACGCCGGTTGCGATGATCAGCGTGGCGTAGATCGCGAACCCGGACCCCACCAAGGCCGCGAGCGCCGATACGCGGACCAGCAGCGGCTGTGTCGTGGCAAAGTAGGGCGCCAGAACCTGGCCTGCGAACCACAGCGCGCCGCCCATCAGCAGGCTCGACAGCAGCATCAGCGGCAGCGTTCGCGCGAGCTGGCCGTCCCATTTGAAGTCGCCGCGACGGTCGAGCGTCCACCATAGCTGCAGCGCGTTGACCCAACCGGCGATGGTGGTGGCGATGGCGATTCCGATGTGGGGCATCCAGCCTTGCGCTTTAAACCAGAAGAACAGGCCGACCGAGAGCGCGACGTTCAACACCATATTGACGACGGCGTAGCGCATCGGCGTTCTGGTATCCTCGCGGGCGAAAAACGCTGGCGACAGCACGCGGGCCAGGACAAAGGCCGGTAGCCCGACGGCGAACGCAGCGAGTGCCATGGCGGTCGGTGGCGTGTCGGCGGCGGTGAACGCTCCGCGCTCGAACAACACGGCGATGATCGGGCTCGGTACGACCGCCAACGCCACGGCGGCCGGTAGCGTCATCATCAATGCGAACTCGATCGAGCGGTTCTGGCTCCAGATGACGGCCGTCAGGTCACCAGCGCGCAGCAGACGCGATACGTCCGACAGCAGCACCACGCCGACGGCGATACCGACAATGCCGAGCGGCAACTGGTACAATCGGTCGGCATAGTAGAGGTACGAAACGGCGCCGTCCTGGAGCGAGGCGATCGATGTGCCGACGACGATGTTGATTTGCGTGACACCGCCAGCGATCAGCGCCGGGACGCCGAGTGTCACGAGCCGCCGGATGTCTGGCGTCAGGCGCGGCCAGCGCGGCGATAGCACCATGCCGTTGCGGGCGGCATCGCGGGCGATCATCACGAGTTGAATGACGCCAGCCACGCTGACGGCGACGGCCAGGATCAGCCCGGCGCCGGGCGTGTTGGCAAAGCCCATGGCGTAGGCGATGGCGATGGCCGTGGTCAGCACGACGTTGAGCAGAATTTGCGCCGCAGCCGCAGCGGCGTATTTGCCAAGCGAGGAGAGGACGCCCGCGTAGAGCGCCATCAGCGACATGCACAGCAGGTATGGAAAGGCGATCCGTCCAAAAAGGACCGACATCTCGAATTTTTCAGCATTGTCGGCGTAGCCGGGGGCCAGCACCAGCATCAGCCACGGCATGCCGCCAATCGCCACGGCCGAGAGCAGCAGCAACACATAGGTCAGGCCAGATAGGGCGTCTTCGGCGAACCGCTTGGCGGCGTCTTTGCCGTCGCCTTCGAGCTTTTTGGCGAACAGCGGGACGAACGCCGAGTTGAACGCACCTTCCGCAAACAGCCGCCGAAACAGGTTCGGCAGCCGGAACGCGACAAAAAAAGCATCGGCGACGGCACCCGTGCCAAGGACCGCCGCGATCAAGACATCGCGCGCAAATCCGAGGACACGGCTGACGAGCGTCAGTCCGCCGACGGCAAAGAACGACCGGTAGAGTGCCATAGGCGAGCGGTAGCGTGGTGCTTCGATAACGGCAAGCTGCAGCCGTTAACCACACCTTGGATTTCGCTTTTCACGGCAATCGATGCGCCGTTTTGTCCTGCCTGCGGCACTAGCGTGGACGACAATCATAAACTAGGTGGCGTGCTTGGATTTGTGTGCGGTGCAACAAATGCGCCGTCGATGGGCCATCGTCGCGGCGGAAAGCGCCGAAACAACGGGCGATGTCGCGACGTAGAGGTAGGACGTACGGCTAAAGTGCGGCGCGCCAGGATGTCACTTGAGTGACAGCCCATGGCAATATAAGCGTGCAACACTAAGTAGGTTCTGCGAAATCTTCTTCTGCGTAATCTCTAATGTATCGGTGGCGTAATGTCAGAAAACGAACAATTGCAGTCGGTCGCAAAAGAAGGCGACTGGACCGCCGCTAGCACCGAAACGAGGGCGACCCTGACGACAGGATTGAAAACTGCAGTTCTCAAGGTGGCCAACGCAATTGATGGCGCAGCCCGCTCGACGGTTGCGCAGTTGCAACCCGGCCGCCGCCGTCCGCCCCGTTTCCGCGATCACGCGCTTTATCAGTCGATGATGAAGTACCGGCTGCTCGGCGACACCCTGGGCCTCGAGGACCCGTTCTTCCACGAACACGATTCACGGCTTGGCGCGACGACCATGTCGGGCGGTCGGACGATGATCAATTTCGGTGGCTACGACTACTGCGGTCTCAACTCAACCGCTCAAGTCGCCGAAGCCGCGCATGCGGCAATCGACCAATATGGCACGTCGGTTTCGGCCAGCCGCGTTGTCGCTGGTGAGCGCCCTGTCCACCGCGAGTTCGAACGCGAGCTTGCCGATTTTTATGGCACAGAGGACGCGCTGACGTTCGTATCTGGCCATGCGACCAACGTTTCGACGATCGCTACGTTGGTTGGCGAGGGCGACGTGATTTTCCACGACGAACTCGTACACAACAGCGCAATCGTCGGGGCCAAGCTGTCAGGCGCCGAAGTTTTCTGTTTCCCGCATAACAACTGCGATGCGCTTCAGCGTCTTATGATGGAGCATCGCGGCCGGTTCCGGAACGCGATGGTGGTCGTCGAAGGCCACTATTCGATGGATGGCGACATCCCCGACTTGCCGCGCATGGTCGAAATCAAGAACCGCTTCGGCGCGTGGCTGATGGTCGACGAGGCCCACTCGCTCGGCGTGCTCGGTGCCACTGGCCGCGGCGCGGCGGAACATTTCGGCATCGCGTTCGACGACATCGATATCTGGATGGGCACGCTGAGCAAGACGCTGGCGAGCTGTGGTGGCTACATCTGCGGCTCGAAAGAGCTGATCACGATCTTGAAGTTCAAAGCGCCAGGCTTCGTCTACTCGGTCGGCCTGCCAGCGCCCGCCACGGCCGCCGCGCTCGCTGCATTGCGGGTGCTCAAGGCCGAGCCGGAACGCGTGACGAGGCTTCAAGCCAACGGTCAGCTGTTCCTCGAGCAGGCACGCCTGGCTGGTTTCGACACCGGTTCCAGCCAAGGCTACTGCGTCGTCCCTCTGATCATCGGCGACGGCATCAAGGCCGTGAAGATGACCGAGCGATTGGCCGCTCGTGGTGTCAACGCCCTGCCGATCATCTATCCGGCGGTGCCTATGAAGGCCGCGCGCTTGCGCTACTTCATCACCTCGGAACACACTGCCGAGCAAATCATCGAGGCCGTCCGTATCACGGCCGAGGAACTCAAGGTCGTGAACAGTCTCGGCGGTATTCTGCGGCGCGCGCCAGCGGTGGTGTGATCCACGGTTGCGAGGCGTCGTTACGTTTGGCGCTCGTCTTAGATTTCTCGCTGGTGGCCACGACTCGGTCCTCGTCGGCGAGCGCGTATGCAATCAAGAAAGGGTCTTTGCCAACCTGAATCAATTCGTCATCGGTAAAGTTCCTGCCGTATCCGTCGTCGAGCACGCGCCAGGCGATGCCTGGGTCGGCCTCGTCGTGCCTACTCGTCGAGTACGTGTGACTTCGCTGTAGCAAAGCCGTACGCCAAACATGGAAAGGGTCGTCTTTATCTGGTCTAGGACTAAAGGTGGCAATTGATAGATGCGTTATCCGACAACGCAGACACCTCGAAACCGGACGCCGCCGAGGCGTTCTGTCTTTGGCTCGAACCGGTCGTTGAGGTTGTTGGCAACGGAACCGGCGGCGCGGTAAGTGCCGGTGATGACCTATGCTAACCTCACCACCGCTGACCGTGAGCATGATGCACGGCGTCGACCAGCAGGACCTGATCGCCGGCGCAGGTGCCGCCCCGTGCCGCCCCCTCAACCGCTGGAAAGACGACGGCAAAGTCGAATAAGGTGCTGACCCATGCCGATCTGGCATCCGTTTTCGGCCTGGAAATGGCTGATGCGTCAGAGCACGCCGTGGACCATGGCACGGTCAAACCCCGCGCCGCGAACAACAAAGCAGCCGCAGCCAAAAAGGTTTCAGCTAAGGCTGCGCGTACGTCGAAATCGGCGTCAAAGTCCATCAAAGTGGGCCGGACGGCAGTCTCAACAGCGCAGCCTGCCCGGGCTAAAGACAGCACCAAGCGTCCCGCTGCGGCTGCCAGCAAAAAGCAATCGTCAAAGCCAAATCGTCAACGCAATCACATAGCTATTTCAACAACATAGGTGTTCGCAGTTTCATCCTGTCGGGTGCGCCAAAGCTTAATGGTTAGTTGATGGCTTGCTGTCTGATAATGGCGGTCCTCCAGCAAGCCGATTCCCGCCAATTTGTCCTGAATTCCAACGCGATCTTCAACTGGAAGCGTCCGTCCATCGGACGCCGAGATTGTTACACACGTCGGGAATGCGCCGGTTGTTAATTAATTATCCAAGAAGCTCCGCAGCTTGCGCGAGCGGCTCGGATGCTTGAGCTTGCGCAGCGCCTTGGCCTCGATCTGGCGAATGCGTTCGCGTGTCACCGAGAACTGCTGGCCGACTTCCTCGAGCGTGTGGTCGGTGTTCATGCCGATGCCAAAGCGCATGCGCAGAACGCGTTCCTCGCGCGGCGTGAGCGAAGCGAGCACCCGCGTCGTCGTCTCGCGCAGGTTGCTGGCAATCGCCGACTGATCGGGCTGGATCGCGTTGCGGTCCTCGATAAAGTCGCCGAGGTGGCTGTCCTCCTCGTCGCCAATCGGCGTTTCGAGGCTGATCGGCTCCTTGGCGATTTTGAGCACCTTGCGCACTTTTTCCAGCGGCATGGCGAGCTTTTCGGCCAGTTCTTCCGGGGTCGGCTCGCGGCCGATCTCGTGCAGCATCTGACGCGAGGTGCGCACGATCTTGTTGATCGTTTCGATCATGTGGACCGGGATGCGGATGGTCCGGGCCTGGTCGGCGATCGAACGCGTGATCGCCTGCCGGATCCACCACGTGGCATAGGTCGAGAACTTGTAACCGCGGCGGTATTCGAACTTGTCGACGGCTTTCATCAAGCCGATGTTGCCTTCCTGGATCAGGTCGAGGAACTGCAAGCCGCGGTTTGTGTACTTCTTGGCGATCGAAATCACGAGGCGCAAGTTGGCCTCGACCATTTCCTTCTTGGCTTGGCGTGCCTCGCGCTCGCCCTTCTGAACGGCTTTCACGATCCGCCGGAACTCGGGGATTTCAAGACCGGTTTCAGTGGCGAGATGGCGGATGTCGTCGCGCAGGTCGTCGACTTTTTTGACCTCGTGCTTGACGAAGGCAACCCACGACTTGCGGCCCGAGCCCGACATCTTCTCGAGCCAATTCTGATCGAGCTCGTTGCCGTAATACTCTTCCATGAACTCGAGGCGCGACACGCCGTAGCTGTCGGCCATCCGCATCAGGCGGCCTTCCAGCGATACCAGCCGCTTGTTGATCGAGTACAGCTGTTCGACGAGGCTTTCGATACGATTGTTGTTGAGCGCGAGGCTCTTCACGTCGACGATGATTTCATCGCGCAGTTTCTCGTAGGCCTTCTGCTGCTGGCGCGAGCCTTGCTCGCCGGCAACCTGCTGCTCAAGCTTCTTGTCCTGCTGCTTGCGCAGCTTCTTATACTTGTCGGCGATGCTGTCGAAGGTTTCGAGTACCTTAGGCTTGAGTTCGGCCTCCATCGCGGCAAGCGACATGGCGTTCTCGAATTCGTCGTCATCGTCCATCTCGCCTTCGGGGGCGCCCGACGGCGGCACAGGGATCTCACCCTGTGGCAGACCATCTGCGCCGAGCGGGGCGGTCGCTTTGCCGTCCGGCCCCTCGTAGGTCGCTTCGAGATCGATGATGTCGCGGAGGAGAATGCGGCCTTCGTTGAGTTCGTCGCGCCAGATGATGATGGCCTGGAACGTCAGCGGGCTTTCGCACAGTCCAGCGATCATCGCCTCGCGGCCGGCCTCGATGCGCTTTGCGATGGCGATTTCGCCCTCGCA
>Ga0163154_10009725_pt1 | contig 10895 bp, 12 predicted proteins | sample OliLakLV19MP9P1_FD_148649 | JGI IMG/M metagenome (GOLD analysis project Ga0163154, IMG submission 148649) | Freshwater microbial mat bacterial communities from Lake Vanda, McMurdo Dry Valleys, Antarctica - Oligotrophic Lake LV.19.MP9.P1 | ecosystem: Environmental > Aquatic > Freshwater > Lake >...
CCTATATTTAAAGGGGTTTTGGGGCACAGCCCCAATTGAGGGCTTCGCCCTCAAACTCCATCCCGATAAGTTTCTGTGAATTTGAGTGCGTAAGTCCTAAAGATTTAATTTCACATAGGATGAGTAAACCATTTTTAATAATCACATCAATTTCCACCTGATCGGGTCTGCCAAATACTTCTCCGTCACGATCGAAACTATTAAAATTAATTACTTCTGCCCCAAAAGAATCTCCTAAAATTGATTTAAGCGCATTCCGAAAACTAGCCTCTGAGTATAAACCCCAACGAGAACCCGGTTTTAAGCTTTAAATTTTGTCCGAACTATTGTTATAAAAGGCTGTCGCTCAATTGTCACTTACTTGAACGATTTATTTCCCTATTAGATTTGGAGCTTACATTGATTAAATTCCATCCTAATTTCTCTAAGCTTTGCTACTATGGCGCTATCGCTGCCTAAATTTGTCCGAAGTATTGTAATAGGCGATCAAAGCTTAATCGGATTGATATTTCGCAAAACGCCATTAATAAATCTATAGCCATCTTGGGCACTGTAACGCTTTGCTAACTCAACAGCTTCGTTAATTGCGACTGGTTTAGGCACATTTAGATAGGCAATTTCGGCGGTAGCGATTCTGAGAATATGCTGATCGACTTGTGCCAATCTTGTCAACTGCCAATCGACTAAAGAACCACTAATTAATTCATCAATACGCGATCGCTGGTCGTGGATAGTTAGTAATATTTGTACCACATAATCTCTAACCTCATGCTGGCGGGCAGTTTGAATGAGTTCGGGAAACTCCAAAGCCATGCCTGTGCGATTAATTGCGGTTTCAGTCAGGGCGATCGCATCTTTGACCATAATTTGAGCGGTAGCTAGATCGGAAGCACGTGTTTCGCTAGAAAACAGCATATCCTGTCCGCGTTGCAACTCTCCACTGGCAGTAATAATCATTTCTTTGACTTCTTCGGTGAGCGATCGCACGGCAGCAATGACCATATCGTCAATAGTTTTTGTGGTCAGGTTCTCAGCTTTGACGGGGAGTTGGCTGATACTCAAGAGCGCGAGTTCGCGAGCAATATGACGGGCTTGCATAAAACGGGAATAATAAAGCTAAAATAGCTTGTTCATCCTAGCAGCAAAATCACTTTCTATGACTCAGACCTTTACCGCCAAACTTCATCACCAAGGTCAAATTATTACGGTTTCCGTTCCCGAAGACAAAACTGTACTCGAAGCAGCCTACGATCAGGGCGTGGATTTGCCTTGCTCTTGCTATTCGGGAGTATGCACTACCTGTGCGGCACAATTATTGTCAGGCGAAGTCGATCAAACTCAAGGGATGGGAGTTGGCGGAATGGGTGCCGAGCTTGATGCCAAGGGCTATGTTTTGCTATGCGTGTCTTACCCAAAATCAGATTTGGAAATCGTCACTGAAAAAGAATCTGAAGTCTATGAATTAAGGTTTGGGCGAGGTTCTGCTTAGTTTTCGCAACTTAATTATTATTTAGTGGGTAGCCAGCCAAAAAGTTTTGCCGCCCCACCAATCAAAGTCACAACTAACGATACCAATACTCCACGATTAATAAATTCTTGGTTGTCTAGTCGTTTATCAATACCACTAACTTTTTCATCTAAAGTTTTAATCTCACCTGAGAGTTTCTCATCTAAAGCTTTAATATCGCCTGATAGCTTTTCATCTAGAGTTTTGATCTCACCTGATAGCTTTTCGTCTAAGGCTTTAATCTCACCTGAGAGTTCTGCTTGCCCAATTTCCAGCTTGTTTAGTCTTTCATCAATTTTGTCAAAGCGAACCTCAATCTTATCTAAACGTTGGTTAACTTCCGCAAACTGACGATCCATTTTCTGGTTAATTTCGGCAAATTGTCGATCCATTCTCTGGTTAATTTCTGTAAACTGCCGATCTATCTTTTGTTCAAAGCGAGTTAAGACTTCTTCAAGGGTGTAGGTGAGGATTGGGGAATCAGTCATGGCTGGGAATTAATGAAATAATTATTTACTAGGATAAGCGATCGCTCTAGTCATAAAATCTAAACCATAAAATCTAAACCATAAAATCATGAGTCTAAGAATTAGCTTTAGTTAAGAAATATTGAGATGTGTTAACTTAGCGAAGGAAATAAATTATTAAAAATGTAAGTAAGGAGTAAATATTGCTGTGAGTAATTCTGCGATCGCTTCTATGTATAAATACAGAGTTCAACGCTTCTGGAAAGAACTAGATCTAATTACCCAGCAAAAACCGATACCCGTACAAAATTTGACAGTACCAGATTTGATTAATTTAGATCAGTATCACTATCTAGGAATCGAGGCTGTGGATTTAGCAGCACAAAAGCTAGGGATTTCGGCTCAATCTCAGGTATTAGATATTGGGTCTGGGATTGGTGGCACTGCCAGATATTTAGCGTGGAAATATGGTTGTCAAGCTACAGGCGTGGAACTGCAAGAGCAACTTCATACCGTTGGGATCGAGATGACAGCAGCTACGGGAATGCAAGACAAAGTTAAGCTAATTGAGGGAGACTTTACGAATATAGATGGGTTGGGCATAGCCGATCGCTCCTTTGATTGCTGGATATCTTTAATGGTGTTTTTACATATTTGCGATCGCACTGTCCTGTTCCAAAATTGCGCCAAAGTCCTAAAACCCCACGGTAAATTTTATATAGAAGACTATTATGCCGTTCAAAAGCTAACTCAAGCCGAAGCAGGAGCGTTAGCCGAAATCATAGCCTGTCCTTATTTACCAAACCGCGAACAATATATTGAGGATTTAGAAAAAGCTGGATTTACAAATATTGAGTTTACAGATGTATCCGAACTATGGCAGCCGTGGCTTCAAGCCAGATCTGAAAAATTTGCACAAAGCCGTATTTACTATGAAAATTTATTTGATGTGGACTTAGTTAATAGTTACAGTCATTTTTATCAAACTGTAGCTAATCTATTTAAAAGTGGAAATCTGGGCGGAGTCAGAATATGTGGAAATTTAAGTTAGTTAGATAGTTGATTCGTACATAAAAACTAGGGGCAGCAACGCACATAAACGCAATACCCCAGACAAGGCAAATAACCCTAATAAGCCATATTCAAACTGAGCAAATAATCCTCCAGCCATGGTTCCCACTGCGCCACTAATACCAGCAAAGGCTGCCGCTACCCCGAAGTAAATGGATTGGTTATGATTGGGTGCAATTCCAATCTGTAAGTTGTTAGTACAAAGATCGATCGCCGCCGATGTTGCTCCAGAAGTCAGATGTAGTAGAGGCAGCCAGATCCAAATAGATATAGAGTTAGTCCCAGTCGTCAGCCATAATATCGGAAAGATCGCAAAAATAATTCCCACGCCGATCAAAATTGGACGGTTCCCAATTCGATCTGCCAATTTTCCCCAAAACATCAACAACAATAAATTTGCTCCCGATGACAGGCTGTTATAAAGCGTAACTTGCCCGATATCCAGACCCAGATTATCCAGCATATAGACATTAAAAAAAGGGGCACTTAGATTAACTGAAAACGTCCATAGATTGAGATAGAGCAGGAATTTGAGAAAATTAAAATCTTGCCAAAAGTTAGTATTGTGGATCGCTTGAGCTAAAGATTGATTGGTTACAAGATCGCTAGAACTTTCTGCGCTTTGAGGTTTGATTTGAGCGTTGATTTGAGGATTAACATCTACCATAAAATTCTGAAAAAATAGGCTGACAATTCCAGATACAATGCCTAAAGTTAGTACCACGCCATAGCCTTGAATCGAGCCACCATGCCATTTAGAGATTATTAATCCGATCGCAGGTATCGAAAGTAAATTGGTCAAATTTGCCGCACTGTTGCGTAAACTAAAGTAACGTCCGCGCAGAGAACGGGGAACTATTGCCGCCATCCAACTCAGCCAAGGGGCACTGCCTAAAGCTCCCAAAAAGCAACTGAGAGCAGCCACTCCAAAGGTAACTAGAATTAGAGAGTGAGGTGCCGCATGAGTTTTACCCACCCAAAAAATTCCGATCGCCAGCCCGATCCAGAGCGATCGCGAAATACTATAAATCCAAAAACAATAGTTGTGACGGCTAGTCATTTGCTCTGAAAAATATGCCCCAATTGGCTGCATCAGATTTGCCAGCATCGGAATAGCTGCTAGGATACCGATCTCAGTTGGGCTTGCGCCTAATTCGAGCAAAAAATTAGTTAGTAGAACGCCTCCAGTTACATTGGAAAACAGACAGGCAAATACTCCGTCTAAGGTCGAGGCTTTTAAGCTAGTCCGAATTTCATCTTTAGAGGCATCAAGATCTACAGGCAGCGATCGCAATTTTGGCTTAACCAGTTCTTTAACCAGTTGAAGATCGGAGAACTCTAATGTCGAAGTATTCTTAATTAAGTTTGGGGTAGCGATCGCCGCAGGCAGAAAATCTTCCATGTATAAATTATGACTCTAAGTTAGTCGCATCGATCCGCAGTGTAGTCACTTTTTAACAAGAAGTTTTAGTGCAACCGAGTATTATAAAAGTTGGCGAACTAGATTTTTATAGTTAGTAATGTTTCAAACCTTACCTAAAATTACAACCTTTGCCGAGTTTATTGAGGGACTTCCTGAAAATTCTGACGTGCGTTACGAACTACATAACGGAAGTACGATTGAAATGGCTCAACCAGTCGGGGAACATGAAGAATGTAAGGGTTTCTTAACTGTAGAAATCTCTGTTGAAATCAAGCGAATGGGATTGCCCTACGGTATTCCCAACCAAGTTATAGTCAGACCTAAAGACAAAGATTCTGGCTATTTTTTAGATTTGTTGGTAATAGATCGGACTAATTTGGTTAATGAAACCCTCTGGAAAAAGCAATCAATTCTCTCACAGGGAGCGTCTATACCTTTGGCAATTGAGATTGTCTCAACTAATTGGCGGGATGATTATTATTTAAAGTATGCAGATTTTGAGGAAATGGGAATCCCTGAATATTGGATTATTGACTACGCTGCTTTAGGGGGACGTAATTTTATCGGTAATCCCAAACAACCAACGATCGCCGTTTGTAATCTAGTCGATGGTGAATATCAAATTAGCAAATTTCGAGAAAGCGATCGTCTCATTTCTGCAATCTTCCCCGACTTAAATCTCACGGCAAACCAGATTTTTAAAGCTAGTCTAATCTAACCCCAAAACTAACCCCAAAACCCGTGTATATACCTAACTCAAGCTAGGATATTTAGAAAGCTTTTGTAATTCAGCCATGATTAACTGCCCTGTACCCGACGAACAGCAACCTCTAAACGAGTATCTAGCCTTAAAAGAGGCATTTATTTTTCGGTGGGGTACGCTGAATATTTGGTCTTACATCAGAATTTTGCTGATAATTTGGGCGGGATGGTGGATAATTTCGGCACCGATATCAGCAGTTAGTTTTTCCCCAAGTCGGCATTTACCAGAGTTTTTATGTTTGGGCGCGATCGGCTCGACAATTGGTTTGTTTTTGCCTTTAGTGCAAATGTTGCTGGGGTGGCGATATGTCAAAGACCGCTTGCAAAAACCCGATGTCCTCTATGAAGAGACTGGCTGGTATGATGGGCAAATTTGGCAAAAGCCAGAACCAGATTTATTAAAGGATCGATTGCTCGTTAGTTACGAAGTTCAACCTATAGTTAATAAAATAAAGTTGACCTTGTTTGGTATGGTGGCTTTCTTGGGCATTCAAGTTGGTATATTACTGTTGCTGCTTTCTTAGAGCTTTATTCGATCTTTATTAAATAAGCTATGTCTCTTCCTAAAGATGTACCCATTGCGCGGCGAGTTAGTCAAATGCCGCCTCAAAAAAAGCGATCTTTCAGACGGATCGTAATTTTGGGAATTATTTCTTTAGCGATCGCTCTCCTAACTTATTTCTTAATCACCTTAATTACCCCCACCAAAAATCCATCAAATCCAATTGCTCAAACTCCCAAACCAGAAACTAATATTCAATCGATAACTCCACCTATCATTCAAGCGACTCCAGCAATTATTTCGGCAACTCAGAAACTTTTAGGGCATCTTGCTTACAAGGAGGCACCATTAAATAGCTTAGAAACGATCGCGATCGCCACGGATGGATACCAAATCAAACTCCGCGCCGCCGCCGCCCAAAAATATAAGCAAATGATCGCCGATGCCCAAGCTAGTAATGTAGACCTTATGGCAATTTCTGGGTTTCGCAGCAAAGAAGAGCAGAGTCAACTATTTTTTGAAATCAGTCGGCAACGCAATCAAACTGCCGCACAACGGGCAAAAGTCAGCGCACCCTCAGGTTACAGCGAACATCACACTGGTTATGCCGTAGATATTGGCGATCGCAATGCTCCCAGCAGTATTCTCAGCCCTAGTTTCGACCGCACCGATGGTTTTAGATGGTTACAACAAAATGCCTCAAAGTACAGTTTTGAATTATCATTCCCGCAAAATAATCCCCAAGGGGTAATGTACGAGCCTTGGCATTGGCGATTTGTGGGTGATGATGATAGCCTTGCCACCTTCTATAAAAAAACCAGATAAAAAATAAAGGGAAAATACTATTCGATCTGAGAGGAATAGGATTAGCGATCGCCTTAATATCAATGTCAGGTTATGTAATATGGGAAAATAAATCTAAAACTGTAGAAAATAAATCATCAGTAATAAGTAGGAGAAATTAGTAATTATGGAAACAATCCAAAAGTTCCCAGTATTAGTAGATACGACTGAAATAACTCTACGAGTCAGCCACAAAGAGTTTGAGAAACTATGCCAAGACAATTCCGAACTGCGATTAGAACTAACATCCACAGGAGAAGTAATAGCAATGGCACCAACAGCATCAGGAACCTCCGAAAAAAATATGAGCTTGTCGGTACAAGTTTACTTTTGGAACTTGAAAACGAAACAGGGAATAGTATTTGGTCCAGATGGTGGATTTACTCTACCCAATGGTGCAATTAAATCACCAGACGTAACATGGATTCAACATTCTAAACTTGAGAATATATCGAAGAATGATACTTTTTATTCAGTAGTTCCAGACTTTGTAATCGAGCTGAGATCTAAAAGTGATACCCTATCAGACGTGCGAGACAAGATGGTGGAGTATCGAGAAAATGGAGTGAGCCTAGGGTGGTTAATTAATCCCCAAAAGAATGAAGTCGAAATTTACAGATTGGGACAAGAAGTCGAAATATTAGAGTCGCCAAGAACGTTAAGTGGTGAAGATGTATTACTTGGATTCAGCTTAGATCTAAGTGAAATCTTGAGATTACCAATAGAAGAAGATAAAGAAGCGTAATCAATTAGTGGTTAAAAGAACCAGAAATTAAAAAACAGAAAGTTCAATAAAAATTATGAGTGATACCTCCCTAAATGTTCTGGCGATCGCCATCTTCCTGATTACAATGACTGCCCTATCTACGCCTTTTACAGGAATTTCTCCGCTTATTCCCACGGGCATTACAGTTTTGGGATTGGCACTGTACGGGCTAGACAACGCTTACAAAGAGGGCAAAGGTGGAGCCACAATTATTAATTGGATCGAAACGCACTTACCGAGTTATAAAGCCAAACAGTTGAGAATCTTGCATCATGAGGCGGGACATTTTCTAGTAGCTCATCTTTTGGGAATTAAAGTTATAGGCTACAATCTTCAACCAAATTTAGGATCTAATCTAAAATCAAGTCTAAAATCTAAGATCGGAGTAGAGGTCGATAATTCGGAGGTTTCCTTAAATACTCTAGAACGCTACTGCACGATCTGGATAGCTGGGATTGCCGCCGAAGAATACTTTTACCCAGAGGCAAATGGTGGAGATGACGACCTATTAAAACTGAGAAATGCGATTGCCCACACCCCCAATCCCGAACTAGAAGAGCGTTGGGCAAAAATCCGAGCCAGAAATTTAATCAGAGTTAATTCCGCAGCATTTATAGCTTTAATTACTAAAATGCAAGAGGCTGCACCTGTAGAAGAATGTTATAAAGTTGTAGATAATTTAGCGGTTAAATCTCAATTCTAGCGCGAAATCTCTACTAAGTTTTTTGAGGCTTTAGCAATCGTAATGACGCGATCGTAATATCCTTGAAGTTGTCTTGTAGCGTTAGTCCAGCCCCATTTTTCAGCTTCTTGACGGGCATTTTGGCGTAGCAGATCTTTGGGATTTTCGAGTAATCTTTGGGTGGCATTTAGTAAGCCATCGCGATCGCTCGGATCGAAAAGATAACCGTTAATACCGTCGGTGACAATATCAGGAATACCACCCGAATTAGCCGCTACCACTGGACAACCTGCTGCCATGGCTTCGAGTAGCACTAAGCCCAAAGTCTCAGTCCGAGACGGAAACATAAAAGCGTCACTAGAGGCAAAGGCGGCGGCAAGTTCTTCACCTTGAAGGTATCCGACAAAATGAGTTTTCGTACCTGCAAATAATTTTTCTAATTCCTGACGGTAAGGTCCATCGCCGACTAGAGCCAATCGACTATTGGGAATTGCTTCGAGGACGGGTAAAATTTGGGCGATCTCTTTTTCGGCGGATAATCTACCCACATATAATAATTGCACACAATCTGGATGTCCTTGACTGAGATGCGATCGCATTTTGCTATTTTGAAACCTTGGATGAAATTTTTCGGTATCCACGCCTTTTTGCCATAAATCTACGCGCTCAATGCCATGCGATCGCAACTCTTCGACCATAGCATTAGACGTACAAAGATTTAATCCTGCGTTATTATGGGCAGTTTTTAATAGCTCCCACATCGTACTTTCTAAAAATCCCAATCCGTAGTGCTGCAAATATTGCGGTAAATGGGTGTGATAGGAGGCAATCAAGGGCAGATTCATCGCCTTAGCAAAAAACAGCCCCGCCAAACCCAAAACTACGGGATTTACCACATGAACTATATCAGGTGCAAATTCCTCGATCGCATAACCAATCGAAGGACGCGGTAGTGACACTTTTAACTCTGGATATAAAGGTAAGGGAAATCCTGAAACCCCATAAACCTTCGCACCACAATATTCCGAGATTCCACCATCTGGAGCAAATATTAATACCCGATCGCCCAGCTTAACTAACTCGGCAACGGTGTACTTTAGGCGCGTCACAATTCCGTCCACTTTGGGCAGAAATGTTTCTGTAAAAATAGCTACTTTACGCATTCAGGCTGAAAACCATAGGGTGTCTATGGAGTCTAATAATTACACATTGCGCGACCAGTTTCATGATTTAGAAATCTAATGATAATTTTAAGCCAGCGATTATGAAAATTTCAAAACCAGAGCGCAGAGCGTTAAAATATTAAACTCAAACTCTAACTAAATTTCGTCAAGCTCTTCTTGTCTGATTTTTTTAGGCTCTTCTGCCCAAACATCACCAACCTCTTCATCATCTTCATAAGGATCTAAAACTCTAGGCTGTTTATCTACGGGTGGAGTAGGTACCGTTCTTCGAGATTGAGGCGGTGATTGCCTTTGCTTATCAGTCCAGTTGTCGTCATCATAATCATCATCGTAGTTGTCATCGACATTAGGCGTTATTACAGGGTTACGGACGGGTTGAACTCGCGCTTGACGGCGGGCGGGTGGTACGGGAGTTCTCTCATCTGACCAATTATCATCATCGTCCCAAGCTTCTTCGCGCCGATATACGGGTCGATCTTGCGATCGCTGGGGTCTATAAACATTACCTCTAACCCCACTACCAAGGGCATTACCCGATACCGATTGGGGCGGCAGATATTCGTCTTCAAATTCTTGTTCCCAAGGTGGTTTACCCAAGCCCAGACGTTCGAGTACGCCTCTAGTTAGCTGAGTCATCCGTTCTTCCATGCCTTCAGTCACAATAATGCGATCGCGACCTACAGCAATAATTTCATTAACGTCAAGCTCATAGGTACTAACTATGGCAGAAGGAATCAATGGATTGCCCAGAGAGGAAAGAATTAAATAAAACAAATCTCCCGTGGCAGGATCGAACTTAAAATCTCTAACCTTGCCTAATAGCTCTCCCGACTCGGTAACAACTTCATTACCCATCAGATTGGTATATCTTTCGCTGACAATTAAATCTTCTAGCACATCTTCATCGTCTACTAAAATCGCATCTTCGCCCAAAAGTGCAACTCTTTCTAGTGACATATAAAAGTTTTCCCCAATCCCAATGGGAGTACCGGGTACAAATCTTTCAGCCACACTCAAACCCGTGACTTTTCTTTGATCGACATCTAGCCAAATTTGCGTGACGATACCTAATCTTTTTGCAGAGGATTTGCTGATAACTTGAGTACCAAGAATTGCAGCGCGTTGGAGGATTGAATCAGATGTGATCATATCTTTTTAATAAAGCTAGATTAAGGATGGAGATTTCCCATTTATTCCCACTTATTCTTAATTTATAAGGAATGTACTGATTCTAGCAGAGTCGTTTCAAATCGATTTTGAATTTAGGATAAATCGTCACGTTAAAGTTGGGGTGAATTGTTTTTTGTTTTTATTTAATTAATTACTTTAAGATTTTTTGCTGTAAGTTTTTTATAGAGTTTGACGGTTTCCCATGCCGTTTTTTGCCAGCTAAAGTAGTTACTTCGGCATTTTGCAGAAATTTTCAGATCGGGAACAAATTGTTTATTAATATTTATCGGAAAATTGGGTTTAAAACCTCGTCCTTCAGGACGACTTTATATTCTGATTTAACAACCAGTAGAACCAATCTTATTTTAGAATGAGCTACCTAAGATTTAATTTAACCATGTTAGTCCTAGAAGCTAAGTTAAAAGGTAAAGCAGAACAGTACGTATCAATAGATGAGGCAATTCGGACTGCTCTGTTTTGTCGTAACAAAGCTTTGCGGTACTGGATGGATAATGAGA
>Ga0163154_10009726_pt1 | contig 10894 bp, 4 predicted proteins | sample OliLakLV19MP9P1_FD_148649 | JGI IMG/M metagenome (GOLD analysis project Ga0163154, IMG submission 148649) | Freshwater microbial mat bacterial communities from Lake Vanda, McMurdo Dry Valleys, Antarctica - Oligotrophic Lake LV.19.MP9.P1 | ecosystem: Environmental > Aquatic > Freshwater > Lake >...
CGTATTCCCCAGCAATCTTTTCCCTTGTTTTGGATTTTTCGTTCATGAATTGCAGTAAGGTTTTAAAATAAAATCAAGTTTCTAAAGCCACAATTTATCTATCTCGTTGGTGCTAACGTGAGCATGGGCTACGTGCTGCCCTGCGTGGGCTTTGAGCGTTGGCTTTTGGGCAGCATAGGCGACCATGCAGGGTTGGGCGCCTTTATTTATTCAAGTAGTCCATTCCAGTGCCATATATCCTCATACATTCAGAAGTTTCACAATCAACAATTTTAGACGGAACACTGCTTTCCTTTCTATACCAATTTTCCCGTACTATTTTATAGCCTTGGTACTCAATTTCGATTTTGTGAACTTTATCAACATTATTTACCTCTGCATCAATAGGGTTTCCCTCCTTATCAAAGTATTTTATTTCACTAATTCTGTTCTGAATGTCATATTCAAATGCTACTTTATGATAACCGTCAACTTGCGCTGGACTTGTGATCATAATAGGTACTTCTCCGTCGAAATTGCTCCTAGAAGAAATCCTCGAAAATTCATCATATTCAGTTACTGTTCTTGATTCACCACTCGAAGATTTTTTTAAATTTCCTTCTTGGTCAAGGCCTAGTTCTTCTATTTTTTGCCCCTGTTCGTTATACTTATCTTTGTATTCGTGTATTCCACTCCACCTTGTCATTTTTTCCTTTTCATTACTCCAATATGAAATAGATATTTTTCTTCCTTCCTCATCATATTTAAATTTCTCCATAAAAACCATATTCACATCATCTTTCATAGGATTGTTTTGTATGTCGTAATAAGCAATACCCAAATTTCTTCCCAAATCATCGTATAAGTAATAATATCTGTGTATTCTTTTTTTATCTGTTGCGGGCTTGTTATTGGGTGCATAGTATACTTGTTCATCTTGGTTATCATTTTTGTCAAAATGGGCTTTTATCATATGGTATCCCATGTTTGAGTTCATAGGCTTTTCTAAATTATCAAAATATGATGTGCCAACCATGTTACCTCTTTCATCATATTTAATTTTTATTATTGCGGCTCCGACACTTATTGCACCACTTTCTTTAGATATCTCATTTTTAATATTGTAGCTTGTAATTTTAGAAACATTGCCTTCTTCATACTCTCTCAGCCACTTAGATATGCCATAAATGTTTGCACAGGCTTCGCCACTTACACCATATATCGTAGTTTCGATTTCATTGTCAAACTTATCAAATTTAGCTCTTACCTCATGGAAACCTTCTATTGTCTTAACCGCTTTATTGTTGATTCCCCAAAATGATTGATTGGTTACATTTCCTCGTTCATCTCTTTGGTATTTAACCAGGTGATAATCTCCCGATATTATTGCTTCTCCCTTTTTGTTGAAAAAGGCTGCTTCTTGTATTTGCCCCCACCTGTTTTTATCGCCATATCTTATATACTTAACCGTTGCGTAACCCTCCGAACATTCACAAGGTTTTTCATTAAATCCAACATAACTGGATTCCACAACTAACCCATTTTTGAATTTGTAGCTAATCCCTTTGCAAGGAAGGTATACATTTTTTCCCGACCTTTTCGAGGTTGCTAAAATGTCATCACCCCTGTCTTGGAAAATTTTAGTGTAGTAGGTAAACCCTTGATTAGTAGTATTAGTCAAAGAGGAAATTTTTCCTCCTTGGAATTTTATAACTATTGTTCCTGTTAGAATTCCATTTGCATTATACTCTTCTATTTTGTTTGACTCATTGTCTATTTTGGAAATCTTGTAATGATGAACTCCTCCTGTGTTTTCTAATTCTAAAGTCCCAATGACAACTTCATCAGAGTATTCCCATGATTTGAAAGTGCCTTCGGATGTTGTAGGCGAACAACTCCAAAGCAACCCAAAAAGTAATCCAAAAAACAAAATATTTACTTTCATTTTCTTATTTTTTACGTTTCGCGCATTTAACTAAAAAATGCAATTCAGATTAAGAAATTATAGTGGCGTTTTTTACTCAAAACGCTTTCTATGTCTGTGATTCAATTCGCCCTGGACAAACATTACATATTCATCCGTTATTGTACCGAAGTTTGTTTGTCCAGCCCCACTTGCAGCGATACCTATATTAGCTGAGACTCGTGGCTAGTAGGCACTCATAGCCAGCGAGAAACAAGCTTTGTGGATGCCAACAAAGGTCAGATTTATCGCTATTTGAGTTTGGTTAAATGGATTTCCTCTACCAATGAGGACACCTTTTTCAAGTTCATCGATTTAGTATCAAACGAACGGAAAGCATATTTCTGCCATTGCGAGTCAAGACCATTGTGCAAAAACATCTTCATCAAGCCATCCTCAATTTCCCAACTGCCCACATAGCTTAAATTGCCCAATTTGTATTGCAACAGGAAGCCATCCGATGTCGCACTTGAAAAAAACGTATAATTTTCCCCGATTGGCGTTTGCCAAGTCCCGAACACATCTGCATCGTAAGGGACTTTGTCCGTTCCATGAAAAGCAATGTCCTCATAATCGGCCGATTTGCACTTACAATTGGTACATTTTACCTTACCATTGATACAGTCGGAGTCTGAGCACGAAAACCACTCGTCTTCGTAAACCGTTTCATAGTTGTTTGTCCCAGAATTATAGACCGACCGGGATACTTTTTGCTTTATCCGGCCTTCGCCATAACAGGATTCACAATTCATCTTGCAGCTTCCATCGCAAAAAGGGCAAGTGAAGCTCTTCGGGCTGTATCGACTTCTATCTTCCGTAGCTTTTGCGGGCTGCTTTTGTGGCGTTATGGGCTTTTTCTTGGGGGTTATTTTTTGTGGAATATTCGAAATCTTGGTCGCGGTATACGTTGACCCATCTTCCAACGATTGGTAGTTCCAGGCGGAAGTTGAAAAAGAGGTAGTTTTGGTAATTAAGGGATCTGGGACATAATCAAGGTAGAAAAAAAACTTATTCCCAGCGATCGTCCACGACCCTGAAACACCGTCCGTGACCGTGATGTACATCCGTTGATCAGGGTAAATGGTGAAATTGAATTCTGTGCCATCCGTATTGTTTTTACTTTTCCAAGTACCATATATTTGTGGCAATGAAATGATCGAACTATATGGCTCTTCCAGATATTGAGTCTTCCCATAGAAATCAATCTTTGGTAGCGCTTTAGGGTTCGTCGATAATTTGGTCGCATAATAAATAGTATTATCCGAAAGTCCCTTATATATCCATTTGCTGCCCTTAAAGGAAATGGTTTGAAGTTTAGAGAGGGCGTACTCACTATTACTCCGGCTAAAAAATAGGTCATCTTCAACGTACCATGTTCCGTTTGTGACAATACCATTTGTCATTACACTGTAGCTCCTGTAATCTTCGTACAATGTAAAAAAGAACTCGTTTATAACCCCTTCGTAACCGTATCCGCCGCCGGTTGTGTAGGAAGCGTGCCATGTGCCGAACAATTGCTTCGGGACAAGTTCGATTGTTTGGGCTTGGGCAAGGGGTGCTATGAAGAGAAAAAGGATTTGGAGGGTGATTTTTTTCATGGCAATGAATTTTTCATAAATGTCTGTTACGTTTTGCAATTTATCCTTTAAAAAGTCAAGTTCTGAATATTCCATTTGTCGTAATTTATTTTGCCTGTCTTGGGTTGCGCTTAACGCGGGCGTGGACGACGTGCTGCCCTGCGTGGGCTTTGAGCGTTGGCTTTTGGGCAGCATAGGCGACCATGCATTGTTCTCGGTTTTATGAGTTAGTTTCTGCCAGAGTTTATAAACCCTTTACCATTGCAGGCAGAACATTTTACTAATCCATTATTACATCCACCTGAACAATCCTGATATGCGTCTTCATAATAAGTTTCATACCTGTCGGTACTCCCATTGTACCTTTCCTTTTGAACTTGGTATTTGATACTTCCTCTCCCTAAACATGTTGAACAATATTCTGTTTTTGTTCCCCAACATGCAGGGCAATTATACGTCTTACCTCTAGGGGGAGGTTCACTGCTACCGCCATCAGATATACTTAACAATTCTCCATTATCGCCATAAATTAGACTTCCTCTTATTTCACTAACATCCTTTACGCTATTTTCTCTTGAATAAAAGTGTTTGCTTTTATTTTTGCTAATTATAAAAAAGCGGTTGTTATCTGTCCAGTTGATTTCATCAGTATTTTTAATATTCCCATTTACGTCTGTATAAGAACGTTTATTTTCTGCAAATAAATAATACCCAGAAAATGAAAATTCATTGTTTTTATAAACGGAGTATGAATTGTCATCTTTGTATACCACTTTATATATTGTTACTTCCATATTTGCTTTTAAAACTACTTTACTTAACCAAGAACCTACTATGCTATTTGTATTACTGGCAGTATTTCTTGTAGCATTACTCCTTAATTGCGGGTTAGGTACTGAATTTGAAACTGTTTGTTCTGATTTATTAATGCTTGGTTTCTCCAAATATTCACTATTGGTTCTACTTAAAGTGTTTTGAAGGGTTTCTTCTTTTTGAGAAGATACCTTTGTAGAAGCAATATTTTTATAATCTATCTTAGCAAGCACTCCGTTTGTTTCAATTGAACTTCCTTTAGGGGTTTTTCCATTGCCAATAATCGCAATTTCATTTTTACTCAATTGAAACAGTTTGTACTGCATCTTATCAACGCGCCCTAATTCATTTTTGTCACTGACAACTTTTTCCTCGAAGAAAAGAGTATCATTGTCTGTATTCAAAAATATCCAATTTGAGGTGCAACCCAAAGTTGGATAAGATACAGTCCCTGAGTTGGTTGAAACCTTATAAAACAACTCTGCCGGGTACGATGGCTGGTCTACAAAATGGATTTTAGGGTCAGTAGAGGTATGCGTATCCTTGAAAGTTCCTTTCCAAGTACCTGACAACCAAAGTGGTTTCTCTTCGTTTTCGCAACCGAAAAGCACAAAAAGCAAGGCGAGTAAAATATTCATTTTCATTATTTTTTATTTTTTTGATTACCGAGAACGGAAGCATCTACGCTGTTTGCGGCTGCGTTGGGTTTGCGGGTTGGGCTTCGCCGCAAATAGGCGTAGATGCAAGGTTGGTGGCTTTTTTACCTAACGCAACCCTATTAATTTCAATCAATCTCCCAAACTGATCTTGGTCGTTTTGGCATTGCAACCATTTTATTCTTAAATTTCAGTTCAATAACTAACTCATAGGATGGACTTCCATAATCTGCGAAAATGACCTCACCAAAATCAGAAGGAGTAAAATTTAAATTACTTAGCATAGCATCCCTCAATTTTCTAAAAGACCTAAGCGATAATTTTACATATGAAAAAACACCTTCTCCGTAAAGATTTGTACCCCGAAGCAGTACTACTGCTTCATCGAAAAGGAGATCCTTATCCACGGGTGACTCTATTGAGATGTCAACATTATCAATTTTGTAGCCATTAAATTTCAAACTATTAAATATTTCAATTTGTATGTTATTGAAATTGTCATTTTGAATGTGTTTAATAATTTCAAGGTCAACAATACTATTGATATACGCTCTAAATCCACTGAACCCTAATCTGCATAAGAATCCTTTCTTCAACATTGTTTCAACCGACCATCCTTGCCAAATAGGAGTCTCCGGATGTAGCAATTTAATTAATAATGCCAAATGGAGTTTACATGGATAATAATTCTCCTCGTTGAAATGGTATAATAATTTTTCAAAGGCTTCATCAGAGGATGAAACTTCACCAAGTTTATGATATGATAATGCTTTATAGTAATGAACCGTGCCTAAACAATAATTATCAGTCCAGTCTTTTTTATTTATAAATTTTAACCATTTCGAACAAGATTCTATGTTGGCATTCCAACTCCCTGACATGATTTCTAAAAGTGTTTTCCAACCATAATATGCTTCCGGCTCGGTTGCTTTAAATTTTTCAATTTTCGTTTTAAATATTTTATTATTATTTTGTAATAATAACGTCCTAAGTGTCATACCTTCAGCATACCCTTTTATGCTACTAACTGTAACTAAATCAAAAAAATATAAAGCATGTTCGTAATCCTGCAAAATGAATTTTATATTACCGGACAATAAATAAGCAGCAGAAGTACAAACACTTTCATATTGAGTCACCTTATTGAATAAATATAAACTCTCTTGAAGTTGTCCTTCTCGGTACATTTTTATTCCTTGTAGATAGAAGTAAAATGCGTTAATCGAATCTGGAACTTTATGGCAAGGGGCAACCAATAATTCTTCTTTCTTTAAATTTATGCTATCTTTATCTTCAAACAATGTATTTGAAATGATTCCATAAAAATTTTCCATAAATGAATCTTCCCATCCTAAAATTTTGGTCACTAAATGTAATGATTGAATATTATTGCACTCTAAGTGGAGAGAATATCGCTTATTATTTATCAAATCAAATACTTTGAATAAAACACTATTCCAATGTGAATGATCATAATCAATGCAATACAAATCTTGAATTATTTTAACTTTTTCTAAGGCAGTTTTCGATTTCTGCGAGGTTGGCATTCCTAATCCTTTAAAAACCAAATTTTTTTTATAGTAGGCAAATAGTTTATCAATATTTGGCATTATTTGCCCTAACTCAACATGATGATACCTTTCTAAATCCTCATTTCTTACAATCTCCCAAGCAAATTCGTAATAACCGTTCACTATTGCTGCATCAGCAAGGGAGAAAATTATACTTGTAATGGATTTGATTTCATGATTATAAAACAACTCGATCACTATACTCTCCAATATTTTATCATGTAAAACATTCTCTTTAATCAGGAGTAACAAGAAGCCATAATAACCAGACAGTATTTCATTTATAATATTATTATTAAATTTAATGGCGAGGTTTTCAATTGTTTGGTTTAGTTGAGTATTGAATTGATCATCGCTACTATGCAATTCTAAATATGCCTTGTGCAACATTTTCCCAACCTGAGTTGGGTAATTGTTTTTGTCTAAAGGTGTTTCTTGGAAATATCTCAATAATTTTTGTGGATTATGTATGTTAAATTCGTCCCAATATACGAAATCTTCGTTTATTGATAACTCTTGGACTTTGTCATTCCACCCTTTCCCAATCAATGATTTTACTAATCTATTACACTCATCGTTTCGTAAATAGTTAGGGTCAGCAGGCATTTTAGCCAATTCGTATGCGTGCTCTAATATCGCGTCTGATAAACCTGAATTCCCGAGAACACCCAAATTGTCACTTAATTCGGATAGCAATGAGAGTCTTCTGTTTTCATATAATTCATATTTTTGTCGCTTATCTTTATATACATCGTAAAACTGCTTCCCTAAATCATTAAACCCAAATTGATATAACACTTCAACAAAATCTCCGATATCTTGATAAGCAATCTTTTCTATTTCTTGAATACTTCCTATCAATTTATTTACTTCTAATCCAATATCGTTTTTTATTAGTGTTTTAATTGCCGATAATTTATTTTTGTCATCAACTATACTTTTGGCAAGGGCAATAATTTCTATATTAAAATTCTTAACGGGGTCAATTTTATTAACCTCAATAGTTGCAGATAATATACGCATTTTTGCAACATCTTTTTGATCTAAAATTTCAATATTTTCAATATTTTCGATTACAGAAGTTAACCAATCATACCAAGAACCTTGTTTTTTATTATGAATCATTTGACAAGCAATTTCGGCCTTCAATACTAATTTTATGGCCGATTCTTTAATAACAGAAAATAAATCAAAAATTCCTTCAAAACAATCCTGCTTAATAATATTTCCAATAAAATAAAGCGCATATTCAATATCTTTTCCTTTCTTGCCTTCTTCAATAATATACTTTAATATTCGGCGTGAAGGCTCCATTTCTCCAATCTTTGATAGGCTAAGGCCTAACTCAATACATATTGTGATTGGGAGGGCAATTTCACTCTTATACAAAATTTGTCCCCATAACCAATCAAAAAGTTTTAATTTAAGTGCTTTTTGACGAGGAGGCAATAAAGTGGACAAATCTGAAATAAAGATTGCATTAATACTATGCGAATTAGTTAAGTCCAGTAAATATTGCTCAATTTTATGGTGTCCGGTTCTAGCAAGGCTTTCGGCAATAGACTCGTTAATTATTATCTCATTTTCGTTTAATAATTTAGATAGTATGCTTAACAGATTAGATTGGGATGAATCATTCAAATATGGAAAGATAAGTCCGTACAAATGAATTTTGTTATCTGCTTCCAATTTAGATGAGTCAAGATCAAATATATATTGTGCAAATTTATTAGTGAAATCAAGATGCACATCTTTCGCTTTCCGCAACACAGCAGCAATACTATCTATGCTTTTCTCTAAATTTGAAGGATTTGAAAACAAGTCTAGTATTTTCTGTTCTTCTTCTATTGTATTTTGTTTTATATTCCTTAATGCAAAAAACAAAGTCAAGTTGAATCTCAGTTTATTATTAAAGGTTATTTGTGCATCGACAATTTCCATTGCGTCTTCTAACCTTCCTTGATAAATTAAGATACTTACATCAATTTCTTGAAAAGAGGATGCCCGCTTCAAAATTGTTTCATTGAGCGCAGAAAGTTGAACAATACTTTGAAACCAATTATCTATTTTTTGTTCTTGGATAAATCTGACTAATAAATCAATATCCTGTACAAGTGATTTATCATTTTTAAACTTGCTACGTTTGGCTATCATCCATTCCTTGTTATCTACAACAAGATTAATGGCATCTTGATAGCGATTAGCTTTTAATAGATGAGGAATGTAATATTGTAAAGTGAATAAGCTTTGATGAGTCTTCCAATTTTCGCAATATCTCAATAACCTATTTTCAATATCAATACTCTCTTTACCAAGGATTTCAGCAAAAACATTTGCTAAAAGCGGATGTATGAATTTATATGTTTTTCTCCCTTGAATGTCTTGGATATTCAGCCACCGTACAATTGGCCACGGTAGTGCGTAGAGATTCCACGATGAAAGGTTTAAGATAGACTCAATGTCTTTTTCGCCCAAAGGCCCAAGAGCAACTGTAAGTAAAGAAAATAATTCTTGAAATTCACGGCGATTTCGAACATCTCCATGGCCTGCCAAAATATTGAATTGCTCTCTTACATAGGTTGCAAAGCCCAAGGGTACGTTTGAAACTCTTTTTTCAAGTACCTCATAAGATGAAAAATTTGTGTTTTTAATTTCATCAAAAAGGAATCTAACGTATAGAGGAAACCCATCAGTTCTTTTAATGCACAAATCAGCAAGGGTACTTATATCTTGAAACGATATTGAAAGATGACTTAACCATTTTACTAAATCTTCACTATTAAGTGACTGTAATGAAAGGTTAAAGTTATTTTTTCTCCAAGAGGAAAATGCCTCAGGGATATCAAAATTTTCGTTAGTTCGTATGCTTGCAATTATAAAAACACTTTCAGGAAGTTTAGCACTTGATATGGCCCCAAATGGAACATCAGATTCATCTAATCCGTCTATTACGATGATAAGAGGTTGGTCTTTGTTCGGGCTTTCTTTTTCTATAAGACCAATTAACATATCTCGTAATAAATCCGATCGGTTCGGCAGTATTTCGCTTTCTAATTTATAATACCCTAGGATTTGACTAACCAAATTGGAGTACCCTTCCAAACTTGATTGGCTTTCAGAAGAAAAAAAATGGCTTACAATATAAAGACCTTGTGATTTTTTCCGAGTCAACCAACTAGCTAAGATTACAGATTTTCCAAATCCTGCTGGTGCCGTTATCAGAATTGTCCCGGAGTTGTTTTCAACAATAAAATCATCTATGTTTTTGAACAATTGTTCTCTTCCAAAAATTGGTTGTGAGGCTAAATCATTAATTCGAATTGATTGTTTCCGATAGGTTTCATATCCAGCATATTTCTCAGATACTGTTAGTCTCTCAACTTGACCTTTATTGTTAAAATTATTTTTAAATAGTATTTGGATTTCAAAAAGTTGACTTTCAATTCTATCAACTATTTCAATGTTCAGCCCAACATCTTTGCGGATTGCTTCAATTGCAGAAAGTGTCTTTTCGCCGATTTGGTTGAGGCGATATTCTACTTTCTCCATTGGAATAGATAAGCCAACGTGCTTTATATCTGCTAATACCTGTGCATCAAAAATTGAACGTAATCGAGTATCAGTCTTTAGTTGCTCTGAAAAAAAAGCGCAAAGTAGTTCATACCAAGTTTGATACTCTGAATTAATAGATTCTATTTCTTCGCTTTTAAAATAGCAAACAATATGTTCTGGGATTTTACCGAATTTATGGGCTATTTCTTCCATTAATTCATTTTCTAAGGCCTTTTCTAAGTAAGTTTCATTATTGTTGGTATTTTTCCTACTAATAAAAATACTTGAATCTATTTCTCCAATTCGAGATGGAATGATATAGTTAGGTTTATATAGTTCGTGTAACTCATTTTTGAATCCATCTATAACTTTGTTTAACCATTTACTTATTTCATTTGATGAAAAATAGGCACGCCAGCTAAGTTTTTTGTTCTCGGTTTTAAGGATTTGGCTACAAATTGCAATTGTAGCAAGCAAGTACGATTTTCGAATGGCACGTTCAATATCATGATTTTGTGGAATGCCAGATTTTTTAAAACGTTTTGCAATGCGCTCGTAAGCAGCAGTTGTCAAATCATCTGCGCGATTTCCTGTGACCCCTCCAATTATGGATTGAATGAAAAATATTGCTAAGGCTTCCACTATGATGTTTTTTATTTATTATTCTTCATTTTCATTGCCACCAACGGACGCATGGGCTACGTGGCCGCGCTTAGTCGGCTATGTGAGACCATGCAGAGTTCTTGCCATATTTATATTATCAGTCCTCGGTTATGACAGGAA
>Ga0163154_10009727_pt1 | contig 10894 bp, 5 predicted proteins | sample OliLakLV19MP9P1_FD_148649 | JGI IMG/M metagenome (GOLD analysis project Ga0163154, IMG submission 148649) | Freshwater microbial mat bacterial communities from Lake Vanda, McMurdo Dry Valleys, Antarctica - Oligotrophic Lake LV.19.MP9.P1 | ecosystem: Environmental > Aquatic > Freshwater > Lake >...
GCGACCTCGCCGTGCTGGAGAAGATCTACGCCAACTCCGTGCTGCTGGGCGATGCTGGCCCCGATGGCTGGGGCATCCGCTACGCGCAGGGCGACTTCAACATGACTTCCGACTCGGCCCTCTTCCCTCCGCGGCCCAAGTGGGAGGATCGCGGCTATCGGCCTGATGAGTACAGCCGGTGGATCAAGGGCGCGTGGCAGCCGCGCGAGGTGGGGAGCGTGGGCATCGCGCCACTCGAGGCCGCTCGCGCGGACATCGCGCCGGGGATCATCCTCTCGCGCGATGAGGCCGCGTACATCCGCGAGGAGGAGATTGATTGGGAAGTGGAGACCGTCAAGGACAAGGCGGGCAACGAGGTCGAGGTGCGACACCGGGCGGTGGCGCTGCCGCTGAACCAAGGGATCATGATCCACCACTACAACACCAGCGTGAAGTACCACGTTAGCGGCACGGGGCTCCGCGCTGACTGGAAACCAACCCGCTGGCCGGGGGACGACCTGGGGCCGCAGTATCTCATCGGCGAGCATGACTGCGACGGACTGGAGTTTGGCCTTCTCACGCCCAAGATCAGTTACCGCCGGATCGCGCGTAGTACCGAAGTGCGCACGTTCATTGGCTGCGTGACCTCCGGGCTGCCAGCGGGGGACAGCGTGTTCCATCTCGTGCCTCGCGGGGGCGACAACGGCAACCCGGCTATGGCGCGACAGGCGGGAGCGATCGTGTGCTCTCTTGCGTTTGACTGGCAGTTGCGTGCGCGGCTTGGTGCAACGAACCTGAACTGGTCGGTGATGAACGAGAACGGTCTCGCAACGATCCCGGATGGGGTCGCGGGCCGGATAGTCGCGATCTCCGGGTCGCTCGGTTCCACCTCCATCCGTCACGCTTCTGAGTGGTTGAGGGATCAGGCCGCTTCGCGGGTACTCGATGGTTCTGCTTGGCGCAGCCACTTCGCCCTCACCCCCCACGAACGCCTCCGCCTGCGCTGCATCCTCGATGCCGTGGTCGCCGCGCTCTACGGCCTCGACCTTGATGACCTCAAGTGGATCTTGAAAGACTGCGACCACCCCGCGGCGAGCATCACCAACAAAGCCTTCGCGCGGCGGCTCGATCCCAAGGGCTTCTGGCGGGTCGATAAGCACGAACCCCCCGAGCGGCGGCACACCGTCCTGACCCTCGCCGCCTTCGCCGACCTTCAATCTCTCATCGTCGCCCTCACCGCCGCCGGGGGCAGTAAAGAGGACGCTATCGCCGCGTTCTGCGGGCAACCAGAAAAGCCGCTCTCGTCCGTTGCCGGCCTCATCGGAACAGTGGACCCCAAGGAAGGCTGGATGCTCCCTGAGACCATCCGCCTGGCCGACTCCCCGCTTGGCCTCGGTCACGACGACCGAGCCCAACAACTCCAGCCCGTCGCGTCCGTCCTCGGACCCCGGTTCTACGACTGGCAACTGGCCCAGGACCCCGCCGAGAGTTGGCGCGAGTGCGAACTGCACGCGCGAAACCTGCTGGGGGCCGAGGGGTTTGAGAAACTCAAGGCGGAGTTGGAAGGGCGGGAAGCGCCGACCACAGAACCCGGCTCGGAGAGCCGGGCCACCCAAGACAACAAGTTCACACTGAAGGGAGGGAAGGCGCCCGAGCCCGGATTGTTTGGCGCGTGACCGGATCGGCTACCTTCTATACATATGGCCCTGAACCCCGTCGCCTATACCGAGAAGGTCGTCCGCTCGTTTCTGCGGTACCAGCTCTCGACGTACCCGTTCGCGGATGTGGACTTTCATGCGCAGATGCGTGCGCTCTTGTCGCTGGACCACACGCGGCGCACGCCGCTGATGAAGGGGCCCTACGTCTCGCTCAGCCGCCCGTTCCGCGAGGGATCGTCGATCGCATCGCTCGCGGGGCAGGGCGTTTTCCATCCCGCGGTCGCCACGATGGTGCCGCATCCGAACCTCTATGGCCACCAGGAAGCGGCCGTCCGGGCGATCGCCCAGGGCAAGCACACGCTGGTGAGCACCGGTACCGGCTCGGGCAAGACCGAGTGCTTCCTGTATCCGATCATCAGCCAGTGCTTGAAGCTCAAAGACCAGAACGCGCCCCCCGGCATCTGTGCGGTGCTGGTCTACCCGATGAACGCGCTGGCGGAAGACCAGTTGGGCCGCCTGCGCGAGTTGCTCGCGGGCACGGGGATCACGTTTGCCATGTACGTCGGCAAGACGCCGGAGAACAAGGCCGATGTGGCGGGGCAGCGACTGCGGCCGGGCGCGAGCCGGGCGGACTATCGCGCGGCCCTCAAGAAGGCCCAGGAACAGAAGCAGGAAGTGGCGGTGCATCCGGCCGAGGAACGGTGCAGCCGCGAGGAACTGCGCGAGCCCGGGGGCCAGCCGCGGATTCTCTTGACCAACGTCAAGATGCTCGAACTCCTGCTCACGCGGCAGAAGGATGTGGAACTCTTCGACAACGCCCGGCTCGACTTCCTTGTGTTCGATGAGGCGCACACCTTCGCCGGGGCCCAGGGAGCCGAGACGGCGTGCCTGATCCGGCGGCTGCGGGCATTCTGCGAGCAGAGCGCGGTGGCGCTGGGGAGCGGTGGGCCGGCGAAGACCGTGTGCGTGGCGACCTCGGCGACGATCGCGGACCCCACGGGCGGCGATGTGGCCCCGCGGGACTTTGCCCGCCGGTTCTTCGGCGTGAATAAGGACGATGTGGCCATCGTCGGCGAGGTGTACGAGGCGCAGGCGTGGGGGCAGAACCGGCGCGACCCCGGCGCGCCCACCAGCCCGGCTGGCAAGGACATCTCTGCGGAGGTGTTGAAGACGGTCTTGAAGGCCGTGGATGTCGGCGATTCGGGCGGGGCGATGGTCAGCGATGCGCTCAAGGCGCTGACCGGCACGGGACTCGCGCCCGAGCGCCAAGCGGACTGGCGCGATGCGCTCTACGACGCGCTGCTTGAGAACGAGGTCGCGTACCGCTTGACGGTCGAACTGCTCCAGCCGCGCCCGCTCGACACGGTGGTGCATGTACTGGACGGCGTGATGAAGCGAGCCGTGACCGAGGAGGAAGTGCTCGCGTACTTGGCGCTCGGCGCGGCGGCCCGCAAGCAGGGCCGGGCGCTCTTGCGTCCTGTGATCCACTCCTTCGTGCGCGGCGTCGGCGGCGCGGTGGTGACGTTCCCGGTGGAGCAGGAGCGCCCCAAACTCTGGCTGTCGGCGGAAGATGCCACCGCGCAGCACCCCGCGCTGGTCAAGTTTCCGGTCTTGACCTGCACGACCTGCGGTCAGCATTACTTCGAGCACCACGCCGCAGACTGGCAGTTCACCGCCAAGGTGCCCGGCGGAGGCGAGGCCGTCGAGGACCGCTGCTTCTGGCGGCCGCAGGACGCTTCGACCGGCGGCAAGCGATTGGTCGTCACGGACACGGTGATCTCCGCCGATGACGGCGATGATGACCCGGCCAAGACCGCCCGCGTGCACGTCTGCCGCTGCTGCGGGGCTGTGCATCCAAAGGCCCTGGACCGCTGCGATGCGTGCGCGGCTCAGGGACCGATGGTCGAGTTGCTCGCGGTGCAGGAAAAGGACGAGCGGCCCGGACAGCTCACCCGGTGCGTCTCGTGCGGACAGGGCGGGCGCGTGTGGAACGCCTGGTATCGCGAGCCGGCGCGGCCCGTGAAGGCGGTGCCGGTGGCGGATGTGCATGTGCTGGCCCAGGACATGGTGCAGCACGCCGAGCGGCGGCGGCTCTTGATCTTCGCCGACAACCGCCAAGAGGCCGCGTTCCAGGCCGGATGGATGCGGGACCACGCCCGGCGCTTCCGGCTGCGCTCGCTGATGTACGAGCGCATTACCCAGGGCGCGGTCTCTATCGGCGACTTGACCAAGTTCCTCGATGACCGCCTGGAGAAGGACGACGACCTCTCGCGGATGCTGGTGCCCGAGGTGTGGCAGGTGGCGGCGAAGGAGGCCGCGGGCACAGCCCACGTCGAGGAGCGCAAGTACTTCTTGCGGATTCAGGTGCTGCGTGAGATCGTCACGGGCATCAAGCAACGGGTAGGCCTGGAGCCGTGGGGAAGGCTGCGGGTGGACTACTTAAATCTGTCCGGAGACCACGCGTGGATCAAGCATGAGGCGGCGGCGCTCGGCGTTGATCCCGCACTGCTGGCCGACGGCATCTCCGACCTGCTCGACCGCGCACGCCGCGCGTACCAGCTCCACGATTCGCAGAAGCGGATCTTCGGCAAGTTTTGGGGCGATGGCGACTTTGAACTCCAGCGCGGGTATTTGCCGGACATGGCGGGTATTCCCAAGGCGCTCAAGCTCGCTCGTGATCCGGGGGACAAGCCAGAGCGCATTTCCCAGTGGCTGAGCCCGAAGGCCGAAACCACCGCACGAGGTGCCGTCAAGAAATGGGGCGTAGCAGCGGACAAGGCCGCGGAATTCCTCGAGCGACTCTGGGCTTTCCTTGCGGAAGATGTCAAGCTGCTCGTGCCCGTGACGCTTGTCGGCCAGCGCGGGAACGCGCTGCCATGCTGCGCCGGAGCAAGGCAGGTTGACGGCGACAAGGTCCGGCTGGTGCCCACCCACGGCCTCTGGCGGTGCCGCACATGCCGTCGGGCCCAGACCCGCACGACCCCGCACGGGCTATGCCAGGCCTTCAGGTGCGACGGCGTGCTGATCCGCGAGGAGGAGAACCCCGACAGTTACGACCTGGACCTTCTGGATCACGGCTCGCACATGGTGCGGGCACGCGAGCACTCGGCGATGGTGCCCGCCTTCGACCGCGACCTGATCGAGCGGCAGTTCAAGGGCGACGGCGAGCAAATCAATACGCTGGTCTGCACCCCGACGCTGGAACTTGGGGTGGACATCGGCGCGCTCGACGCGGTGCTCATGCGCAACGTGCCCCCGCTGCCGGCCAACTACTGGCAGCGTGTGGGCCGCGCCGGTCGCCGCCAGCGTATGGCGGTGGACCTGACCTATGCACGCCCCACGACGCACGACCGCTTCTACTTCAACGATCCGCAGAAGATGCTCGCGGGGCGCGTGGACCCGCCGCGGTTCAATCTGCGGAACCCGCTGATGGTGGCCCGGCATGTGAACGCTGCCATTCTCACGCGGCTGCGTCAGTTGGCCCGGCCGGGGTCCTCCCTCTCGCAGGGCGACCGAACCGAGCTACTTGACGCGCTGGCGACCACATTCCCCACGATGGTCAAGTGCTTCCTGTTCGAGATGGACGGCAGGCTCCGGACCTCGCCCTTTGATGTATCGCCATTCCGGACGGTGGTGAGCAAGCACCGCTCTGATCTGGTTCAGTCAGTCAAGAAGAGCTTCGCCACCACCTGGCCGCCAGAAGACCGGGCTGTCATTGACGACGTCGTCCTGGAGACAGCAACGGACAGGACGCCCGACGAGTTGGAGCGCGTGGTGGGCGTGCTCCGCCGGCGCCTTGCTTGGGCGCTGACTCAACTCGATCGACTCGAGGCCAAGCGGCGGGCCAGCGGCACGTTGGATGAGGAAGACAAGTCGCTCTATCAACGGTGCGACCGGCTCGTGCGGCGAATGAAGGGGCAAGATGCGAGAGGAAGGGGCGACGCGGAGGGATACGACGATGTGGAAACCTACGGCGTGCTTGCAGCTGAGGGCTTCCTGCCTGGGTATGGCCTTGAGAGTGGATCGGTGCGGGCGGTGGCGCAATTGCCTCGGTGGCAGACTGGCAGCACCGATTTTGTCCTGCCTCGCCCGCCGGCCATCGCTCTCCGTGAGTATGTGCCGGGCAACCTCATCTACGCGAACGGCAATCGCTTTGTAGCCAGGTACTTTCAGCTTCTGCCGCAAGAGCCTGCGTTCTTCGATGTCAACGTAGACAGCGAGACGGCCACCGAAGTCGCCGCATCAGCCAAAGCCGCGGGGAATCTCGGAGCCGCGTCTCTCCCCGCCGTGTCGGTATGCGACGTTCAACTGACGCATCGCTCGCACATCTCGGATGAAGAGGACTTCCGCTTTCAGATGCCGGTCACAACCTTCGGTACTGAGCGGGGCCGGCACGAAGCCGGCATGGCGTTCGCATGGGGCGAACGAACGGTTCACTTCCGAAAGGGTGTACATCTCAGGCTGGTCAACGTTGGCCCCGCCCGGAAGGTCGAGCAGAATGAGCTTGGGTATCCGGTGTGCCAGGTGTGTGGACAGAGCCGTACTCCTTTCGCCTCCGCTGCGGAACTCGACAAGTTCAATACAGACCACTCGCAGCGCTGCGGAAAGCCCCCAGTCAATGTGGGGTTCTACGCCGACATCGTCGCTGACGCCCTCTCGCTTCCGGGATGCGCCGACAAGAACGAGGCCTACTCCCTCGCGGAAGCAATTCGCACGGGCGCGACCCGTGTCCTCGACATGGAGCGAGACGATCTCCAGGTCCTCGTCATCGGAACGCCGGGGAGCGAAGAGGCGACCGCACTTCTGTTCGATCCGATGCCGGGCGGTTCGGGCCTGCTCGAGCAGTTGTGCGAGCGGTTCCCGGAGATTGTTCAGGCGACCAAACCGATCGTTTCGAACTGCCCCTCTGGCTGCGAGAGGAGCTGCAACGACTGTCTGCGCACGTTCCGAAATGCGTTCTACCACGCCGCGCTCGACCGCCACCTCGTCGAGGATGTCCTGACCGCCAGCGGCGAGACACTTCGTGCGACGCACCCCATTCCGGCCAAGATGCCGGACTCTGCACCCAAGGGTGACCACCGCCCGGTCAATGTGGATGAGAATCGATTGCGGGATCAGTTGATGCGGGCTGGATTTGCCGAGGCGAGACGGCATGAGGCGATCGACCTCGGGCAGCCTCTTGGAAAGACGTACCCGGATTGTTTCTGGCCCGGCAGCGATCCGACTGAACCGGGGATCTGCGTGTATCTCGATGGGCTCAGCGATCGGTTGCACGGCAACCCGGTGACCGCTGAGCGTGACCGGGTGCTACGTGAAGCGCTCCGGGCAAAGGGGTACGAGGTGTTCGAGCTGCCAGCGAGCTGTCTCGATGACCGCGGGCGTATGACACAGTTGTTTTACGACCTCGGGCTCCGGTTGCTTGACCGCGATCGCGCCAAGTCTCTCAAGGCGAATCCCGATGCATGGTTTGGGGACACTCCGCACGCAGGCTCGCCGGCAACCAATGACCCGACACAGAGCTAGCGGAAACCCCCCCAACCCGCAGCAGGCCAGGCGGGAGAGTCGGCCGGGCGCAAGAATCATGGTCCACCGAGCAGAAGCCCGGGCCTGTGCATACGTTTTTCGTTAGGGTCCGCATGGAGGCGACTTATGGCTGACAACTCCAGCATCGAATGGACGCAGGCAACCTGGAACCCCGTGACTGGCTGCACCAAGATCAGCCAAGGGTGCAAGCACTGCTACGCCGAGCGCATGGCGAAGCGGCTGCAGGCAATGGGAAAGCCGCAGTACCGAAATGGCTTCAAACTCACACTCCAACCGACGATGTTGAACGTGCCACGAAAGTGGAAGCGACCACGCGTCATTTTCGTGAATTCGATGAGCGACCTCTTCCACAAGGACGTGCCGCTCGCGTACATCAAACGCGTCTTCAAAGTCATGAACGAGTGCCCCCAGCACACCTTCCAGGTTCTCACGAAGCGCCCAGAAGTCGCCGCCTCTTATGCGGCTGAGATCGAATGGTCGGACAACATCTGGATGGGGACGAGCGTCGAGAACGTGCTCGTTACGCACCGGATTGCCAGCCTGCGCGAGATCCCAGCGAAAGTGCGATTTCTCTCCGTCGAACCGCTCATTGGTCCGATCCGGAATCTGGCGCTGACTGGCATCCACTGGGTCATCGTCGGTGGCGAGTCCGGCCCGGGATCACGTCCGATGGAAGCAGACTGGGTGCGGAACATCCGTGATCGGTGCGTCGACCGTGAGGTTCCCTTCTTCTTCAAACAATGGGGTGGGGTGAACAAGAAGGCCGCTGGGCGTGAGCTCGACGGCAGGACGTGGGATGAGCTGCCCTTCGGCATACGCACTGTCGAGCCCGAGGAATCCAATGAACGACAACTTGCCGACTGTGTGGGATGCTGAGCCCCACACCGTAGCGAAGCACGGAATCTTGAAGAAGTATCTGCAGGCGTGGATGGCCATTCTCGCACGACAGTCGGCGCTGCTCCCCCAGGGATCGAAGTCAATCCTTTACGTCGATGGATTCGCGGGGCCTGGCGTCTACAAAGGGGGCGAAGACGGCAGCCCAATTGTGGCGATACGAACGGCTGTTGATCACACCGGAAATTTGCCCGTGCCGGTGCGATTTCTGTTTGTCGAGCTCGAGCCAGCCAGGTTTGGGGCGCTGCAACAGCAGCTCGCGAAGCTCCAACCAATGATCCAAGCTTCTAGTGTCCTGACTTGAACAAGGGCGCAACCGATTGAGGGGATGGCGCGTATCGACTCCGGGTACTCTGGAGTCGGCCGATGGGCACACGGACGCCGTTGAATCTGAGCAGGACCGAGCGGGCGGAGCTGGAGCGTGTGGCGCGGCGGCCCAGCACGCCGCAGGCGCTGGCCAAACGCTGCCGCGTGATTCTTCTTGACGAGGAGGATCTCACCTACGCGGAGATCGGCGAGGAACTCTCGATGCGCGAGCAGACCGTGCTCAAGTGGCGGAGCCGGTTCCTGAAGCAGCGCATGGCGGGCCTGCGCGATGCGCCCCGTCCGGGCGTGAAGAAGAAGATCACGCCGGAGATGGTCGCCGAGGTGGTCCGCAAGACGCTCGAAGAGAAGCCCCCGGACGCGACGCACTGGAGCCTGCGGTCGATGGCCGCGGCGTCGGGCATCTCGCGGTCGAGCATCAACACCATCTGGCGTGCGTTCAACCTCCAGCCGCATCGGGCCGAGACGTTCAAGCTCTCCACCGACCCGAACTTCGTCGAGAAGACGCGGGACATCGTGGGCCTGTACATGAGCCCGCCGGAGAACGCGGTGGTGATCTGCTGCGACGAGAAGAGCCAGATGCAGGCCCTTGACCGCACGCAGCCGCTGCTCCCGCTGCGGCCCGGCACGCCCGAGCGACGCACCCACGACTACCACCGCCACGGCACGTCGAGCCTGTTCGCGGGGCTGATGGTCAAGACCGGTGTGGTCATCGGCGAATGCCACCGGCGGCACCGTCACCAGGAGTTCATCAAGTTCTTGAACACCATCGACGGCGTGGTGAAGGCCACCGAGCCCGTGGGCACGGCGATCCACATCGTGCTGGACAACTACGCCACGCACAAGACCCCGGCGGTCAAGCGCTGGCTGACGCGCCACCCCGAGTACCACCTGCACTTCACGCCCACCAGCGCCAGCTGGCTCAACCAGGTCGAGCGGGTGTTCGCGGACCTGACCCAGAAGCAGCTCCGCCGCGGCGTGTTCACCAGCGTTGCATCGCTGGAAAAGACCGCCCTGGACTACATCGACGCACGCAACGACGACGCCAAGCCCTTCGTCTGGACCGCCGACGCCAATACCATCCTCGGCCGCGTCGCCAAAAATCGTGCGGCTATCTCCGAGTCAGGACACTAGTAGGTCCAGGTCTCCGTGCAGATGCAGCCTGTCATCCCTCCGCCGGGAGGAAGCCCGGGTGTAATCGTCGGGGGCACATTCGGATGGGCATTGGGTGTAGGATTGCAATTCCCGTTGGCATCAGGAAAGCACCTGCAAGTCACCTGTGTCCGCACCAAAGGGTGGCCGGGTGCCGTGCCCGTCCCGTAACTTGTGCAGGAGCATGTTCGGCCGCCGTGGCCGGGGCTGATGTCGCAATGAAAATTCGTCCAGTGGCCGGGTCGGCCATTCGGACTCGTAGGCGGGAAAAGCGGCAGAGGCGGATCTGGCAAGAAGTTTGAGGGTGGGGTCCGGTGCGGGGTGGGTGCCAGCAGAATAGTGCAGTTGCTCAGCCCGACGATTACCGAGAACGACGTGCCGGGTGTATACACGCCCGGATGCAGCGCGAGCAGCGCCGCGGGGTTGATCGCGCTCCCCGCCGCGAACGGGCCCGCCACCGCGCCGGTGGTCGCATCGACCAGCACGCACTCCGTCTCCGATGTCACCAGCGCCACAGGCAGCACGCCGTACGTCCCAAACCAGACTTCAAGGCCGACACACACAACAACATCGGTGTCCGTGTCGATGGTCTGAAGAAACCCCTCAACATCGTCCGCGAAGGTCGCGCTGGGCGACTTGTTGCCCAACAGGAGCAGACGCGCCGAAGCGCTCCCCTGCGGCTGGCCCGCGGCGATCTGCGGCGCCTCCGCTTCCAGCAGCATCATCCAGTTCGTGACTGCACCCGACCCTGTACCGCCGCCCGCGCCCGACGCCTGCGCATCCGTCACGGGCAGGCCGTACGACGCGATGTCGGCACCTTCCCATTGCACGATGACGTTCTCGCCCTCGACCAGCGCTGTCGAGATCGACATCGCGTGCGACTGTGAGGAAGCGCCGCCATCGGTCTTGATCTTCCCCTCAAGCATGTACGATCGAATGTTCGCCCCCAGCGCGCTCCCGGATGTGGAGTTCAAGGCGAGATCGGCCTCCGTGTGGCATGTCTCCGAGGCGTTCCCGGTGGTGGCGAGGGCCGCGGTGCGCACCGCCGCGCTCACTGGCGAGAACAGCGGTGAGTTGAGCCGGGCATCGGTGAACGCGAACGCCGCGGCCGCCGCATCGGGTTGCCCGCTGTCGATCCGGCTGATGTACAGGCGGTACCACTCCGAGACTTCCGCGGCCTCCGCCGCCGGCAGTTTGTCGTAATACGGATTCCAAGGTTGCGCGCTCGCAGTGCCCGTTCCCGCAACGGTCGCGAGCATCATTCCGGCAATCCATCGAGTTGCGTTCATCCGACTTCTCCTCACGAGAGTACCCGCCCCCTCCTGTTGCGAGCAGCACGGTAC